>Ga0157378_10002275_pt1 | contig 17044 bp, 19 predicted proteins | sample M65metaG_FD_115309 | JGI IMG/M metagenome (GOLD analysis project Ga0157378, IMG submission 115309) | Miscanthus rhizosphere microbial communities from Kellogg Biological Station, Michigan, USA - M6-5 metaG | ecosystem: Host-associated > Plants > Roots > Rhizosphere > Soil | place: USA: Michigan...
GCCGTCTTCTCGCGGCAGTTCGCCACGATGGTGAACTCCGGCCTGCCGATCCTGCGTGCCCTCGCGATCTTGTCCGATCAGACCGAGAACCCCGAGCTCGCCCGCGTGCTCGGCGTCATCCGGACGGATGTCGAACAAGGCGCATCCCTGTCGGGTGCGATGGTCAAGCATCCGAAGGTCTTCAACGACCTGTTCGTCGCGATGGTCAAGGCCGGAGAGATGGGCGGGTCGCTCGACGACGTGCTGTTGAGCTTGGCGGACATGATCGAGAACGAGGTCAAGCTCCGCGGCAAGATCAAGTCGGCGATGACGTATCCGGTCGCGGTGGTCGCACTCGTGACGTTGATCATGTCGGCGATGCTGCTGTTCGTCGTCCCGCAGTTCCAGTCGATCTACGCCGGCCTCGGGGGATCGCTGCCGCTGCCGACTCGGGTCCTGCTGACGGTCTCGAACATCTTCAAGAAGCTCTGGTACATCATCCTGATCGGCAGCATCGTCGGCCGGATCTTCTTCCGGCGGTGGAAGAAGACGGAAACGGGGCGAGCTGCGGTGGACCGCATCAAGCTTCGGGTGCCGATCTTCGGCATGCTGTTCCAGAAGGTCGCGTTGTCGCGGTTCGCCTCGACGCTCGCCATGCTGTTGAAGTCCGGTGTCCCGATCCTGCAGGCGCTCGAGATCGTGAGCGAGACCGTGAACAACCGGGTGGTCTCGATCGCCATCGAGGACGTGCAGCGGTCGGTTCGCGAGGGTGAGTCGATGGCGAAACCGCTGTCGAACCACGCTGTCTTCCCGCCGATGGTCGTGCAGATGCTCGCCGTCGGTGAGGAGACCGGCCAGGTCGACACGATGCTCGAGAAGGTCGCGCAGTTCTACGACGCCGAGGTCGAAGCGCAGGTCGACGCGCTGACGTCGTTGATCGAGCCCTTGTTGATCGCCGTGATCGGCGGGTGCGTCGGGGCCGCGGTGGTGGCGCTGTACATGCCGATGTTCAACATCATCAAGCTGATCCCCTCGAGCTGATCGAGGCAGGATCATCGCTGCGCCGACGGGCCCTCGCTTCGCGAGGGCCCGTCGGCTACCCAGAACCGGGTATCTACCCAACTCTGATGATTTCCGTGGCGCCCGTCAGCACGGGCTTCAGGGCGCGGGGGGCACGGCCGAAACCTCCTTGGAACGCACACCGATGGGGTGTGCATGCTCATGGAAAGGAGGCGAAGGCAGAATGCTCAAGGGACTCTTGAAGCGCGTTCGTGAAGACGACGCGGGCTTCACCCTGATCGAGCTGATGGTGGTCGTTCTGATCATCGGCATCCTGGTCGCCATCGCTCTGCCGACGTTCCTCGGCGCCCGTAACCGGGCGAACGACAAGGCGGCGCAGTCGAGCGTCCGGAACGCCTTGGCCGCTGCCAAGACGATCTTCACGGACACGGACGACTACTCGACCGTCACCGTTGCGACCCTCGGCGCCACCGAGCCGTCGCTGCAGTACGCCAACCCCAGCACCACCCCGACCGACGTGGACTTCCTCGTGCAGGACACGACGGCGGGCCAGGTGGATGGGGCGGTCGCGCTGGTTGCCTACTCGAAGTCGGGCGCCTGCTTCGGTCTGCTGGACGAGGCCGACGCCGGTACCACCTTCGAGCACGCCACCGGTCAGGCCAACTGCGACGCCGGTGACATCGCGATCCCCGCGGCTGCGCCCTACGTGGCTGGCTGGTAGTCCCGGATCCGCATCGATCGTCGCGAAGGGCGGCCTCCGGGCCGCCCTTCCGGCGTTCTGCCCCCCTCAAGACCGACCCCCGCCAGGCCGACACCTACTGGGAAGGGCTGGAGGTCCGTTGATGGTGCACATCTTGGAGAAGGTCCGGCGCCGCTTGAACGGCGACGAGGGCTTCACGCTCGTCGAGGCCATGGTCTCGATCACGATCTTGGCCGTCGGAGCGTTCACGATCGCGCAGGCGATGATGTTCGGTCTGGGAAGCACCGGCTTGTCGCGCCAACGCCTCGCGTCGCGCGCCGCCTTGGACCAGCAGATGGAGCAGGCCCGCGCCCTCAACTACGACAACCTCGTGCTGTCGGACAGCTCCAGCCTGACGCACTCGACCGACCCGAACAACCCTGACTACTGGATCAACCAGACCAACCAGACGTATGACCCCGACGGGTCGGGGAGCATGAGCCCCGAGTCGATCGTGCGCGTCGCCGGCGCGTCGCCGGCGCTGTCGCATTACCAGAACCCGTACTCCAACGGTGGCACGACCTACGAGGTCTACCGGTACGTCACGTGGTACGACTCGCCACAGGACGGCACCGGCGCCGGAGACGCGGCGGACGGCAACAACAACGGCGTGAGCGACGCGAATGGCCACGACGCGAAGCGCGTAACGGTGGACGTGGTCTGGACGAACAACGTCACCAGCCAGAGCTCCTCGCTCAGTGAGTCCTCGCTGTTCTCCGACGGTCAGATCAACTACAAGGCACCTGCCGCGAACCACGCGCCGACGGTGTCGTGTCCCACCAGCTCGATCAGCGGCAACACGGTCTCGTTCAACGCCGTGGCGTCAGACTCTGACGGCACGATCGCGAGTGTTTCGTGGGACTTCGGGGACGGCGCGACCGGATCCGGCACGTCGGTGACGCATACCTACGCGGCGTTCGGGACCTACACGATCATCAACTCCGTCGTCGACAACGGCGGCTCGAGCGCGAACAACAGCGCGTCCACCTGTCACGTGACCACGACCAACCCCGTCGCGGGCAACGGCGGGCCCGACGGCACCGTCGTGATGAACGGCAACGCGACGTACACGAACTCGACGACCGTGACCCTGACGCTCGCGAAGAGCGGTGGCGGACCCAACCCGGCGACGATGAAGTTCTCGAACGACAACTCGACGTGGCTCGGTCCGTTCACGTTCGCGACGTCGTACACGTGGACCATCTCGAGCGGCGACGGGTCGAAGACGGTCTACGCCCGGTTCTACAACTCGAGCGGTCAGTACGGGGCGATCGCGACCGACACGATCACGTTGGACACCGTTGCGCCGGGGGCACCGACCGCGTTCCACAAGATCAGCTCATCCATCTCTGGAGCGAACACGACGGTCAACCTGGGGTGGACGGCGCCGGTCGGTGTGAGCGACCTGGGCGGCTACCGGATGTACAAGCGTCTGATCACTTCGACCGGCGCGTGGACGCTCGTGTGCGACACGTCGTCGACGACCTGCAGTGACACCCACAAGAAGACCGACACCTACGAGTACTACGTGGTGGCCTATGACCTTGCGACCAATGTCAGTCCGAATTCTGCGACGCCGAATCCGACAGGCTGACGGCGAGGCCGGGTTCACCCTGGTCGAACTCGTCGTCACGATGGCGGTGATGAGCATCGTCGCCACGGCGATGATGGCCGTGGCGATGCGGTCGTTCACGACGACCTCGACGATCACGAACCGTCGCGACGTGCTCGCCGACGGCCGGATCGCGATCGACCAGATGACGAAGCAACTCCGACAAGGGGAGTCGGTGGATCTGACCACGAGCAACGCCTACACGCTCAAGTTCAGCGGCTACATCGACGGCACGCAGAGCACCATCGAGTGGCGAGTGACCGGCTCGAGCGCACCGTACACGCTCGAACAGTCGCGCGACGGAGGCGCGCATTTCGCGCCGCTGGTCTCGCCGATCCTGTGCAAGACCGCCACCGACACGGGCTGCTCCGCCGACCCCTTCACGTACGTCCAACATGCCGGCATCGTCGACCAGGTGACGATCGACCTCACCTTCGAGACGAGCACCTCGACCGTCGACCTGATCTCGGACGTCCAACTACGCAACGTGGAAACCTGAGGAGCCACCATGAGGAACGCACTGCTGCGCGCGATGCACCGCGAGGAGGGCTACTCCCTCGTCATCTCGATGCTGCTGATGGCGATCATGATGGTGCTGCTCGCCGTCTCGCTCGACGCTGGATCGGCGTCGCTCCGTCAGTCGAGCCTCTCGCTCGAGTGGAGCAAGGCGCTCACGGTTGCAGAGGGCGGAGCCGATGCCGCTGTAACCACGCTGGGGGAGAGTCGCGCGGCGACCAACAGCTGTGCGATCGGTACCAACAACGTGTGCAACGGCGTCGACGGGCAGTACCAGGTGCGGTGGACCTCGTCGGGCAGCCAGATCGTCGTGACGTCGGTCGGGTACTACCCGACGAAGGCCGACGCGCAGTTCGCCCGCGAGGTCGAGATCACCTACGAGCCCATCCCGTCGTTCAAGTACGCGATCTTCTCCCAGACGGCGCTGTCGGTCGCGAACAACATGACCGTGATGGGCGACATCTACTCGGCTGGCGATGTGACCGTCGGGACCAACGCGACGGTGTGCGGGAGCGTCCTGTCGTCTGGCGGCGGGGTGACGATGCAGAACGGAGCCTCGATCGTGAAGACCTATTCAGCGCTCGGGTGTTCCGGTAAGTCCGGGAACGTGTGGACCGGCGGCTCGAACGGCATCGCCACCGGCACCACCGGGACCGTCCAAGGCAGCGTGAAGGCGTCGAACCCGTCCACCGCCACGTGCGGAACGGGAGGCGCGACCTACGCGATCACGGGCTCGATCACCGTCACGGGCACGGCAACCGCGTGCGGCGGCATCGCCTCGAGCATCACCGCGGCCACGAAGACCGCGGGCTCCTCCACAAGCCAGCCCGTGCCGGTGACGTTCCCCGCGTTCACGTTCGATCCGAACAACTACTCGAGCGACTCGTCGGACCCGTTGCATCTGCAGTGCTATCCGACGACCACCCCGATCACGAACTGCGGTGCCAACGACGCCACCGACGCGGTCACAACCTTCAACAGCTACGTCAGCGCGCACAAGAGCTCGCTCACGGGGACGTTCGCTGTGTGGCAGCGGTCGGCGTCGTCCACGACCGCGATCAACCTCGACGGGATCACGCTGTCGGGGGATTTCACCCTGATCACGAATGCCCCCGTCACGTTCGGGAACACGAGTACGGTCACGACGACGTCGTCCTCGGTCGCTGCTGACCTGTTCGTCGTCTCGACCTACCAGCCGACGGGGTCGTGCACCGCGTCCCTGGTCAACACGGGTGGTGCCGACTGCAGCATCTACGGGAAGAACTCGGTGGAGTTCGACTCCGGCGTGCAGTCCGACCCGAACGACGGCGTCGTGGGCTTGCTCTACACGACAGGGAAGATGGCGTTCGTGAACTCTTCGAACAACATCGCCGACGTCGGTGACGGCGCCCTCTACGCGCAGTCGATGGACTTCAAGAACGGGTTCAACGTGATCTATAACTCGCGTGTCGAGCGCGTGCTCGGGTTCGGCGCGTCCTACGAGCAGGTGCTCTGGCAAGAGCTCAACATCTAGGGTTCTCGTCGTGCCTACGGTCTGGCTCGCGCCCGCCGCCGCGTTGTTCGGCCTCGCGATCGGCAGCTTCATGACGGTCGTCGCCGCCCGGGTGCCGGCGGGGGAGTCGGTCGTCGCGCCCCGGTCGAGATGCCCGCGGTGCGGGGCGACGATCCGCAACCGCGACAACATCCCGGTGGTGAGCTGGGTGCTGCTGCGCGGCCGCTGCCGCGATTGCGGGGAGCGCATCCCGGTCCGCTATCCGATCCTGGAGCTGTCCACGGCGATCCTGATGGCCGCCCCGTTCCTCGTGTACGAGAGCGTGTGGATCGCCTGCGCGGTCTCGGGGCTGCTCGCGTTGATGCCGGTGATCTCGGTCATCGACCTGGAGCGGCGGATCATCCCGAACCGGATCGTCTACCCGGCGCTGATCGCGTTCCCGATCTTCCTGGTCGTCGCGGATCTCTTCGACGCGCCGGTCGACCTCGTCCGCATGGTGATCGGGTTCGCTGCCTACGGCGGCATCCTGTTCGTCGTTGCGCTCGTGTCGCGGGGGATGGGGATGGGCGACGTGAAGCTCGCGGCCCTGATCGGGCTCGTCCTCGGGGCGCTCAGTCTCGGGCAGGTCGCGGTCGCCGCCGGCGCCGCGATCGTCCTCGGGGCGCTCGGCGCCGTCGTCGCCCTCGCTCGCGGGGCCGGCCGGAAGGGCGCGATCCCGTTCGGCCCGTTCCTGGCAGCCGGCGCCGTCGTGGCGGCGCTCTGGGGACCGCAGATCGCCGACTGGTACCAGCGGACGTTCCTGCACGTCTGATCTCTCGCCCGGTCCCAGCCTTGCCGGCGTCGAACACCCGTTCGTACCAGCGGAAATGGACCCCTGGGGTGTTTGACTCACCTTGTTCCCTGATGTGTCCTTTGCGTGCTTCCGGGGCCAGTAGGCCCTCTTGAGCGTCTTGTGGCAGATGTGGCACATGTGACTCGCGACCCTCGAGCGGTCGCTAGGAGAGAGAGCGCGATGGCGAGCGGTGGGGCTCGGACCTTCTGGGGCGACGGCACGTCGCTGTTGACGGTTGCAGAGGTGGCCTCGGCGATGCGCGTTTCGACGATGACGGTGTACCGGCTGATCAAGAGCGGAGAGCTCCCGGCGGTGCGTGTCGGGCGGAGCTACCGGGTGCGCGGCTCGGCGATCGAGCAGTACCTCGCGTCGCGCTCGGTGCAAGTGGACGGTCCCTGATGGCGAAGAAGGGTCGGATCGGGTTGGACGTGGGCTCGACGGCCGTGCGCGCCGTCGAGCTCGTCGGCACGCCGGCGACGGTCGTGCGGGCGAGCCAGGTTGCCCTCCCGGCCGGCGCGGTCGAGAGCGGCGAGGTCCGCGACCCTGCCGCCGTCTCGGATGCGCTCGGGAAGCTCTGGTCCGAGGGCGGGTTCAAGGGTCGACAGGTGTGGCTCGGCGTCGGCAACCAGCGGGTGGTCGTCCGCGAGATCTCCCTGCCGTACCTCCCGGAGAAGGAGCTGCGCTCCTCGCTCGGGTTCCAGGTGCAGGAGTTCATCCCGATGCCGGTGGACGACGCCGTGCTCGACTACCACACGATCGGCGAGTTCGAGCAGGACGACCGGAAGATGCTGCGGATGCTCCTCGTGGCGGCGCAGCGGAGCATGGTCGACCTGCTGGTGCAGGCGGTGAGCGCCGCGCGCCTCGACCCGGTCGGGATCGACCTGGTGCCGTTCGCGCTCGTGCGCTCGATCGGCGCGTCCGACCAAGGCCTCGATCTCGACGAGGGCCAGGTCGAAGAGGCGATCGTCGACATCGGCGCGCACGTCACGAACATCGTGGTACACGCGCGCGGCGAGACGCGTTTCGTCCGGATCCTCCCGAGCGGCGGCCGCGACATCACGGTCGCGATCGCACGGTCGGCGGGGGTCGACGACGACGTGGCGGAGCGGCTCAAGCGCGGTCAAGAGGTCGAGGACGCCCCGCCCCCGCAGCAGGTCCGACAGGCGGCGCTCCAGCGCGCAGCCGCGTTCGTCGACGAGGTGCGCTCCTCGCTCGAGTTCTACACGGCGCAGGCTAAAGAGGTTCGGATCGGCCGCGTGAAGGTGACCGGCGGGGGTTCCCGCCTCGACGGCCTGTTCGATCTGATGCGCCAACGGATCCCCGTTCCGGTCGAGCCCGGTGGCGTGTTCGGCACGGTCGCCCACCAGCTCGATCCTGCGGACGTCGCCGCCGCGGAGCCGCTGCTCGCGGTCGCGGTCGGCCTGGCGTTGCCGGAGGGTGGCTCGTGACCCGCGTCAACCTCCTTCCGAGCGAGATCAAGCAGGGTCAGGAGACCCGGCGCCGGTTCACGTTGTTCCTGCTCGGCGGGATCGCGCTCGTGCTGTTGGTCCTGGCGTTCTGGTTCCTGCAGTCGATGCGGTTGAGCGATGTGCAGAGCCAGATCGATGCGCAGAACCAGACCAACGCCGAGATCCAGTCTCAGATCAACGATCTGCAGAAGTACGAGCAACTGCAGACCGAGGCGCAGCAAGAGCAGGACCTGCTGTCTTCCGCCTACGCCGGCGAAGTGTCGTATTCGGGGATGCTCGTCGACGTGTCCAAGGTGATCCCGTCGGACACCTACCTGACGAACTTCTCTGCGACGTTGCAGCCTCCGGGGTCGTCCTCGTCCTCCACGACGACGCCGTCGAGCACGAGCACCACGACGTTCGTCGGGAACATGACGTTCTCCGGCGAGACGTTGCACTTCGATTCGATGAGCATGTGGCTGAACCGCCTCGAGTCGGTTCAGGGATGGGTGAACCCGTGGACCTCGAACGTGACCGCGGACTCGTCGGTCGCCGGCGCCTACGCCTTCGACACATCGGTCGACCTGACCCAAGACGCGCTGACACAGCGCGGTGCAGCGGGAGAAGCAGCCAGTGGGTAACCAGCGCGCTCCGCTGTTCGCGATCATCGGCGGCGTCGTCCTCGCCGTCCTGCTCGTGGTGTTCCTCGTCCTGCCCGAGATGGGCAAGGTCTCCAAGGCGAAGGAGGATCTCGCGCAGGCGCAGCAGCAGGAGCAGACCTTGACGGTGCAGCGCAACGCCCTCGAGGACACGCGAGCGAACGCGGCCGAGAACCGGAAGATCATCGAGCAGGTCCACCAGCAGATCCCCCCGACCGTCGACGAGGGCGGCCTCTTAAACCTGATCACCAAGGCGGCACTCGACTCCGACTTCCCGATCGTCAACATCAACCCGAGCACGCCGACGTTCGACGACTCCACGGGGCTCAGCACCATCGTGCTGCAGGTGAGCGCCGTCGGCACGTACAGCGACGTGACCGCCTTCACCTACCGGATCGAGACGTTGCCGCGCGCGGCGAAGATCACGGCACTCAGCCTGTCGCCGAGCGCGGCGCCGACCAGCACCTCGACGTCGCCGCCGCTGACGATGACCGCGACGATCGAGGCCTACACGAGCGACACGAGCGCCGGACCCGGTTCCGATCCCGGACCCACGGAGGCGGGCTGACATGCCGATGACCGACCGTGACAAGCGCACGCTTCGCATCGGCGGGATCATCCTCGGTGTGCTCCTCGTCGCCTTCCTGTTGCTCAAGTTCTTGGGTGGCGGCGGTTCCGAGGAGGACGCGACGGCCGGCTTCTCGCCGCGCGCGACCACGTCTGCCCCCGGTGGGAGCACCGGCGGCGGCACCGCGAGCGGCAGCGAGTCGCCGAGCCTCGCGCCCTCGCCCGTCCTGGTGCTGCCGGTGCGCGATCCGTTCGCCATCCCCGCCGGCTTCCCGGTTTCGTCCAGTGGCAGCACGACGTCTGGCGGCTCGACCACGACCGGCACGTCGACCACGAGCGGGGGAACCACCACGACGAGCACGACCACGACGACGACCTCGGCGACCACGCCGGGCGGCGGGACGCGCACGCCGACGCAGCCGAGCGGCGCGACCGAGACGGTGGGAGGTCATGAGGTCACCTTGATCGACACCTTCACGACCAACGGCGTCGAGCAGGCGACCGTATCCGTGGACGGCACGGTCTACCGGCCCTCGGCCGGCCAGACGTTCGGACCGAACAAGCAGTACAAGCTGCAGTCGGTCTCGGGGAACTGCGCGACGTTCCTGTTCGGGGATCAGTCGTTCACGCTCTGCGTGCCGCAGAACAAGTAGCGGCTCGCTATCGACGCCGGCGATGCGCCCACGGGGGGAGCGGTCGCCGGTCGGGTGGGGGCGGCTCCGGCCGCCCCCACCATCAACAGAGACCACCGAGCCGGGCGCCCGCGGCCCTTCCCTATGATGGCGCCGTGTTGCGCTACCTGACCGCCGGCGAGTCCCACGGCCGCGGCCTCGTCGTGATCGTCGAGGGCTTGCCGGCAGGGGTGCCGGTCTCGCACGAGGCGATCGCGGGCGAGCTCGCCCGACGCCGCCACGGCTACGGCCGCGGGGGCCGACAGCGGTTCGAGGCCGATGCCTTCGAGATCCAGGCGGGGGTTCGCCATGGACGGACGATCGGCGCGCCGGTGGCGATCACGATCCCGAACGTCGAGTTCGAGCAGAAGTACAGCGAGCTGATGGCCGCCGACGGGGCCGACGACCCGTCGAAGGCGCTCCGGCGGCCGCGTCCGGGACACGCCGACCTCGCGGGAGCGTTGAAGTACGGGTTCGACGACGTCCGCAACGTCTTGGAGCGGGCGAGCGCCCGCGAGACCGCCGCGCGGGTGGCGGCCGGCGCCCTGTGCAAGGCGTTCCTCGCCGAGCTGGGGATGCAGATCCTGTCGCACGTGGTGCAGATCGGGAAGGTGAAGGCGCGCCGCGGCGCCCCGCCGACGCCCGAGGAGCGGACGCGGATCGACGCATCGCCCGTGCGCTGCGCCGATGACGAGGCGTCGCGAGCGATGGTCGCCGAGATCGACCGCCTGCGGAAGGGGAAGGACAGCGCGGGCGGCGTCTTCGAGGTGCTCGCGTACGGGGTGCCGGTCGGGCTCGGCTCCTACGTGCACTGGGACCGCAAGCTCGACGCGCGGCTCGCCGCGGCGCTGATGTCGATCCAGTCGGTGAAGGGCGTCGAGATCGGCGACGGCTTCGCCTCGGCCGGGCGTCCCGGCTCGAAGGCGCACGACGAGATCGTGGCGCGGGGCGGTCGGCTCACGCGCGCGACCGCGCGGGCCGGCGGGATCGAGGGCGGGATGTCGACGGGCCAGCCGATCCGGGTGCGCGCCGCGATGAAGCCGTTCTCGACCGTTCCGAAGCCGTTGCGCACGGTGGACCTCGCGACGGGGGAGCCGGCGCTCGCGATAAAGCAGCGCACCGACGTGTGTGCCGTGCCGGCGGGAGGCGTCGTCGGCGAGGCGGTCGTCGCGTGCACGCTCGCCGACGCCACGTTGGAGAAGTTCGGGGGCGACGCGCTCGTTGAGACGTCGCGGAACCTCGACGCGTACCTGGAGACGCTCCCGTGATCGTGTACCTCGTCGGGATGCCGGGCTCGGGGAAGTCGACGGTGGGAGCCGAGCTGGCCGGGCGCCTCGGGGTCCCGTTCGTGGACCTCGACGTCGAGATCGCGCGCCGTGCGGGCCGGTCGATCACGGAGATCTTCGAGGCCGACGGCGAAGCGGGGTTCCGTGCGCTCGAGGCGAAGGAGCTGCTCGACGCGTCGACCCACGATCCGGCGGTGATCGCCTGCGGCGGCGGCGTGGTGCTCGAGCCGGCGAACCGGATCACGCTGCGCAACACCGGCACGTGTGTCTTCTTGGACGTGCCGATAGACGTCCTCGCCATGCGGGTCCGTCCGGACGCCGACCGCCCGTTGATCCGAGCATCGGGCGACCTCGAACGGATCCTCGCGGAGCGCGAGCCCCTGTACCGCGAGTTCGCCGCGCACGTGGTCGACGGCGCGGGCGATCCCGGTGCAGTGGCGGATGCGATCGTGGAGGAGCTCCGTTGGACCGTGTGACCGTCCCGATCCCGGGGCGGCCATACGAGGTGACGGTCGGCGTGGGCGTCGTCGATGGGGCGGGATCGAACCTGCCAGATCTCGGTCGCGCGGCGCAGGCCTTCGTCGTTGTCGATGCGGCGGTCACCGACCCGTGGTTGGGCCTTCTTGCCGGCGCGCTCGAGACGCGCTCCCTGCACGTGGTGCCGCTGACCGTCCCGTCGGGCGAGGCGGCGAAGACGATGGACGTGTACGGGACGTTGGTGCACCAGCTCGCCTCGCAAGAAGCGCATCGGGACGACCTCGTCGTCGCGCTCGGCGGCGGCACCGTGGGCGACCTCGCGGGGTTCGTCGCCTCGACGTACATGCGGGGACTGGCGGTCGTCCAGGTGCCGACCACGTTGATCGGACAGGTGGACGCCGCGATCGGCGGCAAGACCGCGGTGAACCTGCCGGAAGGCAAGAACCTTGTCGGGACGTTCCACCAGCCCCTCGCCGTGCTGTGCGACGTCGGAGCGCTCGCGACCCTTCCCGACCGCGACTTCCGCTCCGGGCTGGCGGAGGTCGCGAAGTACGGACTGGCGCTTGACCCCGAGCTGCTGGAGGGATTGGAGCGGGACCCGTCGGCGGTGCTGGCGCGCGAGCCGGCCGCTCTCGAGGCGCTCGTGACGCGGTGCGTGCAGATCAAGGCGGCGACCGTCGCGGCCGACGAGCGCGACGCCGCCGGCCGCCTGTTCCTCAACTATGGGCACACGCTCGGGCACGCGCTCGAGCGGCTGGACGCGTTCGCCGGCCGGTCCCACGGCGAGGCGGTTGCGATCGGGATGGTATTCGCCGCACGCTTGGCGACGGCCAGAGGGCTTGCGGGCGAAGACCTCACGCGACGGACCGTCCGCGTGCTCAGCTCGCTCGGGCTCGAGACCGACGGGCCGCTGCCGCCGTCGCATGACATCCTGACGGCCTTCCGGATGGACAAGAAGTTCCACGGTGGGGTGCGGTTCGTCCTACTGCGCGGGATCGGGGAGCCGACGATCGTGGAAGGCGTGACCGAGGAGGAGCTGCGAGCGGTGCTGCAGGAGATGGGGGCTGCCGCGTGAACGTGCTGTACGTGTTCGGGCCGAACCTCGGCGCGCTCGGGACGCGCGACCCCGAGACGTACGGCGGCGAGACGCTCGCCGAGATCACGGACGCGGTCGAACGGCGCGCGGTCGAGATCGGCCACGTCGTGACGTGGCGGCAGTCCAACCACGAGGGCGAGCTGGTGGACTGGTTGCTCGCCGCGCAGGCCGACGGAACCGACGTGGTCGTCCTGAACCCGGGGGCGCTCTCGCACTACTCGTACGCCCTGCGCGATGCGATCGAGGCGTGCGAGCTGCCCGTGATCGAGGTGCACATGTCGAACATCGCGGCACGGGAGACGTTCCGGCACACCTCGGTGGTGTCGGCCGTGTGCCGCGGCACGATCAGCGGTCTTGGAGCCGCTGGCTATCATCTGGCGCTGGAGGCGATCCCGTGGATCACGACGTGAGGAGGCGCGCGCTCACCGCGCGCTTGGACGAGCTGGGTGTCGACGCGCTGCTGATCACCCGTCTGTTGCATACGCGGTACCTGACGGGGTTCACCGGCTCGAACGGCCAGATCCTGCTCCGTCCCGACGGCGCGGTGTTCCTGACGGATGGGCGGTACACGGAGCAGTCCCGCCGCGAGGTGCCCGGTCTCGAGCGTCACACCTACACCAACCCGTTGCGTGAAGAGCTGCCGGGATTGCTTAGCGGCGTGCACCGTCTGGGGTTCGAAGCCGAGGACGTGACGGTGGCGGCTCGCGATCGGTTCGCGGACGCCCTCGGCGATGACGTCGAGCTGGTGCCCACGACCGACGTCGTGGAGCCGTTGCGCGCCGTGAAGGACGACGACGAGCGGGCCGCGATCCGCCAGGCGCAGGCGATCACCGACGCCGCGTTCACCGCGATCTTGGACGGGTTCGCCGTCGGCGTGACCGAGCAGCAGATCGCGCGGAAGCTCGAGATGGCGATGCGCGACGAGGGCGCGGACGGACTGGCGTTCGACTCGATCGTGGCCTTCGGCGAGAACGCGGCCGAACCGCACCACGAGCCCACCCATCGCACGCTCGGCGAAGGCGACATCATCAAGCTGGACTTCGGCGCGCTCGCCTCGGGCTACCACGCAGATATGACCCGGACGATCTCGTTCGGCTCGCCGCCCGCGGAGCTCCGAGCGATCCACGAGGTCGTGCGCGAGTCGCAGCAGGCAGGCATCGACGCGGTGAAGGCGGGCGTGACGGGCGCGGCGGTCGACGCGGTGAGCCGCGAGGTGATCGAGCGCGCCGGGTATGGCGACGCGTTCGTCCACAGCCTCGGGCACGGCGTCGGCCTCGAGATCCACGAGGCCCCGAGCCTCGGCCGCAAGCAGGACGATCCGCTCCCCGCGGGTGCCGTCGTGACGGTCGAGCCCGGTATCTACCTCGCCGGCGTCGGCGGCGTCCGGATCGAGGACATGGTGGAGGTCACCGGTGACGGCTGCGTCGTGGTCGGCACGTCGGCCCGCGAGCTGATCGAGCTCTAGACGAGAGGACCCGCGTGAGCGTTTCGACCAACGACTTCAAGAACGGCATGACCCTGGAGCTCGACGGCGTCTTGTTCCAGGTGGTCGAGTTCCAGCACGTGAAGCCGGGCAAGGGCGGTGCGTTCGTCCGGACGAAGCTGCGGAACGTGAAGACCGGCGCCGTGACCGAGCGGACGTTCAACGCGGGCGTGAAGGTCGGGCTCGCGATCGTGGAGCGCAAGGGGATGCAGTACCTCTACTCGGACGGCACGGACTACGTCTTCATGGACCTCGACACCTACGACCAGGTGCACGTCGGTCCCGAGGTGATCGGCGATGCCGGCCGCTACCTCGCCGAGAGCGCCGAGGCCCAGGTCGCGATGCACCAGGGCGTCCCGATCGCGGTGGACCTCCCGGCGTCGGTGGTCCTGGCGATCCGAGAGACCGCGCCGGGCGCGAAGGGCGACACGAAGACGGGGGCGCTCAAGCCCGCCACGGTCGAGACCGGTGCGGTCGTGCAGGTGCCCCTGTTCGTCGAAGAGGGCGAGAGGATCAAGGTCGACACCAGGACCGGGGACTACATCGAGCGCGTGAAGGGCTAGCCGTGACCCGCCGCGAGGACCGGCGCGTCGCGATCGACATCCTGTATCAAGCCGACATCACCGACGCCGCGCCCGCATCCGTCGTCGCCGGATGGCGCCACGTCGGTCGCGAGGTGCCGCCCTTCGCCCAAGCGCTCGTCGACGGCGTCGCGGATCGGTTCCCGGACATCGACCTGCTGCTGGAGACGCACGCCGAGGGCTGGACCGTGCGGCGGATGGCGTCGCTGGACCGGACGATCCTGCGGGTGGGCGTCTACGAGCTGCTCTGGAGCGACGACGTGCCGACCTCGGTCGCGATCTCGGAGGCGGTGGAGGCGGCCGCGGAGCTGTCTGCGGCCGATGCCAAGGGCTTCGTGAACGGCGTGCTCGGACGGATCGCGCGTGAGGAAGGCGTCGCCTGAGCGATGCGGCGACCGCGCGTCAGGCGGTTGGCGTCTCGCCCTCGGCAGGCGGGTCCGCCTGCGCCTGCGCGGGGGGCGTGGGTGCGGCCGGCGGCGGGGTCGATGTGTCCTCGACGTTGCCTTCCTTGATGCCCTTCTTGAACTCACCTTGCGCCTTGCCGACGTTGCGCGCGATCTGGGGGAGCTTCGTGGCGCCGAACAGCAGCACCACGCCGATCACCACGACGACCCATACATCCGTACCCATGTCGGTCCCTTCCGAGGAGCGGTCCTGCACCCAGGATAGCCGCCGGGCGGGCGTCCGGACAGCGTCACCGTGTATCCTGCGGGGGAACGAGCACCCCTTTAACGCCGGTCCCGTGAGGCCGGGAAGGGAGCATCGGATGGGCCACAACACGTTCGCCTCCTCGCGCGCTCGAGGGGGCGTTCTCGTATGACCGCCACGGTGATGACCGCCGACGACATCCGGCGCGCGCTGACGCGGATCGCGCACGAGATCCTCGAGCGCGACAAGGGCGCCGCCGACGTGGTGCTCGTCGGGATCGCCGACCGCGGTGACGACCTCGCCCGGCGGTTGGCCGCCGAGGTCTCGCGGATCGAGGATGTCGAGGTCCCCGTCGGCGTGCTCGACATCACCTTCTATCGCGACGACATCGGGCTGCGCGCCGAGGCGCCGGAGGTGCACGAGACGCGGATCGGGTTCGACGTCAGCGGCAAGGTCGTGGTGCTCGTCGACGACGTGTTGTACACGGGCCGGACGATCCGCTCGGCGATGGACGCGCTCATGGACCTCGGTCGGCCGCACAAGATCCAGCTGGCCGTCCTGGTGGACCGCGGGCATCGGGAGCTCCCGATCCGCGCCGACTTCGTCGGGAAGAACGTGCCGACGAGCCGCGACGACAACGTCCGCGTCCAGGTCCAAGAGCTCGACGGCGCCGATGCGGTGACGGTTCGCCGATCCGACGACGGCGAGGGGGGGGCATGAACGAACACCTGCTGTCGATGCACGACCTTTCGGGGAACGACGTCACGAGGATCCTGGACACCGCGGGATCGTTCCGGGAGGTCGGCACCCGGGTGATCAAGAAGGTGCCGGCGCTGCGCGGGCGCACCGTCGTCAACCTCTTCCTCGAGAACTCGACCCGCACACGGATCAGCTTCGAGCTCGCGGCGAAGCGGCTGTCGGCCGACGTGATCAACTTCGGTGCCGGTGGATCGAGCGTCGCCAAGGGCGAGTCGCTGAAGGACACCGCGCTGACCCTGCAGGCGATGGGCGCCGACGCGATCGTCGTGCGGCATTCGTCGAGCGGATCGCCGCTGCAGCTCACGCGGTGGGTCGACGCGCACGTCCTGAACGCCGGCGACGGCACGCACGAGCATCCGACGCAGGCCCTCCTCGACCTGTACACGATGCGCGAGAAGCACGGCCGCCTCGATGGGCTCCGCGTCGCGATCGTCGGCGACGTCCTGCATTCGCGGGTCGCGCGGTCGCTGTCGATCGGCCTGGTGACCGTCGGCGCTGAGGTCACGTTGGTCGGCCCGCCGACCCTGATCCCGCCCGAGGCGCCGGCCTGGGGCGTGGAGGTGAGCTACGACCTGGATGGCGTGATCCCTAAGCTCGACGTCTGCTACATGCTCCGGGTGCAGCGGGAGCGGCAACGACTGGAGTACTTCCCGAGCGTCCGCGAGTACGCGCGGCTGTTCGGGTTGACGACGGACCGGGCGGCGATGCTGCCCGAGACCGCGCTGATCATGCATCCCGGCCCGATGAACCGCGGGGTCGAGATCGACTCCGACGTCGCCGATCGACCCGCGTCGGTGATCGAGGAGCAAGTGACGAACGGCATCGCGATCCGGATGGCGCTGCTCTACCTGCTGCTCGGCGGCATGGGCGAGGCGGAGGGCGCTTGAGCGAGCGCGTCGTCTTCGAACGGGTTCGGGTGCTCGACCCGGCGGCAGGCCTCGACGAGGTGCGCGACGTCGCGATCGCGGATGGGGTCGTTGGAGCCGAGGCACCGAGCGACGCGGAGCGGATCGATGCCGACGGGCTGATCCTGGCGCCTGGGCTGGTCGACCTGCACACGCACCTGCGCGAGCCCGGGGACGAGCACAAGGAGACCGTCGCGACCGGGACCCGTGCGGCCGCGGCCGGCGGCTATACGGCGGTGGCGGCGATGGCCAACCCCGACCCGCCGGCCGACAA
>Ga0157378_10002276_pt1 | contig 17044 bp, 8 predicted proteins | sample M65metaG_FD_115309 | JGI IMG/M metagenome (GOLD analysis project Ga0157378, IMG submission 115309) | Miscanthus rhizosphere microbial communities from Kellogg Biological Station, Michigan, USA - M6-5 metaG | ecosystem: Host-associated > Plants > Roots > Rhizosphere > Soil | place: USA: Michigan...
AAAGTCTGGCGCGGGTTTCCCAGCGAATTTGATGCCCAGTCGTTGCTGTTCAAGTTCTGGTTGCGGAAGTAGAAGAAGGCGCGACCGTGATAGACGTTGGTACCACTCTGCGTCTGCATCGTGATGATGCCGCCGGCGTAGCGCCCCTTGTCCGCTGTGAGCACGCCACTCTCGACCCTGAACTCACCAATCGAATCTGGGGTTGGAATCGCGCGGTTCGTTGCATTGAACTCCGCCTCCTGCACCGGATTTCCATCAACGCTGATGCTGGTGCCGTTCACCTGTCCGCCCGAGACGGAGTAGCTGTTACCAGTGTTCGCAATCAGGTATGCGGCGTTGCCCAGAGTACCAATCTGATCCACCGGTGGCCCGCTGCCCTGGATCGCCGGCGCCGTAGAGGTCAAGTCGAGAACGTTGCGGTTCAGCTGCGGCAACTCCGTAATCATGGCGTTGTCGAGTACCGAGGCAGAAGCCGCATCATCCGAGGAAATCAGCGTTTGCGCTGCCGAAACCGAAACTGACTCCTCCACTGCTCCCGGCCTCAGCTCAAAGTTTTGCGAGAGCCGTGCGCCTGTCATCAACACCAGTCCGCTTTGCTTGATCGCGCCGAATCCCTGCGCCGTCACCGTGACGGTGTAAGGGCCCGGAAGCAACTCCTGTAGAACGTAAATTCCTGAACCGTTGCTGACCCCTGCGTACGGCACATTCGTTGCATTATTGACCGCGGTGATCTGAGCACCCGGAACGACAGCTCCACTCGGGTCTGTGATCAACCCGCTGATTTGCGCGTTTGACGACTGAGCGGTGACCGGCATGCATCCCAACAACAAAATCGCGAGAGATCCGGCAAATGCGGCCGCCGCTCCAAGTCTTGATGCGGCTCTTTTCCAGCTTGATTCCATGGCTCTTGAGGCCTCCGAAGCAGCCGGCTTTCAGGGAACACACACACTGCCGACTCCTACAGCACTCACTCATAGTCCGCACTTGGAACGACAGTCTATGTGCGATCACGATTTTTCTTTCGTTTTGACGGCTTCGAGGATGGTTGATTGATCTATTTTGAAATTAGGTCGGTGTTGCTCTGGCATCAGCCAACAGGTTCGGTGATTGCAATCTTCTGGTCTGCTGCTACCTTCAGCATGGTCTGTATCTTGCCCGAAGGCCACCGGATTTCTATCTTCGCTTCTTTCTCTACTCCCAGCCCGAAATGCACAGTCAAGTCGCTATTCGATGCGTAGCCAACGCTGCCTGAGACCGTTCGCACCTGCATTCTCCCGCCGGCGAAGCAGCGAACCTCGGCGCCGATTGCCGAACGATTGCTTCGAGTTCCTGTCAGACGCAGTTGCAGCCAGTGCCTTGGCGGGTTCTCTCGTGGACTGCGGTTCCACCAAAGCTCAATGGGGGCATTCAGTGAAGTCACTGCTGCATCGAGCCGTCCGTCTCGATCAAAATCCGCAAAAACCACTCCGCGGTGCTGTGCCGGGCGCGCAAAGTCCGCACCAGCCCCTTCCGAAGCATCTTCGAAACGGCCGCCGCGGTTCAGAAAGATCCGGTTCGGCTGCGCATCCTGTGTATCCAGGCCTCCGCCCGCGACAAAAAGGTCCAGCCATCCATCGTTATCCAGGTCCACCAATCCGCATCCCCAGCCGTTCCACTTTCGACTCAGGTTCAGAAGACCCGTCTTCGCGCTGCCGTCGTCAAACTCGCCGTGACCCCCGTTCAGGAACACATCGTAGGTCTCGTTTTTCAATCCGGTCATCACAATGTCCGCAAGGCCGTCCCCATTGATGTCCCCGAAATCCGCTCCCATGCCGGATATATTCCGGCCATCGCCGTTGAACGCGACACCGGCATCGATCCCGACTTCCTCCAGCCCCTTTCCCCGGTTGCGCAGTAGCAGGTTTCTTGCGTTGTCGTTCGCGATAAAGATTCCCGGCCGCCCGTCACCGGCGAAGTCTGCCACGGTCAGCCCCATGCCCTTGCCAAGCAGATCGGGTAATCCCTCTTTGCTGGTCACTTCGGTAAAGGTTCCGTCACCGTTGTTGCGATAAAGCTGCATCGGCTCCGCATGATATTCGTCGGGATGGCAATAGGCGCGCGCCTGGTCGGCCATGCCTCCGCATATCGGATCAGTCCCCGCCTGCCAGTCGCAGTAATTAGAGATGAATAGATCAATCTTGCCATCATTGTCGTAATCGATCCAGCACGCGCCTACTGACCATGCGGGCCGTCCTAGCGACCCCGGACCCTGCAATCCCGCCATCCTGGTTACATCCGTAAACGTGCCGTCCCCATTGTTCCTGTATAGGAAGTTCTCGTGAACACCCGCGACGAAAAGATCTTCGTGCCCGTCGTTGTCGTAGTCACCCACAGCAACGCCCATGTTGTATCCCCGGCCTTGCAGGCCCGCCTTCTCCGTCACATCGCTGAATGTTCCATCGCGGTTGTTGCGATAAAGCCGGTTCCAGAATTCTGGACCAGATTTCGTCAGACCGGGAAGGGAAGCTCCGTTAGAACAGAACAGATCCGGCCAGCCATCGCCATCGAAGTCAATCACCGCCAACCCGCCCGGCAGTGTCTCCACCTGGTATTTGCGGCCCCGCGCGTCATTGCGGAGCACAAAATCGAGGCCCGCCGCCGCTGCCCCATTCACCAGCCTCACCAGACCGGCCGAAGCGATTGCGGTTTCTGCCGCGCGAGCAAATCCAGGCAATGTCGCACCCGCTGCGATTGCGGAGAGCGCTCGTAAAACCTCGCGTCTACTGCTTCGCATTCGGCTTCGATCCACTTCGGTTCCCGCTCTGGAAAGCATTTGACAGTTGCTTCGCTTCATCAGCGGCCCTGGCGGCATCCGCACTCCTGCCAAGTTCCCTCAGCAGTTTTGCCTCCAGCGAGTGCAGCGCCCCCTTCTCATCCGGATATCCCGCCGTCAGCGCGTCTTGCAGATTTTTGAGCGCTTCGACCGGCTTTCCGGTCTGCGCCAAGGCCTTGCCAAGTTCCACTTCGACTTTGCGATCCTTGGGCGACTCGGCTTTCATCTTTTCGAGCCATGGCAAAGCTTCTTCGTAATCGCGATTATTCATCGCCAGCGTCGCAAGTGTTCCCATCGCTGCTCTACGATGCGGATCGATCCCCAGCGCAGCCAATGCAGATTGCCGTGCCCCCTCCGGATCGCCGGCCGACATCTGCGCCTCAGCCATTCGCTCGAATAACGCCGGATCCTGGCCTCGCAACGCGATCGCCTGTTTGTATTCCAACTGCGCTCCCGCCGCGTCATTGCTGAGCCGCAACAAGACGTCCCCTCGCAGCTGATGCAGCGCCCCCTGATCCCGCGCATTTGTATTCAACTGCGCAGCCGCTCTATCCGCCTCCACCGCGTAACACAAGGAAAGATCATGGCGCGTCTTCGCGGCGGACTTCGCGTTTGCACTCCGCACTTCCAGCTTCTTCTCGAGCAGCGGAATTGGTGCGGAGCATCGCAGCGATGCGACTGGCTGTTTCGCCTCATCCTGCAGCGTGCGCATGGCAGCAACTCCCGCCTCCGCACTGCGTAGCTGCTCGCCGATCTGCCGAAATCGCTCCAGTGCAAATCCTGCCCAGGCAAGTACTGACTCTTCTGAACTCTTGCCCCGCTTCACGCCTTCCATGTAGGCCGCGGCTGCCTGCTCGAAATGTCCAAGCCGCGCCTGCGCCTCGCCCAGGTACTCCTCGGGTGTATCTTCGTCAGAATTGACGCGTGCCGCGGTTTGCAGAAACCCGATCGCCTCTTTCGTCTTGTCGGTCCGCAGCAGGTCGATCCCAAGCAGAAGATTTGCAAAGTAGTCGTCAGGCTCCATGCGCCGCGCCTTTTCGAGCAGCGGAATAGCCTCCACAAACCTTGCCTGCTGGTGCAACGCAAAACCCTGTTGCAGCAACCCGCGGAACTCATCTTTCGGCGGCGTCTGTGCTGCCCCGCTTAATGCGAGCATCACGCAATTAGCCGCAATCGCCATCTCGTAGAATCCGCTCGACAGAAGCATGCTTAGCAACAATAGACTTTGTCCATCCAGACCGGCAAACGGCCAGTCACCTAAGCGCTCGACATCCGAATCCCGGGCTGCAACAGGCAGATGCCCGTTTCTTCCGAACACGAAGAGGGCAGAGTAATTGATGACATATCTTGTTCAGGTGAGGCATTTCGAAGGAATGGGATCCGCGGGTCAACTGAGCCCGATTCAACACTACAAAGAGTGAGATGGAAGGCAGCTACTGCCCAAACCTCGGGACGTGTGGACAGCAGCCGCCCTTCGATTCGCCCACGAGCCCCGATCCCTGGACTCGAAAACATCGAAAAACTGGAAACGGATTGATGAGTTGCCCCGTCTATCGGAATAGGGGTCCAGGCCTGATTTTCCACCCGCCCGGAAGTTGGTTTGGTTCGATCTCGGGCACTATAGTGGGTCAACTGTCTTTGCAGCTTCAGGTCAGGCGTGTATTCAGGGGATGCTGGGAGCGGTAGAGTGAGTAGAGAATTAGCTCCTTTACAAGCGGAACCCGAGGTGGCAAGGCAAAGCGGCTCGCGCCAGTGGCTCAGGGGCTATTGGCATTGGAGCCTGGCAGCCTTCGTCGCCGTCGTTGTCATCGCTTTTTATTTTGTTCGCGGACCGCAGACTCCGTCTTCCCATTCACCGAGAGCCGTGCTCGCTCATACTCGAGCCACCGCGTCGCGGGTCCGCCTGACGGGCAAGACTCAAGCCGTCCTTTCAAGAGCCATACTGGCGCCGATCCTTTCCGGCCAGCAGGTCAGCACTCTGACGGTCATCAAGCTCATCCCGAGTGGAAGCCGGGTTAAGAGAGGCGACGTGCTTGCGGAGTTTGACCGGCAAGCACAACTACGCGATTTCGTGGACAAGCAGGCACAGGCGGACGACCAGAACGGGAAGGTTCTGCAGGCAGAAGCCGCTGAGCTTGCGGCCAAAGCAAAGGATCAGACTGAACTGGAGCAGGCCGAAAGCGCGCTCAGCAAGGCCGAGCTCGAGATGAAGAAACTAGAGCTTCTCTCCCGAATCGATGCAGAAAAGGCCCAGCAAACCCTGGATGAAGCGAAGGCCACGCTGACCCAGTTGAAGGAAACCTTTCTCCTCAAGCGCAAGGCGGCCGCTGCTGCGATACGCGTGCTGGAAATTCAGCGCGACCGCACGCGGGAGACCATGACTCACGCGCAAACTAATGCGGCGCTGATGCAGATCCGGTCGCCGATTGACGGCATTGTTGTGTACAACACCATCTGGAAAGAGGGCACCATGGGCGAGGTGCAGGAGGGAGACCAGGTGCGTCCGGGCGTTCCCTTCATGCAGGTGGTTGATCCGTCGGTGATGGAGGTGCACGTTCAGGTAAACCAGGAGGACCTGGCAGCTCTTCAGGTTGGCGAGCAGGCCCGGGTACATCTTGATGCCTACCCTGATCTTGCTTTCAACGCCAGGCTCGATTCGATTGACCCGATGGGCAAGAGAGGGGACTTTTCGGCGAGTGTCCGAAATTTCTCTGCGACGTTCAGCATTCAAGGCAATGATCCGCGTCTGATGCCGGATCTGTCCGCTGCTGTAGATGTAGAGCGGCCCGCCACCGCTCAGATGCAGGGACTTCATGGTGAATAGGCTGCAACCCGCGTTTAAGGAGCACCGCAAACTCATTATTGCAGGTGTGATTCTGGCCGGCAGTGTCGGACTTTTTGGCTGGGTGCGATCGGTGAAGAGAGATCCCACCGAGCCAGTCTTTCAAGTTCAGCGATCTGAATTTCTCGATGTTGTGCAATTTCGTGGCGAACTGAAGGCTGCGCGCACCGTGTCGATCTCTGCTCCTTCCGACATTGGGAACGTACAGATCGTCAAGCTTGCTCCGGACGGCAGCACGGTGAAGAAAGGTGACGTAGTCGTCGAGTTCGATCCGTCGAAGACCAAGGCAGAACTTGATCAGGATCGATCGATACTGAAGTCCGCGGATGCGCAGATCAATCAGGGGCAGGCTGAGGGCAAGCTCACGGAAGAGAAGGACACAACGGCCGTTATGAAGGCGCGCTACGATCTTGAAGCAGCGAAGCTGGACGCGAGCAAGAGCGAGATACTGTCTGAGATCGACGGCGCCGAAGCTCGCCTGAAGGTGAAGGACGCCGAGCAGACCCTGGGCGAAGCGGAAGAGACGCTGAAATCGGATCGAGCGAAGACCGCGGCCACCGTGGCCGCTTACCGCTCGGCGAGCGCCAAAGCAAAATTCGATGCTGAGCGAGCAGCACACTCACTGGACCGCATGGTTGTTACTGCTCCTGCCGATGGAACCATTCGACTCGTTCCTGTGTGGCACGACGGCGCAGAAACTCCCTTCAAATCCGGCGATCGAGCATGGCCCGGGTCTGAGATTGCAGAGCTTCCAGATGCTACTTCGCTGCACATCGTGGCGCACGTCGACGAGACTGAGCGGGGACGGCTCACGGCCGCGCAGACAGCCACCATTCAGCTTGATGCTATTCCTGACAGGCAATTTACTGGGAAAATCCAGCGCATCGGAACGATCGCAAGCATGGATTTCTCAGCGGGCTGGCCCTTCCCACGCAACTTCGATCTGCAGGTTGCCATTGACCAGAGCGATCCCAGACTGCGCGCGGGGATGAACGTCCAGGTAACGATCATCGTAGAACGCGTTCCCAATGCGATATCGATTCCGGCACAGGCCTCATTCATGAAGTCTGGACGTTCCGTCGCTTACGTCTGGAACGGATCAAGTTTCGCAGAACGAAACATCCAGATCAATCGTCGGAGCCGGGATCGCTGTCTCATCTTCAGCGGACTGCAGCCCGGAGATCGAATCGCGCTCAAAGATCCCTCGGTGAAGGAATGACGATGCGCAAGCGCAGCCGAATCATCTTCGTGTTTGTGCCGACCGCCCTCGCTGCTGTCGGCGGGCTGATCGCAATGAGCCGCAGCCGCCCCCTTGCCGGACCGGACTCAATTCCGATTGCCAAGGTCATTCGCGGAGATCTCAGCATCAACGTTCACTCCACAGGTGAACTCAGCGCGACACAGTCGATGATGCTTGCTGCACCCGCCGTGGGAGGCGATGCACTCCAGATTACGCACCTGGCGCAGACCGGCAATGTTGTGAAAAAGGGCGACGTTGTCATTGAATTCGATCCGAGCGAGCAGCACTACAAGCTTGAACAGAGCCACTCTGAGCTTTTGCAGGCCGAGCAGGAAATCATCAAGGCCAAAGCTGACGCCGAGGTGCTCGCTGCCCAGGACAAGGTTGCGCTTTTAAAGGCGCGCTACGACGTTCGCCGGGCAGAACTCGATGTGGGCAAAGACGAACTGCTGAGCAAGATCGACGCTCAGAAGAACGAATTGGCTCTGCGGGGTGCGAAGCGCGCATTGGCCGAACTGGAGAAGGACATTGAATCGCATCACGCGTCAGGGCAGGCTGCAGTGTTCCTTGCTCAGGAGAAATATAACAAGGCTAAGCTGGCGATGGATCAGGCGCAGCAGAATCTCGATCATATGCGCGTTACCTCTCCAATGGACGGCCTGGCTTCTATTCAAAGGAATATGAATGCATCTGGCGGCTTCTATTTCTCGGGCATGTCGGTTCCGGATTACCGCGCAGGAGACCAGGTGCAGCCGGGTAGTTCTATTGTGCAGGTCCTCAATCCCACCAGCATGAATCTGACGGCGCGAATTCCTGAAGATCAGCACGCCAATGTGAAGCAGGGCGAGGCCGTGACGGTGCGGTTCAACGCGCTGGCAGACCGGGATTTCAAGGGAACCGTAAAGGCTGTCGGCGGAATGAGCATGAGCTCAGTCTTTGGCGGGCCGTCGATGCACGGCGCAGATGTGACCATTGAACTCGCTGGCACTGATCCACGCCTGCGCCCTGGCCTCACCGCCGACGTCTTGATCGAGGGCCAACAGCAACGGTCTGTTCTTTCGGTTCCGCGGCAGGCGCTCTTCATGAAGGACGGCAAGCGAGTGGTTTTCGTTAAGAGTGGCGGAAGCTATCAGCAACAGACCGTGACCGTGAAGGGCGAGAGCGAAAGCCGGGTCATCATCGAGGGACTGCCGGAGGGAATTCAGTTGGCGCTTCTCGATCCAACTATTCCGCAAAAGACTTCAGGCTCCTCTGCGGCCGGAACGGGAGCAATCTGATGCCGGTCGTCGCACCTGAACGTCGCGCTGTGCTGGTTTCCATGTCGCAGGCTTGGGGGCGTGACGCCGAGCTTGGTCTCAACAATCTCCTCGTCCACCGCTCGCGATCTCTGTTGACCATGCTCGGCATGATTTTCGGGGTCGCGGCGGTGGTTGCGATGCTTTCGATCGGCGCGGGCGTACGGGAAAAGGCGATGGCCCTGATTGAGCAGATGGGTGTACGAAATCTGATTGTTGAGGCTAAGGAAACTCTGGATTGGCAAGCGCACACCAAGATGCGGAGGACTTCTCCTGGCCTGACCCTGACGGATTATCGCGTGATCAATGACGATCTGACTGGGATTGTTGCGTCTACGCCACGCAAGCGGATCGTACCGTCGAAGGTCATTCCCAAGCCTCAGCAGGAGACGCCCACTCTCTACGGAGTGAAGCCGTCGTACCAGCAGATTGCCAGATTGAAACTTCTTGAGGGTTCGTTCTTCAGCGAAGATGACGAGAAGGCCGGTGCGCCGGTATGCGTACTGGGGTCCGCGGCGAAATGGAGCATCTTCGGAACATCGCAGGCTGTCGGCGAATATGTCAAGGTCAACGAGCAGTGGTTTCGCGTTGTCGGGGTGGTGAGCCCTCAATTGAGTTCCGCGTCGTCGTCGGCCGGTGCTCCGGCGGCTGATTCGAACAACATCATTTATGTTCCGCTGCAATCAGCGATGGTGCGGATTGAGGACAGCTACAGCGAAACGCGTGATGAGATCGACGGAATCTACGTTGAACTGCGCGATGAATCCGGAATTTCAATCGCAGCGCAGTTGACGCGCGCAATTCTCAATTCCTCCCACCATGGTGCGGATGACTTCAGCATCATCGTTCCGGCCGAACTGCTGGCAGAGCAGAAGCGGACCGAACATCTGTTCACCATCGTCATGGTCGCGATTGCTGCCATTTCTCTGCTGGTCGGCGGCATTGGAATCATGAACATCATGCTGGCCAGCATCCTTGAGCGCACGCGCGAGATCGGGTTGCGCCGCGCTGTGGGCGCTCGCCAGTCCGATATTGTGCGGCAGTTCGTTGTGGAAGCGACCATGATTTCTTTTGTCGGCGGGACCATCGGCGTGTTGCTCGGGTTTGTCATTTCTCGCGCCATCGCATGGTTTGCCGGATGGTCGACCGTGGTGACGCTTGGCTCGATTGCACTTGCATTTCTTGTTTCGCTTTCCGTTGGACTTGTCTTCGGAATCTATCCTGCAACCAAAGCCGCTCGCCTCGATCCGGTTGAGGCAATTCGCTACGAATGATGTGGAACTCTGGAAGCGCTGCGCGCACCGACGGCCTCGTTGGGCGGTGCTCGTGCGCCCACTTTGCGGAGAACGAATGATCTTGAAATTCCTTGGTTTGTTGTTGATCGGTTGCAGCGTTGCCCCTTCACTTTCAGCGCAGTCTTCAGAAAGCTATCGGGGTCTGCTCACGGCCAGAGTCCGTTCAGGCAAGCTGCCATCCTCGGATCGGATCAAGGCCTACATCGAAGACGGCAAGCTTCGGCTCAGCTTGCGCGATGCAATCCTGCTCACGCTTCAGGCCAACAGCAACATTCAAATTCAAGAGACCCAGATAGAAGCCAACAAGTTCAATCTGCTTGGCTCCTTTCAGCTATTCGATCCCTTGTTGACGAGCAACTTTACGGTGGCACGTTCGTCCACGCCAACCTCTTCGCAACTGCAGGGTGTCGGCCAGACAGCCAGTTCCACGCTCAACGCCCTGAGCCAGAGCGCGCTGATCAACTACGCACAGATGTTCTCAACTGGTACCAGCATTTCCGCCGGAATCACTGGGAGCCGCTCGTCGACCAATAACGGCTTTCTTTTCCTGAATCCGTTTTACAGCACTGGGCTGAATCTTCAATTTACACAGCCGTTGCTGCGAAATTTCGGCCGCTCCGCCAACATGGCGCAGATCCGGATTGCCCGGCGTGCGCTTACCGAGTCCCGTTCGGTTTTTGCGGCAGAAGTTAATGACACGATTCAGCTGGTCATCGGCCTGTATTGGAGCGCAGTTCAGGCGCGTGGTGCTCTGGATGTGCAGCAGCGTGCGCTCAAGCTCGCCGAGATCAGCTATAACCGCGACAAGCGTTCGCTGGAGCTTGGCGCACTGCCGCCGCTCGATATCAGCCGCTCTGAATCAGAAGTTGCAGCCCGCCGCGTTGAACAGATTCAAGCCGAATATGCCCAGATGCAGGCGGAAGAGGCGCTTCGCTTGATGATTGGCGCCGATCAGGACCCGCAGCTCAAATCCATCGCTCTGGAGCTGACAGAAAGTGCGCAGCCAGACAGCGATGGAGAAAACGTCGAATACGATCAAATCTTGTCCACTGCCTTGAGTTCGCGTCCTGAAATGTCTGCGGCGAAAGAAGCCCTCGCTATCGACGACACAAGCATTGGATATGCGCGCAATCAGCTCAAGCCGGCACTGAATCTGGGTGGCCAGTACAGTTCGAACGGCATTGGTGGAAATCAATACGATCTGGCGACCGGACAACTCACCTCTCAGGGCGGCCTCGGTTCCTCGTTCAGTCAGCTCTTCGGGTTCGGCTATCCCACCTACCAGGGTTCCCTCACTTTGAATTTCCCTGTTCGAAACCGAGGAGCGCAGGCCCAGCTTGGCAACGCGCTTGTAAACCGCACGCGCGATCTGTACACCAGCCGCCAAGCCCAGGAGGTGATTACGCGGCAGGTGAGAGATGCCGTTAACCAACTCAGCACGGCCAAGGTATCGCTCGCCGCGGCGAACACATCTTTGGATCTGTGGAGGAAGTCGCTCGCGGCTGACCAGAGGAAGTTCGAGCTGGGCGCGGAAACCAACTTCTTTGTGCTCGACGCGCAAACACGCCTGGCTCAGGCAGAACTCGCTCAGCTTCAGGCCGAGGTAAATTATCAACTCGCCCTCGCATCGATTCGCCACGCGACCGGCGACCTGCTCACCCCGTACCGTATGCAGCTCGAGGCGGCTTCCAAATAGCCTCTGCTGTGGCGGCCTGAGTCAGCTCACCAGGAGCGAGAGGTTCAGACAGGGATCTGGTTGCCGAGACTCTCAGCCTCTTCTGAAGAGGTGCGTTTTACCCTGGTTCCGATTCAGATTGCCTCAAAGCGAGTTCCAGAATAGCTGAAAGTCTTTCCGGAAGGCATCGCGTTCGGCAGCCCATGCCCCGGCGACCGCTGGCACCGTTTTCCATCGCTGGAAAAGATGCTTCCATCCGCCGATTCGGGGATCGCGCAACCACTTGACATGATCAAGCTGAAAGTCGAGATAGAGGTCTTCCATCAGTTGGATGATCGACATGCTGAAATAGAATTCCGCGACAGGATCGCGCCTGGGTATCGAAGCCGATGCAAAAGCGCCGGGGAACAGCTCCGCACCGAGTTCGTGCAGCATAGAGTCCTTGCGCAGACGTTCAAAGATCTCCGAGAGCGTGCCCGTGTGCTTGGATCCAGCGGTCTTCAGGTGCGGATTCACCGGATACCAGTAATCCTTCATTGCCCGGAAGAACTTTTCAATCTCAGGATGCTGCATGTCCCATGGAAGCCATCCTGTCGCGGGAGTCAGCGAGTGATGGGTGGCGTGATACCCAAGAGCGCGATAGCTCTCAAATTGAGACTCGGCGAACCATTGGTCGGCGGTTGTCTCGTGTGGAAACTGGTTTTGCGTTGCCTGGTATTGAGCCACGTCCTCTGGCTCGTCGCCTGTGAGCGATGCCTTGATGTAGACGAGCACCCCTTCACTTCCATCCAGATATTGAATTCGCCCCACGGCACAGTGGCTGTCGCTCGCCTGTCCGCTGCCTGAGGGTTTAATCCTGACGGTATCGATCTCGATGAATGCGCCAAAATCTACTCGACATTTCCGAATCGCGGCACCTAGCCCTTCAAATTTGTACTCCGGATCCTGTTCCGCATCGCACAGAAGAATGAAGCTGCACCGGCGACGCACCAGTTCGTAGAGACCCATGTTGTCGAAGTGTCCCCCGTCAGAGAGATTGACAAAGCGGGTTTCATCATCCGTTGATCCAATCAACTCGCTGAGCAGAGCCGCGAGGCCAAATCGAGGACTCGACAACTTCGAACTCCCGTCCCTGCGAGGATTGCCCAGCCACCATCCCAGCCGCACATTGAACATCGTCATCAGAAATGAAACAGCAGGAGATGTGTTGTAGCCCTGATTCGGATTTGCCGCCGCGCCGGAAATCGACATGGCCGTTCCGAGCTGAGGTCCGCCCGCTTGCGTGTAAGTCTCCGTCTTGCGATAGCCGAGCGGGTGAAGTGTTTCGCGGTTCCAGAACCCTCGCTTCTTCGTTATGGCGTGTCCCGATGCGGTGTCCGTTGAGCCCATCCAGCTCTGGGCATCGAATCCTGAAAAGCATGGAGTGAAGATGAACGAGGCGCCCTTCCTCTCCTGCCAGGCGAGTTGCTTGCCGACCGAGAGATTCAGAGTCGCATTCACAATGGGATACGGCCCCATGTAAGGTGCCCGTTTTTTCTCGGCGTCGGCCCCCCGCGAGTGAGTCGGAACAATCGGTGTGAGCCTGGACAGATGGAAGTCATCCCTCTCATCGAAGCCTGTGAACTGGTTGGGCTGGCGCTTCTCATTCGACGCGCCGAGGTAACAGCGGACAAGCCGGTTCTTGTAGAAATGATGCATCGAAAACTCATTGATATCGACGCGCCAAGCAAGGATTGCAGAAGACGCTCCGAGGGCAACCAGAAGCCAGCCAATTCGGTCAACGTACGCGCCATCTGTGCCCCACATCGGCCAGGGCCGCAGCAGGCAAAAGTGTTGTTGCGTCAGAAAGTCAAGTGAGAGCGGCTTTTGTTCACCGTGAGCGAGCAGCAGCTCCTCAAGTGTCGCCAGTAGTAGCACGAGCCCGACAATGAAGACGGGAGGTCCGAGCTTAGCGAGTACCTGCATCCATGAGAAGGACGGAGTTCCATCCTTGCTTCTTCCCGTCTCGTTGCTCCTGCCGGCAGCCAGCCCGGCCACGGTGGTGATCACCCAACCAAGCGTCAGACCCGAGATCCATGCCTTGTAGCCGTGTGCGCTCCATCGCATCACCTTCAGCACGAGAAACGGTCCGTAGATAGTGGCGCTCATCAGCATGACCCAGTACATCGAAAAGATGCTGCACGCGGCGCGGAAACGACTCAACCACTCTCTACCGGCGTCTGGATAATCCACTCCCATCAGCCCAACCTGCAGGGTTCCGGGCACCACCAGAACAGCAAGAAGCAACACCGGGCCCCACACCTCGGCATGCCACACTGCCCAGTTCGAGTAGTAAAGAAAAAGCAAAACCGATGTGAAGACATGGAACAGACCAACGCTTGTGCCTGCGGAGAGGATCGTGATCAACGCGAGGACCAGCGGCCAGAGGCTCGCGCCCGACTGGCGAATTCGGAACTTGTGAACGAAGCCGCCAAGTCCGGAGAGCAATAGGGAAAGGATTGCTGCGAACCCGAATGAAATTTTCAGAATAGTGTGCTCGTTCTCAGCGACCTCAGGAATGTGCCTCCACATCCACACGGACCCGAAATACACAGCCACCAGAATGTTCCCAACGACGAGGGTCAAGATGTAGCGCGGTTGATACAGCACCTTCGGCAGGCGCGGTTCGAGCCAACGTGCGAGCGGCCCGGGTTTCCCGAGGCTGTCCGCGACCGCCTTTCGCATGTTCAGTGACATGCACGTCACTGCGAAAAGCAAAGCCAAAGCCGCTACCATCCACATCCATCCATCAGCTCCGGCTAACATCATGGGGGCCTGCAGCAACCTTGGGATTAGGAGGATTGTTCCAAGAAAAGTGATCAGCACCGCCTGGTTCAGCACGACATTGCGCGAGTACACCGCTCCCATGGTCCATGTATCGAAGCCGAAATTGCCAAGCTGAGGCGTCAGGTAATTGCTGAACTCGCGGAGGAACCGGATCGGCTTTTGCGCGGCGGCCCTTGGATCTGGACAACTTGGAGAGAGAAGGGCCCTAAGCTTCGGCACAAAGCATTGGAACGACTGCACCCCGTTTTTGCAGATCCAGCCGGCGAGCCAGGAGCCGATGTATCCTCCGCCGGACACAGTCGACAGATAATCGACTCTCGCAAGCAGACCGATATCCGAAAGCTTCTGCAGCACACCGAGATTGAAGGTGGCGCTCCTGATACCTCCGCCCGAAAACGCCACGGCGAACAGTTTCTTGTGAGCAGCTAGATCCGATGCATCCAACGCAGTCGCTGCCAATGACGGCTCTGCCGGCTCTCCATCTGTGCGCTTTAGCCGGCGACTCTCTTCGATCTGCTTCATCTCCTCTCGCAGCACCAGCGAGAACGGCCTCGGCCACTCCATCACATCCCATAGGACGCACGCTGACATGGGCTCCTGCGCAAAGGTGACGCTGAGTTGAGACTGAATGTCGCTCCAGTCGTCTTGAGGCTTGCGAGAGACGGAGCCTCGAAGAATTGAAGCGACCTCTTTTCCGTCTTGCGATCTCCCCAACTCATCAAGAAGAGAATCAAGCGTCTTCTGTCTCGAGAACCGGCGAGGTGCGGCCTTCCACATATCCGTTGCGAACAAGGCCAAATCCACGGCTTCATTGCTGCGGAAACCAATTGCCCGCGCCACTTGGTCGCGAAATGTGAAATCCTCTTTAAGAGCGGCAAGCATTTCCATGTCCTGCTTGCCCTCCTGAAATGACCGCCAATTAAGGAAATGCGTTTCAAGCACATGCCGGATGCTGGCTGCGGCGGGCTTTGACTCGTAAATCTGCCCGATGGCTTCGGCGGCGAGATCCTGGATGTGTCGTCGGCCAGGAAAGGCGCCCACCGCGCGTGCGAATGCATTCCTCACAGGTGCGTTGTTCTCGAACAGTACCTGCAACTGGTGAAGATCTGGCTGTCGCTTCCACATTTCCCAGTCGAGATCTTTGCCGAAGACGGCAGCGGGCGGTGATGGGATTGTGCCCCGCGCCGCATCCACAGCCAGTAAGGTCAACTCCGGGCTGTCGCACGAAGGCTTTTCCCAGCCGATGACCTCCGCCAAATCGATTTGAAATCGTGCATTTGATGCGAGCGCGTCTGAAAGCCTGGCCACTTGCGGATCGCGTTTCAGATCCCAGAACCGCTTCTGCGACCAGCTGCTGATCGAATGCTCCAGAGCCGCAAGCCCTGATCCCTGTTGACGCAATCCCCGGATCCGTTCCGAAATATCCTCTGCTAAATTCATTGCCTGCACCGCATTTCAAAGGAGATTTTTCAGTGAGCCTGCGACTGGCTTTGGAACGAATCATCCGACTCCGCACCAGCACGAGGCTTCCACGCCAGGCTGTAATACTGGCCGCGATCCCGCGCCCATGGATCGAACGCATTCACCACGTTGTCCAGCTCCGGCTTCAGTTCCGGGATATTGCGCAGAAGAATTCGTTTCATTGGCGAGACAGGTTGGCGATGTCCGTTCGGTGTGCCCTTTTCCATGACCACTGGCCCCGGCCCATTGTTGTTCACCCAATTGATCCCGAGTGTCGTGTAGAACTCAGGCCGGAAACAGGATGTAAAGAACCGATCACTGAACAGGCGGCGCGAAGCATTCAGGATAAAGACAACAAACTGAGTTTCTGAGATTGCGAAGCCGTGAGGCCTTCGATATTCCGCGAGGTAACCTACCGTGGTGTCCACGTCCTCGATGTTGTCGACGAGCGTACCGTTCGGGCGGCCCAGACAGTCGTTGATCGGCGATCCATCTTCATTTAATTGCGCATCCGTGATGACTTTCGTCGCATCGCACGTATGCTGGCCATAAACTTCGCGCAACGTCTGTACCGTGTCCCGCTGTTCGGCTTGCTCAGGTGATCCAGGCGGCACCGCTGGATCCATGAAGTCGTCGAAGCTGCTCAGTTGCCGAAGTCCATATTGCCTGCGAAACTCATTGAACCGCGGAACTCCATGTTCGCGATCGCGGATGATATCCAGCGCCACCACATCTATCTGCTGTGTGGCACTGTTTAGCCGGCCCATCTTCAGGTTCTGCAGAAACATCGGCGAGTTATGCAATGTCAACAAACCAAGCCGTTGCCGACCGAGAGTCAGGCCCCAGTTCGCAAGGGGCATGGTATGGCTGAAATCCGTCGCTTTATGCTGGAAGGTCTCGACCACAGCTATCTTCTTCGCAATCTTGTTTGGATCGGTTGAGAGATCGCGATATTCCAGCAGATCCGGGATCAAGGGATGCAGGCGATAAACCGAAACGAATTCCTCGGGGAAGTTGAATGGGGATCCAAAATGATTGACGCCGCCATTGGTGTACTTCGGGTCGGTGATATCGTAGCCAACCGCTTTGCTGCCGAGACCGAAGATCCCTGGCCCTGAAGCGAATACGGAATACCACTGAGTTGCCTTGGCAACATCCGTCGACTTGCCAAAGTTCTTTGTGATCACCTCTCGCAACGCGTTTGACAGCGGTCCGCCATCGGCTCCAAGCAGGCCATTCCAATTTCCGTTCATTCCCAGGTACAGAGGATCGTTGTACAACAACTGCGGGGTCCACTCCGTGGTGTGAATCTTTGCAATCTCAGCGGCCACCACAAGCCGCGCAGCTTCAAACAATTCGTTCGGTGTCACATCACGGTAGCGGATCACGTCTCTTGGCCGGCTGGGATCGCGAAGCCCGGAGTCTTCATCGGGCCTCGCCGCGGCTATCCGCCTGAACTCAGTAACGAATGCGTTGTGCTCACGCGCAAACAGATTGTGCAGAAAACTCAAGCCGACGGTCCAGTTGTCAGGGAACGCAGTGGCCTCCTGCCCCGCCCACTCGGGATTGATGGGATCATTGGGCTCAAATACCGGAAG
>Ga0157378_10002278_pt1 | contig 17042 bp, 17 predicted proteins | sample M65metaG_FD_115309 | JGI IMG/M metagenome (GOLD analysis project Ga0157378, IMG submission 115309) | Miscanthus rhizosphere microbial communities from Kellogg Biological Station, Michigan, USA - M6-5 metaG | ecosystem: Host-associated > Plants > Roots > Rhizosphere > Soil | place: USA: Michigan...
CCGCCCGCAACTCACCAGGATGCATAGCAAGACGAGAAGACGAGAAGAAGTGATCATGAGCCGTTTTGGATGCAGGGTGCCGCTAAGAGGTAGGCTGCCGGACTCGCGGGTCCTATTTCGAATTCCGAGGATGAACCCTGACTTGAAACAGCACATCGTGGATGGGATGGACCAGCCCGACCTAGCTCAAGGTATGTTCTCGCCAAACCAGATTATGGGCTCTTCGGGTCCCCGTAATTCTTCAGAAGAACGGAGTAGTGGGAATCTTTCAGAGTCCCTAATCGCGCACCACGCCGATTCCAATGCTTTGATCCCGGCGGGAGGCCGGCCGAACGGCAAGATAGCGAGCCTCCCTAAACGGGCCCCCTACCGTTCTCATAGTTTAGGATTCTTGAATGACGGTGGCACGCACAACGGCAATCTGGTTAGTTACGCTGCTGACCAATGCCGCACTATCCCAAACGCCGGCCCGCGGTAGTCAGCCTCCGAAGTTGCTCGGGCAAACGTTGGATGAAAGAAACATCGTCCTGCCTGATGAGGCCGCCGGCAAGGTGACGATGCTGGTCGTCAGCCTGAGTCGCAAGGCCGGTGAGCGAAGCGGGTCGTGGCGGGAACATTTTGCCGCCGACTTCGCATCGGACCCGCAGGTCACGTATTACGTCGCCGCCATGCTGCAAGGTGCTCCGTCCTTCGTTCGCGGGATGATTCGCTCCGGTATCCGCAAAGGCACGCCGCAGGCCGCGCAGTCGCACGTGCTGACTTCCGGAACGGATCAAGACGGGTGGAAGCAGTATCTACAAATGAAGGATGACAGTTTGCCCGCGGTTTTATTGCTCGACCAGAGTGGGCATGTGCATTGGAGCTATGATGGCGTTTTCGACCCGGGCCACTATGGAGAGTTGAAGGCTGCTACCATCGCCACGCGCGATCGGCGCTAGAGTGTTCCGGGAATATATTCATTGTGCATGGTGTGCGGGTTGTGCCCGCCCCAAATGAACACAAGGTCCCTCGGCTTCGCTCGGGATGACATGGTTGTGGAGGCGTAGTAAACATCCCTCTCAAGGCTTCGGCCATCCTAAGAATGCTTCTGCCGAGGTTCCCTTTGCCTACCGGCTTATCCACACAAGGACGAATACATATCGGGACATCCGGTTGGCACTACGCGCATTGGCGCGGGCCTTTCTATCCGCCAGAGATGCGGCCGGACCAGATGTTGAATTGGTATTCTCAGCATTTTGATACCGTCGAAATCAATAATAGTTTTTACCGCCTGCCCACATCGGATGCGCTGCGAACCTGGTGCAAGCAGACACCAGCCAATTTTTGTTTCGCAATGAAAGCCAGCCGTTACATCACGCATAATCGAAAACTTAAATATCCGAAAGAGTCGGTGAAGAAGTTTTCCGCCCAAGCCAACCTTCTAAAGACGCGGCTCGGTCCGATTCTTTTTCAGTTGCCTCCGAGCTGGAAGGTGAACGTCGAACGTTTTGAGGAGTTTGTGCGGGCTTTGCCGCGCAGGCGGCGATATGCTTTTGAGTTTCGCAATCCCACCTGGAATATTCCACCAATCTTCGAGGTTCTGCGCAAGCACAACGCGGCCTATTGCATTTACGAGTTGGCGGGCTTCTACTCCCCGATTGAAATTACCGCCGACTTTACTTACGTGCGGTTGCACGGACCGGGAAACGCTTATCAGGGCGATTACAGCGCCGGGCAACTACGGGCTTGGGCAAAAAGAATAGAGGTGTGGCGAACAGAGCTGAAGCACACGTTCGTTTATTTCGATAACGATCAGGCAGCCTTCGCTGCAAAGAACGCACTGGAGCTACGGCGGATGGCGCTGGGCAATTCCTAGGTCATTTCGAGGCTCTACTTTTGTTTGGCCACCTTGCCAGCTTGTTTGCTAAGTGCGGTACGCGTGGCTTTCGGGAGATGATTGTCCCTTTCTTTTTTGCAGTGGCGGCGGCTTTCTGGATGTTCTTGGTTGCAGCAGAGCTTTGTTTGGCACTTGCTATAGGACCTCCGATTCATTGCCTTGATTACTGGAGGTCTACCGCGGTTGGTCAGGGTTTAGTCGTCGATCTTAACTAACGAGCACGCCGGATGAGCAGGCATCCACCGATGAATGAAAGGGCTCCGACAACCGCCGCCGCGATGACACTCGCCCAAAGCGCAGGTCCCCGCAAGCCGTCTTGTGCCGCCATGCCCAAAAAGTGATGAACTCCGTGTCCCAGATGCACGGTCACTAGCAACACGGCGAGTCCGCACACGATGTTTAGGACTCTCATATTTTCTCCTTCGCGATACGGAACATTTCGGCGCACCGAGTATAGTCCGTCAAAGCCGAGCGGGCCACGGAAAGCTATTTCCGAAGCCTCGCATCGTATGTTGAAATAGCTTCAGTGCCACATTCCCCACCTACGATTGGCGTTTTTGACTCCGGCTTCGGCGGACTCACCGTACTTAAAGCATTACTTGAAAACATCCCGGGAGCTTCCTATCTCTACTTTGGGGATACGGCCCGCCTTCCTTACGGTTCGAAGTCCGTAGAAACGGTCGCGAAATATGCGGTCGAGGCAACGCGATTTCTGGAGCAACAAGGCGCCGAATTCATAGTCATCGCGTGCAATACGGCCACCGCTCTCGCCCTGCCGCAGATCAAACAAGCCGCGCTAGTGCCCGTGGTGGGAGTTATCGAGCCGGGCGCGGAGGCAGCTAACGCAGCCAGCAAGAATCGCCGGGTTGTGGTCATCGGCACAGAAGCAACCATCAGCAGTCACGCTTATCGCAAGGCGCTGGAGGCGCGCGGAGTGATGGCATCGGAGAAAGCATGCCCATTGCTGGTTCCACTGGTGGAAGAAGGCTGGGTGGAACATACGGTCACCGAGCAGGTCGCCAGCATTTATATGGATGAGGCCTTCGCCGGAGAGTTCAGGGAGGCCGACGTCTTAGTGCTGGGGTGCACGCATTACCCTCTGTTAAAGGGCGTCTTGCGCAAAGTAACTCCGGCTCACGTGTGCATAGTGGACTCTGCGGAATCCTCGGCGCATACGGTGGCCGGGATGGTGCAAACAGAGAGTGAGAGAGTAACATCGCTGAAATTTTTCGCTACAGATTCAGCCGAGAAATTCAGACGTTTGGGAACGCGATTTCTCGGTCGAGCGATTCCCGACGTGCTGCATGTTGATTTGAAGGAATAATCGAGCAAAGAAAAGCGGCCGCGTGTGGCGGCCGTTTTCTGGAAAGACCCTCAGTTATCAATACAAGCGGAAACTTACTTCGACGTTAATCTGAACCGCCACTGCCTTGCCATCTTTCATTGCGGGTTCAAACTTCCACTGCTTAACTGCTTCGATCGCTTTCTCATCGAGACCCAAACCCAGGCTGCGGGTCACTTTGATGTCACGGGGGTGGCCATCGGGTCCAACGATCAGCCACAGGACGCAAGTTCCCTGATATTTGGCCTTACGGGCTTCTTCGGAATATTCCGGATCAGGCGCAAAGATTGAGCGGGGAGCGGAAACTCCGCCACCAACGCGGAAAACACCGCCACCGATACCGCCACCGCGACCAGGTCCGACTCCAGGGCCTTCCCCTGTACCTACACCGCCACCCGAGCCAGAACCAATGCCTCCGCCAGAACCCGTTCCGTTTGACGGCGGACCAGAAGGTAGATGCGACATCGGGTCTCCGATGGTCGGCATATTGTTGGCCGCCATTTTCACCTGCGGAGGAACAACCACCGTGGGTTCGACTGCTAACTTCGGATTCGGGTTGCGCACCACGATTGCGGGAGGCGTAATTTGTTCCATCGCCAGCTTGGGCAGTTTGCCCTTGGGCGCCTCGAATTTGTCGCGATCACCGCCGCCTCCACCACCGCCAGCTTGCGTCTTCGAAGGCTGCAGGATAGGAATTTCGTCAGTCGGGACCCAGGTGACCTGCTCGTGCGGCTTGGTAATCTGCTGAACGACGCGCCGTCCCAGCAGGGTGCCGCCAATGATGAGAATCAACGCGATGATGTGAACCGTTACCGATCCAGTAACGCCGTTCTTCTTGTAATTGTAAAAGCCCCAGATATCACGGACAGGAACTGGACGAGAACTGAGCACCAAGGGTGGGAGCTTCTTGGGGAAAAAATAGTCGTCTAAATTTCTGAAGAGCGATCTCAGAAGCGACTGATCGAGAGTCTCCTTCGGTAAAAGGAGATTCAACTCAGGTTCGCGTTGGACGTTAGGTTCCATCAATGTCGGCATATTCAAGCCCTAAGGCAATTCTGACGGCGTGCTAAATAAATTCGCGCCATCACAGAGTTGATGAGCAGATAAGATACCAAGTTGCTTTTTGCGCCTGTTACCGTCCGGCTACTACCAGGCTAAGCCATTCAGATAAACGGATTTCTTCATCTGCTTCCAAACATTAGATGCCATAAACGGGCTACCACGTACGGAAAATTGTACACGCATTACCGAGGTTTTCGCACTCCTTTCACAGTGCCACCGGGACTAGCACAACCGGGCCGCTTCCAATGCCTGAATAGACGTCCGGTAGGCCCCTCCCTATAATTAATAAATCAACCATTTAGGAGAAGCTAAGCCGGTGCCCCTGGAGCTGAAAAACTCACTCAACCTGCCTAAAACGGGATTCCCCATGAAGGCCAATCTCCCGCAGAACGAGCCCAGGTTACTGGAGCGTTGGGAGCAGATAAAGATTTATGACCGGATCCGGGAAAGCCGCGCCGGGGCGGATATTTGGATTCTCCACGATGGGCCGCCTTATGCCAATGGGCCCATACACTTAGGGCACGCTCTCAACAAATGCCTGAAGGATTTTATCGTTAAGTCCAAGACCATGGCGGGGTTCGACTCACCCTATGTGCCGGGCTGGGACTGCCACGGGTTGCCTATCGAAATCAAGGTAGATCAGCAACTTGGGGGCAAAAAGCTGCAAATGCGGCCGGTGGATGTGCGTGCTGAGTGCCGAAAGTACGCGGAAAACTACCTCGACTTACAGCGCCAGCAATTCAAGCGAATTGGGGTTTTTGGTCGATTCGACAACCCATATTCGACCATGACGCCCCAGTACGAGTCGGTGGTGCTGGATACGTTCTATTCGTTCTTTGAGAAGGACTTTGTCTACAAGGGATTGCGGGCGGTTTATTGGTGCATTCATGACAGGACCGCCTTGGCAGAAGCTGAGGTTGAGTACGAGAACCATACCAGTCCAACCGTGTGGGTGAAGTATCGCCTGCAGTCTGACCCGCGGACCATTGATCCGGCTTTAGCGGACGCCCGCATTCCAGGTGACAAGCCGGTTTTTACGATTATCTGGACGACCACTCCGTGGACACTACCAGCGTCGATGGCAGTGGCATTCCATCCCAAGGAAGAGTACGTGGCTCTCGAGGCGAATGACGGGATCTACATCGTCGCCTCAAAGTTGTCGAAAACGGTGGCGGAAAAATGCGGTTTTCCAGATGCCAAGCCAGTGGCGCATTTCCCTGGAAAAGCCATGGAGCATACCTGGTTCTACCATCCGTTTCTTCCCTGGGAAGAACGCAAGGTGTTGGGCGTAGTCGCCGATTACGTCACCATGGACCAGGGTACGGGCGTGGTCCACACCGCCCCCTCGCACGGCGCGGACGACTTCGCGACCGGAGTGAAATACAAGCTCGAACTCACCGGCGAGGTGGATGCATCCGGCATCATCGTCCACGGACTGCCTGAGTATGCGGGGAAACAGGTGTTCGCGGCGAACGCTCCGATCGTCGAGTTGTTGAAGATCCGAGGTGTTCTGCTGCATTCGGAAAAACTCGAGCACTCGTATCCGCATTGCTGGCGTTGTCACAATCCGATCATCTTCCGTGCCACCGAGCAGTGGTTCATCTCGATGGAGACACCGATGGAAGGCGGGGGAACTCTGCGCAGCCGGGCGCTGGATGAGATCAAGAAAGTGAAATGGGATCCGGCATGGGGTGAGGAACGCATCTCCAACATGATCGCGACCCGGCCGGATTGGTGCATCTCGCGGCAGCGTATATGGGGAGTTCCGATTGCGGTATTTCTGTGCGCTGGCTGCGGTAAGCCGTTGAACGACCATGCTATAAGCCGCAAGGTGGTTGAACTATTTGCTCGCGCGGGAGCGGATGCGTGGTATACCGATCAAGCCGATGCCATCGCGCAGGGACCGAAGTGTCCACATTGCGGTTCAGAAAAATTCATCAAGGAAACCGACATTCTCGACGTATGGTTTGAGTCGGGGTCGAGCCACGCTGCCGTGCTTGGTCACGAACCAAACCTACCCTGGCCTTCTGATCTTTACCTGGAAGGCGGCGATCAGTATCGAGGGTGGTTTCACTCTTCCCTCCTCTGCGCCGTTGGGACTCGCGGCCAAGCACCCTACCGTATGGTGTCGACCAATGGCTGGACGCTGGATGAGCAAGGCCGCGCCATGTCGAAGTCGCTTAACAACGGGGTCGATCCCGTCGATGTAGCTGAACGCATGGGCGCCGAGATCGTCCGTCTATGGGTCGCGTCGGTTGATTTCCGCGAGGACGTGGCGTGCTCCGAGCATTTGATGCAGCGGGTCGCGGATAACTATCGCAAGATCCGCAATACCTTCCGTTACATTCTCGGGAACTTGAGCGACTTTGATCCGCAAAAAGATGGAGTGCCATTCAGCGCCTTGCAAGCCATCGATCAATACATGCTGCGCCAGACTGCGCGCGTAGTCGAAGACGCGCGGCGATGGTATGAGGAATTTGCCTTTCATAAGATCTACCATGGGGTAAATCATTTTTGCGTGGTGGAACTAAGCGCGTTCTACTTCGACGTGCTGAAGGATCGCTTGTATACGGCTTCGCCAAAGTCTAAAGCGCGCCGGGCGGCACAGACCGCGATCTGGCGGATTGGCGAAGCGCTGGTGCGCTTGCTGGCCCCGATTACCACCTTCACTAGTGAAGAGGTTTGGCAGTATTTGCCGAAGGTGGAAGGCCGCCGCGATAGCGTGCATTTGGAAGTATTTTCGAATACCGCGGACATCGCCGAGGAAGTGGGCGATCCTAAAGAAGGGGAGGCATGGACGGCGCTGCGTTCGGTGCGCGAAGAAGTCCTAAAGGCTTTGGAAGAGGCCCGCACCGCCAAGGTTATTGGCGGCGGACTGGAAGCGGAAGTCAGCATTACGGCGCCTGAGCCACTGTTCTCCGTGTTGTCGCAGCATGCCGATCAATTGCGATATTTGTTTATTGTGTCGGCGGTGACATTGCAGCCAGGGGCGTCCGGGAACGGGAGCAGCAGCGGGATTAGCGTGAAAGTTGGGAAGGCTCCGGGGTTAAAGTGCGAACGTTGTTGGAACTATTCGACGCACGTCGGGGAGGATGCGAAGTATCCGACGGTGTGCGAACGGTGCAGTGCGGTGTTGAGGGAGATTGAGGGTTCGTAGCAGGCGAGCATTCAGTCGCGAAGGGGCGAAAGATGCCGACCCAACTTCTTCCGGCCCTACCGGGCTTCATCATTCCCGTTGATCCCAGGGTTTGCGCCCTGGACTGCAATCTATCGCGGGCTTTGCGGCTCTTCTCTCTATCCGCGCCGATACTACCTGGCGGACAGTGTCCGCCCTACGTCTAGAAGGCTATTGCTGAGGGTTGGGGGCCGGTAGTGACGGGGGTACCTACCACGGTTAACGCTCCGGTGGTGTTGTCCATGGTGAAGGTTGAAATCGAGGCGCCGCCGTTGTTGGCTACGTAAACGAATTGCTCGCCGGAGGAGATCGTAGCCCAGGATGGATGGCTGCCGGTTGAAACGGTGGCCAGCGGAGTCGTCGCAGTTAAGACTCCCGTTCCGGCGCCAACTTTGTATCCAGAAAGCTGATTCGAGGTCTGGTCGACAACGTAGGCAAAATTCCCGGACGAGGAGATCGCCATGTAAACCGGGTCCAGGCCAGCGGAAAAGGGCGAGCCCGCTACCGGAGTGAGACTTCCATCCGGCGAAATACAGCCGGGGCTGGCATTATCGCAGAGGGTGAAGGCCGAAATATTGCTCGATCCGGAATTGGTCGCGTAGAGGATGTTCCCGTTGGGTGTAATCGCCAGGCTCGACGGTGCCGTACCTGCCGTGAATGGCGAGGTTGGAACCTGGGTAAGCACGCCGGATCCATCAATCGAAAAAGCGGAAACCGTGCCGGTGAATTGATTGGCCGTGTACAGAAACTTGCCATCCGGCGTAACCGCTACGGCCGATGGTCCTGGATTAATCGTATCAAGGACGTTGGCGACCTTGAAAGGCGAACCTGCAACTTCGGTCAGAGCTGCCGCCGCAATGGAAAAAACAGAAACAGTGCCAGAATTAACGTCTCCCGAGGTTCCCTGATTGGCGACGAACAGGAATTTGCCGCCCGCGTCTACTGCGATCCCGTGGGGCGCAGTTCCCACCTTCTGACTTGCTGTGGCAACCGTCAATCCTCCATTGGTATCCACAGTGTAGGTCGAGACATCATTGGAAAGGGTATTGGAAACGAATGCCGCATCGCCTGCCGGGGTGAAGATCAAGGCATAAGGCCCGCTTCCGGTAGCGGCGCTCGAACCAGAGACAGCCGTCAGCGTTCCGGCGGTTACATTCACGCTTAGGGCGGAAATCATAGAATCGCCTTGGGTGGTGACGAAGAGGGTGGTGCCCGAGGCGGATGGAGGGGGCGTGGTGCTTGAAGTAGTGCAGGCAGCGAAAAATCCGATCGAAAGCAACGACAGGCCACGGCGCAACACCGACAACTTCATCCGCATTCTTTCTCCCTAAGCCTGGCTCCGATGGACAGCAGGAGCGCCAGACCAGCAAACATTTGTGTATCAGGAATACGTGGTAAGAGCAAACAGACGCAATGGGTTAGAACCGCCGCAGAATGTGAAAGTTGCCTCGAGTTAGACCGCAACCGAGGTAAGTTGCGCCACCAGCGGCAGCTTGATTTCCACCAGCAGTCCACCCTCGGGCCGGTTCACGGCGCGTACGCTGCCGCCGTGCAGCCGGACCGCGCGCTTGGTGATAGCCAAGCCTAAGCCGACCCCTCCGGTTTTGCGCACGCGGGAGTCATCAATGCGGTAGAAGGGCTCGAAGAGTTTATCGAGCGCCTCTTCGGGAACTCCCGGACCTGAATCGGCCACTTGGAGGATTGCCTCGGGACTGTTGGGATCTCCAACACATCGTAGATCCACCTGGACTGCGGTTCCTTCCGGCGTGTAGCGGGTGGCATTGCGGACGACGTTTTCAATGGCGCTGCGAAGCAGAGAGGGATTCCCCATCACAACACAGTCCCCAGCGAGGGTGGTCTTTACCCGGCAACCCCGGTTCTGTGCTTCGAACTCGGCATCGTTGGCGACTTCGGAGACCAAGTCGTCCAAGTCTATGGGGACCAAGCCGCTGCGGTCCTCGCGGCTTTCAAGACGCGCGATGGTGAGCAAGCGCCCAATGAGTTCGTTGAGGCGCTCGGCTTCCATGTCGATTCGCTGCAGCGACGCTTGAGCTTCGGGCCCCGTGCGCTGGCGGGCCAGCCCAAGCGCCACGTTAAGACGGGCCAGCGGGGAACGCAGTTCGTGAGAAATATCGTTCAACAGGCGGCCCTGCGCCTTTACCAAGCCTTCCAGCCGCTCCGCCATAGCGTCGAAGTCCCGCACCAGTTGCGAAATTTCGTCGCGACGCTTGACACCTCCCCACGAAGTTCCAGCGCGGGCCGAGAGGTCACCCGCCGCCAGTTTTCGAGTTGCTTCGCGGAGCCGGACCACGGGACTGGTCAAATATCGTGCCAGGAAGTAACAGACGAATCCCGACGAGACTACCGCGATAAAGAGCGCGAGACCGGGAACGCCTCGAGGTCCAAACAGGACACGCGGACCAGCGGGGAGGTCCATCACCATGGTGTAGCGATGGCCGTCAGAAGCATTTATGGACGCACGCAGAAAGCGGCCGCGGGTCAACAAAGCGAATAGGGTCGTGGGGGGCCGGGTTCCTTCCCGCTCCATGCGGCCAAGAAATTCCGGCGGGCGGGCACCTGAAACTTCGCGTCCTTTTTCATTGAACAGGTACGCATGAACGTGCTGGGTGTCCTGCAGATTATCCAGATAGGTGTGCACTGCGTCTTCGCCGCCGTTCTGGAATTCTTGCACTGCTTCACTCAGGACCTTATTTTCCACCGCCTCCCAGGTGGCCGACTCGCGCTGAGAACGCAGCCCGAGCGTGATCAGGATGGCGAGCACAAGGAAAAGCGCTTGCGCAAGCCAAAACGATAGGAAAATTTTTACGAACAGGCTCCTCATGAAGTGCTCTCAACTTTTTCATGCGGACGGATCAAAATGTAACCCACGCCACGCACCGTCTTGATGTGGTCGGCGCCTCCATCGGTGTCCCCCAATTTGCGGCGCACTTTGCTGACGTGCATATCGATGCTGCGATCGAAGGGCGAGAATTTACGGCCCAGAACGGAATCGACCAGCCGATCACGCGACACAACATTTCCCGCCTCGCGCAGCAAGACTTCCAAGAGGTTAAATTCAACCGAGGTCAACTCCAACGGCTTGCCGTTTTGATAAACGGTGCGGCTGGCGGGGTCTAATTCAATTTCTCCCACACGAACTACATCCGAAACCTGACCATCTTTGCCGGGAAGACTGCGGCGAAGAACAGCACGAATACGGGCTACGAGTTCCCGGGGGTTAAACGGCTTGGGAAGATAATCGTCGGCGCCGATTTCCAAGCCAACGATCCGGTCCACATCTTCTCCGCGCGCGGTGAGGAGCAACACCGGAATCTTTGAGGTCTGGCGAATGCGGCGCAGGACTTCGAATCCGTTGATGCCGGGCAACATGACGTCAAGGACGACCAGGCGGTGCTCGCCCGTGAGGGCCTTCTCCAAGCCTAACTCGCCGTTATAGACGGCTTCGATCTGGAATCCTTCAGGCTCCAAATACTCGCCCACCAAGCCACAAAGCTCAGTGTCGTCGTCGATGATTAGAATCCGGTCCATTGTGATTCTTTTGTACATCCGGCCTGGCAGAAGAGGCGTAAAGAATTGTCAAAGGTCAATTTCCACTTTACAAAACTTTACTCCCGGTTGACTAATTCTTTACTCCTTTTTCCCGCGAACCGGGTTCATATTCAGTGAGATGTAAATGGTGGTTCGGAGGTCGCATGAACGCACGCAATTTGAAAATTACATTGGTGGGGCTGGCCCTCATCGTCGTGGGGACGGTTGCGGTCTCGCAAACGACAAAACGCAGCCACTGGCAGCACGATGGAATGTTTGGCGGGCCTGGGCTAGGATTTCTGGCCCACCGCCTGGATTTGACCGACGAGCAGCGGGCACAGGCCAAAGAGATTCTCTCCAAGGAAAAGCCCACGATCCAACCACTGCTGCGGCAGCTCGCCGTGATTCGGCACCAGTTGCGGCAATTCGACGAGGGCGGAACTTTTGACGAAGCCCAGGTCCGCGCCATCGCGGGACAACAAGCACAAATGTTGACCGAGCTGACGGTGCAGAAGGCCAGAATACAAGCTGAATTGGTGAAGCTATTGACGCCGGAGCAAAGGACAAAGCTGAGCCAGATGATGGATCGCCGGGAACAACGCATGCAGCGCTTTACGCAAGCGCAGGAGCCTGCTGAAAGTCAGTAAGGTTCCTGGTGGAGACGTAAATGAAGCTACGTTCTATAAAAACATTTCGTGAGGTTCTCTATGAATGCATCGGCAGTCAGCGTCGAGGAATTTGTTGAAATTATCGCGGCAGAACTCTCGGCCGGAGTGGACGTCGCAGTTGAGTCGTGGATGGCGCAAGTTGACGAAGCGCTGCACGATCCTAAGCTGACGACCCTGGGCAGGATGAACTCGGTAAAAGAAGTCCTGGCTCGATACAAGAGCTTGAACGGCAAAACTACGGTGACGTGCCGCGGGCAAGCGGCATGAACTTGGTAGGTACGGTTATGAACAGCGATGCGGTTTATTCGTATCTGGTAAGCGGCAGCTGGATGTTCCTGGTGGGTTGGGTGCTGCTGCTCGTGCTGGCATTTTTTGCGGTCTTTCATCACGAGACCTAGCGGGCGATCAGCCTAAACTGACGCCAGGACTGCTAGAATCTGTCCTAGTAGCCCATGCTTCCAAAGAGCCTCCGCCCCCTGTTTCCCTACCTGAAGAAGTACCGCCGGGACTTCTGGCTGGGAACTCTCTACGTTTTCCTCAACAACGGAGTCTGGATTTTGTTTCCGCTGGTCATCCGGCGGGCGATCGACGATCTGCATTCAGGAGTGACGCGTCAGAAACTGGTTACCTATGCGTTCCTTCTACTTGCAGTGGCTGGAGTGAAGGGAATCTTTCAATTTCTGACGCGGTGGGTGGTGATCGGAATTTCGCGGGAAATCGAGTTCGACCTGCGCAATGATTTGTTTCAGCATCTCGAAAAGCTGTCGTATTCCTACTACCAGCGCACTCGCACCGGCGACATCATGGCCAAGGCGACCAATGACCTGAATGCTGTCCGTATGCTGCTAGGCCCGGCGATTATGTATTCCGCGAACACCATCGTGTTTACCGCGGGCGCCCTGGCCTTCATGATTGCCATCAGTCCCCGGTTGACGCTTTACGCCTTTCTGCCTCTGCCGATAGTCAGCATTGTCATCCAGTACTTTGGCAAGCGAATTCACGAACGCTTTGAGCGCATTCAAGCAATGTTCTCGGAGATTTCCGCCCGAGTGCAGGAGAACCTCTCTGGCGCACGGGTGATTCGCGCCTACACCCAGGAAAATGCCGAGATTGCGGCTTTCGAGACTTCGAATCAGGAATACATTCAGCGCAGCCTCAAACTAGTGCGTTTGATGGGTATGTTGTGGCCGACTCTGGAACTGATGCTGGGCATCGCGATCGTGCTGGTGCTATGGGTGGGCGGCCGCGAGGTAATCAATGGACGCATCTCAGTTGGCGGCTTCGTGGCCTTCAATACTTACATGGTGCAGCTTACCTGGCCGGTGATCGCATTAGGATGGGTGATCAATATTTTCCAGCGTGGCACAGCCTCCATGGGACGGATTAATGAGATTCTGGTAGAGAAACCTGAGATCGAGGATGTTGCGCCTGATCGGCAGGCACCTCCCATCACCGGTGACATCGAGTTTCGGAATCTAAATTTTTCTTACAACGGAAGCCAGGTTCTCCACAACGTTAATCTGCAAATTCGGGCCGGACAAAGTTTGGCAATCGTGGGACCGACCGGGTCGGGGAAAACAACGCTGGTCAGCTTGATCCCCCGCATCTACGATGCAGAGCCGGGGGCAGTGCTAATCGATGGACGTCCCATTCGCGACTATCCGCTTGCGGATTTGCGGCGCACCATCGGATTCGTGCCGCAGGAGACTTTTCTCTTCAGCGAGACGGTCCGCGAAAATATTGCGTTCGGCAAGGTCGATGCGACAGACGAGGAAGTGCACGATGCAGCCGCGGCGGCCAGCATTGCCGGCGACATCGAAAGTTTTCCGGAGCAGTACAAGACCATGGTAGGCGAGCGAGGTATCACGTTATCCGGCGGGCAAAAGCAGCGCAGCGCTATTGCGCGGGCACTGATACGCGATCCACGCATTTTGGTGCTGGACGACGCGCTGGCCAGCGTTGATACCCAGACAGAAGACAAGATTCTCAACCATCTGCGCGAGATCATGCAGGGACGCACCACAATTTTCATTTCGCATCGGGTTTCGACGGTGAGAAATGCCGACCAGATTGCGGTCCTACACGCGGGAAAGATCGTTGAGCTAGGGACTCACGACGAATTGCTGGCATTAAACGGGTACTATTGCGACCTATACAACAAGCAACTTCTGGAAGAAGAGTTGGCAGAAGTTTCGTAGATTGGCATGAAACGAGTCCCCACGAACGAGTTACTGGACAGCGACTCCGGCACCGCCGCAGAAATCGCAGCGTCGCTCAACGACCTCAAGACCATTAATACCAGGTTCGGCGGCGCGGCTACTACAGAGGCACTCATCCGACAGATAGTCGATCAGACCGGGCAACAGTCATTTACTGTTTTGGAAGTTGCCGCCGGCGCCGGCGATACTCCGCGCATGGTGAAACGGCACTTGCAGGCGCAGGGCATCGAACTCGAGTTCACGCTGCTGGACCGGGCTGCTTCTCATCTGGGAAACGGGAATTCGGGATTCGCGCGGGTGGCGGGCGATGCGCTTTCGCTGCCGTTTACCGACAACTCTTTCGATCTCGTTACCTGCAATCTGTTCACTCACCATTTGAGCCCGGATCTAGTCGTTGGCTTTGCGAAGGAAGCTCTGCGCGTCTGCCGCAAGGCGCTGCTGATTAATGACCTGGTGCGGAGTCCGCTACACCTGGCGCTGGTCTATGCTGGAATGCCGCTTTATACCAGTCGCATCACCCGCCACGATGCGCCGGCGTCGGTGCGGCAGTCGTATACCCCGGACGAGATGAAGGCAATGCTGAGAAAGACGCCGGCGGTCTGCGTCGAAATTGACCGGCACTACCTCTATCGCATGGGCGTTATTGCCTGGAAGACGTAACCGATGTTTGATCTGATCGTAGTAGGAGCAGGCCCAGCGGGCACTTCTGCCGCCATCACAGCCACGCGCGGTGGCGCTAAGGTTCTGCTGCTGGAGCGTGGGAAATTCCCCCGGCACAAAGTTTGTGGGGAGTTTGTGTCAGCGGAGTCGCTTGGCTTGCTACGTGATCTATTTGCCAGTTCCTACCACCCGCTGCTAGACGATTGCTTGCGCATCTCCCTCGGCCGCATATTTCTCGATGGCCGTATGCTGCCTACGTCGATCTTTCCGCCGGCGGCGAGTATTGCCCGCTTTGATCTCGACCAAGCGCTTATAGAATCTGCACTGGCATGCGGAGTTGAGGTTCGCCTTCAGACGACGGTTAGGGAGATCGCGGGCAAGAGCCCTTTTCAGGTAAGTGCGACGGCTGGCGAATTTGAAGCCGCCGCGGTCATCAATGCTTCCGGGCGCTGGTCTAACCTGACGGCCGTTCCCGCGCCCAAAACGGAAAAGTGGCTGGGGATTAAAGGACACTTCACCGAGGCCGATCCGTCCGATTCGGTTGATTTGTATTTCTTCGAGGGTGGTTACTGCGGGGTACAACCGGTCAATCTCATGGACGACGATTCCCCGGGGCGGGTGAATGCAGCGGCCATGGTTCGCGCTGACGTGGCCTCTTCCCTCCCGGAAATTTTCGGGCTGCATCCGGCATTGGCTGAGCGCAGCCGTGACTGGCAGCCCCTAAGCGATCCAGTGACAACTTCGCCGCTGATTTTCCGGGAGCCATTGCCGGTCCGCAACGGAGTCTTGAATGCGGGAGATGCCGCGGCCTTTGTCGATCCGTTTGTGGGGGATGGCATCTCGCTTGCATTGCGTAGTGGTGCACTGGCAGCAAAATGCCTGAAATCGGGTTCCTCTTACGAAACGCTATACAAACAGAGGTTTGGTTCTATCTTTCGCGCGTCGTCACAACTCAGGCGGTTGCTGCGGCTGCCGCGGCACGTTCGCAAGCCGTTTGTGGCTCTGCTGGCGCACACGCCTGCGGTGACGGAATATTTTGTGGCTAGAACGAGGTAGTGGTTCCTAACGCCAGTACTCTTAGCGTTTTATAACGGGGTCCCTCGGAGAAGAAGACGCTCCTTCGCGATGACAAACATAACCACTAGCGAACGACGAGAGTCTCCCGCACGTTGTCGCGGGCGAGAAAGAATTTGATCGAGGAATAATCGCGGAACAAATTTTCGATATGTCGGTTATTGAAGACCCGCTGAAGATGGAAACCCGCAGTCGGGCCCGCGCTCTTACGCGCGTCCGGCCGAAGATTGATGTGCTGCAACTCCAGAGAATCGTCGCCGGAGACGTGGTAGCGAAAGCAAGGTGCTTCGGGTCCGGCCTCACGAGTGTGGAAGAAGGCGAGCAAAACACCGGTTGGCTTTAGCAGGGTCCAAAGGCGGGCAATGATCGGCTTTACCAGGCTCTCGTCGAGATAGTCCGCGAGATTCCAGAACAACACCACGTCAAACTGCGCCGGGCCATATTGCAGGTTTTCCGCGAGAAACTGCTTGCTGTCGAGAATCTGGTTTCCGTGTTCGTCCTTGGTTACCAGCGCAGGATCGGTCGAGGCTTCGAGCAGATCTTCACTATAGATTCTGTGGCCGCGCTCGGTCAGATAACGGATGTTCGCTGCAGAGGTCGAACCAAGGTCGAGAACGCACAATGGTTCCTCCGAAGCCAGCAGTTTGGTGATTTCAGCAAAGCCGCTTGACCGGCGAGTCAGCCTCGGCTGTTGCGCCGTCATGGTTGCGGCGCCACTTCCCCCTGATGATCCTCGGAATAGTTTCATTGAGCTTTTACGAAGATAACCGCTGCTTGCGGCAACCAGAGCGGCGTTTGATCAATTCTAATATATCCGGCGCGTGAACGGAATCTCTCAGCTATTCACTCCCGGCCTTGGCGGCGCTGCTCTGCTTTTGCATGTCGACCTTACCCTTTAAGTACGCTCCCTCTTCGATCGCCATGCGCTGGGTTGCGACATCGCCTACAACGATGGCCGATTTGGTCAACTCTGCCCGCTCTGAAGCCTGAATGTTTCCTTCCACCTTGCCCTGCACAATCACGCCCTTGGCATGAACGTCCGCTCGCAGTTGACCGTTGGGTCCGACGGTCAAATTGTTTCCCACCAAGTTTATGGTGCCCTCCACCTGGCCATCCACGTAAAGATCTTCGCTACCCGAGAGCTCACCCTTAATCATGACCGACTTACCGATGTGAGCGTATTCCGGCTTCTTAGCTGTATCCATCTGTCGCCTCCTCGGGCGGTACCACTAAACGCTGGGCAAGGACTTCAAATCATGGTATTACGAGTCCAGTCCGGCGGATAGCGGAAAAGCCGCTTGAGCCGACTCAGTAATGTGCCGAATAGACACTCCCTAAAGGGTAACGGGTATTGTGCCGCAGCCCCAAAAGACGGCAAGATAGAGTGGTTCCTATGAGGCTTCTCCCTTCGGGCTAC
>Ga0157378_10002280_pt1 | contig 17032 bp, 16 predicted proteins | sample M65metaG_FD_115309 | JGI IMG/M metagenome (GOLD analysis project Ga0157378, IMG submission 115309) | Miscanthus rhizosphere microbial communities from Kellogg Biological Station, Michigan, USA - M6-5 metaG | ecosystem: Host-associated > Plants > Roots > Rhizosphere > Soil | place: USA: Michigan...
ATTCGGCGTCTATCTGAACGAGGTAACTCAGATTGCAGTAGGGCAACGGTTCCGGGATGTAGGCATTCAGAGAGGAGCGACCGGGCTTCCCTTCTCCGCCGAAGAGTTCCCTGACGTCGTGGGTATGCAAGGCGGAACGATTCTCGGTAATCGTGCGACTTTTCATTACGATACGCGAGATAGTCTTGTCGTGCCCACGGTTGGGTCGCAAATGACGGCCTATGTGGAAGTGAATAACAATCTTCGCAATGGCGACCATCCCCTCTTCTATCGGAGCGGTTTGGAGGTCAAGAAGCTGTTCCCAAGCGACTCCAAACGGGTGATTCTCGTGATACGCGGCGACTTTCAAGGAACGTCGGGGAGCGAAGTGCCGTTTTTCGAGCGCAGCTCTTTGGGAGGGCAGAATAACTTACGAGGCTACGGCGTCGATCGGTTCATCGACAATTATCTGGCCTCCTTGAGCATCGAAGAGCGGATTCACGTCATGCGAATCCGTGTCACGAATGTGATTGCTGATTTCGAGGTGGCTCCGTTCGTCGATACCGGCACGGTTTTTCCCTCGTTCAGTTCGCTTCGCACCCGGCAGTTGCACGATTATAAAGTGACGCCGGGGATTGGGTTTCGCGGGATTGTACGTCCGAACATCGTCGGCCGATTGGATTATGGATACAGCGCTGAAGGAGGCGCAGTCTTTGCCGGCTTGGATTTCCCATTTTAAGGTAGAACACGTATAAAAGCGGAAGGCTAGATGCTTGACAACCCTGATATCACATGTGAAAATGCGCCGACTTCTCTGTGGGCATGCAGGCCCTCACACGGTGCGCTGTCACGCGGAAACGTGTTTCGAATTCCAACATTACCTTAATAGCCTTTGCCAGGAGTAGACTATGTCGCTGCTGAAGACTATTCACAGCCCGATGGACCTTAAGCGCATCCCTCCAGGTCAATTCCCCAAGCTTTCCCAGGAGATCCGTGAACAGATTCTGTCGGTTGTATCCAAGGTCGGCGGGCATTTGGCCTCCAATCTCGGCGTGGTCGAATTGACGGTTGCACTCCACTATCTCTTGAATACGCCTAAAGACAAGATTGTGTGGGATACAAGCAACCAGGCGTATACCCATAAGCTATTGACCGGACGTCGTGAGCAGTTCCATACGTTGCGGCAGTACGGCGGACTGAGCGGCTTTTGCAAACGCGAAGAGAGTATTTATGACACGTTCAATGCCGGGCACGCAGGGACCGGTGTTTCGGCGGCATTCGGAATGGTCGAAGCCCGCGAGCAGATGAAACAGAACCACCGCGTGGCGTGTGTCGTGGGCGATGGCGCGTTGACGTCAGGAATGACGCTCGAGGCGCTGCACCATGCCGGTGGGTTGGGAAAAGATTTTCTCGTCGTGCTGAATGATAACCAAATGTCGATCTCGAAAAACGTCGGATCGATTTCCGCTTACTTGAATCGGACGTTCACCGGGGAATTCTATACGCGGATTCGAGAAGAAACCGTGCAGTTCTTGCAGGCCATTCCTCAAATCGGACAGCCTATGCAAAAGATGGCCAAGCGCGCCGAAGAGCTGGCGCGAGGGCTGATCCTTCCCGGATTATTGTTCGAGGAGCTGGGATTCCGCTATGTCGGACCGATCGACGGCCATAATTTCGAGCATCTCCTGCCGACATTGGAGAATGTATTGAAGCTGAAGGGGCCGGTGCTTCTGCACGTGATCACGAAAAAAGGGTTGGGCTACGATCCGGCCATGCGAAACCCGGTGTGGTTCCATGCCTGTCCTTCCTTCATCCGGGAATCCGGAGAGCCGGCTAAAAAAGCGGCGCGGCCCAGTTATACGGCGATTGCTATCGACAGCCTTGTTAAGTTGGCCAGACAAGATTCGCGGATTGTCGCGATTACGGCCGCCATGTGCGAAGGTACGGGTCTCAATGCTTTTGAAAAAGAATTTCCGGATCGGTTGTACGACGTGGGGATTGCCGAGCAACATGCGGTGACCTTTGCGGCCGGCTTGGCTGTCGATGGCATGCGGCCCGTCGTGACCATGTATTCGACGTTTCTCCAACGCGCGTACGACCAAGTCGTCCACGATGTGGCCACCCAGAACCTTCCCGTGACCTTCTGTATAGACCGCGGCGGATTGGTGGCCGAAGACGGCACGACGCATCATGGCGCATTCGATTTCGCCTATCTGCGTCACGTTCCCAACATGGTCGTCATGGCGCCGAAGGACGAAAATGAGTTGCAGCACATGATGAAAACCTGCCTTCAATATGAGGGGCCGGCTTCGGTGCGCTACCCGCGCGGCGTTAGCCTGGGTGTGCAAATGGATGCCGAACCCGTCGCTTTGCCGATCGGCAAAGGCGAAGTGCTGAAAGAAGGAACCGATGTGGCGATTGTCGCGATCGGCGTCACCGTCTGGGAAGCGGTCAAAGCGGCCGGGCGGTTGGAGCTGGAAGGCATCTCCACCGCCGTCGTCAACGGACGATTTGTAAAACCGTTGGACACAGCGCTCATTGGCGAGGTGGCTAAGAAAGTGCGCTATCTGGTGACCATTGAAGAAGGAACGCGTATGGGTGGGTTTGGATCCGCGGTGCTCGAAGCGGTATCGGATCTCGGCATCACTCATGTTCGTACGAAAGTCCTTGGTCTCCCGGATTGGTATATTGAGCAAGGCCCCCAGGATCTTCTGAGGGAACGGTACCGATTGACGGCGGAAGGCATTTACGAGAGCGTGAAAGATCTTTTGGCGCAAGAGTCGGAGGCCAGCCGAACGGCGGCACATCCGGGCCAATTGGCAGCAGCGGGGCTGACAAAAAAGAGAGAGCAATTAGGAGACGAGCAGGGCAGTTAACTATTATGTTCATTACACGGCGGAAAACCAGACAGATTCGAGTGGGACGGGTCAAGATAGGGGGCGATGCGCCGGTATCGGTGCAGTCGATGACGTCGACCGACACGCGCGATGTCCCCGCGACGATTGCGCAGATTCGCCAATTGGAAGAAGTCGGGTGCGAGGTGATCCGGGTTGCCGTGCCGGATATGGAAGCTGCCGCAGCCCTGCCGAAGATCAAGGCGCAGATGACCGTCCCGCTCATTGCCGACATTCACTTCGATCATCGGCTCGCGTTAAAAGCCGCTGAAGTCGTCGATTGCGTGCGGATCAATCCGGGCAATATCGGGCCATGGTGGAAAGTTACCGAAGTGATCAAGGCGGTCAACGACTACGCCATTCCCCTTCGCATCGGTGTCAACGGGGGGTCGTTGGAGCGCCCCCTGCTGGAAAAATATGGATTCCCCAGTGCCGAAGCGCTGTCCGAATCCGCGCTCAATGCCGTGCACGCCTTGGAAGACGTTGGCTTCACCAATATGAAAGTGTCGCTCAAGGCGTCCGATGTGCACATGGCCGTGGATGCCTATTATCTTTTTTCCCAACAATCCAACTATCCGCTCCACATCGGGATCACGGAGGCAGGCACCGCCATGACGGGCGCCGTCAAATCCTCCATCGGGCTCGGCTGGTTGTTGTCGAATGGAATCGGCGATACGCTTCGCGTCTCATTAGCCGCCGATCCAGTCGAAGAGGTCAAGGTCGGATTTGAAATCCTCAAATCGCTTGAGCTGCGCCACCGCGGTATTAACGTCATCGCCTGTCCCACGTGTGGCCGCGTCGAGATCGATGTGATCCGTATGGCGAACGAATTGGAAAAGCGGTTAGGCCATATCAAAACGCCGCTCAACGTTTCCGTGCTTGGATGTGTCGTCAATGGAATCGGCGAGGGTAAGGAAGCCGACATTGGCATTGCCGGCGGCGAGGGCGTCGGCATCCTCTTCAAAAAAGGCAAACTCGTCCGGAAAGTGCCCATCGCAGACTTGATGGAATGTTTGATCGAAGAAGTCGATCAGATGGCGAAAGAGAAGGAAGCCGAAGGAGATTCGGATCCGGCCCCCGAAACGAGTGAACACAAAGGCAGCACGACCTGGGATGAAGTGTCGTCCACGTCAACGTTAGGCCGAGAAATCCCCGTCCTTCCGAATAAACGCTGAACTGTCGTCACTTCACTCTCAGCAATCGCTCTACACTTCTTGTTTTAAATTCAAACGCACCGCTATAATGCCCGCCATGGCGCCGTACCCAAGTGGCTAAGGGAGCAGTCTGCAAAACTGCGATGCGGCGGTTCGAACCCGCCCGGCGCCTCCACTTACTTCTTCAAGCAATTCCGCTCCTTCCGGTTCAATCTGCCTTTTCTGCATAGTCGCCCCAGACTCATTGGTCACGGTTTTGGTCACGATTGCATCTTCTGACCAGCCCCTCGAATGTAGACCGGATGAGACCTGAGGGTTTGGCTTGCGCGTGATCGGTTTGAGCCGCCTGTGCGGCGATGCGAACCTAGCATAGCTCACGTGAGTGTCTCCAGTAATTCAGGGCGTCCTGTGTCGGTGTGGTCGCCGCGACCCACTCGGCGACAAAAGACGCTGGCGCCTGATCCTGCAGTGCACTATGGGGTCGAACCAGATTGTAATCCTGCTGCCAGCGGGTGAGCTTCTCGCGCACATCCTCCAGGGTGACGAACACTTCCACATTCAGGCACTCATCACGGAGCCGCCCATTGAAACTTTCGATGAAACCATTCTCGACGGGCTTGCCCGGCCGAATAAAATCCAACTGAATACCGTGGCGGTAGGCCCAGGCATCCATAACACGACTGGCGAATTCGCTCCCATTATCCACGGTAATAGCCCTCGGCGTTTTTCCGTATAGAGCCGATAGATCCGCTTCGCGTTTACTCGCCAGCCGTCCCGCCGTAACAGCACTGTGAGCCGTCGGTGTCCGAAACGGACTAGTGTGGCAGCCAACTCCCGCAAGCGCATCCGCAGGCCTTCTTGCAAATCACGACGACTCCGATACTGTAAGGAGGCCCGGGCGATCGGCACCAGCCTCGAGACCCCGCGCTCGCTGACCTGATAGGTCACCTGCGCCCAACGGGCCAGAGCCCGTCGGTCCCGAGGACTTAGAGCTTTTTTTGGGACGATCTCATGCACCAGATGGCGATCGAGCGAGAGATCGGCGACTAGCGCTTCAGTTTCGTGTTCTCTTCGCGCAGTTGCTGGAGCTCCCGCAATTCGCCCAGCCCCAGCCCGGCGTATTTCCGTTTCCACGTGTAGAAAATCTGCTGGGTGATCTCGAGCTGCCGGCACACCTCCACAACGGTCGTCCCGGCCTCCCCTTGCCGCAAGGCTGCCAGGATCTGCTCTTCCGTATGCCTACGTCGTCGTGCGGGTCCTCCTTCGGTGAAGAAGACCACGTCGCGAGCCCTGTCCTCCAGCCACTGGTGGCCTATTTTTCGGGTTTTGGGTCACCAGGTATCAAACTTAGTAACGACCCCCCGCCCTGTCTTAAACAAGGAATCTCATGCGGAGGAATTGTGAAAGGATCTAAGAAAACATCCACACCTCATAAGTACGCAGAATTACTCATCCTTGCATTTTTTATCAGCAAGCCCGGCCCAACCTATACACCCTCGATTTGTTGAAAATAATGGGCTCTGAAACCAAAGGGTTACAGAGGCGTTTTGGGCGTGTTTTGCCAAGTCCGGACCACAGTTCTCCTTTTGGAACCCTACACTGCGGTGGTGCATCTGTTTATGCGGGAAATGGGAGATTCTTGGGACAGGCGAACATAGCGCGAGGCGTACCCATAAGATCCATGAACGGTTGGCATCCCGGTCACGTTCGGAAAGCCCGCCTACTCAGGTTTTATTTATGAAGCGCGGCAAGCTAAAAATCCGCCAGCATAACGGCACACAATCGCTTACAAAGTGCCGGTGAAATTCGCGCAACTTATTGACACCACGCAGTAAGTATCCATGTGCGCGAATCCTTTTTTGTGGAAGCTGTGGCCCGCATAGATGCTAACTAGCTACAAGGGCATTTGCTTTTCAGGTTGAGCACCCTGATTGGTTTTAAGTATACAGTCATACTTGGCTGGGTCCCTCATCTCAGAGATCAGGAAGTTTTTCCATGCCTCGGTATAAATATAGTCTCTATGAGGCTCATCCCACTGACAGTACTGTGTTTGAGTCTCTTCCGGCTTCGGGTTCCCTTTTGGTGGTCGAACCCGATAATATTTCCATGCCTTCGCGTGATGACTGCTCGCTGTGAAGGGTTTGCCCATTGACGATGCTACTGCCTTAGCCACGTCACCTGCCGTATATCGGCCAGGGTTCGCAACTTGGACGGCAACGGGTTTCATTAGAGCAACAAGCTTCTCATAGCTTTCATCTGTTCCGCGTCGCCGGAATCGTACTTAATAAACTCAATTGCTACATCGGCTTGTCCTTGATGCTTCGCTAACCCTTGAGTCGAAATCATGTCAGCCCCGCCGAGGTCGACGACCAAAGATATCAGAGATCATGGGCGCCGTATTGAACGTTTGCTCCCCGTTGATGGCCCGCAATCGCTATCTTCCTCGCAGTGACGCAGCAGTCCGTGCGACTTCATCCGACTCGCGCATGTAGCTAAACACAGTGTCTTCTTCTTTGGTATCGCGATCGGCCCGTCTGACATTTTCGTTGGCCCTCCGACGAAATTGTTGCCCGGTGATAGTCAATGCCTCGTTTTCGTGGGATTTCCACCAGGCACTCGAATTGCTTTCCTACCAGATGGTGATACCGGCTTGGCAAAAGCGACTTGAGGTCATCGAGGTGGCTGCTGGTTATAAACCTCTTTCGCATCCCCGTCGTAAGCTCTAAGACCCCGTTCCTTTTTCATGGAGAAGAAAGAGCAGACCAACTAAATCCACCCAACAGTCGATGGTCTTTTTATGAGACTGCATGATCTGGTTAAAGTGGTGAGGTTCTACACCAAGGAGGAGCCAATGAGTTATCCCATCTTCATTGCGCCGCTTTCTCGTCACTTTACTTCTGCCGAGCTAGCAGCACTGTTTCGTCCGTTTGGGCGTGTGGTCTTGGCCAAGGTCATCTACGATTCTGTGGGGCAGTCTCTGCAATATGGACGGGTGCAGATGGAGACCGACGAGGGCGCGGACAATGCATGCCGACACCTCGACAGGACCATCTTTCAGAAGGCTACCCTTGCCGTTATGAGGGCGCCTGAATTTGAAAGAGTTCACGCCCCAAGATCGGCGAGGGATCGATCGAGAGACATTATGAGGAAGCAGGGTTCTTAGCCAATAGATCGCTTAGCGACTGCGTCGGCCTTGCCCGCCTTTTCAAGCCCAAGGCCATCATGGACCGCGCTAGCGCATCGGCCAATTGTTGACGTTCCAAGACTGCGGGGTAGATCTTCCGCTTTCGCGCATTGATGAGCGTCGGTTGCTAGTACCCATAAGCCAAATTCGCCAACTCATCGGCCCGCTGGTTCTGCTCGCGCCTGACATGCAAAACCGACCATGTTTTGTACTGCCCGATCAACGTCAACAGTTCGTTCAATAGCGGCTTGAGGTCTGCCTTTCTAATCTGAAACTCACCAGTTAATTGTTTCACGACTAACTGGCTGTCCATTCGGAGCTCAATCGCATCGGTCCCATATTCGATAGCCTTTCGCACCCCCGCAATGGCCGCCCCGTACTCCGCCAGATTGTTCGTGCCCTGACCAAGGAGGGCGCTGACGGTCGAGAGTTCCACGCCCTCGGCGGTTTGGATGCTAGCCCCTATAGCCATCGGTCCAGGATTGCCACGGCACGCGCCGTCAGCATAGACAATTATCAAAGACATGTACGCTTCTGCTCCTTCAGACGGTCGGTTGATGTGTGGCAACTGCTTCCTTGATGAGTTCGGCTTTGACACGCTCAATCAGTACTGGCCAGCCTCCCGCCTTGGTTTGCCGAAATGGTCGTATTGAGGGATACCACACACTCTTTTCCTCATTCGTCACCCAATGCCAGCAGGGCGAGGCCCCAACAAAAGCCAGACGGGTGTATCCATCGCGCGGGCCAGGTGCGCTACTGGCGTATCTATCGAAAGGATCAAATCCATCTGCCGTACAACTGCCGCCGTCTCGCTCCAATTGTGAAGTCCTTACATAAAAGGAATACGTTCTCGATTCAGCACTATTCGTCAGATTATACGGACTCCTGTTTTGCCATATTGTCTCACCGGCAATTCCCCTATACCGTGAAAAACTCAATTGTCGTCTCATCCCTACCAAAGGCTGTGTACACTGCATGCGCAATAACCATCAGATTAACTCAAAGATGATTTACTATGATCGTCTGGATTGGATCATCGAGCAGATCGGCCAGGGCTATTGGTCCATACCACTGGACGGTGACGAATGGATGCCGGGACTTCCGGCAGAGTTGAAGGCTCGGGATGTGGACTGGATGTTTTGAGTTGGCGCTGTTTCCACGTGTGGGACAGAAGGCACGTCAGTTTTGCTCTTCGCTACAGCCGGCGAACAACGGAGGACTGCAATATTTTGGTTCAAAAACCTACCGATCCTGCTGCGTCTCTTGGAGTACTCGCCATTCGCACCCGTTTGTTTAATCTCTTGCCAAAAGGCATGGGCTTGTCCGAGCCTATTTGGAAGGTACGGCATCAGCGATTCCTTCTAGTGCTTTGGGGCCATGTAGTCGCCTTTCCCTTGCTCGCATGGTTCTTTGAGCGCACAGCCCTCGAAGCATTGATCCCCGCGTCACTCGTCGCAACGTTTGCTTGTGCCGCCGCTCTGCCCAACGGGAGCCGTCGCGTTCGGTCCGTGCTGGTCAGCATTGGTCTCGCCACTGCATCGAGCTTCATAGTCCATCTCTCAGGTGGATACATTGAGTTTCACTTCCATTACTTTGTCATGGCCACCCTCTTGGTCCTATACCACGATTGGGCGCCGTTGCTCACCCTGGTCGGTTTCGCCGCCGTAGAGCATGGGTTGATCGGTGGCGTGAACCCACACAGCGTCTATAACCATCCAGCGGCTCTAGCTGCGCCGTGGAAATGGGCCGCTCTTCATGCCCTTTACATCGCAGCGGCTTGTGTGGGGTCGATTGTCGCGTGGCGGAAAAGCGAACAAGATGTGCAGGAGCTTCAGAGGGCCAATAATCGGTTGGAGCCAGAGGTTGAACGCCGCACGATGGCCGAGCAACACTTACAGCAGGCACACGACGAGTTGGAGTTGAAAGTCCATCAGCGCACCGAGGAACTGGAGAAAGCCAATGAGGCTCTCGTGCTGGAGATGGGTCAGCGGAAGTTGGCAGAGACGGCCCTGCGCCAAGCGGTGGAGCGCTACGAGCGGCAAGGGCGGCTCTTCGAGGGTGTCGTGTCCACGACACCGGACTTCGTGTACCTCTTCGATGTACAGGGCGGGTTACTCTACGCCAACCGCCGGCTGCTGGAGGTCTCGGGCATGCAACTCCCGGACGTGATTGGCAAGACATGCCGTGAACTGGGATGCGAGCAGTGGCATCACGATATGCACATGCGCGAGATCACCCAAGTCATTGAGACAAAGCGCCTGATCAAGGGCGAAGTTTCGTATAAGGCCCCGCTTACTGGCGTCTTTGGCATTTACGAATACATCTTCACGCCCGTGCTTGGCCCCGATGGCAATGTCGAATTTATTGCCGGGACGTCGCGTGACATCACCGACCGCAAGCGGACAGAGAACGAGATTCGGCATTTGCTGGATCAGGCGCAACGTCGAGAGCAGGAATTGCGCGAGAAGCAGGAGCAGCTCGTCCAAGCGGCAAAGATGGCAAGCCTGGGGGAAATGGCGAGCGGAATTGCGCATGAACTCAATAATCCGCTCAACAATATAGGTTTAATCGTTGGCAATGTCATTCATCGGCTTCGCCAGGCATCCCTAGACGCCGCCATTGAACACTCCTTGATGCTCGTCGAGCACGAAATTACGAAAGCGGCGACGATCATTAATCACCTTCGGACGTTTGCACGAAAGGCTACGCCGGTTCGTGAGAGCGTCGCCGTGAACGAGGTCGTTCAGCAGGCGGTCCGGCTACTGCAACGACAACTGGCCGTCGCCAACATTCGCTTGGAATCCTCGTATGCCGTCGATGACTTGGTGGTATTCGGAAACGCACTTCAGCTTGAACAGGTCGTGGTGAATCTCGTGACGAATGCGCGGGACGCCGTTCAACAGACGGAGGCGAAAAGTATTTCCGTCTGGACGGCACGGGAGGATGGAGAAGCCGTCATTGCGGTCAAAGATACCGGTGAAGGGATTGCGCCCGCTACCGCGCCACGCATTTTTGACCCCTTCTTTACGACGAAGGATGTTGGTAAGGGGACGGGATTAGGGCTGTCGATCTCCTACCAAATCCTAAAGGACATGGGCGGGTCGATCTCCATAGACAGTCAAACAGGGGCGGGATCGACGTTTACGATCCGACTTCCCCTTGCCCACTGCCCTGCTACTGAGCCTGATGCAGATAGCCCTGAAGAGGTTCCGCCGCCACCGCTTGGAGGTACGATTCCTCACGTTAACTACTAGCGTATTTCCCCCAGCTTCTCAAATGCCAAGACTGCCAACGCCGATATACCGCTTACCGTGTACAGATATCGCTGCACGGTCTATTAGTCAGAAGGATAATCTTTCGAGACGTGTCTCAGGCGGCTTAAGTCGTTTCGTCGTTGGAGAGCAGCACGTCGTGATAGTGGCGCTTTCCACCTGGCAGAACTTCCGACCTGGGAGACCTCAATTGCCACATCCGCCTGCGGTTGAACCCCCGGGGTAGTTAGGGACGAAGTAGAGCTGCGAAGCCTTTTATAGTTTCCCAAAACATCGAGCCGCTTATATACAAACCGTATATCTCTTGTACCCATGGCCGTCCTCGATACCGCCAGGGTCAAACAAGGGTGTATGGCTGTTGTAACACTAGACCAACGTCCTACACCATCGGGCTAATAGTTTTCCCTTCCGCGAAGCCGGCATCATACATAGCCGTTCAGTTAAACTGATTATTCCGCCGGGAGGCGACCACCGTAATGCCAGGCAAAACCGAAGGGCGTGGTGATTTTTGCACATGCAATCATCCGCGAGCCGTGCATGAATCGCGCAAAGGCGCGTCGCATGGCTCCTGCTTCCTATGCGACTGCGCCTCGTATGTTGAGCGGAGCCTAAAGAGTTCCGCAAGGTTGAAGAGGCCGGTCAAATCTAAGAAGAAAAAGTCCGCTCTGCCTGAAGGATGAAAAGTAATCAATTAAAGCGCCTGGCCTCCGCTTATGCTAGAGCTGGGAGTCCTCATTCGCCCCCCGGCCTGCGGTGAAAGCCCCCCTGGGTGGTCACGGCTTTGGTCACGGTTCGGGCGCATGGTTTTGGTTACGATCACCAATGCATCAAATTAGCGGACGGTGGCAGGTGACCTGAGCGATTGCCGCTTCCCTAAAGGGTTTGACCGTCAACCGGTGTCTCTTGTTCACAATTAGTCACATTCGCTTGAGTCGTTCTGCAAAACTGCGATGCGGCGGTTCGAACCCGCCCGGCGCCTCCACTATTCTTCTCGGTGGTTAGACACTTCCATTTTTGTTCTACTTTTTTGTGATAGTTTTTTCTTCTCGACTCCCGGTTTAGTCCCGATTGCGGTATGTCCATTGTCATGTTTATCGTCAAGGCTACCCCTATGTACGGCTGATCTCAAATGGGCTTGGTTAGATGCGCATACCGCATTGTCTAGTGATTGTGCTATGTCCCATGTCCCATTAACTTCTGAACTGTTCGAATATCAACCCCTGCCAGCCCTAGAAGTAAAAGTATGGCGCAACGTGTGCCACGTGGCCATTATTATAAACTTTTACTACAAGATTCCGCCCTTGCATCGCTCGGCCTGAATCTTGTGGGCTTGAGAAAAGGAACGGACTTTGTCGGCCACGATGACAGGTCTCGTACGGTTCTGATAGACGCCCAGCTCAAATAACCTGTCTTGTTTTACCGATTTGCTGAGGGGCACGGTCAACACCCCAACTTCAGTGTCCACACAATCCCATCGGGCGTTGAATTGTTCAGATTGTTCAGATAGACGCGGGCCGTTTCCAGTGCAAAAGCGACGATAGTCCAATCATCTGACGCATTACCTTGCGAAGCCGCCCTATTTCCGCATCTGAAAGAAAACGAAAACGTCCTAATGGCTCAGAAAAAAAATTTGACTCCTTTTACGGGGTTGTTGGTCAAATGTCCTTCCGCAATCGCTAGATAAAAACTCTGCGGAGAGCTGAGAAGTAGCGATTGATGGTTGGTGTTGATCGCTTGCCTTCTGCCAACAGCTTCGCTTGAACATGACGTAAGTCATGCGCCCGTGACTCCGTTCAAAATCTTCTGACCAAGAAGTTTGGACCAGGATTTACAGTAGTGATGCATATTATGGAGTCCGGGCGAAGTGATGCCTTCTCGATAAAGCTTTATCCATTGTCCCAGTGTCAAGATTGGGGACTTTTTAAATTTTGGCAGGGAAGTATATGGTCTCTCGGATTTCCGCCTTGAGATGTCCATACAGTGCCGTTGCCTGGCTTTTATTGTCACACCGCCACTTTTCTCGACCACTGGCATAAGTCGTACCCACCATAATCCAAGGCGGAAGAATAAAATTGGCATGTGGCGAGCGCTTGATCAGCATACAGCGCGCTGTGGAAAACACAAAAAGAGGAGGCAAATTGCCAATGGAAACCTGCCCTAGGTAGCACTCGATAGTGGCAGATGAGCATTAGTGGGAAAACCCGATAAAATTTGGCATTGTCAGGGGTATCGGACCTGGGTCAACGGCAGCATCGAGTCCTTCATTTGGGGGTGTCCGAATTACCGGGTTATGAAAAACGCCCGGATACGGTGGGCCAACGACCGATCATAGCCTCAGGCCGTGGTTGCGTGAAGACTAAGTGCTACCGATATCCGTTTTGCAGCACATAGAGCGGGTTGATAATGGTTAAAATAATCTTTTCTGCCTTGGTGAAGCCATCCTTCCGCATTTCTTGAGTGGCACGGTAGACCAGTTCCCCGAGAATCGATCCCACCACTGGGGTGATGATCAGGTCTTGAATGCTCGGTCGTTCTGACCAGCTCTCAATGAGATATTCAAAACAAGTCGATGTGAATGCTGAAAAGAGAAAGGAATACAGGGGACTTTCACCGTAGTTTCGCTGGGAGAGGTAGAAATTCATTCCAACATAGGGATGCCCGAAATAGTTCACGTCCACGGGGTCTTTGTCGATCACAGGCGGTTTGGTCCATACCTGTTTGAAGTGCCCCCAGGCGTCCTCCACGTCGTTGCCGTCCTTTTTGGTCCCCGTGAAGGATGAGGGAGCCCATGCATACACGCCGATGCCGACCAAGCTGAGGGCTGTCAGCGTGCCAAATGTCTTGACCGTGTGGTGTGGCGGAGGGGGGCCGATCTCCGGGAGCGTGGAATTATTCATGGGGGCGAGAGAGCTGTCGCGATGGAAGAGCGGCTGATCGCGGAATCCGGCATACGGATTTCGGAACGGACTTGATGTGACACGGTCCCTGTGCGCAAGGATTTCGCTGTCGGGTAGCCTCAACTCGACATCGCTGCCAAGTGGAACCAGACGGGGATGGTGGACCCAGGACTGCCGAAGCGGCGGGCGTAGTCCTAGGTCATTCCACCTCGGAGGAGGCTGTCCGAAGGCCTGGCTTGCAAATAGGTTGCACGATGGATCCTGGTCGGCGGTTTCTCTCGAAGCGGGCGAACCAGCGCATAACAGGATGGGAGAATGTGCTTCCATGACGTGCCGGGTCGGCTCCAGCTGGCCTTGCAAGTCGGGTGTGCCGTACCGATTGACGACCATGGGATCGTCCGCCGCAGTACCTGTGAGAGGTGGCGAGACGGTCCAATCCAAAGGCTCGAAAACCTGGCTTGCAGACGATTCGTGTTGACGAAGTTGCTGGGGCCCACTCGTCGGACCGGGCTCGAAGAGCGTCGAGCAGGCAGTGGTACAGGTGGCCAACATCAACCATGCGGCCAGCGTGATTGTCCTGGAGCCATAAGGCTGGTTCGAAGAGCGCAGCATATAGTCTTTTCAACTTCCCTGCAAATTTCACGGAACGCACGACGTATCAGAAGACTGCGCAGGCTGTTGCGCCTGGAGAAGCTGAGGCGAAGATTTTGATCAGTTGACGAGGTTCTGATGACCGAATAGCGCTTCGGCAAGAACCTACATTCGGCTAGTGCCTGACTCCGTTATTTCGATGGATGTGGCCCCATTGATGGATCGTATAAACCTAAAGCATAAACTGAACAGCGCTCCTTTACATCGGCCAAAGAACCTTCCTGTTTGTTCACACATTCCCGATAGCTCTCGAGGAAATGTTTTACTTCAGTTCGATATGCCGTTTCTGCCTGGAGCCTTCGATATTCCTGACATTGAAGGGCGACGTTTCCAGACCAGAAGGTGTCACTAGGGAGCGTGCCGCAGTCGGTCTCGTTGTAATGAACGCTCGTGCAACCGGTCATGCCAAATACGACTAACGAAACAGCGAGATAGCGATTCATGGGTCTTTCCCTCTTGAAGTAAAAAAGATCCGGATCTCGATCAGCGCCTTTGTTCATTTTCTGTAAACAGCGGAGATGCCCCGCCATCGCAATAGGCGTATCTTTGTACCACGACTCAGATGGGTTAGATACTGTCAAACCTGACAGGTCTGATAAACTTTAACGGAGTGAGAACCGCAGAAACTGAGCGGTGATCGTCTGGCAGGGCACGTCGGAGCGGCGCCGCCGGGATCAGTGGCTGGGACGTCCGTAGCCTTCATAGAGTGACTTTCATTGGCTATCTCATGATCGCGGTTTGATGAACGGCGGTCCGCAAAGCCTCAGAAGTGGTGAAGGTGTGCGGCGGTCGCCTCCCAAAAGTAAGGGCGGTGCCCAAAGGTTCCTCCAGGCTGATCGGTAATCATCGTCGAACAGATCTCAGAAGGCGAAGGGGCAGAATCGATTTTGAGAGGTGTTGAGTCCGTTAGCATTAACGACGCAAGCGAACTAACAAATAAAACTGACACGTAGGAACTTTACCGATAGCGAAATACGCAGACTTTCAGTACCACAGTCCATGTTGTTGCGGGTCATGTCGTGTGGCGCAGCTGTTCTGATTGCCTTCGCCGTGGTTCCTCTTGCCTCGGCGGAAAACGTCACGCCTGCCCCTACGGATTGCGGCTACCCATCGACGGAGACAACGCGCTCGTCCGCGCCGGCCAAGCAGGCAAGGGGAATAGCGTTTCCTCAGGATGACGTGTTTCGCTCCCTCACCGCAGATCCGAAGCAGCCTCAATTCGTTACGAGCTATCAGCGAATACGGTACCGTGAAGTAAATCAATCGATCAACGCCGGGGTGGTGGCCTTCGGAGAGACATTCGGTCTGTATGGACACCGCGACGGCAACTGTAATGGGCTTCAGGTGGGCATTCAAGGTGGCGTGTTCGCGCAGTTCAATCTCGACGCGCCGTCCAAGGATTTGATAAATGCAGACTATGTCGTCGGTCTCCCGGTGACATGGCGGCAAGGACCGTTCTCGGCTCGTGTGCGACTCTATCATCAGAGCAGCCACTTGGGTGATGATTTCCTGCTGGATAATCCCGGAATCAATCGAATCGATTTCAGGTTCGAAGAAGTGGAGGGATTGATGTCGGTCGATCTCGCGTGGCTGCGGCTTTATGGCGGCGGCGGATATTTACTGCATCGGGAGCCTGCGATCCAACGGGGCAAAGTCCAGTGGGGCATTGAGCTACGTCCGCCGGACCGCGCCTCGCCGTTCTTGCAGGACGTCATCGAAGATCTGCACATGGCGCCCATCATGGCGGCCGATTTCAAGACGTTGGAGGAACAGGGGTGGAATGTGAATGCAAATGTCGTGGCCGGCCTGGAGTGGTATCGGCCGGGCAGCACGCGCCGCCTCAGGGCTCTCCTGTCGTACTATCACGGCTTCAATCCCTATGGGCAGTTTTTCAATCAGAAGATTGAGATGGTCGGGATTGGATTGTATTTCCACTTTTAAGCCACTCCTTACAGCTTGATTTCAGCAGCGTCACGGAGAGCATACTCTCTCATTTTCCTAGGAAACTTCGCCACATGGCCACGGCAACTTCTCGATATTTGCAGCTTTTCATACATGGACATATCAACCTTTACAGCCCGAGAGAAAAAAGAACGAAAGAAAAAATCAACTCCACTGCTACGATTAGTCGTACAGTCAAAGTCTGTCCTACCTTCGTCGCAATTGCCACTATCGCCGTTAAGTATGCTCTATTCAGCGCTGGCTTTTTCTCAACCCTCGTTCACTGGTGCATCTTAAAACTGCGATGCGGCGGTTCGAACCCGCCCGGGGCCTCCATACCAACCTTCGATAGAGTCGTTTGCCACATTAACTGGTGATTTTCAGATCGTTGGGCAAACGGAAAGCCTGTTCCTCTGCACATACCAATTTTGCCGTCTCACGAGCCGTTCGATCAAATCGGCTTGAAGATTCAACCGTAACCCTTTCTTAGACCGGCTTTTCATTCTTCAATCTCAACCATACGTAAACACCACTTGGCTCTTTCCTCTCCTACCAAAGGGACGGTGAGGGTTCGACGGGCTTCTGACCACCAAGCCCGTATTCTGACTGCCCACAGACCGAAACCGTCGAGCGGTGCGATATGCCGAGGACCCGGGCGGAAGGTTACTTGGCGATGAAGTGCTCCCGGCGGCTGACCGCCGTGTCGGTGACGAACATGGTCCCCGAGTGCTTGTTGAAGAGGGGCCCCAAGCCGGCCAGAATCGGCTCGACCTTTTCCTCGGGCACGACCGTGAAGATCATCACCTGGCTACTGGTATCGTTGAACAACAGATGGCCTTCGTGAAAGCCATGATGGCCCTTGCCGGATACGTTATTGATGATGGTGTACCCGGTGGCCCCGACCCGGTCCAACAGGTCAGTGGCAAACTTCAGGTGCTCGCCCTGAACTATGATCTTGATTTCCTTCATCCGATGCAACGTTAAGCCGATCATCGTCTTGTCCTCCTCGTCTCCATCCGGCGATGCGGTCGTAGTGATAAAACATGCGGTCTCGAGGGTC
>Ga0157378_10002282_pt1 | contig 17031 bp, 12 predicted proteins | sample M65metaG_FD_115309 | JGI IMG/M metagenome (GOLD analysis project Ga0157378, IMG submission 115309) | Miscanthus rhizosphere microbial communities from Kellogg Biological Station, Michigan, USA - M6-5 metaG | ecosystem: Host-associated > Plants > Roots > Rhizosphere > Soil | place: USA: Michigan...
GCGATATCTTCCGGGTTGACCGCCGATCCGTTGGGCATTACCAGCACCCGGGCGGTGAGCCGGTTCGTCTCAGGGAGTAGCAGTCCGGCGTCGGGGAACAACGAGCGATAGGGTTCCATACGATGACAGCCGGGGTAGAAGTAGCGACGGACCAGGGCGTTTTCCGCCCAGAGAATCTCCATCACTTGATCGCGACTAATCCCGGTGACCGTCTCATCAATCTCCAACACGATATACTGGTAGTTGCACTTTTCGCGCTCGTCATAGGTTAGCAGGGAGACACCGGCCACGCCCGCGAGCGCCTGCCGATACTGCTCGTAGTTGCGGCGATTAATGGCGATGAATTCGTCCAGCGCTTCCAGACCGGCAAGCCCCATCGCCGCCGACACCTCAGTCATCTTGCCGTTCGTGCCTACATAGACGACGTCGTCGTAACCGGCGAAACCGAAATTTTTCATGAGCCGGATCTTTTTCGCCAACTCGTCGTTGTTGGTGACGACGGCCCCACCCTCGAAGGAGTTGAAAAACTTGGTGGCGTGGAAACTGAAGACCTCGGCATCACCGAAGCTGCCGACCATGGTTCCTCGGTGAGAACAACCGAAGGCGTGAGCAGCATCGAAAATCAATTTCAACTCATGGCTGGTGGCTATCTCGGTTACGGCTGCGACGTCGCACGCGCGGCCCCAAAGATGGACGCCAATGATCCCGCTGGTGCGTGGCGTTACCAGTTGCTCAACGCGCGCCGGGTCGAGGTTGTGCGTCTTCGGATCAATGTCGCAGAAGACCGGTGTTATTTCCAGCCACTGTAGCGCGTGGGCGGTGGCCACAAACGTGAAAGAGGGAACTATGACTTCACCGGAAAGCTCCAGGGCGCGAATCACAATTTCCAAAGCCACGGTCGCATTGCACATGGCAATGCAATGCCTGGCTCCGGCGGTCTCCGCGATGCGGCGCTCGAGTTCCTGGACGAAGGGGCCGTTGTTGGTGAGCCAGCGATCGTCGAGGATCTTGTTGATTCGTGCCAGCAGCTTCGCGCGGTCGCCGATGTTCGGGCGGCCGACGTGAAGCTGCTCATTGAAAGCGGGAGTGGCGCCGAAAATGGCCAGGCTCTCCAAAGGATCATTAACCATTAGTTCTGATCTTTCCGTGACATTCTGTCAATCCATGCCGAGACCTGCCCGGCTAATCGCCCGTGCTCAACTCCCAGTCGAAGCTCGGGCGCACAGCACCGACCCACTTTCCATACCAGTTTATTCGCCGCTCGGAATCGTGAACTTGAAGCATCAGTAGATCAGCCAGATCGAGCAGTACTACCGAAGTGTCTTTCACGATAAGCAGCCTAATAGTGTAAGTATCGTCGTTGAGAAAATCCGCCGGGATAAGGAAAGATCCGCGGACGAGTCCTGCCGGGAAAGGCCGTTCGATAGATACGGTGTTGAAGATGGCCACGCCCTCGATGTTTGAGAGCACCACGCTGAAATTGAGCACCGCTCCCGGTAGGTAATTCCAGACGGCGGCTTCGAGTTGAATTGCGGTCTTCACGGTAAACTGCCCATCGATCTGTCCACCGGCCGGAGTGACAGCGATGGAACGCAACCGCACCTGATCGTTGCCCGGAGCCTGGGAGGGATCGTCCCACTCCTTTTTGAGTGTGGAAAACGCGCCCCGCCTTAGAAAGTCGCCGATAACCTGCGTGGTTTCACCCGCTTGGACCACCTCGCCGTCGTTGAGCCAGATCACCCTCCGGCACAAACGCCGCACGGCGGTCATGTTATGGCTCACGAAGAGCACTGTCCTGCCCTCGCCGGCCACCGCTCCCATCTTTCCCAAACATTTTGCCTGAAACTCGGCGTCGCCAACCGCCAACACTTCATCCACCAGGAGAATCTCAGGCTCCAGATGGGCCGCCACTGCAAAAGCCAAACGCATATACATACCGCTGGAATAGTGTTTCACCGGAGTATCAAGAAACTTCTCGATCTCGGCGAAGGCAACAATCTCGTCAAACTTCCGCGCGATTTCATTCCGCCTCATTCCGAGCACCGCGCCATTGAGAAAAATATTTTCCCTGCCGGTCAATTCCGGGTGAAAGCCGGTGCCGACTTCGAGCAGGCTGCCGATGCGTCCATAAAGTTCCACTCGGCCGGTGGTCGGCTCGGTAATCCGAGAAAGGATCTTCAATAGCGTTGATTTTCCGGATCCATTGCGACCGATGATCCCTACCACTTCGCCGGGACGGACCTCAAAGCTGACGTTCTTGAGCGCCCAAATCGTAACGGCGTCGCTGCTGCCATTGCGCTGCAGGCGCTTGAGTGGGGCCTGCACCGCTCCCGCCAGCGCCTCGCGCAGCGTGGAATAGGCTTGCTGACGCGCGCCGATTCGATACTGCTTGCCGATATTTTCGACTTTGATGATTGGTTTCATCGCTTAAATAACGTCGGCAAAACTCTTTTCCATTTTTCTGAATTGATAGGCTGCATAAAAGAGCAACACCAATGTCAGCACTAATGAAATGCCAATTTCTTTCCAGGGAATGGCTCGCGCAAAAAGCACCGCGCGGTAACCGTCGATGATTCCTACAAAGGGATTCAGGAGATAAATAGTTCTCCACCTGGCCGGCACGACGCTCGACGGATAGGGAACCGGAGACAGGTACATCCAGATCTGGACCAGAAACGGTATGGCAAACTTCACGTCCCGATATTTGACGTTTATTGCTGAAAGCCACAGGCCGACGGCGATAGCAAGCAGCGTGGTCAGCAAGACCAGCGGCAAAAAAAGCAAGAGATTCCAGGTGAGGGGGATGTGGTAGTAGAACATCAAAGCCGCCAGCATCGGCAACGCGACCGCGAAGTCGACCAAACCCGCACCGACAGCCGACACCGGAATTATCATCCGGGGAAAGTAGACTTTGGTGATCAAGTGAGTGCTGCCAACGATGCTATTGCCGCTGGTGGTTATCGCGTTGGCAAAGAAAGTCCACGGCAAGAGAGCCGCATAGGCAAAGACTGGGTAAGGGACTCCTTCAGAGTCTATTCGCGCCACCCGGCCGAAGATGAAGGTAAAAATCACCATCGTTAGCAGAGGCTGAATGATTGCCCACGCGGCGCCGAGGAGCGTTTGCTTGTAACGAATTTTGACGTCACGCCAAATCAGAAAATAGAGCAGTTCGCGATAAGTCCAGAAATCCTTGAGGTGGAAACTGATTCCCGACTGACGGGCTTCGACCACAAACAGCGGCTCATCGGGGAGGGGAGGCGTGTGGGATGTCAACAGGTTATCTGAGCTAACGGCAGAATTCATTGGCTTCGTTATAAATGTTTGTGACTGCCTGGCACGGGCCATCAACTCTTCGCGTGACGACTGTGCCGGGATATCAGGGCGCAGTTATTTTTGAAAGACCCAGAGCTTCAGCCTGGAGAACTTTTGGCCCAGGCCCAGCAGTTCTTCGGTTCCCCGGGCAGCCGCTAGGCTGTTGAACTTGCAGTCCCAATTAAGATCCTGGTCCAATGCCGGCCTGACTCCTCTGGTAAGCAGGAAGTAAGTCCCGAGCCCGCTCTGCGTGATTAGCCTGCATCCGTTTTCAGTCATGAAATTAACGAGGGCCTCGTCGTCGAAGAAAAGATTGTGCCATTTGATATTGATGGGTTCCAGCTCCAGGGCTGCGCGGAACTCGTTGAGCTGGTCCACGCCCTGCCGGCTGCCTTCCAGCATCAGTAGTAGGCCGCCTGGCTTTAGCATTGACGTCAGATCCAACAACACCTTCTGCTGTAGCGACCATTCCATTAGGTTGATGAGGAACCTTTGCGAAACGACTACGTCGTAGTCGCTGTCAAGTGCATAGCTGCCAAGGAAATCGACTTTTTTGAATACTACGTTCTCGCGTCCGGCTAGCCTCTCCCGCGCTTTCTCGATTCTGGTTTCCGAAAAGTCTACCGCGTGGATCGTCGCGCCCGGGACTGAGGAGTAAGCTAGCGTCCCTTCACCTTCGCCGCAGCCGGCATCGAGAATTTTCGCCCCTGCCGGAATGTGGGCACCGATTAGCTCAATCTCCGCGTTTAGCAGGTGCTTGTCGTACATCGACTCCACCGCCTCGTTATTCCAATACTCCAGCACCTGGTTCTGGCTGTCTTCCATTAACCCTCTCCTCTTGTCCTAAATTGAAAACGGTTGCACTTCGACGACAAGATTAACGTCTATTCATCGCAGAGACAAAGAGAGCATGGAAGCTCAGAGAAAGTTGAATTGGGATAGGGCTCGAAATGAATGTACTTGTCTGGTCGAATCAGGGTTTGGCCGGCATGCGGGTGGCCGTGAAAGTGCCAACCCTTGAGCGGTATTTGTAAGGGCTCTCTTCTTCATCCACGCTGGTAACGAAGATCAAATTACCCGCAATGGAATTAGTTGAATCGAATTTGCCTTTAAAGATCAACGTTCCAATCTCTCGACAGCAGGTGCCGAGCGGCAATTCCGCGTCGCCTGAAACGCTAATGCGGTCGTTTGTCAGTTGAGACCACACCGCAGGCAACGGCGTGGGAACCGGCTTATCGTCCGGCCCGGTATCCAGAAGCTGAAAGGAACCAACGCCGCCCGCCTTCGCATCGAATATCAAGTTCTTCTCGCTCTCGCCGGCAAAACTAAACTTAACTCGCCAACGACCTTGAATGGCGGGATTGGACGGCGACGGAGGCGACTGCGCCAAAGCCCGGTAACCAAGCGTCAAAGCAACGATCGACATTAGCATGAGAAAACTGAGGAACGACTTCGTAGGTGTGCGCATTCGGATCTCCAAAACAGCTTTCTGAGTAACCTTGCTTGCTCGGTATAGAAGTGAAAAGGCGGCTAGTCGATAGTATCAGACTAGCCGCCTCCCGTTTCAGACTTGCGTGCCTGCTCCGATAGATGAACTCGGAGTGACACTCAAGGCGTCATCGTTGTTAGGTGCCCGGATTTACGGGGGTGCAACCAGTACAGCCATCGCCACCAACATTACCTCTGATGGAGTTGTTGACGAATGTTTCAATCGCGCCGCCGGTGCTAATCAGGATGCCGGCGCCAGTGTTGAAGTTAATCTGATCCTGGCCAATCTCAATGCCCGATCCGCCGGCATTGCCGACATTACCGGCGCGGACACCACTAGCTCCGTTGCTCGAAATGTCGCAATTCCAGGCGCGAACAGTGGCCAAAACGCTCAGGCCATCGGAGAAAATGCCATTTTGCGCATTGTTTGAGAATACGGAGTTGTGGGCGGTAACTCTGGATCCGTTCCGCGCGTGCAGCCCATTTGCGTTTCCAGACAAGCGAACGTTGTCAAGAGTGGTCTTAATGAGCAAACTCCCCGAGGACGTGACCGTGTTGATGCCATCGCCAGCGTTGTCACGGATGACACTGTTTCTGACGTTGAGCGCCATGTCGCTCGACTCGTTAACCAGGATGCCTTCGTTCGCGAACCTGAAGATTACGCAATCCTCAACGTTCACGGTCTTGGCCTGGAGAATGTTCATGCCTCTAATGCCGTTGCAAGCGCCGTTAATGGACAACCCGCGAATCGTGATTACATCGGTCGCGGTGGCGTTGACGATAACGCCGGTGGTCAACGAAGCAAGAATGCCGGCCAGGGTGCCCGTGCCGTCAATCGTGATCGACTTGGTGATGGTGACCGCGCCGAAGCCACCCGGATCCAACGCATCAATCTCACCGCAGTTCGCCGTCTTGGAAATTGCGCCGGCAAAAGTCTTGCAAGGGGCGGTGCGGCTGCAAGGATTGGCATCGTCGCCGACGCCGGATACCCATGTGCGCGTAGCCTGCGCATTCGCCAGGGACGCGAAAGCACATGTGAAAACTAAGACTGCGAATACTTGTAAAGCCTTCTTCATTTGGTAGTCTCCTTTTAGGTCTTTCGGGTTAGGTGTTCAGTTTAAGTTCGTACATGTTGTTAGTAAATAGCCGGATGCGGGAGCAGGGCGCGTGCCCTATTGCCCGCAATCGGCGGCGCTGTCATTGGTGATGGTCCAGGTGGAGCTGGTGCCGCAAGCGACGACTGCCGAAAGAAAGCAACCGTCCTGATCTTCGCCAATGACTTTAATTTGTTGGGTGTCGCAGCTGAAGTTGCTGATGGTAACCGACTGGCCGGGCGCGATGGCGCTGCTCAGTTGATTGGCGCCCCAATCGTCAACGTCAACGCGCGACAGGTAGACGTTGCGAATTTGGCGACTGGAATTGTTTACGATGTTTATGGAGGTCGAGGTTGCGGAACGCGCACTCGATATCAAAGGCAACGCCGCCAAGGCAGAAAGGGCGATGCAAACGATAATCAGCCGGCGCGAGTTTAACTTGGCTTGCGAATTCTTCATGTCACTACTCCTCGTTATTAATTGCATTTGCCGGTGCGGGCCGCGGGCGCCCGCACCCTAGTTATGAGTCGGTAAAGCGCCGGGGGACTCATGGACAACCGCTGGTGATGGTGTGATTAACACCACTGTCCACGGCAGAATTGCCACTGCTATCCGGTACGACGACTTTGGCCGTGGCCGTGGTCGTATTGCCGGAAGCGTCGCGTACACGGAAAGTAATTGTGTAAACGCGGCCGTCGCTGGCGCCGTTGCGCTCTGAGCGCAACTGGACCGACTTGCAGTCACCGGCAATCACGATATCGTTCACCGTGTTGCCGTCGCCGGGACCGTCGTCAGACTCGTCACTGGTCACCTTCTGAATAACCACGCTGCTCACGCCGACACCTGAATCGCAGTTGTCACTGGCGGCCGTCACAAATTGCGTAACCGTGAAGGTTGCGTAATTGTGATCAGGCGGCCACATCGAAGGCGCGTAGCTGTTGAGTGTGATTGTCGGGGCCGTATTGTCGATGACGGTCACCGTCTGCGTGGCAGTGCCGGTGTTGTTACTGTCATCGGTGGCTGAATAGGTGATCGTGGTTGTTCCAGCCGGGAAGATGTTGCCCGAGGGAACGCCGCTACGAGTCACCGAAACAGAACTGTCGCACGAGTCAGTGGCGCTGGCCGTGCCGAGCGTGGCATCACTGACGACCACGGTGCACGAGGTATTACCCGCGCCCGTATAGACAGTGACATTCGCCGGCGCTGTGACTACCGGCGCAGTGGTGTCGACAACATTCACTGTCCGCGTGACTGGCGCTGCCGCGAATCCCGACGGGTCAGTGGCGTTGTAGGTGATCGTGTAAGTGCCGACCGTGTTTGCGTCGACCGATCCCGAAGCCGTCGCCGGGAAATCGCCGGCGCAGGCATCGTGCGCAACTGCGCCCGGATCGGTGAACGAGGTATGACACTCGACCGTCATCGGATTCGCGCCGGTAACAGTGATTGTCGGGGCCGAATTATCTGGCTCGACGGTTACCGTGCGGGTTGTTTCCGTGGTAAAGCCGTTGGCCGTTGCCGAGTAAGTGATGCTGTAAACGCCCGGCGTATGAATATCGACCGTGCCGTTTGTGGTCACCGGAACTGACCCGCCGCAAACGCTTGCCGTCGCGCCCGGATCGGTAAACGGAGTGCCACACTCGATGTGGATTTGATCGTCGCCGTTGAGCGTGATCGTCGGCGGCACGTTTGAGTTGGCCGGTTGGTCCACTTCATCTTCCGAGAAGTTGCCGACCAAAACTGTGCGCGTGGCCGTCGCCGAGTGCGTTCCGTCGGTGGCCGTATAGGTGACTGTGTAAGTCCCGGCTACGGCGGTATTTACGGAAGTCGCTCCGCCCGGGCCGGAAATTGAAGTGGTCACCGGTTTCGCTCCGGCACAACCGTCGTTGGCGGACACGCCCGGATCGACGAACGGCGAGCAGGAGCCCGTGGCGATCCTGTAGGGGTTTGCCCCGTCGACCGTAATCGTCGGCGCCTGAGTGTCCGTCACGTTCACCGTTCGCTGAGTTGAAACCGAGTTAGCGCCGCTGGTGGCGGTGTAGGTCAGTATGTAACTACCGGAAGCGGGTCCGAATGGGTTGAAGTCATTGGGATACGAAACGTGCCAACACGGCGGCAGAGGATCCGTACCTTCAGGGAAGCTGGCGCAATCAGGCAGGCTGCCCTGACCATCGCTGGCAGTTACTCCTGGATCACCGAATAAGGTGCCGCACTCCGCTGTCATCGTGCTTGCGCCGTTCAGTGCAATGGAGAGACCGCCGCCGGGATTGTTAACTGTGACCTGGAAAGTCACGACATCGCCGACTTGCGCGGCGCAAAGGACAGTCGTTGAGCCCGCCGGGAAGAATGAGCCCGATGCCGGATTGCAACTAATTACCGGAATCGTTTCACCGTTTTCGCCCGTAGTTGGTTGGCCGCAGTCGCCGGTGTATGCAGGAGTTGAATAGGTCACGATTGCACCGGACTGTCCGGAATCTGCGTCGACCGTGATGTTGTCCGGGGCAGTAATCTGACAAGGTGAACCGGCGACCGTTCCTTCGACTGTTGAGCTGTTGCTGTCAGTGTTTGGATCGGGTGTAGTGCTGGAAATAGTCGCGGTGTTGGAAATGACCGTCCCACCTGAGACCGCAGCAATTTCGTAGGTGGCCACAAATGTAGCTTCGTCGCCGCGCGCCAGAGTCGCGATGTTGCAGACCGTGCTACCCGACCCAGCGCCTGCCGTTGGGCTGGTGCAGGTAAATACCGGTCCGGAGAGTTGGTCGAAGGACACGAAAGTCGTGTTTGCGGGTACGGCGTCCGACAGCACCACGGAGCTCGCATCGCTCGGTCCCTTACTCGCGACTTGCACTGCGAAGACCACTTGACCGCCCGCGGAGAGGTTTCCGGAGATTAAGCCTTTGGAAACTGACAAGTCCGCGCTGGGATTGTTCGCGTCGATCACGGTGAAAGTCGTTACAGCTTGCACCGAGTCGGCACGCGGGTCGTAAAGAATCACTCGCCAATCTCCCAGGCTCGACGCTGCCGTTAGCGTGAAGGTGCTGGTTCCTGACCCAACGGAGACATTTTGGACTGTATCAAAATTAGCGTTGGACCAAAGGATGCGCCAGTTTGAGTCCGCGCCGGTAACTTTCGCGCAAACGACCTTGTCCGTGTCCTGAAGATTGAATACCGTCTTCGAAGTTGTACAGTCACCCGCGAAGGTAGCGACGGTCACAGGCGCCGCTTGCGGCGGCGGAGTCAAGAAGGAAACAAATCCGAGTGGCCGCGCGCCTGCCGGGTCGGCAACGGTCGCGGGCTTTTCGTTACTCAATGCTTTGCTGGAGCTGGAGGCTGCAGAACTCCAATAAAAACTACTGGCCAGGGTAACGGCCAAAATTAGTATGGCGCCAAAGCGCAGGAAAAAACGGAGAGAGGACGTTCGGTTTTTGCGACTAACACGAATCAAATTAGCTAACTCCGATTTAAGCGGATTTTTCGATTTCATTGGGGACTCCTGTGTGTTTGTTTCAAACGCTGGCCTGCTGCCGAGCGCTTGAAAATGATGCTAAACGCGAAAACAAAGGAATGATGTCGGGCGATATCAGGCAGACGGGATCGGCAAGGCAGGGTCCGGAGAAACGGGACCAACAACAGGAAAAACTGACAGGCGAACAGGAACAGGCTTTCATGGACCGTCTCTCTTCAAGCCCCGGTGTTAACCGGCGAGCTTTACTTGCCGAATCGTGGAAGTGGCGACGAAATGCGCCAATGGAAGAGACTTGTAAAAATCGGTTAGAGTACTGGGCGTCCTCTCAACTGGTTAAGCTTCCCGGTTTGAAGAAGTCATTCAGCGGCATTGGTCTCAGCTCTGAACGCGAGTGAAGGTTTCGTTCGACATCCTTAAAATTTCAGGAGGAAACATCCACGAAACTCTCGAACCGACGAGGTCAACGCGATCAGGACCAAAAAACGGAGACGGTTTAATAGACCATTTCAAATCATAAGTCAACAAAAATTTGCAAGAGCGCTTGCATGAAACTTTACTATTTCGGCCCGCTTGGAGAATGGCCCAGTTTCTCATTAACATGGGCCGCACATCGTTCGTGTGTGACAATTTTTGCGACTATTAGGGATGGTAAGATTTGACTCAAAAAATGCGTGAAATTTTTGTTACCGGCGGCGCCGGGTTTATTGGCTCGGCATTTGTCCGGCTGCTGCTCGAGGAAACAGACGACTGTACGATCACAAACTTTGATGCGCTAACGTACGCAGGAAATTTGGACAACCTCGAAGGCGTGGATCAGGCGCGGCACCGTTTTGTGCACGGCAACATTGCGGAACCGGCCGCGGTGCTCGACGCGCTGACGCCGGACACGCACGCGGTCGTCAACTTTGCAGCGGAGTCGCACGTCGATCGCAGCATTGCCGACGCCGCGGAGTTTCTGCGTACAAACATCACCGGCACGCAGGTCCTGCTGGATGCGGCGCGCGCGCGCGGCGTGAAGCGTTTTATTCAAGTCTCGACTGACGAAGTGATGGGAAGTTTGCCCGAAGACGAAACGGCTTTCTTCACGGAAGATTCTCCGTTTGCGCCGAACAGTCCGTACGCCGCGTCGAAAGCCGCCGCCGAGCATCTGGTGCGCGCCGCGCATCACACGTTCGGGCTCGACACGGTCGTGACGCGTTGCGGCAACAACTATGGACCACGACAGTTTCCCGAGAAACTTCTGCCGCTTGCGATTTCGAACGCGCTCAGCGATCAACCGATTCCGGTCTACGGCGACGGTCAAAATGTTCGCGACTGGATCTACGTCGACGACCACTGCCGCGCGATCCTGCTGGCGCTCGAAAAAGGCCGCAGCGGCGCGGTCTACAACGTCGGTGCGCGCAACGAGCAGCACAATATCGATGTGATTCAGTCTCTGCTGGAGACGGTCGGCAAACCGCGTTCGCTGATTACCTACGTCAAAGATCGCCCCGGACACGATCGTCGGTACGCGATCGATCCAAGTCTGATTGAATCGGAATTGGGCTGGCGGCCGCGCGAAACGTGGGAAACAGGCCTGAAAAAGACGATTTCGTGGTATCGGGAAAACGGAGTTTGGCTCGAGAGAACGCGCAGCGGCGCCTACCGCGACTATTATCGACAACAATACGGCGCGGAGGTGGCGGCAAGTTGAGAGTTCTCGTGACGGGCGCCGGCGGCATGGTGGGACGAGCAGTTTCCGAGTATTGCACGGCCAGCGGCGATCAGGTTTTCGCTTACGATCACCGCAGTCTCGACATTGCTGACGCTGCCCGCGTCAGCCAAACGCTTCAGCAAGACAAACCCGACGCTGTGATCAACTGCGCTGCGTGGACCGACGTCGATGGCTGCGAGGGCGACCACGATCGAGCATTTGCCGCGAACGCCAGCGGACCAGAAAACCTTGCCAACGCGAGCCGCGAGCTTGACGCGGTCCTCGTGACAATTTCGACTGACTACGTTTTCGATGGCGAGAAGCCGCAGGGTTTTTACACGCAACGAGATCAGCCCAACCCGCAAAGCGTCTATGCCGTTTCAAAACTCGCCGGCGAGCGACGCGCGCAGTTGGCCCATGCGCGCACGGTCGTCGTCCGCACCGGTTTTGTCTTTGGCCCAGGCGGCGCCAATTTCCTGAGCACAGTTATCGAACGCGCCCGCCGCGGCGAAAAGCTCAAAGCGATCAGCGACGCCTATGGAACGCCTTCGTACGCACCCGATCTCGCGCGGCGTTTGCGCGAACTGGCCCAACTCGATCTCCCCGGAATCTTCCACACCGTGAACGCCGGCGACGGTGTCAGCTACGAACAATTCGCGCGCGCGGCGCTGGATTTCAGCGGTTTCGCTGAGACAGATCTGGAAACGGTGACGGAGGACAGCCTCAAACGGCCGGCGGCGCGGCCGCGCAACTCGCGTTTGAAGTGTCTGCTTTCAGAGGCTGTCGGCCTGGCGCCGTTGCCGCTTTGGGACGACGCGTTGCGGGCTTTTGCGCGTTTGCAGGCGCGCGGCGAAGTTGTTGCGAAGACGTAGATTTGCCTGCCTTCGGCTTGCCACACGCGCCGGCTCTGTTATTATTACAATCTTAAGTATGGTCCTGAATTTGAGGTCTAGAAAAGATGTCGCAAGATAATCGTCTCATGCCCGTGAGCGCGCTCGATCGCAGCCTCGATCGACCGCTGACAGATTTTACGCAAGGCAAGCCCTACGGCACCTCCGGTCTGGAGCCGACCGCCTTTCGCGACTACCTGTTCGTAGTTCTGAAAAGAAAGTGGTTGATTCTGAGCCTGGTGCTGGTGGTTACGTCGCTCGTGACGATTCAGGCGTTTCGCGCGCCGTCGATTTACGCGGGCGAAACAATGATTCGCATTGAACAAAAACCAACCAGCGTGCTGCAGACGAAAGAGATCGTAATCGCCGGACAGGCCGATCCCAATTTTTGGAATACCCAACTCAAACTTTTGGAAAACCCGGCCCTCGCGCGCCAGGTAGTGCTGACGCTGGACCTGCAACACAATCCCGCGTTCTTTGGCGGCCAGGCTCAAGGAGGCGTGTTCTCCTCGTTGCGTCGAATTTTTTCCAAGCCTCGGAAAGTAAACGAGTCGCCGGCAGTTTCCTCGGGACTGACGGTGGTAGCCGAGAGCGAAGTAATCGGCGGCGCATTAACTGCCGAACAACTTGCGGAGCTTGAGCCTTACGAAGATTCCATAATCGGCGGCGAGGTTATTGAGCCGGTCACCGGCACCAATCTCGTCAAGATTCGTTTTATCCATTCCGACCCGGAACTCGCGCAGAAGATTGCGAACACGGTTGCCGAAGTTTTTGTAAACAACAATCTGGAACGTTCAACCGTGAACTCGACGAAGGCTGAAGATATTCTCGCCCGCGAGATCGCGAAGCTGCAGACGCAGATCAAGCACGATCAGGAAGTGCAGTTTAACTACGCCAAGGCGCACAATCTGCCGCTGGTGAACGACACGGCGGGTAACCTTGACGCCATCCGGCTGGCGACGCTGAGCGGCCAATTGCTGGACGCGCAAAATGCCCGGAAGAAAATTCAGGCACAGCTCCAGGCGGCCCGCAACGAGAAGGATCCGATGTCGATCCCGGACGTTCGCAGTTACGCTCGGGTCGAAAAGTTGCGCGACCGCATCTCGCAACTCAAGGAGCAACGCGAGGCGTTATTGACGACCTACACCCCTGAGTGGCCCGCGGTCAAGAAAATTGACGCGCAACTTCAGGAGCTGGAAGGGGAACTTCAACGAGCGCCGGCGGAAATTGTGACCTCGATACAGCGCAGCTACGAAGCGGCGGTGGCCAACGAGAACTTGCTGCAGCGCGCCTACGATGCGCAGAAGGCCACCACGACCCAAGGCACGCGCGACCAGATCGATCTGCTGGCGATGACTCGCGAACTGGAAACCAACCGCCAAAACCTGAACGTGCTTTTGCAGCGTCAGCGCGAGTTGCAGGTCGCCAATGGCGATCGGTCGAACGAAGTAACGATCGCGACCTACAGCCGTCTGCCGAAAGCGCCGATCGGTCCGGCGCGTCTGCGGAATATTTTTATCGCGTTTCTGTTGTCGCTGGTCGCCGGAATTGGTCTGGCGTTCCTGCTCGATTTCCTTGACGACACAGTGAAGTCCGTCGAAGACGTGGATCGTTATATCCACTTGCCGGCCCTGGCGCTGATTCCGGCGAGCCGCGATCGCGGCCGCTTGATTGGCATCGGCGCGCCGCCCGGACCAGCGCCGTCTGACGCGACCGCGCTCGCGATGATCAGCGACGCGCGTTCGCCGATTGCGGAATCTTATCGCCACCTGCGTACGTCGCTGTTGTTGTCGTCCGCGGGCCAGCCGCCAAAGACGATCCTGGTCACTTCGAGTCAGCCGTCAGAAGGTAAAACGACGACGGCGATCAACACCGCGGTGATGTTGGCCCAAACCGGCGCCGAAATTTTGATCATCGATTGCGACCTGCGCCGGCCGCGGCTGCACGCGCACTTCGGCGCGCCAAACACCAAGGGCCTGACAAACTGGCTCTCCGGCGAAACCGACATCGACGCGCTGATGCAAACTTATCCGCAGCAGCACAATCTCAAGTTTTTGACTTCGGGCCCGGTGCCGCCAAATCCGGCGGAGCTTTTGGGTTCGGACGAGATGCGCAAACTGCTGGGCCTGCTCACGGAACGCTTCGCGCACGTCGTGATCGATTCGCCGCCGGCGATTTCGTTTACCGACGCATCGATTCTGTCGACGATGGTTGACGGCGTCGTGCTGGTGGTCCATGGCGGCAGAAGTTCGCGAGCGGTCGTGCGGCGCGCCAAGCAGCAGTTGCTTGACGTCGGCGCGCACATCTTTGGCGTGGTACTGAATAATGTGAAGGTCGAAACGCAGGACTACTACTATTCGGGTTACTACTCGCCGAGCGAGGAATACGTCGAAGGTGAAGAGGTAGCTGCGGGAACCGCCGTCGGGAAGTGATTCTTTATCGCTGCAACTCGTTGGGCATCCGGGGCAAATCGAAAGCAAGGCAAATCGTTTACCCAGGGTAGCCGCGAAGGCGCGGCAACCCTGGGCTGAATCTTGCAACCGCTTCGCGGTTGGGTTTCTTCAACTCCCAATACAATTCAAATCACGAGCGACAGCCGGCGGCCCGTTCATCGACTGAATTGCTTTGTGTGGTCGTATACTTTCTGAGTTATGAAGCGACGGTCTTTTCGAGCGGAGAAAGAATTCGGTCTGGTTGTCGGCGGCATGTTTGTTTTGCTCGGCGGCTGGTGGCTTTACCGCGGCAAGTTTGCGACTGTGGCGCCGGTACTGCTGACGCTCGGCGCGTCGCTGATCCTGTTCGGTTTGCTCTGGCCGCGCGCACTCGTTTGGCCCAATCGCGCGTGGATGTTTTTGGCCGAGATTCTTTCGTGGGTCACCACGCGCATCATTCTCGGTCTCGTTTTCTTTCTCGTGGTGACACCGATCGGAGTTGTCAAGAGACTGATGGGTTGGGACCCGCTCGGACGTCGCGGCGCGCGTGGCGCTTCGTATTGGCAACCCTACTCGGAACGACAGCGCAACACCCGTCACTACGAGAAAATGTTTTGAAGGGCCGCTCGGGGCGCTAGCCTGACCTTAGGGACGCTCGGTGATTCAGAATTTTTGAAGGAGTTGTGATGTCAAAAGCACAGGTTGTCAGCGAGCTCTGGCAGTTCATGAAAGAGAACAAAAAATACTGGCTGGCGCCAATCGTGATCACGCTCGTGCTGGTCGGCGCGCTGCTCGTGCTGGCGAAGAGCTCGGCGATCGCGCCGTTCATTTACACCTTGTTCTAAGCCGGAGGCGCGCGGTTGGTCAGCATTCTTGGCATCTCGGCTTTTTATCACGACTCCGCCGCCTGCCTCGTCGTCGACGGCGAGATCTTGGCCGCGGCGCAGGAAGAGCGCTTCACCCGCGTCAAACACGATCACAACTTTCCCGTCAGCGCCGCTCGCTATTGTCTCAGCGAAGCAAACCTGCAAGCAGACCAGCTCGACTACGTCGCGTTTTACGATAAGCCGCTACTGAAATTCGATCGTCTCCTCGAAACCTATCTCGACTACGCGCCCGCCGGTTTCAGTTCGTTTCTCAAAGCGCTGCCGCTGTGGATGAAAGAGAAACTGTGGATGCCGGATCTCATCCGCACCGAACTCGCGAAAGCGGGAGGTGAAGACGACGAGCGCGCAGCGAAAAAGCTCGGCAAAAAGTTTGAGTGGAAACTGCTCTTCGGCGACCATCACGAAAGCCACGCCGCCAGCGCGTTTTATCCGTCGCCTTTTGAAGAAGCTGCGATCTTGACGATTGACGGCGTCGGCGAGTGGGCCACGAGCTCCATCGGCATCGGCAAGGGCAACGAGATCACGTTGCTCAAAGAGTTGCGGTTTCCTGACAGCCTCGGTCTGCTTTACAGCGCGTTCACTTACTACACAGGTTTTCGCGTGAACAGCGGCGAGTACAAAGTGATGGGCCTGGCGCCGTATGGCGAGCCGAAATACGTCTCGCTAATCAAGGACAAACTGCTTGAGGTGCGCGACGACGGCAGTCTGAAAATGAATCATGAGTATTTCAGTTATTCGCAGGGCCTGCGGATGACGGGCCGCGCGTTCGACAAACTATTCGGTGGCCCACCGCGGCGGCCGGAGTCGCTGATTACGCAAAAGGAGATGGACCTCGCGCGCAGCGTCCAGGTGATCACGGAAGAAGTGATGCTGAAGATGACGAATTACGCATACAAGGAAACTGGCATGAAAAAACTCTGTCTGGCCGGCGGCGTGGCGCTGAACTGCGTGGCCAACGGACGAGTTTTGCGCGAGGTGCCGTTCGAGGACATTTGGATCCAACCGGCGGCGGGCGATGCGGGCGGCGCACTCGGAATCGCGCTCGCGGTTTGGCATCGATATTTGGGAAACGCGAGAAAGAGCCCGGAAACGGCGGGGACGTGGCAATCGGCGCATGGAAACGCGAAGAAGGTACCAAAAGAAAGCGGGCAGGAGGCCCGCGCTTCCAGCAGCAACGGACTGCCACCTTATGCGGACGGGATGAAAGGCTCTTATCTTGGGCCACGACACACCGAGGCTGAGATTGAAGAGTTTCTGCAGTCGCGGCGGTTGCCTTACCGAAAGTATTCGCGGACGGAGTTGCCGGGTGTCGTCGCTGAGCTGTTAGCGGCGGGGAAAATCGTCGGACTGCATCAGGGCCGAATGGAGTTTGGGCCACGCGCGCTTGGCGGCCGCAGCATCATCGGCGACCCGCGTTCGCCGGAAATGCAGTCGGCGATGAATCTGAAGATAAAGTACCGCGAAAGTTTTCGGCCGTTCGCGCCGAGCGTGCTGCGAGAACGAGTGGCTGACTGGTTTGAGTTGGACACGGATAGTCCGTACATGTTGCTGGTTGCGGATGTTGCTGCGTCACAACGTCGCCGCATGACGCCGGCGGAAGAAGCGTTGTGGGGCATCGAGAAATTAAATGTGGCGCGCTCGGAAATTCCGGCGGTGACGCACGTCGACTACTCGGCGCGCATTCAAACCGTGCGGCGCGAAACAAATCCGCTCTACTGGGAAATCATCGAAGCCTTTCGCGAGCGCACCGGTTGCCCGGTGGTCGTGAACAC
>Ga0157378_10002285_pt1 | contig 17016 bp, 17 predicted proteins | sample M65metaG_FD_115309 | JGI IMG/M metagenome (GOLD analysis project Ga0157378, IMG submission 115309) | Miscanthus rhizosphere microbial communities from Kellogg Biological Station, Michigan, USA - M6-5 metaG | ecosystem: Host-associated > Plants > Roots > Rhizosphere > Soil | place: USA: Michigan...
CGCGATGACACAGGCCACGGCGGCCGCGCGGAGCGATGTCCAGATCGCCGCCGCGGGGTCGATCGAGAAGACCCCACCGCGCTGCGCCTCGCCGATGTGTAGGAAGTTGGCGACGGTCAGCCCGTCCGGGCCGCTCAGCGAGCGGTGCACCAGACGCCACAGCGGCACCAGCACGATCGCGACCGCGGCGATGGTCACGGTGACCAGCACGAGCCGCTCCGTCCGCGTGCGCGGCGCCCGGCGCCCCGGAACGGGATCGACGGATGGGGTGCGCGACGCGAGCACGCCGTCGACGATCAGCAGCACGCCGACGAAGACCAGTTGGACGATGGCGAGCACCGCCGCGCCCGACAGGTCGAGGAACTGCGACGTACGTTCGAAGATCTCGACCTCGATCGTCGAGCGCCCCGGACCGCCGAGCAGCAAGATCACGCCGAAGGACGTGAACGTGAACAGGAAGACCAGTGTCGCGGCGCTGACGATCGCCGGCCGTGCGAGCGGGATCAGCACGCGCGTCACCCTGCGCCAGCCCCCGGCCCCGAGCTCGGCCGCGGCGTCTTCGAGCGCGGGATCCATCGTGGCCCACGTGGCGCCGACCACGCGCACGACGACCGCGATGTTGAAGAACACGTGTGCAGCGAGGATCGCGACCACCGACCCGGGCAGACCGGTGAACGCTAGGCCGACGACCACCGTCGGCAGCACGAACGGCAGCAGGACGAGCGCATCGACGAACGCGCGTCCGCGGAACGCGAACCTCGACACCACGTATGCGATCGGCAGACCGATCACCATCGTGAGCGCCGTCGACGCGGCGGCCTGCCAGATCGTGAACCAGATCACCTCGTGGACGCGGGACTGCCCGAGGATCCGCGCGAACGCGCCTGGGTCGGGGCCGAGCGCGCGCCACACGATCGCGCCGAAGGGATACGCGAAGAACACCAGCAGGAACGCGACGGGAACGCCGAGCAGGACGGCGCGAACCCGCGGCGTCACTGGCCCATCACGGTGGCCCACCGCTCGACCCAGTCGGCTCGATCGGCCGCGACCTGGTCCGCCGGGAGCGACCATGGGTGCTGCACGACCGCCGCGTACTTCGTGAAGACCTGCGGCACCGTCGCCTTCGTCGAGACGGGATACACGAACATCCGCAACGGGATGTCGTTCTGGAACGGCGGAGACAGCATCCAGTCGATCACCTGCTGTGCCGCCGTGGGCTGATCCGTTCCGGTCAGCACGCCGGCGAACTCGATCTGTTGCCAGCAGGTGTTCGTGAGCACCCCGACCGGGGCGCTCGTCATGGGCGTGTTCGCGAAGTAGACCTCGGCAGCGGGATCGGTCGCGTACGACACCACGAGCGGGTGCGACCCGCCGCCGCCGCTCGCCCCTGAGAACTCGCCGTAGTACGCACGGTTCCAGCTGTCGACGACCGTGACGCCGTTGTCCCGCAGCTTCGCCCAGTAGTCCTCGAAGCCGGGGTCGCCGTAGGCGGCGACGGTCGCGAGCAGGAACGCCAGGCCGGGGGAGGAGGTCGCCGGGTTCTCGACGACGAGCTGGTCGCGGTAGCGCGGATCGGTCAGGTCGTCGAGCGACCTCGGCGCCGGATCCGTGCTGCCGAACGCGCCAATGTCGGTGTCGACACAGACCTCGCCGTGATCGATCGGGCTGACGCGAGACTGTGGGTCGAGCTGGTAGGACTTCGGGACGTACCGAAGGGCCGGAGAGATATACGGTGCGCTGAAGACGTTCTTCGCGAGCAGGTCCGTGATCTGACTGTTGTCGACACCGAACGCCAGGTCGCCCTCGGGGTTGCCCGTGTCGAGGATCAACCGGTTCGCGAGCTCGCCCGCGTCGCCGACGGGCACGATCTTGACCGTGATCCCGCTGCGCTGCTCGAAGTCCTGAAGCACGGACTTCGACACATCGAACGCGTCGTGGGTGAGGAGGGTGACGGTCACGGGGCCGGCCGGTGGCGCCGGGGAGTTGTCCCGGCTGGTCGTGCATCCGACCGCCACCACCGCGAGCAGCACACAACACCCGATCGCGCGGCGGATCACGTCTCGACCCCCGGGCGGATGGCGAGCACGACACCGTCGCGCACACGGACGGTCGCGCTCGGCGCGACGAACGCGTTCGACAGGCCGAGGGACGAGCCGGGAAGCAGGTCGCCGTCGGTGAGCGCCCAGCGCAGGCCCACGGTCGTGACGCCGCGCGCCCGCCCGCCGACCGCGTAGAGGCTGACGAGCTCGCCCGGCTCACCGTCGATCGACCGCTCGCCGCGAACGACCCAAAGGCGTGCGTCGCCGAGCACCGCCTCGATCTCCACGTCGGCCCACCGATCCGACGCGAGCAGGAAGGCGTTCCCGAGCAGGTGGTCGAGCCTGCCGCCGTCGCCGCCGACCACCACGATCCGACGCGCGTCGGCGGCGACGGCGGCAGCCACCGCGAGCTCGAGATCGGACGCATCCTTGTCCACCGGGTAGCGCTCGACCCGCGGCGCTCGCTCGACCGCCTCGGGGGGCGCGGAGTCGAGGTCGCCGACCAGCAGGTCGACGTGGAGGCCGAGCCGTTCCGCCTCGAGGATGCCGCCGTCGGCGGCGATCACGAGGGCGTCGTCGGGGACATCGGGCAGCGCGGCACGCGCGGGACCTCCCGCACAGACGACGATCGCGGTTCGGGCCATCGCTCCCTCCGCCAGCATTACCTGGGTCAGGTTCGCGGGTCGCCGGCGCGGTAGCCGGCCTCTCAGCCCGGTTGCCCGAGCTCCCCGGTGGTTCTCTGCCGAGTATAGGTCCGTGCGGTCTTGCAGGGCGGCCTACAGGTTCGGGGTGAAGATGACACCTTGGACGATGTGGCGAGCACCCACGTGAGCGAGGAGACGCGGCTCGCGTCTGTCTACCGGCAGGACGGACCGGCGATCTGGCGAGCCTTGCTCGCGTTCACCGGCGATCCGGCGGTCGCCGAGGACGCGATGTCGGAAGCGTTCGCGCAGGCGCTCGCCCGAGGCGACGACCTTCGAGAGCCGGCCCGGTGGGTGTGGCGGGTCGCGTTCCGCGTGGCGGCTGGGGAGCTGAAGCGCCGCCGGACCTTCTCACCGCTCGATGTCGAGCCGGCCTACGAGCACCCGGATCCGATCGACCACGTGATCGCGGCGCTCGGGCAGCTGTCGCCGAACCAGCGTCTGGCGGTTGTGCTGCACGACTACGCCGACCGGCCGGTCGCCGAGGTGGCCGCGACGATCGGCGCGAGCCGCGCCACGGTCCACGTCCATCTGAGCAAGGGCAGGCGGCGGCTCCGTGAGCTGCTGGAGGAAGACGACGATGCGTGACCTGAAGGATCTGCTGGAGCCGCTGGGAGACCGGCCGATGCCCGACCGCTGGGATTCGATCCAGCGACGGCCTGTGCAGTCGCTGCCCGAACCGCACCGGTCACGCCTCGCCCCCGGCATCGCCGCCGCGGCGGTTGCGATCCTTGCGATCGCCGCCATCGTCTGGCTCTCGCCCCTGGGCGGCACGGGCACAGAGCCGGAGTCTTCGACCTCCCCGCAACCGTCGCAGTACGTCTCGCCGCAAGGGTGGACGGTGACGCTGCCTCCCGGATGGACGGCGCAGGAGTTTTCCGTCCGAGAACAGGGTGGATCGATGCAGGGAACGGTGATCGCGGATCAGAGCGTCGGCGCCCCAGATCTGAACCAGTTCGCGCTTCCGGTGTTTCCGAGCGACCGGTTCCCGTCCGACGCCATCGCGTTGGTCGTGGGGGACGTGCCAGACGCGAGCACGGGGGGCGTGCAGCCGGCCATCCCCCCGCTGTCCTATTCGGACTTTCGTCAAGCGGGATCGAGCGGGGACTCGACCATCCGTGGTCTCACGTTCGAAGGACCTCGCCAGCTGTTCTTCGCAACCACGCAGGTCGGGCTCGGTGCTTCGGCGGCCGACATGGACGCGCTCCGTGCCACGATCGCCGGCCTCACTTTCACCGACGAGGCCGCGGCGTTGCCGAGTCCGAGCGGCGCCCCCGGGTTGCCGACCCAAGATTCGGTGGTTGACGGCCGGTTCGTGACGGACGTCGTGCTCGACGACGGGGCGTTCTCGGTGCAGCCAGCTCCTCTCGACACCGTCCCGGTCATATCGAAGGCGAAGGCTGAGGAGTTGTTGTGGGCGAGCCCACTGTTCGGCAACGAGAGTGAGGGCGTGCTCGGTTTCGGGCTCGTCACGAGCGAGGTGAGTCAGAACGGCGTTCCCACCTATCGATCGGATCCGGCATGGGTGGCATTCGGATGGGGCGGAGGCGTGTCGTACGGTTGCACGCCCTCTGGCCCGGCGCCGACCGTGACGAACGACGCCCTGCCGAGCGGTGGGTACGTGGCGGTCGCCCTCATCGAGGGTGCGGGCGGGGGCGACATCTCATATCAGGCGCGCTCTGCTCCCTGCGGAGAAGCGCAGGGTCCGTTCGTTGCCCCGGCGACGCACATCGAATCGGTTCCATGGACCCAAGCTGGACCCATCTCGGGGAACGAGGCGTACGTGACGTATGTCCCTGCCCCATGCGGGACCGAGGACTCGCTTTACACGGAACGCGACAACGGTCGGCTCGTCGTGACGATCTCTATGACCGTTCCCGATGCCGCCTCGTCCTGTCCGAGTCTCGCACCGAGGACAACGAGGGTTTCTTCATCCCTCTCACCGAAGATCACGGGCCTGGAGCACGGAGCGACGGGCATCCTTCGGCAAGCGCCCTAGCTACATATCCGTGGACGGGGTTGAGTACTCGACCCACCGGTTGTAGCGCGTGACCTCCCACATCCGGGTCGTCGCGGTCTGGAACGCGATCCCCATCGCAGCGATCACGATCACGAGGACCGCGTACCCGAAACCGGCGTCGGTCACGACCTTCACGGGGTGATCGGCGAGCTGCTGGGGTGTCAGCTGGTTGAACAGGACGAGGAACGTCCCCACCACGCCCGCGGCACCGAGCAGGCTCGTCCCGATCACGACGACCCACTTCTGGATGTTCAGCATCATCGTGAGCACCGCGAAGACGATCCCGGCCGCCACGCCGAGGATCCACACGAGGACGCCGAGGTCCACGCCGATCAACCCGAAGAACCCGACCACGATGCCGTACCCCAGATACCCGCCGACCAGCGCCACCGCCACGTACCAGAACAGGTACGACAGCAGCGCGAACAGCAGTCCGAGGAAGAATGCGACGATCCAGCTGAATGTCGTCGACAGGAACCCGTCGCCGAACAGCGCCTGCACGCCCTGCGCGCCGATCGCGAGCCCGAAGAAGAACCCCCAGATGGGCAGGATGATCCAGAACAGCCGCGTGCCGAAGAACGCCACGATCCCGCTCAGGAACAGCAAGAACGAGGCGGCGACGATCGCGGCGAACGTCCCATCGGTGCTCATCGGGTCCTCCGATCGTGGGCGTTGACCCGCGTATCGTTGCACCGCAGGGTCCCGACCGCCAGCAGCCCGGCTATCGGATCGACGACGCAGCGAGCGTGCGCACGACGCCGTCCTCGACCGCGACCGCGGTCGACTCGGGCAGGTCGTGCGTGAGGACCGAGAACGCCACCAGCGTCCCCGCCTGTGTCCGGACGTAGCCCGAAAGGGCCGATGCCGGGCGGATGAACAGCGTTCCGGTCTTCGCACGGACGGGCTCGCCGGCGAGGCGCGAGCTGAGCGTTCCTTCGCCGCCCGCCGGGAGCGAACGGTAGAGGGCGTCGAACCATGGCGCCCGCCGTGCGTCGAGCAGCATCGTGACCATCCCATCCGCCGAGGTCCGGTCCTGATCCGACAGACCGCTGCCGTCCCGGACGGTCGAGTCGGAGCCGACGCTTCGCGCCCATCGTTGGATCACTCGAGCGCCCCACGCGGTCGACGCCTCGTCCCCGATCCGCTCGCCGAGGACCTTGGTCGCGAGCTCGGCGTACAGGTTGTCGGACTCATGGTTCTGCTCGACCAGCAGTTGAGACATCGGGGGAGAGGGGATCGCTGCGAGCGTGCGCAGGCCGCGCGGCGCGGCGGTCACCGACGTCTCGCCGTCGACCTCGATGCCCACGTTGCGCACCGCCGCCGTGAACACCGCGGCCGCTTCGCCCTCGGGTTTGCTACCGCCGCCGACGAGGCGAAGCGCGGTCGGACGGGTCACGTACGCGCGTGAGATCCGGGGGAGCCACCCCGGCGCCCACCAGCCTCGGTCGAACGCGGCCGTATCGCCGATCACGTCCCCGGTCACTCGTCGGATGCCGCCCCGGCGCAGACGCTCGGCGAGCGCCGAGAGGTCGGTCGGCGTGAGCGTCGGGTCTCCGCCTCCGACGAGCCAGAGGTCCCCGTGCACCACGCCGGCGCGAGGGCGTTCATCCGCGGCGGCCGACGTCCGATACCGGAACGATGGACCCAACCGAGCGAGGGCGGCCATCGACGTGAGCAGCTTCTCGTTGGATGCGAGCACGCGCGGTTCCTCGCCCAGGTGTGTGTACACGATGCGGTCCCCGAGCCCGACCGCGACGGACACGTCCCGCCCATCGATCGTCGCGTTGATCGCGTCCGACCATGGTGCCCGAACGGGATCGGTGCCCACCTGGAACGAGGGTTCGGACGATGGGGTTGGGGTTCGACGTGTCGACGGTGTGGGTGCCGGCGTTGCCGTCGTGATCGACGGCGCACCGGCGACTTCCTGCGACGCCTGCGTGCATCCGGCCGCCAGACAGAGCGTGAACGCGAGCGCCGCGAGCATCCCGCGGGGCCGGGTTCGGACAGGTAGCCTCCTCACGTGCTCCCCATCCTGATCACCTTCCTCATCATCATGGTCGTCATCGCGATCGTGTATGCGGTTGGATCGCAACCGTCGAAGGAGTCGACGAAGCCCGGAAAGAAGGGTCGGTCCTCGACATCACGCTCCAGACCGGCGCAGACCCGCTCCCGGTTCCGCGAGACCCCGGGATGGCTCCGGAAACTCCCGCTGGTCCTCGTGATCCTCGCGGTGGTGTCTCTGGTGATCGCGGTGGCACAGTTCCGGGTGGCGAAGAGCAAGGCGACCCCGACGATCGCGCTGGTGATCGACGCGTCGAACTCGATGGATGCGACCGACGTCGAGCCGGACCGGCTCTCGGCCGCAGAGTCGGCTGCGCAGGCGTTCCTGCAGAAGCTCCCGGCGGACTTCGCGGTGGCGCTGGTGTCCTTCGCCGACGAACCGAAGGTTTTGGTCGAGCCGACGACCGATCACAGCCAGGTCGCCAACGCGCTGAACGACCTTCCGCGCGGACAGGGCACGGTGATCGGTGACGGGCTCGCATCGGCGTTGGACGAGATCGAGACGTATCAGGCGGGCGCCGACGCCGGGCCGGCGGCGATCGTCCTCCTGTCGGATGGGAACGACACGGGGAGCAAGACCGCGCCGATCGACGCGGCGGCGACCGCTGCAGAGCGGCAGGTCCCCGTCTACACCGTGATCCTGGGCGCCCAGAAGGAGGGAGGCGGCGGGGCGAACGCCGATCTGCTCAACCAGATCGCGACCTCGACCGGCGCCGTGTCGGCGACCGCCCAGACGTCGAGCGAGCTCTCGAACGTCTACGAGGAACTGGGTTCGCAGCTCTCGTCGCAACTCGAGGTCAGCAGCTCCGCCCAGCTGTTCGTGTTCATCGCGATCGCGCTGGCGGTCGCGGCGGCCCTGATCCTGCTCCTCACCACCCAACGGCGGAACTAGGCGTCGGGTTCCGGCTCCGTCACATCGGCGACGGTGGCGTTCGTGGCCTTCAGCAGGTCCGCAGTGGCCACGTGGAGGTTCACGCCGTGCGCGCCGCCGCCGATCGCGACGGGGTCGCCGGCCGCGCCGACCGCGGCGTCGGCGATCACGGGCCACGTTTGGCTCGACCCGAACGGCGTGATCGCGCCCCGTTCATACCCGGTCGCGGCGAGCGCCTCGTCTTTGTCGGGGAGCGAGATGCGCCGGATCCCGAGGTGCGCGCGGAGCTTCGCCCAGTCGATCCGGCGCCCTCCCGGGACGAGCACGAAGACATAGTCGTCCGCTCCTCGGCGCACCACGATCGTCCGGTTCAACTGCCCGAGCGCGATGCCCTGCAGCTCGGCACTCTCTTCGGCGCTGCGGGCCCGTTGCGTTCGCATCACGTCGAACGGGATGCCCGCGGCGCGCGCCGCGACGATCCCGGGTGTGTCCTGGCCGTCGCTCATGCGGCACCACGGACGGTGATCTGGGCGTCCACGTCCACGCCGGTCCGCAGGGTGTCGAGAACGACGCAGTAGCGCTCGGCGCTGCGGAGCAAGCGCTGCGCGCGGTCGCCACGCTCGTCGTCGGCGATCGTGACGGTGGTGTGGCACCGGATGGTGCGGATCCCCACCGGGAACTCCCGGCCCATCGCGAGCGTTCCGCGAGCGTCCCAGTCGGCCTCGACGTCGATGTCCAGCGCGGTGATCTCGATGCCCATGTTCGCCGCGACCATCCGTAGCGTGACCTCCTGGCAGGCGGCAAGGGCGCCGAGCAGGAGGTCGCCACTGCAGGGGACGTCGTGGTCCCCGCCGACGGCCGGATGGGCACCGCTCCGCCACGTGACATCGGGCAGGCGATCCGGCGTGATCTCCACGTGGAGCGGGTCCGACAGATCGGCACGGCCACCGTGCACCACGAGGCGCTGGATCGCCGTCGCGGGATCGTTCGCATATCGCTCGCGCAGCGGCGCCTGTCGCTCCCGGATGTTCATCGGTTCAGCGCTCCCGTCCCTCGATGGTTTGTCCGGGGACGCATCGGTCGGGGGACGGACGCGTCGGACCCCCGGAGGGGTGGCTCGCGACCACGATAGGTCACGGACGACCCTCCGGGGTCCGACGGAACCGCGCGTTAGTGGCCGGCGGCGGTCACATTGACGCACGCGATGTCGTACTGCGAGACCGCGTGCGTGTTCCCGCTGACCAGCGAGTGGGTGCCGTCGCTGCCTGCGTAGTTCGCCTCGGCGTTCGCGAATCCCGCCGTGGTGAACCCGTGCGGCATGCTGGTGGCCCCCTCTGAGCCGCAGGACGCGCCGGGCTGTCCTGCCGATGCCGTGCCGATCGGCACGATGAACACGGCCGCGGTGATGACCGCGCCCACGATCGCCTTCTTGAGCATGGCGACCTCCCTTCCCATTCCCCTGGCCTACGGACGGGGCGGGTGAGCGGTTCGTTCGACAGCGCTAGGCTGCGACGGACGCCGGTTCCGCTGCGTGAGGAGGGTTATGTCGACAACTGCTGGACCTCGTGAGGTGCGCGCCCCACGTGGCACCGAGCTGACCTGCAAGGGCTGGCCACAGGAAGCCGCGCTGCGCATGCTGATGAACAACCTCGACCCGGACGTCGCCGAGCGTCCGGAGGATCTGGTCGTCTACGGCGGCACCGGCCGGGCGGCGCGTTCCTGGGAAGCCTTCGACGGGATCGTCCGCGAGCTTCGTCGGCTCGAGGGGGACGAGACGCTCCTGATCCAGTCGGGCAAGCCCGTCGGGGTCGTCCAGACGCACGAGTGGGCGCCGCGCGTGCTCATCGCGAACAGCAACCTGGTCCCCGAGTGGGCGAACTGGCAAGAGTTCCGCCGGCTCGAGGCGCTCGGTCTGACGATGTACGGCCAGATGACCGCAGGGTCGTGGATCTACATCGGCACGCAGGGGATCCTGCAGGGCACCTACGAGACGTTCGCGGCGATCGGCGCCAAGCGCGGCGGCACGCTGGCCGGCACGATCTCGCTCACCGCCGGTCTCGGCGGGATGGGCGGCGCGCAGCCGCTCGCCGTCACGATGAACGACGGCGTGATCTTGTGCGTCGACGTCGATCCCTCGCGGATCGAGCGGCGCGTGAAGACTCGGTACCTGGACGTCTCGGTCGACGACGTGGACGAGGCCCTGCGCATGGCGGTCGACGCACGCGACCGGCGCGAGCCGTTGTCGATCGGCGTCCTCGGCAACGCGGCAGACATCGTGCCGCGCCTCGCCGCAGCCGGCGCCCCGATCGACATCGTCACCGACCAGACCAGCGCGCACGATCCGCTGAGCTACATCCCGCAGGGTCTGTCGCTCGAAGAGGCCGCCGACCTGCGGACGGACCCCGCCGAGTACACGCGTCGCGCACAGGGATCGATGGCGGCGCACTGCGCAGGCATGGTGGCGTTCCTCGACGCCGGCGCCGAGGTCTTCGACTACGGGAACAACCTGCGGGCCGAGGCCGAACACGGCGGGTTCAAGCGCGCGTTCGCGTATCCCGGATTCATCCCGGCCTACATCCGGCCGCTCTTCTGCGAGGGCAAAGGCCCGTTCCGGTGGGCGGCGCTGTCCGGCGATCCCGCCGACATCGCGGCGACCGACAAGGCGGTGCTCGAGGAGTTCCCCGACAACGAGGCGCTCGCCAGATGGATCCGGATGGCCGGCGAGCGCGTTGCGTATCAGGGCCTGCCCGCCCGGATCTGCTGGCTCGGATACGGCGAGCGGCACCGCCTGGGCATGCGGTTCAACGACATGGTCGCGAAGGGCGAGCTGCAGGCGCCGATCGTTATCGGGCGCGACCACCTCGATGCCGGGAGCGTCGCGTCGCCCTACCGCGAGACCGAGTCGATGGCCGACGGTTCCGACGCGATCGCCGACTGGCCGCTGTTGAACGCGCTGGTGAACACCGCGAGCGGCGCGTCGTGGGTGAGCATCCATCACGGCGGCGGCGTCGGGATCGGCCGCTCGATCCACGCGGGCCAGGTGGTCGTGGTCGACGGCACCGAGCTGGCGGGCCGGAAGGCCGAGCGCGTGCTGACGAACGATCCCGGCACCGGGGTGCTGCGTCACGTCGACGCCGGCTACGACGAGGCGGCCGCCGTCGCGGCCGAGCGCGGGGTGCGGATCCCGATGGCGGAGGCGTAGTGCTCGTCGAGCACATCGGGGAACTCGTCACCAACGATCCCGCGCACGACGGTGCCCTCGGGATCATCCAGGACGCGTCGGTCGCGATCGACGGCGACCGGATCGCTTGGGTCGGCGAGCAGGCCGCTGCGCCGGACGGTGTCGAGGGTCCGCGGATCGATGCCGCTGGTGCGGCCGCACTCCCTGGGTTCGTCGACAGTCACACGCATCTCGTCTTCGCTGGTGACCGAACCGCAGAGTTCGACGCCCGGATGCGCGGAGAACGCTACGCCGCCGGCGGGATCCAGACCACCGTGGCAGCCACGCGTGCCGCGAGCGACGACGAGCTCCGGACCAACGCCACACGCCTGCGCGACGAGGCGCTCCGAACCGGGACCACCCATGTCGAGGTGAAGTCGGGATACGGGCTCGACGTCGACGGCGAGGTGCGGTTGCTGACCCTCGCCGGTGAGCTCACCGATGACGTCACGTTCCTCGGCGGGCACGTCGTTGCCCCGGAGTACGCCGGCAAGGCCGACGACTACGTCGACCTGGTGCGCGGGGCGATGCTCGACGCCTGCGCGCCGTTGGCCCGGTGGGCGGACGTCTTCTGCGAGCGCGGCGCGTTCGACGTGGATCAGTCGCGCGCGATCCTCACCGCGGCCAAGGACAAAGGGCTCGGCCTCCGGATCCACGCCAACCAGTTGGAGCCGGGCCCGGGGGCGCGACTCGCGGCCGAGCTCGGTGCTGCGAGCGCCGACCACCTCACCCACCTGGGTCCGGGCGACGCGGAGGCGCTGGCCGGCGCCGGCGTCGTGGCGACGCTCGTCCCTGTCGCCGACCTCTCGACGCGCTCGCCGTGGCCGGATGCGCGCGCGCTGCTCGACGCGGGCGCGACGGTCGCGCTCGCCACCGACTGCAACCCGGGAACGAGCTTCACCACCAACATGCCCGTCGTGATCGCCCTCGCGGTAACCGCGATGCGGATGACGCCGGCAGAGGCCGTCTGGTCGGCCACCGCCGGCTCGGCGCGCGCCCTCCAACGCTTCGACGTGGGGACCGTGCAGCAGGGCGCGCGCGCCGACCTGGTGATCCTCGACGCCCCGAGCCACGTCCATCTCGCGTACCGCCCCGGCGTCCCGCTCGTGCGGACGGTGATCGTGGCCGGCACCGTGGTGCACGACTGACCTCGGCGTATCCTTCGCGCCAGCGACCGACGGGAGGTTCCGTGTCCACGCAGATGCTGAACGATCGAACGTTCGATGCGTCGAACGTCGCGAAGGTCAAGGCGTCGCCGGCATCGATGACCTATGGCGGTGTCGTCGCCAAGACCCTCGTGCTGCTGATCCTCACGGTGATCGCGGCGTCGTTCGGCTGGATGAACGCGCTCAAGTGGTTCTCACCGAGCTCGGGCTTGCTGTTCTTCGCCGGCTACATCGTGCTGATGATGCTCACGTTCGCCGCCGTCGCGAACCCCGGCGCGGCTGCCGCGGCCGGTGTCGTGTACGCGCTGCTGATGGGCGGCTGGATGGGCGCGATCAGCCGTGTGTACGAGTCTTACTACGAGGGGATCGTGGGACAGGCGGTGTTCACGTCGCTCTGCGTGTTCCTCGCGTGTCTCCTGTTGTACGGGACGCGGGTCGTGAAGGTGACCAACAAGTTCGCGGGGATGGTGATCGGCGCAACCGTGGGGCTCGTCTTCCTCTACTTCGTGGCGTGGATCTTCACGTTGTTCGGCGTTCGGTTCGAGCTCTGGACCAACCCGACGCCTCTCGGGATCGGGCTCGCGATCGCCATCGCCCTGGTGGCTGCGCTCACACTGTTCCTCGACTTCGCAGTGATCGAGCGCGGCGTTCAGGCCGGTGCCCCCAAGGGGTTCGAGTGGTACTGCGCCTACGGGCTCCAATCGACCCTGGTCTGGCTCTACGTCGAGATCCTTCGGGTCATCGCACTGTTGCGCGGCAGCTGATCCCGACGGCTTCAACCGGGCATCCCGAACGGTCGATAGACGTGCATGTCCGCTCGGGGGACCTGTCGACGCGTGCTCGCGCTCTTCCTCGCGGCCTCTGCGGTGGTCGCCGGGGTCGCGTCGTCGCACGCGAGCACCGCGGACCGGCTCGATCGAGCCCGCGCCCACCTCCAGGCGTTGAGCGGTGAGATCGCGTCCCAGAGCCGGGCGGTCGAGGACGCGCGTGCCGCGGCCAGCGACGCCGAGGCCCGCGCGGCCGAGGCCGATCAAGCCCTCGTGCCGCTGATCGTCCACCGGATCGAGGTCGCGCAGCGCGTCGCGGCCGTCCAAGCGGAGCTCGCGGCAGCCCAACAGCGGTTCCATGACGCGGTCGTGCAGGCGTTCATCTCGGCGCCCGGCGTGCAACCCGGCGCCGACACGTTCGCGGCGGTGCTGGACGCCAACTCGTTCGAGGATGTGCAAGATCAGCTCGCGTTCGGCGAGGCGGCCGCGAACGTCCGAGCCAAAGCGATCGATGAGGTGAGCGCCCTCGATCATCAGCTCGCGGCTCGGGGGTCGACCCTGGACGCGTTGATCACAGCCGCGCAGGATGTGCGTGCGCGACGTGACGCCGCGCTGCAGGCGCAGCAGGCCGCGCTCGTTCGAGAGCAGCAGGCGATGGGCGCCTTGAACCAGGCCCGCACCGAGATCGTCGCGCTGATCGACCGGCTCCGCGCGAAGCTGGCCCCGAGGGACGTGCAGGAGGTGGCCCGCGCGTTCCAGGGCGAGCACAACATCTCGTACGGGAAGTGGGCCGAGGCGTTCCTTCAGGTGATGGGCGCCCCGCGGTGTCACGCGAACCTCGTCGTCACGATCGCTTGGCAGGCGCAGGAGGGCACGCAGGCGGCGTGGAACCCGCTCGCCACGACGCATCTGATGGACGGGTCGACGGACTTCAACTCGGTCGGCGTGCAGAACTACCGCACGCTCGCGCAGGGTCTCGAGGCAACCAAGGAGACGATCGAGAACGGGTGGCAGACGTACGGATACGGCGCGGTCATCCGCTCGATGCGAGATTGCGCCGACCCGCTCGACACGGCGCAGGCGATCGCCGCCTCGTCGTGGTGCTCCGGATGCGCCGGTGGGCAGTACGTCATCGGGATCGTGCCCGCCGTCGAGGCCTCGTTCGACACCTATTACGACCTGTAGGACGCCCTCCGGCCTGCGGCTTCAGTGCCCGGCCGAGCGTGCCGATGGCGCTTGAGGATCTCGCCAGGAGGCGATCCGGATGCAGACAGACCAGGAACGCCGCTGCGCCTCGTGCGGAGCCGACAACAAGCAGGGCGCGAGCTTCTGCTGGCGTTGTTACGCGCCCTTCGGCGAGGCGACCTCAGCGTTCGTCGCAGCCGCGGCCGCGTCGCGAACCGCGTCCGGCCCCGCCACACGAACCGGCCCTGCGATGCCCGACGCGCCGCAGCCCGGCGCATCGATCGCGCCCCCAACGCGCTCCCGAGGCCGGGTCGCGAAGATCGTGCTGGGCGTCATCGTGGCGCTGGTGGCCGGAGCGGTCGTGCAGCACATGCTCAACCCGACCTACCACGTCCCCGAGTCGATCGCGGGAGAGCCGCGGCTCCACGACGCGGTCAGCGCCAAGTTCGAGCAAACGATGACCCAGTCCGGTCAGGACAACAACATCCCGTTCGAGTCCGGTGCCTACGGAACGGGCACGAGCCCAGACCTGTTCTTCGTGCTCGCGAACGGCCACGCCGAGGAGGATGCCGACCAACTGTTCTCGGACTTCCTGAGCGGGGCGGAATCCGCCGGCGTCACGGTCGATCAGAGCGCGACCGTGACCGGCACGCACGACGGCGCCGACTACCGGTGCGTTCCGCTGTCGGCAGGGGGGATCGCCGCGGCCGCGTGCGTGTGGCGCGAAGACCACAGCGTGGGCATGACGCTCGACACGTCACCCGACGGTGACATCACGTCGGCGATCGTCGCCGCGTACGACGCCACCCACGCGTAGCTCATTCCGCGACCTCGGCGCGGATCGCCATCATCCGCCGGTACAGCGGGTCCTGCGTCAGGGTCGCCGTGGGCATGTCCGCCCGGCCGACGAACCCCACCTCGTCCAGGAACGACGCTTGCCGGCGGGCGCCCTCGAGCACGCGCGACAGCGCCTGCGCCTCGCCGCGAACATTCGCATCGTCGTCGTTCGCCAGGTCGTCTATCCGGCGCTGGATGTTCTCGACCGTTTGCTTCACGACGCGGTTCTCGTAGATGTCGGCGGTGAGGGACCGCCGCTCGTCCAGCGTGTAGACCGGACGACCCTGGTCGTCGAGGTTGCCGGGCTTGCGCATCGAACGGATCAGCTCGCGCGGCTCGGGGTGTCGGACCAGCTCTTCCTTCGACCAGTGCGGCTCGGTGGTCAGCTCGCGCCGGTGGCCGGCTTGCAGCAGTGGCAGCACGGTCGACAGGCCGGCGTCGGTCGCGCCGCCGTAGACGATGCGCCGGAGCATCGCGAGCTCGCCGCGGACGACGCGGCTCGCGCCCGGCTCAGAAGAAGGTGACGAAGCCATGCGTGTTGAGCTCCGCACGCATCGACCGCGCCTTGGCGTTGGCCAGCGGGTAGCGTCCGTCGGTCAGCGCGATGAAGGAGTCGATCGACGGCGCGGCGTCGGCGTCGCCCCGCAGCCGCGGGAGCACCTTCTGGACCAGCTGTTCATCGAGCGCCGGCGTCGCATCGGTGCCGATCTCGGTCGCGGCGACCACATACGCGTTGATCTCATCCAGCACACGGAACCCGAACGGCGCCACCTCGACGAGGGCATCCCAGACCTGCAGGATCACGTCCTTCCAGGGGTACCCCTCCATGTGGGCGGCGACCATCTCGCGCGGCAGCGGGAGCTCGAGGATCTGCGCGCGGTCGTACACCTTGTCGGCGAAGCCGTGCGTGGTCTCGTCGATGTTGACCGTGCCGCTGAACTTCAGGTTGGGCGTCAGCTCGACGGTGTGTCCGGGCGCGAGGTCCAGGCGCGCGATGCCCTCGCGGGTGCGCACCTCCATCGCAGACAGGAAGCGACTGAAGTAGTGCTCGACGCGGGCCAGGTTCATCTCGTCGAGGATCACGTGGAACTCCCGCGCCACGCGGCCGGCTTGGTTGCTCGCGTTCCACTCGCGCGCCGAGTCCGCGACGAACTCGCTGAACGGCGTGTGGTGGTAGAAGCCGTCGAGGGGGGAGAGGTAGCCGAGCAGGTCCTCGTTGGACGACCAGCTCGGGTCGACCGCGACGAGCTTCTGCCGGGCGCCGATCACGTTCGCGTAGGCCTGTGCCAGCCAGGTCTTGCCGGTTCCGCTCGGGCCGCAGAGGATCACGAAGCCCCGGGTCGAGGTCGCCAGGTGGTAGCGGCGGATCACGTCGTCGGCGATCCGGAAGGTCGGATTGTCGAGGTGGAAGCGCTCGACGAGTTCCTCGAAGGCGGCACCCGCTTCCGGGTGGACAATCCCGATGTTATGGCTGGTCATGGCCATTTCAGGCAGCATCCAGCGAGCGCAGACCGGGCTGTTGCATCCCGCGAGGGTACCCGGCGCGGCCGATAGCCGCCATCCGTCGTTCGGGGCTTCGCAACCGGTCCAAGGACCCAGGTCACTCGGCGTGGACGCTCTCGAGTGCGGCGAACAGCCGCTGGATCGGGCCCTTCAGGCCGAGCTCGGCGGCGTCCTCGATCAGGGTCTCGTCTCGTTCGCCCGCCCACAGGCTGAGGGGCGCCTCGCCGTTGATCGGGACGAGGCGCCGCATGTCATCGAGGTAGCTACGCGACTCGAGGAGCTTCGCCCGGACCCCCGGCTTGATGAGCATCGTGCCGGCCTCGGCGGCCTCGACCATCGCGTCGATCGAGGGGAACTCCTGGACGAGCGCTCGGGCCGTCTTCTCGCCCACACCTCGGACCCCCGGCAACCCGTCGGACGGGTCGCCTCGGAGGATCGCGAACTCGCCGTACCGGCTCGCGGGCACGCCGTACTTGGCCAGGACGCCGGCCTCGTCATAGACGCCGAGCTCCGAGACGCCGCGGATCGTGAACAGGAGGGTCACGACCGGGTCGCGGACCAGTTGGATCAGGTCGCGATCGCCGCTCACGATCTCGATGCGGTCGTCCTCGGCAGCCTCCAGGCAGAAGGCGCCGATCGCGTCCTC
>Ga0157378_10002288_pt1 | contig 17012 bp, 13 predicted proteins | sample M65metaG_FD_115309 | JGI IMG/M metagenome (GOLD analysis project Ga0157378, IMG submission 115309) | Miscanthus rhizosphere microbial communities from Kellogg Biological Station, Michigan, USA - M6-5 metaG | ecosystem: Host-associated > Plants > Roots > Rhizosphere > Soil | place: USA: Michigan...
ATGCTGAAACAGACGATCAGCGCGCCGCTTCCCTTCATAAAATCGCGGCGCGAGAAACCGGCGCGTTCCAGTGCATCGGCAGCGCCGGCGGCCATCTGATTTTCGTTCTCGATAAAGGATGGATTTTTCATCGCGCCATCCCTTGTTTCGCGCGCTGGATAGCGCGGAACATACGCGTGTGCGTGAAGCAACGGCACAGGACGCGCGACATTCCTTCCTCGATCTCTTTTTCCGTAGCCTTGGGATTCTTGTCAAGAAAAGCCTTGGCGGTAAGGATCACGCCGTTTAGGCAGAAGCCGCACTGCGCAGCCTGCTCTTCGATGAACGCTTTTTGTATCGGGTGCGGTTTTTCAACGGTGCCCAGACCTTCGAGCGTAATGATCTCGACTCCCTGCACCGATTCGACCGCCGTGATGCACGAGCGCACCGCCTGTCCCTTTACCAGGACCGTGCACGATCCGCATTGTCCGAGGCCACAACCAAATTTCGGGCCGCGCAGACCAAGATCGTCGCTCAGGACATAAAGGAGCGGGGTTGTCGGATCGACATCCAGACTGTGGGTTTGTCCGTTTACCTTCAATGAAAGGAAACTCATATTATTACGAACTTATTGCGAAGTTTACTTTTCGTCAAGCGCAACTGTTTCCCATACGCGCTGCAGTTAGGACAGGGTTCCCAGGCCGGGGAAACAATCACTTATTCTGTCATTCTGAGCGAAGCGAAGAATCTCTCTTCGATGTAAGCACGGAGAACAAACAAAGACAGATTCTGCGCTTCGCTCAGAATGACAGCGTTTTGAGTTTTTTCGCAGCCTGTTCAGTCTGTCTGGTTTAGATTTCGGTCAGACGCAAATCTAAATCTGACAAGCTGAACGCATGTCCTACCCCGAGAGCTCGTGTTTCCTAGCCGTTGCCCATGTACAGAACATGTATATACGTTCCGAGGCGGACGTTGTACGCGAGATAGTATCCGTCGTGGTCGGGATCCGCATAGATCACGATATTGTCGGCGTTCCAGTCCCAATCGTTGCAGTAATCGAAATCATAGGGAGCCACTGAAAAATAGAAACCTCTGAACCAGAAACGATTGGGTGCTCCACCTTCAAGCCGAAAAACGTGCCCCTTCCCGAAACCTCCGCTAAATCGTCCATGCTCGAAAGGATGATCGACGTGATAATGAACGTCGTCGCGTCCGGTATTATGCCCAACCCATACGTCGCCCTTCGCGTGCACGTGAGGCGCGTCCGGATGCCCTTTCACATCGCTGTAAGAACGCGCATGCTCTTCCGGCTGGCGAGGCTCCTGCTCTGGGGGCGCCGGACGCTCGCGTGACTGTTCCAGCGGCTGGCGCGGGGGCGCCGCGGCCTGCCGGTTTGGCTGCTGACTCGGGGCCGGGCGCGACGCTGGCGCTGGGCCGGGATGCGGTGCTGGACCTCGCGACGGAAGGTGCCCGCCGCCGACGCCAGGAGTTCCGCCTCCCTGATGTTCGCCGCGATTTTGTGCCGAGGCAGGTATAAAAATCAGCATGAGTGCGAGAAAACATCCGAACAAAGGTTTCATTTTGAACTCCTGAAGGTGATTATTTACGAAGTGGACTTGTGCGGGCATTTTCATGATCCCCGGAGCCGGGCAGCAGATAAGATGCGATAACCCGAATGTGACGTTGTCCGATCAGGAATCAGTATCTCACGACGGGCGCATTGGATTCAGGTACGGTTGGAAAATCCTCTAATTTCATGCAGACTACGATACGGGAAATCGATTTCGAGGATCACCGGAATGAGCCATGAAAATTGACAAAATCTACACCCGCACGGGCGACGAAGGTAAGACTTCTTTGGGAGACGGTTCACGGCTTCCCAAGTTTCATCTCCGCGTTACGGCTTACGGCAGCATCGACGAAGCAAATTCCGTCATCGGACTGGCGATTCTACATACGGAACACCCTGAGGTCGTTCAACTTCTGCGGCGGATTCAGAATGATCTGTTCGACGTGGGCGCCGATCTGTGCCGTCCGGAAAAGTCGGGAGAGAAAATACCGGCGCTCCGGATCACGGAAGAACAAGTCACCTGGCTGGAAAATCGGATTGACCACTTCAATACGCAATTACAACCGTTGACCACGTTTGTGCTGCCGGGTGGAACTCCAGCGTCCTCCCACTTGCATCATGCAAGAACGGTGACCAGGCGCGCGGAGCGCGATGTGGTGCGCCTGTCCTCCGAGGAACCCGTAAACGGTGTCGCGTTGCAGTACGTGAACCGCTTGTCGGATCTTCTTTTTGTTCTCGCCCGTTTTCTGAATGACAAAGGCAAGCAAGACGTACGCTGGCAGCCGGGGTTGCACCGGTGAAGGAGTAGCCTACAGCGTCGTATAAACAACGTGCACGAAAGCGTCGCCGTTAAGCGTCCCTTTGCCCCACATCGGCTCGAGATCTGCCAGTGGTTTGGCCGCGACGGCCTCCTCCAATGATTTCCCTGAGGCCTTTAACTTTTGCACGCGTCCCCGCGCCGTAACCAACATGTCGTGAAAACTCTTCAGGTCCGCTTTATTCCCGAGCGGACCGTGGCCGGGAACAACTTTTGTCTGGTTGTCAATCATCGCGAGCATCTTCCCGGTGCCTGCGATCATGCCGGCAATGCTGCCGTTCGTTTCCTTGTCAATAAAGGAATAAATGCCATTAAAAAATACGTCGCCCATGTGCAGCACGTTGGCTTTCTGGAAATGAATATAAATATCGGAGTCCGTATGCGCCGGCGCCAGATGCCCCAGCGCCACATGTTCGCCGCTGAAATCCATCTGGTACGATTCCTTGAACGTTTTCTGGGGCAAGGCGTTTTCCGGCGAAGGGTCGAAATGCAAACCGATCACATCAAGATCGTGCGTTTCCTTCAATCGTTTGAGAGTATTGTCGTGCGCGATCAACGTCGCGCCCGCGCCACGCACGTTCACGTTGTTATCCGTATGATCCCAATGCCAGTGCGAGTCAATCGCAAATTTCAGTGGCGCGTTGCCCAAATCATCGAGAGCCTTCTTGAACCTCTCCCACGCGAATTGCGTGAACGTATCCACGAGCAGCTTGCCGTCCGACCCGTTTAACACAACAACGTTCCCGCCCGGTCCTCTGAAGAGGGTCAGGTTGTCGGAAAGTTTCACCGACTCGATGGGAGCTTTGCCGAAGCGAGTGCGCGCCGCTTCGAGACCCGGGTTGGATGCGGTGCCACCCTGCTGCTCAGATCGCGAGGCCGCTGCGGCGAAGTCCGGCGGGAGAAGATGCGATGCCGCGAATCCCCCCGCGAGGGCTGTCGTAGCTCGTAGCAGTTCGCGACGCGTCGATTGTTTAGCGATGACAAACGATTTCATCGTGCACCTCGATGGGATAGGCAGTGAGTCCCGCAACGGGTAGGAAATATAGCAAATTTGGCCACGGATGGACATTTGCACAGTTACTCGTGCGCTGATTCGCGGGTCCTTTCGGAATTTCGTCCGGCTAGCTATACTGAGTCGCAATTCAGCGTGAGGAAAATATGGATCCCTTCGAGTCGTTCAAGGCTATGCAAAAACAAGGGTGGGCGCACTTTGCCCCACTTGAGGCGATCACAACACCGTGTGCCGCGAAATTGGTGAAGCGCTCGGGCGTGCGTGCCGGGCAGCGGGTGCTTGACGTGGCGTGCGGGACAGGCGTGGTTTCCGTGACTGCGGCGCGACTTGGTGCCCACGTCACCGGACTCGACCTCACGCCGGAGTTATTGGAACGCGCGAGAGTGAACGCGCAAATTGCGGGTGTCGAGATCGACTGGCACGAGGGAGATGTCGAAAATCTCCCCTTTGCTGACGGCTCATTCGACATTGTGCTGAGCGAATTCGGCCACATCTTTGCGCCGCGGCCCGACGTGGCTATCGCCGAAATGTTGCGCGTGCTCAAGCCGGGAGGAACCATCGCATTCTCCACGTGGCCACCGGAGCTTTTTATAGGCCGAATGTTTGCGCTTTCGGCGGGTTACATGCCGCCTCCTCCGCCCGGCGTCGCGCCGCCGCCGCAATGGGGCGATCCGAACGTCGTGCGGCAACGTTTCGGGACAGCAGTAAAAGACATCTTATTCGACCGTTCCACCATGCTGGTTCCCGCGCTTAGCCCGAGCCACCACCGGGTCACGTCGGAGAAAAGTGCCGGATCGATGGTGCGCCTGGTGGCCACCCTAGAGGCGAGCGACCCCGCGAAACTGGCGGAATTCCGGCGTGAATATGAGGTCCTCGCCGCGGAATATTTCGAGGACAATCAATTGCGGCAGGATTATCTCATCACGCGGGCTACCAAGGTCTGAACGATCACTGATCGCGGATGGATTTTAGATTTGCGTGCCTCGGCTCGTTTGCTAATCTTAATTCACGAGGTAACTTTCTCGATGGACTTCTCCAATACGCGTAATCAACTGCGATTTCACCGGACCCGAAAGGAGCGGGTAATGCGCCCGTCCGCTCTTACCTCGTGGTTCTGCTTGCTTTTTTTGTTTTGCTTGCTGCTGACGGCAGTTTCCCGGGCCGACGAAGGAATGTGGCTGTTCAACAATCCTCCCCTGAAAGTGCTGCAGGAGAAATATCATTTTCAGCCCACTCCGGAGTGGCTCGACCACGTGCAGAAATCTTCCGTGCGATTCGACAACGGCGGGTCCGGCTCCTTTGTCTCCGCGAACGGGCTGGTCATGACCAACCATCACGTGGGCGCTGACTGTCTTGGGAAAATCAGCACGAAGGACAAGAATTATCTCGCCACGGGCTTCGAAGCGAAGACTCGCGCCGAGGAACCGAAGTGCTCGGACTTGGAACTCAACGTACTGATGAGCATTGAAGACGTTACGAGCCGCGTGACCCGATCTGTGCAGCCCGGCATGGATGGCGCTTCGGCGGAAAAAGCCCGGCGCGCCGAGATCAACAACATTGAGAAGGAATCGCACGACAAAACCGTCCTGCGCAGCGACGTGGTCACCCTCTATAACGGCGGAATGTACAATCTTTATCGCTACAAGCAATACACCGACGTGCGTCTGGTCTTCGCGCCCCAAAAGGCCATCGCTTTTTATGGCGGCGACCCGGACAACTTCGAATATCCACGCTACGATCTCGATATCTGCTTTTTCCGAGTTTATGAAAACGATAAGCCGATCCACGTGGACAACTATCTGAAGTGGAGCGAATCGGGCGCCAACGAAGGAGATTTGATTTTTGTTTCAGGGCATCCGGGCCGCACCGACCGAGCTGATACCGTCGCACATCTCCTCTACCAGCGCGATTATGTGTTGCCGGGCACTCTGAATCTTTTGCGCCGCCGCGAAGTGATGCTCCAGAACTTTTCTGACCGCAACGCGGAAAATGCTCGCCGCGCCGAAGACGATTTGTTCAGCATACAAAACAGCCGCAAGGCCTACCTGGGAATGCTGGCTGGCCTGCAGGACCCGGCCATCCTCGAGAAAAAACGCGATGCCGAGAAAGAATTGCGAGAAGTGGTGTCGAAGGACCCCAAATTGAGCCAGTCATACAGCGACGGCTGGGACCAGGTGGCCGCGACGCTCAAGACGCAGGTGAGGATTCGCAACGAGTACAATCTGTTCGCTATCGGCCCGCAGAGACGCGCGCAATCCTTTAACAGCACGCTGTTCGATATTGCCATCAAGCTCGTTCGCCTGGCCGAAGAGACCTCCAAGCCCAATAGCGCGCGCCTGCGCGAGTATTCCGAGGCGGGTCTCAATTCCCTGAAGCTGGAACTGTTTTCCGATGCGCCGATTTACGAAGATTTGGAAAACGTGCAACTTGCCGATTCGCTGGGAATGATGGCTGAAACGATGGGTCAGGAAAATGAGTCCGTGCAGATGGTTCTGGCCGGGAAATCGCCTCGCGACCGTGCCGCGGAATTAATTCGCGGCACAGCACTCAAGGATGTAGCTGTCCGCAAGCGACTTGCTGATGGAGGTTTGAAAGCGATACAAGAGTCGAACGACCCCATGATACAGCTGGCGCGGCAGATCGATCCGGAATCTCGCCGGATTCGCCAGGAGTTCGAGCAGCAGGTCGACGAGCCACAACGCCAGGCCTATGCCAAGATTGCTAATGCGCGGTTTGCGGTGTACGGCTCAAGTGTCTATCCCGACGCGACATTTACCTTGCGCCTCTCGTTTGGCGAGGCCAAGGGTTATTCTGAAGGCGGCGAGAAAGTTCCCTGGGCCACGACGCTCGGCGGCACTTACGAACATGCAGCCGAGCACAACAATAAAGAACCTTTCGAGCTTCCCAAAATATGGACAGACCGGAAATCACAGCTTAAACTCTCGACTCCGTTCAATTTCATCAGCACCGCGGACATCATCGGCGGCAATTCCGGCAGTCCGGTGATCAATCGCCAGGGAGAGTTAGTGGGAATTATTTTTGACGGCAGCATCGATTCCCTGGTCTTGGACTATATCTATACCGACAAAATGTCGCGAGCGGTGGCCGTCCATTCCGCGGGCATTCTGGAGGCGCTTCGGAAAATTTATGTAGCTGACCGGCTCGTCGCGGAACTCACTGGCAAGAACTAAACGGTCGGCATCGAGAAACACCCGCTTGCAGGGAAGTTTGCTCACTCCGGGAGACGGAAAATGAAAATATTGACGGGAACTATAGCGATTCTTTTGATGCTGTCTTCCAGAGCGCTGGCGCAACAACCGGTGAGCCAGCAACTCCCCATGATCCATATGTCCGGACTCCTGGGGCTGGTGGAAACGATTCCGCTGCCCGGTGATGGTTATATGGATCACCTCACAGCCGACCCGAAGGGGCAGCGAATTTTTATTTCTGGAGAAGCCGAAAAAACTCTGATTACGGTCGACCTTCGATCAGGCAAAGTCATTCACGTAACCAAAGGGCTTGCAGCCATGCCCAAAAAGCCGTTCTTTTTGTCCGACACCAATGAAATCTGGGTGACACTCACGGACAGTTCGGTCGCAGCAATTAGCGGGACCACTTACGAAATCACGAAGGTTGTTCAGCTGTCCGCATTCGGCGATTCGAACAGAGGCGCGGACAATGCCGCGTACGATCCCGCTAAGCACTTGATTTATGCCGGCGTGGAGGTGTTTGAAGACTTTGGCGGCAGTGGCACGCACGGGGCTTCGAACGCTTCCATCGACATTGTAGATACCAAGTCCGGCAAGCTGGCGGGCAGCATCAAGTTGCCCGGCGGCGATCCTGCCGGCATCACCATCGAGCCGTCTGGAGATCGATTGTACGTGACGATGGGAGATATTGTGGACGGCGAAAGCCATGTCGCGGTCGTCGATCTCGAGAAGCGCGCCGTCGTGGCGCAATGGCCCATTACCGGTGGGCAGGTCCCGCATACCGCTACGCTTGATCCCGCGCACCATCGTCTGTTTGTTGGAAGCCGTCTGAAAGCGCACACGGGCGATATTGGCGGAGGGCACCAGCACGAACCGGGGCGTTTGACGGTGATCGATACGGAGAGCGGAAAAGTAGTCCAGGGCCTCGACAGCGTCGGTGGCGCTGACGATATTCAGTTCGATGCCCCGACGAATCGCATCTATTTCGTCGGAACGACCGGCACGGTTGCCGTGTTCAAGGAAATCGATTCGAATCACTTCGAGCTTCTCGGAAAAGTGCCGACGGGCGCGATCTCCAAAACCGGCCTTTGGGTACCCGAATTGAAACGCTTCTACTCGGCAGTCCCAAGGCACTACGTTGTTACCGCGCGTCATGGAACGAAGGACCTGCAGGCCGACCTGCTGAAGGAATTGAACATCGCACAAGGTGTCACGGGACGTGATAAGAGTGCGGGGTGGCAAACGTCAATGCTTTCAGACCTGGTGATCGAAGAAGCCCATCTGATGGTCTTCGATTACCTGCCCTAGACACTTCCACATCATCTTGCAAAGCCATTTCACCATGCCGGATTGCGTTCGGTTCCGTGCATCGTTAAGTCATGTGATACGATCTCATCCGACCTACATCAACTAAATTAACGCATCGTTCGAATTGTCATCGCTTGATGTTCGAACTGTTGCCGTCGGCCCTTAAGTAAAAACTACCTCCTATGCGCCCTTCACAAGTTCGAAATATCGTCATTCTCGTCGTGCTCACGATTCTTGCGTTTTGGGCCAGTTCGACGGCAGCCGATTTTGTCATCGAGTACAACTGGTGGAAGGAGATCGGGCAGGTCAATACGTGGCTGGGCATGCTGTGGTACAGCATCGCGCCTGCCACGGTGGGCTCGGTCCTGGCTTTTTTCGCGTTATGGGTGGCTCATGCGAGAGGGCTGCATTTCGCGGGGATTCTGAAGCGCGATCACCGGCTCTACTCGCTCCTGGTTCCTTTCGGGCTGGCGATCATCGCGGTTATTTTTGCGTCCAGTTCCATCGACTACTGGACGGTGATGCGCTATTTCGGTTCGCGTGGACTCGCGGCGCCCGCTGACGCATGGAAGGACCCGGTTTTTTCGCGTGCATTGCCGTTTTATCTTTTTGATTTGCCTTTCTTCGCACAGCTGCTCGGATTCGTGTTTGTGCTAACGCTTCTGGGCGCGCTGCTCTTTTGGGCGACCGCCAGAGGCTGGCAGCTCGCCGAACGGTTTCGCTACGGTATCCTGGAAGACGGCCCGCGCGGAACTCTGACCGTTGGACCGCAAACCCTGTTGCTTCCAGGCGCGACGCGCTCCGGTTTTGTCCGAGTAATTTCCGTGATCTTGCTGCTCGGCTTCTCCGTGTGGGTTTATCTCGGCAATTATGAGCTTTTGCTCAACTCCCACGCCTTCATGACCGGCGCTGATTTTGTCGATGAGAAAGTCACCCTGCCTTTACGATGGCTGCTCATCGTGATTACGATCAGTGCGCTGCCACTGGTTTGGGCGCGACGCTACAAGAACGCGGCCATTCTGGTCGGCGCCTTTTTCATTTTGCAACTCGCCGTTCCCGGTATTGTCCACGCTGTCTACGTGAGGCCCAACGAAATTTCCATCGAGCGGCCGTACATCGAAAGGCACATCGAAGCGACCTCGATTGCCTTCGGCCTGAACCGAAACTCCAAGGAACTTCCGTTTACGTCGACCGGGCAAGCGGCAGTCGACCCCGTCCAGGACGCCACGCTACTGGATAACGTTCGTCTGTGGGACATTCGCGCCTACAACGCCACGATTTCGCAGATCCAGGCACTCCGTCCTTACTACACTTTTCCCGGAACCGACGTGGATCGCTATTTTCCAAACGGACGCATCAAACAGGTTCTTCTGTCGCCGCGCGAAATCGATGTCGCGCAATTATCCGCCGAGGCCAGCCAGAGCTGGATCAATCCGCATTTTATTTATACGCACGGCTTCGGCGCGGTGATGTCCGAAGTTAATAAGATTACACCGGATGGCCTGCCCGTGCTGCTGATCGAAAATGCTCCGCCGGAGATCAAGACGCCCGGATTCCAGCTCACGCGGCCGGAAATTTATTACGGCGCAAAGACGCAGGATCCGGTATTCGTGCACACCGCGCGCGAAGAATTCGATTATCCGTCCGGCGACCAGAATAAATATTCGAACTATCAGGGAACGGGAGGCTTCCCGGTTGGATCGATTCTTCTGAAAACAGCCGCGGCGATTTCTCAGGGCGAGCTCAACATCGTTTTTACGAGTTATCTCACCGGCGAGAGCCGCATGATGATTCACCGCAATGTGCAGGAAAGATTGCAGTATCTTGCGGGATTCCTGAGCTGGGATTCGGATCCTTACCTGGTGATCACGGACGACGGCCGATTGGTTTGGATGGTGGACGGGTACACGACTTCTCTTTCGCATCCGTATTCCGCAACGCTTCCGGTTGCCGGACTTTCGGAAGGCGCCAACTACATTCGCAATGCGGTGAAGGCTACCGTGGACGCGTATTCTGGCAAAATATCGCTTTACGTATTTGATCCGGGCGATCCCATCATCCTGTCTTACGAACATCTCTTCCCGAAACTGTTTCAACCGGCTTCCGAAATGCCCGCGGACTTGCGCCGGCACGCCCGCTATCCCGAAGCCCTCTTTCAGGCGCAAGCCGAGGCGTACCGCACTTTCCACATGCGCGATCCCCAGGTGTTTTATAACAAGGAAGATATCTGGGACATTGCGCATAATCTTTTCGGCCAGTCGGCCCAGCCGGAGAACGTGCAGCCCACTTATGTCGTGGCCACTTTGCCGGGAGAAAAATCGCCTGAGTTTCTGTTGATTCTTCCCTTCACTCCGCGAGGCAAGGATAACTTGATCGGCTGGATGGCCGCGCGCTGCGACGGCGAGCATTTGGGAAACTTGATTTTTTACCAGCTTCCCAAGCAGCAGTTGATGTACGGTCTTATGCAGATTGAGTCGCGCATCGACCAGGACCAAAACATCTCCAAGGATCTTTCGCTCTGGAACCAGCAGGGTTCGCACGTACTGCGCGGCAGCATCATTTCCCTTCCCGTGACCGGCGGCTTCCTGTACGTCGAGTCCATCTACATTCAGGCGAACGAAGCGCGCATGCCGCAGCTGAAAAAAGTTGTCCTGGCGATGGGTGATCGCCTGATTTATCGCGACAATTTCGATCAGGCCTTGGCCGAGTTAACGGGCGTCGCAGTGCCGGCCAGGCCCAGCACCCCTGCGGTGGCGTCCGGTCAACCCGCGCCGCCCGCACCTGCGGGGAATGAAGTCCCTGCGCTGGCCGAGCGCGTGCGCCAGATCCGCGATCAAGCGGAACAATTAGTGAAGGAACTGGAGAAACTAGAAAAAGATACGGGCAAGAAGTAAAAGTAGAACAGACTTCAGTCTGTTTTCTTTTGAATTCTGCCACCATTACAAAAAGTCAAAACCAAACGGCTGAAGCCTGTTCTACTGTTTGAATCAACCACGCGCATTGTATAATCCGCGAACCATGACAAACGCTTCCCTCCTCGCAGACAAATTTGCATCGGGCCTTCCATACGACCGCTATCTCCACTCCGGGACAGAGGAGCAGCAACGTCGCTGGACGCAAGTCTACGATGCCGCGCATCTCACCGATGCACACAAGCAGCTGGTAGACGGCTTCGTACGCGAAATGAAAATTCTGATCTTCAGCGGCATCTGGTGCGGCGACTGCGTCCAGCAATGCCCGCTGATTTATCGCATTGCCGAGGCCAACACCGCAAAGATCGATTTGCGTTTTGTCGAGCGCCCCAAGGAAAGCGAATTGCTCCCGGAGCTGCGTATCAACGCGGGCAGCCGCGTCCCCGTCGTGATATTTTTGTCCGAAGACAACGAATGGTGCGCCACCGCAGGCGATCGCACAATAAACCGTTATCGCGCCCTCGCCCACGCCAGGCTGGGCCCGCTCTGCCCCACTGGAATCGTAGCGCCTGACAAACATGAATTGGACGCTACCCTCGGCGATTGGTTAAGTGAAGTCGAACGCGTGCAGCTGATGCTGCGGCTCACGCCCCGCCTGCGCCAAAAATACCAAGACTAAAGCCGGGCCAGAAGAGATGGATTTTGTGTCGCAGTGGATCAGAAAATCGGCGTGATCCGAGTAATCGAATCACACTCCCGGCGATGAGGACTTCAACCGCGCGGTGTCAGTAAATATCTGGCGCTACGGCAAGCGCCCGCGAATTCGCCGCGCCATCCATCGCGCCGCCGAAAGCAGTTAGCACAGGCTTCGGCCCGCGGGGTTTCGCCCTCGCATAAACCAATCCACAGGCTGAAGCCTGTGCTACCTAAACTCACCTACGGCTTTAGCGACAACTGCAGCCAACGCAAGTTTTAATCCCCAATCGCCTCTTCGTGGATTGTCGGCAGCCTGGGACGTTCGATATTTGGCAAGAAAGCGGCCAGCAGACCAACAGCCGGAAGATAAGAGCACACCAAGTACACAAACCTAATACTGGTCAAATCCGCGAGCCACCCCAGCACAGCCGCGCCCAGCCCCGCCATCCCAAACGCAAAACCGAAGCAGAGGCCTGAGATCATGCCCACCTTCCCGGGCACCAGTTCCTGCGCGTAAACAACGATCACGGAAAACGCAGACGCGAGAATCAATCCGATTATAACGCTGAGAATTTCGGTCCAAAACAAATTGGCGTACGGCAACAGCAACGTGAAGGGAAGAACACCAAGAATCGAGCACCAGATCACGCTCTTGCGACCGATCCGATCCCCTACCGGACCGCCGACCAACGTCCCGGCTGCAACGGCGCCCAGAAAAACAAATAAATGCACTTGCGCGCTTTGCACGGACAAATGGAATTTGCTGATCAGATAAAACGTGTAATAACTCGTCAGGCTGGCGAGATATACGAACTTGGAAAACAGCAGCGCCATCAGAATGGCAATCGACGAAACGATGCGAGCGTTGGAAAGGTCCGGAGGCTTGTCGATGTCATGCTTGGCGCTGAATTTCTTCCAGCTCGCCGTATGGTTATGGGCCCAACTGCTCACGCCCGTCAGCAGAACCATGCCGGTGAGCGCCGCGAGCGAGAACCAGGCGATGCTGTTTTGCCCCTTTGGCAGGACGATGAACGCCGCCAGCAACGGCCCCAGGGAAAGCCCGGCATTCCCACCAACTTGAAAAATTGATTGCGCCAATCCGTGCTGTCCGCCCGAAGCCATTCGAGCCACGCGTGAAGACTCAGGGTGAAACACCGATGATCCGGTTCCAACCAGCGCCGCCGCCACCAACAGCGCAGGAAATGATCGGGCAGCCGCCAGCAGGATGAGCCCAATCAACGTCGCACCCATACCCACTGGCAGTGAAAAAGGCCGCGGCTTCTTGTCCGTGTAGAAACCGATTGCCGGTTGAAGGAGCGACGCTGTCGTCTGGTAGGTGAGCGTAATCAGGCCGACCTGCGCGAAATTCAGGTTGAAAGAATTTTTCAGCAAGGGATAAATCGCGGGCAACAACGAAGAAAGCATGTCATTTACGAGATGACAAATACTGATAGCGACCAAAACTTTGTAAACGACCTTCGGCCCCACTTCCACCAAAGATTCCGTCTGAGTCGCAGCCACGACGCTACTCCTGTTTTCAGAACCACAATTCGGAGTTGGTGTCTGAATGCGAATATTGTAGCAAGAGTTGCAAACTTTACCTTTACGGATTTAAACCGCTAGTTAGTTTCAATACGCTGTGATAGTGAAAGTGCCGCTGCTTTCAGAATGACGCGCGGGCCGTGTTTACATTACGTTGGCTTGACGCATGACCGCTTCGGATTTCACGCGAATTTCGCGGGCCACTTCGTAGGGATCGCCTTGCTGATACTTCGGCAAAAACAGTTCCACGGAAAGAGGTCCGGCGTATCCCTTTTCCGCGAGCTTCCCCAGGATTCGCGTCAGCGGGCTGATTCCGTCACCCGGGATAATTCGCGTCGAGAGGTCCAGAAGCTCGCGCGGAATGTCCGGCACGTCCTGCAAATGCACGTGGCCGATTTCGCCGGGGCGGATCAGATCGAGGTCCTCGAATTTATTTAGGCCGGACCAGAAATGATAGCAGTCCAGCATGGGCGCGATGTTCGGATGCGCGGACGCGCGGGTCAATTGGAGCAGCGTCGTCAAAGTGGAAATGAATGTCGAGCTCCGAAGAAATTCAATGCGCAGCGACATGTTGAATTGCTTGGCGACCTCACCCGCATCGCGCATGTTGTCAACGCCGGCCTTGTAATCGTCTTCCGTTACTTTTTTGCTGCAGGTGGTCGGCGAATAAACATGATTCAATCCCATGTTCGCGTACATCTCGCAGCGCTTCTTCAGGTTGTCCAGTGCCGCGGCACGGTTCGGATTCGGCTCCCATAGTTCGGTCACGCCGGTCGCCGCGTGCACCAGATTCAAACCCAGATCAGTGATCACCCGGCGCGCGGCCGCCAAGCTGTCCGTCTTCAAGAATTCGTCGAGCAAAACATTCGTGATCTCGACGTCCTTGATTCCCGCACGAGCCCAGCCTTCCAACGATTTTCGGTAGCCTGCCCCGTTCGACGTGTTCTGGTGCATGGCCAGCGTCATTTTCTTTTCTCCAACAACGGCCGACAAGCCGCTTGCCGCGGTAACCGCCACCGGCGCGAGCAGCATTTCTCTTCTGGAAAGCGTGGTCATCGAAACCTTCCTGTCTTAATTCAAGTCCGAGATTTAAGCGGCGCGGGCTTCAGCCCGCGGGGTTAGGTGATTGCAAGGACGAAGTTCCGCCGGCTGAAGCCCGCGCTACTCAAGACCAGTTCGCTAAGCCTTCGGCACCGGCGGCCAAATTCTGAGCGCACTGTTGGGCCCATTCGGTGCGTGCGTCAGATTTGGGACCACCGAATGACCGTTCAGACCCAATGGCGAGCTGGCCACCGCCGGCGCATAATCGCGATCAAAACCTTCCTTGGAAGCGAACTCGTAAACGATTCCGTGCTTTGCCCAACCCGCGACGGAATTGAGCTTGCGCACCCGGACGCAGGACGCCTTATCGCACATTTTCGGCAGGCGCTGCAGAACATATCCGGCGTGCATCTCTTCCTCGAATGCCAATTCACAGTCGAAACTCCCTACCTGGATGCAAGGAGTGCCCGTCATTCCCTCTTTATAGGCAGCATGCGCGCGGCCGTCGCGCCTGCACGCTTCCGTAAAAAGGTTCATGCGCTCGCCGACACGCATGGCCAGCATTTTCTTTCCCTGTTCCGGCAACGCCGCGTTGATTAATTTCGGGACAGGATCGCCGAACACGCTGGAGTCCGCCGCGCCGATGAGCAGCATGTAGCGATAGCCCTTGCCAACGTCGGGTTGATCAACATGTTTGTACCGTGTGGCATTTTCGGCGCCGCCTTCGAGATCTTGCGAGGCGTAGTGCGCCGCCCACAAATAGCCGGGACGCTTCAGGATATCGGGAAGATAGGTTCCATGCAGCCAGGAAAAATATTCCTCGCGGCCCTCCGTGGGCAAGTCGTACCAGGTAATCCACAAACCTCGATCCGGAGGCACGCTACGGCCGCGACCCTTGTTTGGAGCAGATTTAGAATTTTCGCTTTGTGAGAACACCGTGCTGGCAGCCGCAAGGCCCAACGCTGCACCGCTGGCTGCCTTGAGAAATCCACGACGCTCCCCGCCTGACATCTGGCCGCCCTTTTTCATGTCCTCTCCTTCACCTTGGCTGGATTAAACGCTCATCTTCAGTAGCCGTGCCGCCGTGCCCCCAAAAATCTCAGTGCGTTGTTCATCGTTCAGACCCGGAATCTCAAAGATGCGGTCCACGGGTGTACGATTCCAGAGCGTCGGGTAATCGGTTCCCACCACGACCTGGCTCGCACCGACGACCGCGATCAAGTGCCTCATATCCTCGGGCGTAAAAAGTATGGAATCGTAATAAAGCTGCTTGAGATATTCCGCCGGCAGTTTTTTCAGCGGTTTGCAAAGATTGGGGAAGGCGGTCAAACATTGATTGCTGCGGCTCGAGTAAGACGGCAGGTAACCGCCGCCATGCGCAGCGCATATTTTCAGGCGCGGAAAAAGATCCAAAGTTCCGTCTTCAATTAAATGCGTGAGTGCAAGCGTGGTCTCCAGAGGATGGCCGACAACATTCTCCAAAAATCCGTTTCCCTTCAAACGTTTATCGTCGATCGGCTCGCCAGCGGCTTGCGGATGGATAAAAATCAAGGTTTGCAGTTCCTCGGCCTTCGCCCAGAACGGATGAAATCTGGGTGCGGAAAGATCCTCGCCATTCACGCTGCCGCCGATCGCGAATCCGCGCATTCCGAGCTTCTTCACGCCGTTTTCCATCTGTTCGGCAGCCAGCGCCGGATGCTGCAGGGCCACGCCTCCAAATCCCGCGAAACGCTTTGGGTGCGCCGAACACAGCTCCGCAATTTTCTCGTTCTGAATCTGGATGACGTCCCGTGACAGGCCTTCATCCGCCCAATACCAGAAAGGATTAACGGAAACTACCTGCGTATCAATCCCCATTTCATCCATATCCGCGAGGCGTTTTTCCGCGTCGTTGTGGATGTTCCCAGGTCCTTCCGGACTTGCCTGCTGTACGTCACCCGCGCGGCCCTCTCGAGCGATGCGATCCTTGACCAGATTCCAGGCCTCCGGCACTCGCACATGCGCGTGAACATCGATAACCGTTGCGCGCCGGCCGCCCACGAGGACCTCTCGCCGTTTGCCTCCGGCACTTGGCGTTGCGGCGGATTGCATCGCGCCAAGCGCAAATCCGAACGCAGGTTGCGCGCAGCAGCAACCGGTGAAAACAATCCCCGTGGCCGCGCCGGAAACATTTTTCAAAAATTCTCTGCGTGTTGGCATCGTCGACGTCAGTACCTGCAGATTTCGATCTCCGTTTGACCGCTGTGGATGGGCCTACTTATACACCCGACGCCGTTCCGGGGGAATGACTTTGAGTAGCACAGACTTCAGTCTGTGGGGTTCGGCGTTGCAGGTACCCAACCCCACAGACTGAAGTCTGTGCTACTCAACCCCGCTCATGTTTCCGTCTGGATAGAAAGAAAGAGAAGCGATACAATCGGCAACCGTCATGAGCCCAACCATCTCCCAAGCCCGTCGTGAGTTCATTAAATTTCTTGCTGCCAGCCCGTACGTCGCAGCGCTCGGCGGAGTCGCCGCTTTCTTCGAGCAAAGTGGGCTCGCGCAAAGCACTTCGCAAACGTCGGACGTGATCACCAGCCCGGAGGGGGCTTTCGACGTTTTCGATTTTGAGGAAGCAGCGCACCGCAAGGTCATGCAGGGCCACTGGGCCTACATGGCCAGCGGCGTGGACGATGACGCGACGCTGCACGCCAATCGCGAGGCGTTCAAGCACATCCAGCTGCGCCCGCGCCGACTTCGCGACGCTACCAAAGTGGACATGCACGTCGATCTTCTGGGCACCACCTACAACAGCCCGATTTTTCTGTGCCCCACGGGCGGAGAAAAATCATTCTTCGCCGACGGCGAATTGTCCGTTGCACGAGCGGCCAAGGCGCATGGCACTTTGCAGTTTCTCTCCACGGCCACTTCGACGCCAGTCGAAGAA
>Ga0157378_10002289_pt1 | contig 17012 bp, 14 predicted proteins | sample M65metaG_FD_115309 | JGI IMG/M metagenome (GOLD analysis project Ga0157378, IMG submission 115309) | Miscanthus rhizosphere microbial communities from Kellogg Biological Station, Michigan, USA - M6-5 metaG | ecosystem: Host-associated > Plants > Roots > Rhizosphere > Soil | place: USA: Michigan...
ACGTCGGCACCTGCCACGCGCTCATTCGCAAGTCCGCGTTCTCGCTCTTCTTCCTCGCCATCCTCGCGGTCGTGGGCGTCGTGCTCGCTGGCCGATTGCCGAGCAGTTTCGTTCCCGAGGAGGATCAGGGCTACCTCTACGCGCTCGTCCAGCTCCCGCAGGCGTCCTCGCTCCAGCGCACTTCCGAAGCCGCCAAGCAGATGGAGAAGATCATCCAGAGCGTGCCCGGCGTGGAGCATTGCACGACCATCGTCGGCCTCAACCTGCTCAGCAGCGTGCAAATGACTTACAGCTCGTTTTTCTTCATCGGCCTGAAGGACTGGTCCGAGCGCAAGACGCGCGACACGCAGGTGCCCGCGATCCTGCGAACGCTCAACCAGCGCTTCTCGCAACTGCCCGAGGGCATGGCGTTCGCCTTCCCGCCGCCCGCCATTCCGGGCATCGGCACCGCCGGTGGCATCACGTTCATTCTCGAGGACCGCTCCGGTGGCACCGTTCCGTTCCTCGCGCAGCAGACCCAGGCATTCATCGCGGCCGCTTCCAAGCGTCCCGAGTTCAGCCGCATCAGCACGCAGTTGCTGCCGGCCGTGCCGCAGGTCGGCGTGACGGTGAATATCGAAAAATCCCTCAAGCAGGGCGTGCAGGTGAGCGACGTTTACCAGACCTTGCAGGCCTTCCTCGGCGGCGTCTTCATCAACTACTTCAATCGCTTCGGCCTCCAATGGCAGGTCTATCTCGCCGCCGAAGGCGATTTCCGCACCGAGATCCAGCAAATGGGCCTTTTCTACGTGCGCAATAATCAAGGCCAATCCGTTCCGCTCACCTCCGTCGTCGATATCGCCCCGCGCAACGGGCCGGAGTTCACCCTGCGCTACAACATGTATCGCAGCGCAATGATCAATGCCTCCACCGCGCCCGGTGTCAGCAGCGGGCAGGGGATGGCCGCGCTGGAGGAGGTGTTCAAGGAAACCATGCCGTCCGAAATGGGCTTCGACTATTACGGCATGTCCTATCAGGAGCAGCAGGCCGCGCTCGGCGTGTCGCCCACCGTCATTTTCGGCCTCTCGCTGCTCTTCGTCTTCCTCATCCTTGCCGCGCAATACGAGAGCTGGTCGCTGCCCTTCAGCGTGCTCCTCGGCACGCCCATCGCCGTCTTCGGCGCCTTCGTCGCGCTCACTCTTCGGCGTTACCAGAATAACTTCTACGAGAACGACGTTTACGCGCAGATCGGTCTCGTGATGCTCATCGGCCTCACCGCCAAAAATGCCATCCTCATCGTCGAATTCGCCAAGGCCGAATACGAAAAAGGCAAATCCATTGTCGATGCCGCGCTCGCCGGCGCGAAGCTCCGCCTGCGCCCGATCCTCATGACGGCCTTCGCGTTCATCCTTGGCTGCGTGCCGCTGGCGGTCGCCACGGGCTCGGGCGCGGTCTCCCGGCGCATTCTCGGCACGGCCGTCATCGGCGGCATGCTCGCGGCGACGTTCATCGCGATCTTCCTCATTCCCGTGACCTTCTATGTCGTAGAAAAATGGAGCGGAGGAAGCCACGCGAAGGAAGAGCCGAAACCGCTCCCGCCCGAGCCCACCGCATAAAATTCGCGCGCGCTAAAATCCAAATCGGAAATCCAAATCCGATGCCCCCTGCCGAACGCGAACATTACCGCGGCATCAATTCCCGGCTCATCTATCCCGACTTCGAACTGCCCGGCAATCGGGACGCCAATTTCAACTTCTCCATGCACCTCGCGGGCCCGGTTTGCTGGCGCCGCGTTTTATTGCGCCATGGGGCGAATTTCCTTGCTGAAACGAGGGTGTTGCCGAAATAACGCCTTCGTGAGGTTTCGACCAGCGATTCCCTTTTTTCTCTTTGCCGTCGCGATCCCCTTTCTCGCTGCTTGCAAGCCTCGCGCCGTCTCGCCGGTGGTGGAAGCTTCCCCTTCGACGCTCCCCGCCGTCAAAGCCCCGACGGACAAGAAAACCTCCCCCTCGCCGCCGTCGCCCGCGAGCGCGCCGCGAAAGGAAATTCTTTGCGTAACGAAACCATTCAGCGTTGCGGACGACTCCGGCATTTACGGCTTTCCCGTCGGCACTCGCGTCACTTTGGTGTGCGCGGACGGCGATGAACTCACGGTCACGGATGGCATCCGCACCGGCAAGGCCCCACGCGCGTCCTTCGGCGGCGGCGCTGCCAAGATCGCTCGCAATCAACCCGCGCCGCTCCTGTCACAACCCCCATCGCCGGCCGCGCCGACTCCGGCCACCAATAAATCCGCGGCTCCGCAAGTCTCGATCTTTTCCCGGATGGCCGAGGTCAAACGGAAGCGCTACCTTGCCGAGAAGGAAGTCGCGGCCAAAAAGAAACGCGAGCGGCTCGCCAGCGAAATTACCGAGCTGACGGCTCGAATCGCCGCCGCCGAAAAGGAGGCCTCCGGCAAGCAATCCCGCCAGGTCGGGCGACACTACGACTACGACGCCTACGGTTACGCCTATTCGTATTCGCCCACCAGCGTCTACTCGTTGTCCGCCGATGCGTCGAATATCGGCGCTCTGCGGACGAAGCTCGCCGCTTGCAAGGCGGAGTTCGCCGACCTGCCTGAAGAGGCCGACACCCCCTAACGCAGGGCCGCGGTGGTCATTTCACGAGCTTCACACCGCAGCCGACGAGCACGGCAAACGCGACCGTCCAAGGCAGGGCGCCGAGCGCGATGGCGAGCACCAGCCGACCCTTCGGCGCGCCGAGCGCCACGCCCAGGAGCGCACCGATCTGAGGGCCAATCGTGATTGGCGCGAGCAGCCCCAGCGCCGGCAGGCCGAAGCGTTTCCAGGCGCGATGCACGACCGTCGGCTTTGCGGGCCGTGCCTCGATTTTGAACCGCCGCATCAGCGCGTCGCGAATCGGAGCCCCCGCATAGGCGAGCAGTCCGCCCGCCGCGTAGCCGAGCCACGCCGCCAGCGCCGCGAGCCAGAGCGGCAGGCCGAGCGCGGCCCCGGCGGGAATCGCCGAAAGGAAATAGACGAAGCCCAATCCAAAAACCGCCATCAGGCTGCTTAGAAACTGCATTTCGACAGGATTTACAGGATTCGCGGGATTTAGCTGAAACAAATCCCGTAAATCCTGTAAGTCCTGTCCCGAGTTATGACTGCGTATCGCACGTTCCTGGCCGTCGCATTGCTGGCGCTGCCGACCGCTTGTCAAAAACCGAAGCCGTCCGCTCCGCCGCCTTTGCCGGTCACCGTGGTCGAAGCCCGCACTGGCGACGTGCCGCTTTACCTCGAGACGTTTGGCACGTGCGTCACGATCGCATCGGTCACCGTTGTGCCGCAGGTCACCGGCATCCTTGCCGATACGAAATTCACAGAGGGCGCGAACGTCAAAAAGGGTGACGTGATTTTCCAGATCGACCCACGCCCCTACGAGGCCGCCGTGACCCAGGCGCAGGGCAACCTTGAAACGGCGAAGGCCAATTTGACCAACGCGCAGGAGCAACTCGCCCGCCAGCAAAAGCTCTACGAGACGAAAGTCAACGACGTGCAGGATTTTCAGAATGCCCAGGCCACCGCGCAGGCCGCGCAAGGCAATCTCCTGTCCAGTCAGGCGGCGCTGCAGAACGCGCAGATCAACCTCGGTTACTGCACGATCACGTCGCCCATCGACGGGCGCACCGGTCCGTATCTCATCAACACAGGCAACCTCGTCACTGCCAATTCGTCGCAGCTCGTCAACATCCAGACGCAGAGCCCGATCTACGTGGACTACGCGATTTCGGAATCCGACCTGCCGCAGCTCCGCCAATGGCTCGACGGCGACGGCCTCGACGTTGAAGTGCGCATCCCGGGCGCGCCGGATTACCTCGGCCGCGGCGTGCTGCGCTTCATCAATAACCAGGTCGCCTCCGCCACGGGCACACTCGAGATGCGCGCCACGCTGCCGAATGCCGACCTGCGCCTGTGCCCGGGCCAGTTCGTGAACGTGCGCCTCATCCTCACCACGTTGAAAAACGCCGTGCTCGTGCCGAACACCGCGCTGCTCATCGGCCAGACGGGCGACTACGTCTTCGTGCTGCAGGCGGATAACACCGTCGCCATTCGGCCGGTGACGAAAGGCCAGCGCGAGGGCGACGACGTCATCATCGCGAAGGGCCTGAACCCCGGTGAAAAAGTCGTCACCTCCGGGCAAATCGCGCTCGCTCCCGGCGGCAAGGTCGCTCCCGTCGCCGCGCCAGCATCCACCCCGGCCGCGCAATGAACCTCTCCGCGCCCTTCGTCCGGCGTCCCGTGATGACCACGCTCGCGGCGCTCTCCGCGCTGGCGTTTGGCATCACCGCGTTTCTCACGCTGCCGAACAGCGACCTCCCGAGCGCCGCATATCCCGTCATCACCGTCACGACGAACTTTCCCGGCGCGAGTCCGCAGATCATGGCGGACAACGTCTCCACGCCGCTCGAGCTGCAGATGATGCAGATTCAGGGGCTCACGCTCGTCACGTCGCAAAACATGGTCGGCAGCTCGACGATCGTGCTTCAGTTCGCGCTCGATAAACCCCTGGAAGCCGCCGCCACCGACGTGCAGGCCGCCATCCAGCGCGCGATGGGCAATCTCCCGGCCGCGCTGCCCTCGCCGCCCTCGTTCCAGCTCACGAATCCGAACGACAAGCCGATCTCCTACATCGGCGTCTCCAGCGACACGCTCCCGCTCGGCCCGCTCTACGACTACGCGAACAACCTCATCGCCCAGCGCATGTCGATGATCCACGGCGTCTCCTCCGCCTCGGTTTATGGGTCTCCGCGGGCGGTGCGCATCAAGGCGGACCCGAACGCGCTCGCGGCGCGCGGCGTCACGCTCGGCGACATCTCGACCGCGATCCAAAACGCGAACGTCTTCCAGCCCGCCGGTTTGCTCAACGGTCCGCGCAGCGCCTTCACGGTCAACCCGAACGGCCAGCTCCTCAATGCCGACGCCTACCGGGACATCATCGTCCGCTACGAGAACGGCGCGCCCGTGCGCGTGCGCGATGTCGCGACCTCCGAGGAGGCGCAGGACAGCGAATACCTCAAGCTCAGCATGTGGATTCGCGGGCAACCCGAGCGGCCCTCGACGAACGTCGTCGCGATCACCGCCGGCGCCGGGAGCAACGCTGTGCAGGTCGCCGCCGACGTGCGCAAGACGCTCGACGAGATTCGCCCCACGCTGCCGAAGTCCATCCAGACCGCGGTCATCTACGAACGTTCGACGCAGATCCTCGACTCCATCGCCGACGTGAAGTTCACCATCCTGCTTGCCTTCACGCTCGTCGTGCTCGTCATCTTTCTCTTCCTCGGCCGCCTGCGAGAGACGCTCATTCCGAGCTTCGCGCTGCCCATCGCCCTTTTCATGACGTTTGCCATGATGAGCGTGTGCGGCTTCGGCCTCGACAACCTTTCGCTCATGGCGCTCACGCTCGCCGTCGGCTTCCTCGTCGATGACGCCATCGTCGTGCTCGAAAATACCGTGCGGCATCTCGAAATGGGCGAGCCGCCGCTGACGGCCGCGATCAATGGCGCGAAGGAAATCAGCTTCACCGTGCTCTCGATGACGCTGTCGCTCTCCGCCGTGTTCATCCCGCTCGTCTTCATGCCCGGCCTGCTCGGACGCATGTTCCACGAGTTCGCGCTCACCATCGTCTTCGCGATTCTCATGTCCGGCGTCGTCGCGATCACCCTTTCGCCGATGATGTGCGCGCGGCTGCTCAAGAAGCGCGCGCCGTCGGACACCAGCGCCATCGAACGCCAGGTGAATGCCGTCTTCGCCTCGCTCCACCGTGGCTACGGCCGCTCGTTGCAATGGATGCTGCGCCACAAATGGATCGCGCTGGTCGCATGGGTCATCACGCTCGCGGGCACGATCCTGCTTTATTTCGCGGTGCCGAAGACCTTCCTCCCGGTCGGTGACAGCGGCACGATGCTCGGGCCGTTCATCGCCCGCGAGGGCACATCGCCCGCGCAGATGCAGGACTACCAGACCCGCATCATGAAGATCCTCGAGGCCAGCCCGTATCTCGAAAAATGCGTGTCCGTCACGGAATTTGGCGGCCTGCCGAGCTCGATGGGCCTCGCGTGGTGCGAGCTCAAGCCCGAGGGCCAGCGCCCGCCCATCGACGAGGTCTATCAAAAGATCAGCGGGCAGATTTACGAGCAGGTGCCCGGCGTGCTACCGCTCATCCGGCCGGTGCCCACGTTGCAAATCTCGGCCGGGGCGACGTCGAATCAACAGGGCGAATTCGCCTACACGCTCACGAGCGCGGATCCCGGCTCGCTCTACGCCGCCGCCGGAAAACTCCTCACGAAGCTACAAGCCGAACCCGGATTTTTGCAGGTCTCCAGCGACATGCGGCATCAGGTTCCCTACCTCGATGTCGAGGTGATGCGCGACCAGGCCTACACCTACGGCGTGCCGGCCGCGACGGTCGAGCAGGCGCTCATGCTCGGCCTTTCCGGCAACCGCGTGAGCCAGATCATGACGCCGCTCAATCAATACGACGTCATCGTCGAGCTGCAGAACGAGTTCCGCCAGTTTCCGAAAGGCCTCGACCGCCTGTGGGTGCGCGGCAGCGACGGGCTCGTGCCGCTGCGGTCCGTCGCGAGTTGGAAATCGACGATCGGCCCGGAAACGATCAACCACATCAACCAGATCACGTCCGTCACGATCTTCTTCAACCTCGAGCCGAATTTCCCCGTGGGCACGGCGACCGACCGGCTCGACGCGCTCGCGGCGGCGACGCTGCCGACCGGCATCAAGGGCAGCCTGGCCGGCGAGGCGCAGCAATTCCAGCAGACCGTCGCCGGGATGGTCGTCTTCCTCTTCATCGCCATCTTCGCGATGTATGTGATCCTCGGCATTCTCTACGAGAGCTACATCCATCCGATCACCGTGCTCAGCTCGTTGCCGACGGCGAGTGTGGGCGGTCTGCTGATGCTGTGGTTGTTTGGGATGAGCCTGTCGCTCTACGGCTTCATCGGGCTGTTCCTGCTCATCGGCATCGTGAAGAAGAACGGCATCATGGTCGTGGACTTCGCGATCCAGCGGCAGCGCGAGGGGCGCGCACTCAACGACGCCATCGTCGAAGCCTGCGAGGAACGTCTGCGCCCGATTCTCATGACGACGTTCGCGGCGGTGTTCGGCGCGATTCCCATCGCGCTTGGGTTCGGCGCCGACGGCGCGAGCCGTCAACCGCTCGGCGTGGCGATCGTTGGCGGTCTCCTGATCTCGCAGGTGCTCACGCTCTACGTCACACCGGTGTTTTTCTATTACATGGAGAAATTCCAGGAAGGTGTGCTCGACAAAATCGCGTTCTTCCAACGCGGCGATGCGGTGGAGGTTTAGACAGAATTAACAGAATTTTTGGAATGGATTTCGGGAGCTTCAAATTCCCGAAATTCCGTTAATTCCGTCTAAAAATCCCTCCGATCTTCCAAGGCGAGAATGCGATTTCGTTTATCGTCGTAAGGCAGGGCGTGGAAGAGCCGAATTTCCTCCACGCGGCGGGACGCGGCGAGGGATTCGAGAAATGCGGTGTAGGTCTTCGCGAGACGCGTGGTCTCGGCGTAGCGTTCGCGGATTTGCGGATCGCGGTAGGCGCTCGGATTTCGGGATTGGAAGAGGTGGAAACGCAGCCAGCGGCGGTCGAATTTCGTGAGCGGCTTCGGCTGGCGAAAGAACGCCATGAAAAGCGTGAGCACGAGCCATGTATCGACGCCGGCCTGGAGCTCGAGGTTGCGCGCGTAGGCTTCGTCGCGGCTCGGCGCGGTGCCGGCCCGAAATTGCAGCGCGGCGTGGAGCGCGTGATTGATTTCCTCCACAAAGGCGATGAGCTCGCGGATGTTGCAATTGCTCAACCCGGCCCGCGGATCGTGCCGCTCCAGCTGTTCGATGAGCCATTGCGAGTAGTAGATGCCGATGCGGAGCTGTCCGTCCGCGGCACGGAGAAACGTGCGGGCCGTTTCCGCCAATTCCGCGGCTTGCGCGCCGGCGAGGGCCGCGAGCTGGCGGCTGCGCTGCGAATCGACGAGGCATTCCTCGAGGTTGATGCCGACGCTGGCATAGGTGCGCTCGAAGAGGGTCTGGATCTCGCGGAAGAGGGTGCTCATCCGATTTGCGGCAGCGCGGAAGGCGTTTCCAAGTGCAGGAGGCGGCCGGCGAGATCGTTGAGGGCAAGGCGTGCCTCGCGGAAACCGTCGGCGAGTTCGTGGTAGATCGCCGCGAGGTCGAAGCGCTTTGCGTCGCGGTGCTCGGCGGCGACGCGGAAGCTGGAGCGGCCGATATCCTCGTAGAAGGAGAGGTCCGGCGCGCCGCGACGGGCGCGTTTGTCGATATTTTCGGAGAAGAGGCCGCTGAGGAAGAGTGAGTAGTTCGCGAGGTGCGAGCGCAGCAGAAAGGCCTCCGACGGCGCGGCCTCGCGGATGGCGAGCAGGATGTCGGAGACGTAGCGCAGCTCGATGTCGCGATGCGGGTCCATCCGCTGCATGCGCGCGGTGTGCGTGAAGGTGTCGAGCATCGCGGCGATGTAATCGGCGGCGTCGCGGCTGGAGACGGCGGTGTTTTTCAGGACGCGCCGGCAGAGCACGTAGAAATAGAGCGACGTGGAAATCTGGAGCGAGTCGGCGGATTCCAGGATCGCGCTGGCGAGGGCGTCGTGCTCGAGGATTTCATCGCGCGCGTCGGCGTCGATGAGGAGCCGCTGGAGCGAGACGGCGTCCTTGGGTGAGTGGGCGAGGGACCGGACGATAAAATCGAAATCGTCCGCCGTAAACCGAGCACGACAGTTGGCGTGAATCATCTCGGGACCTCATAAAGAGCATCGCGCGTGCCATGTGAAATGGATGGGAAACCACCAAGGCACAAAGACACCAAGGGAAGGAAAGGGCGGACTTCATCAAGCGAACGAAGCTCTTGGTGTCTCCGTGACTTGGTGGTGAAAAAAATTATTCCAGTAAATCGGGCTGGGCTTTTTTCGGCGCGTCGAGGCCGAGCTTGCGGTAGGCGCGGGTGAGGGCGACGCGACCTTGAGGGGTGCGTTTGAGGTAACCCTGCATGATGAGATACGGCTCGTGGACTTCCTCGAGGGTGCCCGGTTCCTCGCCGGCGGCGACGGCGATGGCGTTTACGCCGGCGGGGCCGCCGTCGAATTTGAGGATGAGGCTTTCGATGATGCGCTTGTCCATTTCGTCGAAGCCGTCCTCATCCACGTCGAGCATCGTGAGAGCGGCGGCGGCGACGGATTGGTCGATGCGGCCGCCGGCGCGGACCTGGGCGTAGTCGCGCACCCAGCGGAGGTAGTTATTCGCGATGCGAGGCGTGCCACGGCTGCGGCGGGCGATTTCGAGGGCGCCGGCCTGATCGATTTCGATGCCGATGAGCCCGGCGCTGCGAATGATGATTTTTGCCAGGTCGCCGGCGTCGTAATAGTCGAGGCGGCAATTCATGCCGAAGCGCGAGCGCAGCGGGGCACTGATCATGCCGCTGCGCGTGGTCGCGCCGACGAGCGTGAACTTCGCGAGATGGAGCTGCACGCTGCGGGCGCTCGGGCCCTGGTCGATGAGGATGTCCACCTTGAAGTCCTCCATCGCGGGGTAGAGATATTCCTCGATGGCGGGTCCGAGGCGGTGAATTTCGTCGATGAAGAGCACATCGCCGCGCTGGAGATTGGTGAGCAATCCCGCGAGGTCGCCGGCTTTTTCGACCATCGGGCCGCTGGTGGTGCGCACCTCGGCGCCGACGGCGTTGCCGATGATGTAGGCGAGCGTAGTCTTGCCGAGGCCGGGCGGGCCGCTGAGCAGGATGTGCTGGAGCACATCGTCGCGCATCTTCGCGGCCTCGACCATGAGCTGGAGCCGCTCGACGGTTTTCTCCTGGCCGGAAAATTCCTCGAAGAGTGGCGGGCGTAGCGAGATGTCGAACGGTGTGTCGGGCGCTTCGGCGCTGATGATGGGCTCGGCGGGCATCTCAGGAGGATTGAACCACAGAGGGCACGGAGGGCACGGAGAAAGGCGAGACGGAAGAAATTTTCTTCAAGTCAGTGTCCTCCGTGTTCTTCGTCGTTAATTTTCGAGGGCGGCTTCGAATTTTTCGAGGCATGCGCGGATGCCGGCCTCGTCGCGAAGGAGGGACGTCCCCACGAGCACGGCGTCGAAGCGGTCGCGAGCGAGCGCGAGATTGTCGGGGCTGATGCCGCTCTCGGCGACGTGGAGGGCGTTTGCGGGCAATTTGTCGGCGAGGTCGAAGGCGTCGAACGCGAGGCTGAAGTCGCTCGCGCTGCTGCCGGTCGCGCCAACGAAACCGCTGGTGGATTTGAATTTGCGGCTGTTGATGCCGACAATCACGGCGTCGGCGGGAAGGAGGGCGATTTCCTCCTCGACGTGAACCTCGAAGAGCACGGCCATGCCGAGCTCGCGGGCCAGATCGTAAAAGCCGGCGAGGCGCGGGGCGTCGAGGACGTTGGCCATGAGCAGGATCGCGTCCGCCCCGAAGGCACGGGCCTCGCGGATCTGGTATTCGTCCACGATGAAATCCTTGCGCAGCACCGGCTTCGTGACCTGCGTGCGGATGGCGGCGAGGCGCGTGATGTCCATGCCGAAATGGTGCTCGTTCGTGAGGATTGAGAAGCAGCGGACGAGGGGCGATTCCTCGTAGGCGGCGGGCGCGTCGATTACGTTTTGGGCGCGCATCGGGCCGACGCTGGGCGAGCGTTCCTTGATCTCGGCGATGAGGCCGAAACCCGTTGCGAGCGCCGTCGCGAAGTCGCGCGGTGGCGGGGCGTCGGCGAGGCGGGCGCGAATGTCGGCGGCGGGACGGGTGGCTTTCGTTGAGGAAAGCTCGTGCGCGACGTCGGCGAGGATTTGGTCGAGAAAAGTCACGGGGTGAGTTTGGACAGAATTAACGGAATTTCAGGAATTGAATTTCAGAAACTCAAAATTCCCCAAATTCCGTAAACTCCATCTAAAGAATTTTTGTATTTTCGACGATCCAAGCGGTGTAGGCGGGGTTCAAGCTCTCGGCGTCGAGGACGAGGATCTCAGGGCATTCGTAGGGGTGGATTTCCTTGAGGCGCGTGGCGGCGGCTTCGGCGCGCGGGGCGGAGGTTTTGATCCAGACGACGATTTCCGCAGCGTCTTCGAGTTTGCCCTGCCAGATGTAAATCGAACGGGCGCGGTGAATGATCGTGCCGCAGGCGGCGAGCTTTTCGAGCACGAGCGTGCGGACGGCGGCGGTGGCGTCCGCTTCCTTCGCGAACGAGGTGACAAGCAGTCGAACCTCAGGCGGCGACGGCGTCATGGAGCCGGATGGTGGCGGCCTGGCGGACGATCCAACCGCCGCCGACGACCTGATCGCCGACGTAGAGCACGGCGGCCTGGCCGGGCGTGACGGCGCGCTGGGGCGCGATGAGGCGGATGCGGTGGCGACTGTGTTCCGCCGGGTAAACGACGGCGGCGGTGCCGGGATGGGCGTAGCGGATTTTGACCGTGACCTCGAGCGGCGTTTCCGGCGGATCGATGTGCCAGTTTGCGTTGTCGATTTCGAAGTCCTCACGGACGAGTTCCTCCTCGCGGCCGACGATCACTCGGGAGTTCTCGGCGTCGACGTCGATCACGTAGAGCGGATACGGCCAGCCGCCGGGCAGGCCCTTGCGCGGGCCGATGGTGAACATCTCGATGCCTTCGTGCGGGGCGAGGTATTTGCCGGCGGTGTCGTAGATGCCGCCGGGGTGGAACTCGCTCTCGCCGAGGTGCGAGCGGAGGAAGGCCTTGTAGTCGTTGCCGGGGACGAAGCAGATCTCCTGGCTGTCGACCTTGTCGGCGACCTTGAGGCCAAGCTCGCGGGCGATGTCGCGGATTTGCGGCTTCGTCATGCCGCCGAGCGGAGTGAGGGCGCGCTGGAGCTGCGGCTGGCGGAGCGAAAAGAGGAAATACGACTGGTCCTTGCGGTCGTCGAGGCCGCGGCGGAGGACGGCGCGGTTCGCGTGATGCTCAATGATCGCGTAGTGGCCGGTGGCGATGTATTCGGCGCCGAGGGCGGCGGCCTTGGTCCAGAGATTGCCGAACTTGAGCTTCTCGTTGCACATCACGCAGGGGTTCGGCGTGCGGCCGGCGCGGTATTCGCTGGAGAAGTAATCGATGACGAGTTTCTCGAACTGGTCGGCCTCATCGACGACGTAATGCGGGACGCCGAGGGCATGGGCGACGCCGCGGGCGTCCGCGATGGCGGAGGGGCCGCAGCATTTGTCCTCGGCGCGCGAAATGCAGTCCTGCGGCCAGACCTTCATGGTCACGCCGATGACATCCCACCCGTCGCGCTTGAGCAGGTAGGCGGTGACTGAAGAGTCCACGCCGCCGCTCATGCCAACGAGCACACGCTTGCCGTTGCCGTTCATTCGAGGCGGGGAATATGCGGGCACCGAGCCGGCGCGTCAAACGCGGATGCACCAGGTCGACCGCGAAGTGGCTATCGCGGCGGGGTCGGCGATGGCGGGGGCAGCTCGATGCCACCTGGGACGACGGGCTTGGGAGGAGTGGGGGTCGGTGTGGGCTGAACGGTGTCCCCGGACGGAGGCGCGGGCTTTCCCATCACTTGCCGGGCGGCGCAGGAGGTGCCGAGCGGAAGGATCGAGGCGAGCAGGGCGAATGCGGCGGTGCGCATGCGGGGAAAGAATCCGCTGAGCCAGTGGCGACGCGCTCGTGTGATCATTTGCCCCGCGGCATCGACGAAATAGGTCACGCAGACGTGGCCGCCCGAGGCGAAGAGCGTTTTGCGTTCGCGGTCGTCCATCTCGGAGAGGTTGTGAACGTGGAGCTGGCATTGATCGCAGAAGCGCCGCCGGGCGCCGCCCTCCATTCCATTCCAGGAAAGCGGGCAGGGATCGACGATGGCGGGCGGAACCTCGGGTTTCACGGCGGTGGTTGTTCTCACATGATAATGACACCGCTTGGCGGCGTTTCTTAGCGGATTTTTGCGGGAGTTCGCGTATCCGGGCTGTCCTCCTTACTCCGGCGTGCGCCAGATGAGGCGGAGGGCGTCGAGGCGGAGGGGGGCGGTGCGGAGATGCTCGGTGAGGTCGGCGATCTGGGCTTCCAGGACGGCGATTTCTTCGTCGCGGATGTGGTCGTTGCTTTTTTGGAGGTCGCGCAGGCGGTCGGCTTCGCCGCGGAGGAGGGTTTGCATCTTGGCCGTGGCGGCCTGCACGACGGCGGCGGCGCGGGCGGTGGCGTGTTCGCGGCTTTTCTCGAGCATGGCGGGAAAGAGTTGCTGCTTGATGCGGCGGTTGTCGAGGAGCGCAAAAATGTTGCCTTCCTCGAGCGCGTCGGCGGGCGGGTCGAGCTCGGCTTCCTTGCCGGTGGCGTCCACGACGAGGCGCAGGGGCGTGGGCGGGAGGAAGCGGTCGGCGTGGAGCGCGGGCGGGGCGACGGGCTCGAGCACGTGGATCGTCTCAAGGTAGATCGCGGGTGCGCCGGGGGCGATCCATTTCGCGAAGGCGCTGGTGCCTTCGGCGGAGCCGAGGAGGAGGTCGAGGGCACCGGTGACGATGGGATGGTCCCAGGTGAGGAAGCCGATTTCGTCGCGGCTGAGCGCGCGGGTGCGGTCCGCCGTGAGGGTGAGGCCCTCGGCGGGGAGCTCGGGGAAGGCGTCGGTCGTGAGGTGGGCGGGGGTGGCGAGGTAGGTGCGCGCGGCGAGCGGTTCGACGTGGACGCCGTAGTGGTCGAACAGGCGGAGGAGGAATTCTTCGAGCGAGTGATCGGAGTCCGCGGCCTGAATCTGGGCGATGACATCCTTCGCGAGGGTGGGGCGGAAGGACGCCATCTGAAGGAGGCGGTCCTGCCCGGCGGCAAGGTCTTTCGCGAGGGCGACGTGGAAGGCGCGGGTGTCGGCGATGAGTTTTTCCAGCGCGGCGGGGGCGGTCTTCGCGGTCGGGTTTATGAGGAGGGTAGCGAGGCGGTCGCCGAAGCGGGCGGCGATTTCTCGGCCGCCTTCGAGTGGTTTCTCGAAGGCATCGAGTCCCTCATGATACCAGCGGGCGAGGATTTCCAGCGGACTGCCGGCGGGGTAGGGGACGTGGAGGTTGATCGTCTCGGTCTGGCCGATGCGGTCGAGGCGGCCGATGCGTTGCTCGAGCAGCTCGGGATTATCGGGGAGGTCGAAGAGGACGAGGTGGTGGGCGAACTGGAAGTTGCGGCCCTCGCTGCCGATCTCGGAGCAGATGAGGAGCTGGGCGCCGTCGGGCTCCGCGAACCACGCGGCATTCCGGTCGCGCTGGAGGAGGGTGAGGTCCTCGTGGAAGAGGCCGATTCGGAGGTTCACGCGGGACTTGAGCGCGCGCTCGAGGGCGAGGGCTTTTTCCTTCGTGCGGCAGATGAGCAGGACCTTCGGCGGCGTTTTCTTTTTCGACGGAGCGGCGAGGAAGGCGACGAGCCATTCGACGCGGGCGTCCTTCGCGAGGCGGTAGGTGCGTTCGCCGGAGTCGGCGGCGGCGTGGTCGGCGGTCCATTCCTCGGCGAGCGAGGCGGCGGCGAGGGGGACGAGGTGGGCGCGGCGCTTCGGGAAGCCCTTCATCGCGGCGCGGGTGTTGCGGAACATCACGCGGCCGGGGCCGTGCTGGTCGAGCAGTTCCTGCACGAGGGCGGCGCGGGCGGCGGCCTGCGCTGAGGCGACGGCGCCTTTCTTGGTGAGGAGGGCGAGGTTCGTGTCGAGGCGCTCGGGCTTTGCGCGGCAGAGGGCGCGGAGGGCTTTCGCGTCGGCGGGAGTGAGGGGCTTTTCGTCGAGGAACTTCGCGGCGATTTTCGCGGTGCGGTGGTAGTCGGCGCGGCCAGCGACGAAGGCGGCGTAGTCGCGGTAGCGGGCGGGATCGAGCAGGCGCAGGCGGGCGAAATGGCCCTCGGCGCCGAGTTGCTCGGGCGTGGCGGTGAGGAGGATGAGGCCGGGCGCGACGGCGGCGAGCGCCTCGACGACGCGGTATTCTGCGCTGGGGGCGTCGGGGGTCCACGCGAGGTGATGCGCCTCGTCCACGACGACGAGGTCCCAGCCGGCGGCAACGATCTGTGCGGCGCGGCTAGGATTTTCGGCGACGAGTGGCAGCGGGCAGAGGATGACCTGGTCGTCGAGGAAGGGATTCGTGCCGGGTTCGCCGGCCTCGATGGCGACGCAGCGGGCTTCGTCGAAGATACTGACGAGGAGGTTGAAGCGGCGGAGCAGCTCGATGAACCATTGGTGAACGAGCGGCTCGGGCACGAGGATGAGGATGCGCCCGGCGCGGCCGCTGCGGTGCAGGCGATGGAGCACGAGGCTGGCCTCGATGGTCTTGCCGAGGCCGACTTCGTCCGCGAGGAGCACTCGGGGCAGGGCGCGGGAGGCGACGTCGTGGGCGATGGAGAGCTGGTGCGGGATGAGATCGATGCGAGCGCCGATGAGGCCGCGCACGGGCGAGTGGCGGATCTGGTGCCGTCGGCGGAGGGATTCCAGGCGGAGGACGAAGGTTTCGTTCGCGTCCGTCTGGCCGGCGAGGAGGCGGTCCTCGGGCTTCGAGAAGCTCAGGAGATCGGAGAGATCGGTCTCGGGAACCTGGCGGTCGCCGTGACGATAGACGAGCACGCCGTCGGGGCGCGTCTCGACGGATTCCACCTCCAACCTGGCGCCGTCGTGCGTCTCGATGGTGTCGCCAGGGCGGAACTCGACGCGCTTGATCGGCGCGGAGTCGGTGGCGTATTGGCGCAGCGTGTTGCTGGCGCGGTAGAGCAGGAACACGCGGCCCGGCGCGGCATCAACGACCACGCCGACGCCGAGTTCCGGCTCCGACTCGCTGATCCACCGCTGGCCTTTCTGAAAAACTCGCATCGACCCAAGGCGAACAGAAACGGCGCGGCGGATGAATCGAAATCCGTGGGCTTCGGGTAGGGCCATCGCGCTGCGATGGCCGGTCGCCGCAGCGCGGCGACCCTACCTCGAGCGTTTCGTTGCCACCCGCGCCGCGTCAGTATTGGATGCCGCCGTCGGTGGCGCCGTCACTGAACGGACTGGGACGCGCGGGCGGGATGGGCTTGTCGGGATCGTCGGGGCCGCCGAGGGCGGCGCAACCGGAGAGAGCGGCGAGGCTGATGGCGACAAGGGCCGCGGCGAGGAGGCGGGACGGAGTTTTCATTGGCGTCGGCTCAATGCTGGTCGAGTTCGAAGGCGATGTTGATCTTGTAGGCGGCGCCCTTGGCGAGGCCCTCGGGCAGTGGCGCGATTTTGGTGGTGCGTTTGGCGGCGGTGAGAACGGACTCGTCCATCACGGGGTTCCCGCTGCTCTTGACGATGCTGGCGTCGGAAATCGTGCCATCCTTTTCGATCGTGATCTGGAGCACGCATGAGAACGTGTGGCCCTCGCTGTAGAGCGACGTGGGCTGATCCCAATTCCCGAATAACGAATCGTGGATCATCTCGTGATACCACCCGAAATCGCTGTCACCCCCGCCGCCGCTCTTTGCGTCGGCGCCCGCACCGGACTTCGCCTTGCCGTCCTTCGTCTGCGCGCCCGTTTTCGAGCTCGAGTTTTTCGGTTGGTTGTCCTTGGCGGGCTTTTCGTCGTCGCTGTCGTCCTTCGGCGTGGCCTTGGGAGTGGCCTTGGGCTTGGGTTTCGGACTGGCGGTCGCCTTGGGTTTTGGCTTGGGCGTGGCTGACGCTTTGGCTTTTGGCTTCGGAGTTGCGGAGGGCTTCGGTTTGGGCTTTGGGGTGGCGGTCGGCGTTGGCTTTGGCGTTGGCTTTGGCGTTGGCTTGGGCGTCGGCTTGGGCGTCGGCTTGGGCGTCGGCTGGGGCGTCGGCTTGGGTGTCGGCTTGGGTGTCGGCTTGGGAGTGGTGGTCGGCGTTGGCTTTGGGGTGGCTTCCGCGATGGGATCCTTGGATTCGTCGGGAGTGGGTTCCGGCGTTGGCGGCGGGGTTGGTTCCGGGGTGCTTTCCGGTGTCGGTTCGGGAGGGGGCGGCGGGGGCGGCTCCGGCGTTGGCGGCGGAGTC
>Ga0157378_10002290_pt1 | contig 17006 bp, 15 predicted proteins | sample M65metaG_FD_115309 | JGI IMG/M metagenome (GOLD analysis project Ga0157378, IMG submission 115309) | Miscanthus rhizosphere microbial communities from Kellogg Biological Station, Michigan, USA - M6-5 metaG | ecosystem: Host-associated > Plants > Roots > Rhizosphere > Soil | place: USA: Michigan...
AGGCTGTCATAGATACTTTCAATACACGTGATGTTCTTGGTAATGTCAAAGGTGCTGATAACCCGGTCTCTTCCCCGGTCCCCCATTTCTTTGCGCAAACGCCAATCGGCCGCGAGTTGGCAAATGTGCTCAGCCATTTGCTGATCGTCATCTATTTCGACGAGATATCCGGTCTTGCCCGGATCGACTAGATCAATCGAGCCATCGATTTTAGTGGCTACTACCGGCAGGCATTTTTCCATTGCCTCGGCGGTCGTATATCCAAAACTTTCGTAGCGCGACGTGGAGGCATAAATATCGGCCCTCAATAACTCGGTTTCAGCCGCTTCAGGCGCCCCCCACGGTTTCAGATCAACAATCTCCGCCAGGTTCAGCTCTCGCATAATCCGCGCAAGGTTATTGGCAATATCACCACTAGGGTCTGCGAAGCTGTAGCCGGCTCCGAGGATAGTAAACTTTATCGATGGATTTCGATCGTTCACGAGACGCGCAACCCGGAGCAGCATCTCAGGGTTCTTTTGAAAACTGGGCCTGCCGATCATCAGCACGTTAAGGTCCTTCTTATCTGAATGGGTGACGACCTGGTCGCTGATCGAGATCGAGTTAGAAAAGTCAGCGGTGACTTTCTGGGGATTCCAACCCACCTCAGAAATCGCCCGCGCAGCTTCTGACGGTGAACTGGCGATCATTAAGCTTGGAGTGTACGCCAACAATTTTTCGACCGTCATCACCAATCGGCGCCGCATTCCCGCTTGCCCAAGATAAGAAAACGCATTCGGCGTGAGTCCGACCGGGATCCGCAAAACAGTGCCGGATACACGACCAAAGATCCCACCCTTTCCGGAATGAGCATGGATGATATCGGGCTGGATACGCCGCAGAGCCCCCAAAATCCGCGTCAGACTAACCGTGTCCTTGAGCGGCGAGATCTCCCGGACCATAGGGATAAGCACCACATCAGCGCCGGCTTCTGTCGATTTCACAGCCAGCGTGCCGTCGTCGTAGCAAAGGACCGTATGCTTAAACCGATCGCGGTCGCAATATCTCAGAAGACCGAGAATATAAGTCTCGACGCCACCGCCGCACTGACAGATATGACAGATATGAATTGCCATCCTATTTCCTGCCGAAGTACACAACCAGGGAATCGTCCATGGCTAACAGACTCGCCAGCCTGAGAGTTGACGCCAGCAGGTGGCTGACGCCGATCTGGATCGGCTTTGGCTTGTTGACCAGGTAACTTTTCTTTTTTAGCAGTGCAGCCTTGGGAATCAGGAACGGCTCGCCATAAGCCCTGAGTCTTCGAAAACCAGCAGCCTGCAACTCCTCGTCGAGCGCGGATTGTGTATAGATATATTCATGGTTTTCGAAAAGCTTCTTTACGGGGAAACTAAACCGGCCGAGGCTGACGGCATACGCGAGAAACGAAAGTCGATGCACCAGCCCCCTGGCATTCGGCACTCTGATCACCAAAGTGCCCTCGTCGCTTAACATGGTCCTGATCTTTTCGAGGACGGGTTGTGGATTCGGCAAGTGCTCAAACACATCCCAGAGGGTAATGACGTCCCATTCTCTGTCGGACGCAAAGTCTTCAATCGTCGTCTCGAAGATTTCCAAACCGAACTCTGCTCGGGAAAAACTTGCTTCGTTCCTCGATGGCTCAATTCCAACTCCTTCCCATCCATGATCGCGAACCTTCTTAAGAAATAGCCCATAGGAACTCCCGATATCCAGGACGGAAACTTTTCTTCCCGCAGTTAAAGCGGCGATGTGCTCGACGGCACGATCAAAACTCCGTTCCCGCAGCGCAGCGAAGGTTTCAAAATAGTAACGGACTTGCTCATTCGCGGAACCTGTCCCGTAATGACTTTTCTGGGACTCTCTCCCGTCCAGGCTCTGGCAGACGTAATATTTTTTTTGCCGCCTGTCATACGCTGCGACTTTGCCATTCAAGTAATACTTCATATCTCGACGTCATAGGCCGGGTAGGTGAAGCCCATGTACGGCTTGCCAAAGAGTAATCGGTCTCCAACCGCACTTACCGAAAACTTAAATCTTTGAATATCAGTGAATGATAATCTCAAACTGGCTCACTGATACCCATTTCCGTGAATATTTCGCGAAAGCGATGCTCGCCTGTGTGTTCGCCGAGCGTCCTCCTGCGGCCGGCTTCGGCAATAGAACGTCTTTCGGCTTCATGACCGAGGTAGTAGCGTGTCTTCTCGAGCAGTTCATCATAAGTTGCAAAGCAAACAATTTCTTTGTCTAGCTCGAAGAAGTTCTCCAACCCTGGTACATACTCACAAAGGAGAAAGCCGCCGGCGGCAGTCACATCGAAAACGCGGCATTTAATTTGACCGCGAGTACCTCGATAAGCACCCGAAAGGTTCAAATTCACTCTACTTCGTTCAAAGACTGAACTCATCTCTTCAAAGGTCAGCCTTGTGCGAGAACTCTTGACCAGCATTCGCTTAGGATTGCGCAGCAGTTTATTGAACACTCGATCCATAAAACTCATGTCCCAGCTCGTGCCCCAGCAGTCAACCCTAACGCCATCATTTCTCAATCTGTTTACTAGCTTTATTCGATCAAATCTGGCCCCTCCAACAAACGTACAATCGAAGGCTGCTGCGTCTCCCTTAGGATTGAAGATATTCGGATTTGTCCCACTCGCTTTGTAAATTACGTTCTGGCAACCAATCTGCCTGTACCTGGATACCGCCTGTTGATCTGTGGTGACAATCCAGGAGAAGGCCGGACCGTACTTTCCGGAAAAGTCATCAAACCGCCATTCATCATCGCCAAAATATCCTATGGTAGTGGTGGGTGTCTTACGAGTGATCGTGTCCAGGATATTAGAATCAATCTCATCCCTCATCAAATATGTGAACATCAGGTCCGGCGCAAAAGTGGCCACTTTCTCCAGCAGCATTTGATTCATCTTTTGCTTGCCGTGAAGTGCGAGTAAGGACAGGGTATCAAATAGTTGAACGTCATAACCCATTCTCTTCAGAACGTCATAAAAAATAATGTACTCAAAACTCACCCCTCTTTCGGGAAAGCCGTAATCATTTTCTGTCAAAACACAAAGTATGCGCATCATTGTCTTCGCGGAATCACCCGAGGTGCGGGGCAGCGCTGCCCCTTGTTTATTAGTGCCAACGCCACGGTCACTGGGATACCGGGTATTGGCCGAACGCTTTCAAAGGAACCAAGCGATGGCGCATCGGGACCGTCCCCATCGCAGAATCCGGCACTCTTATAGCTGCCATTAACATGCCCCCGTAAAACCAGAACAAGTACATCATCTGCGGCTTGTCGGGCGTGAACATGCCAAGTATTACGTACACAAAAGCTAGAAGCAGCAGTGTGAACGCCAGATCTCCGGCCAATTTTCCGCGGAGAGTCCTTAGAGTCACAACGCTTTTGGCGATCAAGATGCCCCATAAAGTGAACAGAAAGCTGGTGACCAGCACTCCCTGAAATAGCAAAAGATCGAGGAATGAATTGTGGACCGTATAAGCATCATATCTTGATACACCAGCCAAATAGACCGGCGTCCCCAGGCCCAGTCCGAACAGGAAATCGTCTTTTATCAAACGCAGCGCCTGCTGCCAGGTTTCGAGACGTCCCGACACGCTCATATCGTCCATTAACCGGCTGGAATAAAACGATGATTCGTAAAAAGCTCTCAACCCTGCATCGATGAACCCACCGGGGTCTATGACGATGTACACGAAGAAAAAAGTAGCAGCGATGAGATAGACGGCCACTTGCCAGCTCTTCAGTTTGCCACGAAGAATCTGACTGGCAGCTAAAATCGGAATCACCATAACCAGCGCCGTACGACTGGCAGAAAGCAGCACAGCAACCGCCAGCAGGACGAGCACAACGTTTCTCACCGTCTTCGTCAGACTCGAGGGACCGACGGTCCATGATAAATAAGCTACGATCGCAATCACAGCAACCAAAGCGGTCTCTGTCGGTTCGACTTGAGGGCCGAGTATCCGATAGAAATTAGCAAGCAGATGCTGGTTCATTCTTTGAATGGGATCATCGATCACCTGGGAGCCCACGAGATTCGCAAAAGAAGACAACAGGGTGGCGTGTACGTTTATTTTTGCGAAGAACTCCAACAACATGAAAATCGCCATGTATGGCCCAATGGCAAGGAGAAGCCAGCGAAAAGCCGCATAACTTTTGCTCATCTCTTTTCGCTTGCTCAGGAAAACCTTCCCCAGGAAAAAGAACAGCGGATAAATCGCAAATTGTTTGATCCATGGGCCAGGGTTAAAAGCATCGCCTTCAACCAACACGGTTATGAGCAAGCCGGTAAGCAAATAAGCAATTAGTGCGATATCGAAAAGGTCCAAAGACCTTTCGCGCACAGCTTTAGTGAAATAATAGGCAGTGTAAAACAGACTAATAATGAAGATATTTGGAATGTATCTTTCACCTGAGGAAAGGGCAAAGCCGAAATATAGAAAGCTTATCGGCAGTCCCAGTACGACTGCAAAAATGGCTATTATCCCTGCCCGCGGAGATTTGAAGCACAACAGCAGAAATAAAATTATGAAGGGGAGATTTAGGAGATTCCCCAGGCTAGTAAACATCTCGTATTAGACCTTGTTAATCAAAAGCACCGCTGGTTGACACGCTGCCTCCGCCCTGCTTTTCATTCACCGTTTGACGAAAGCGCGCTCCAGCGTCGGTATCCCAGAAATGCGAACCCAATCTGAGCCGTATGGCAAAACCTTCGAACTTATTTCCGTAAACCATTGCTCAAAGCCATACCAACTGTGGTCTTCAAATCTGGGATGCACTCGCCGTTTTGGCCACCCGGTCAAGCGCCTGAGACCCCGACGCCACAGTGCTTCTGTGCGAGTGTACAACTCGGGAGGCGAATTATCGGGTGGATTATTAATCGTGTAAAGCAAGGATCGGCTGGCCAGCAAACGATGAAATTGCTCGATATAAAACGCAAAAGAAGTCTTTTTCATCTCTTGAAAACTGTGAATATTGATTCCCAGTGAGTATTGCTGAGGCCCGAGTCTGCCGATTTCCCAGGTTGGCAAGGATACGAAGTTGAAGTCGCCAAGCGAGATCTCTTTATTGGACGCCAAGGTTATTGTATCGGCAACTTGCAATTCGGGAAACGCCTGACGAATTACCTGTGGCGCGAATGTCAGCGAAGTTGGTACGAAGTCAACGCTGACATAGTGACAACGCGATCCGAAATATGCCAGAAAGAACATCGCTAAACGCCCGTATCCTCCCCCTACTTCAACAATCTTGACCTTCTCCAGATTAAGCAAATCAATTCCCTGCGAGTTGTAATGTTTAATAATCTCATAGAATTGATATAAGCCGCTCTGCACATCGAGAGTATCGGTATTCTTAAAACGCCGCGCCAGTCCGGCAACATCGGGATTTGGATTTACAAAACTCGTTTTCTTGGGGTAACCGTCGCCTATCCAATGGAGCGCCTCCAGCCGCCGTTTCTTCAGGGCACGCTCATAGTCTTTTTTGTTGCTCTTTTCCCAATGTTCATGCAGTACACAGCCCGGGTTAGCACCATAGTTCTCTCGAACCAGGGTCTCAATTCTCGGCATCAAGGTTGGATCGAGAACTATTTCGCCGAAGTTAATTGCTTTTTGAGTCAGTTCTCCAGCAGCGGCTGCCATTTTAAACTCGAGACGAAAAAAATTTAGAATTGGGAGTCAAGTTTGGTTAAAGCACTCTTGCGCGATATTTGCGCATCGCCACAGGACCGCATCAAACACGCATGGCCAATATCTGGGATCGCTTTCATCGTGACGGACATAAATCTTTGTCATCCTCTGGTTCGCGAAGGAACCGCTCGCCCGTCCAGCGAATATCGCAATTTGCGAAATATGTATTTTGGCCGCGACGCGGTCCATTGAAATAGGCTGGAGACGTTCACGTATGTGTGCAGTCGAGAATGGCGAAACATCGGCAATTGCCCGGATCCATAAAATACCGTGGCGGGCTTTTTGAGCGCTGCGGCAAGCGTCGCTCCGCCCGAAGTTAAGCACATAAAACGCTTGCACGATGCAATGATGTTACAGTAATGAAACACATCGGAGGCATCCAGCATCGACACCCCATCCTGCGCTCCGTAAGCCTTTCCCCGCACTCTCATCTGAAAGTCAATTCCACCTTGTTCCTGCAACAGGCGGCGAAGTTTCTCGTTTGACACATTGCCCACGACCGAGAAGTAATTTGGATCGAAGACTGTCGCATTAGAGAGTTCCGGAATTATCTGCGGTTGATAGTACACTTCCGGCTCATGAAATCTCTTTCCGTCATCAAGTCCATGTTCAATCATGATTTTGTCGAGCAGGTTCGTGCCGGGCGGAATGAATTGGAATATCGGGAGGGCCGGCGCATCCTCATCACAAAAACCGTCGATGAAAGGATTGCATTCCCAGACCAGCTTGCGATACTCCTCGTATCGAAAGGCTGACCGGTTAGAAACGAAGACCTTTTCATATCCCAGCTCTTTCGCAATTTTCGGCAAATGGCTATAAAAAAGGTGGTCGCCGAGTCCCGGGAAATCGAGCTTAACGATAAACTTCTTCTTCATGCCACCACTACACCGCGAAGACTGCTGTACCAGCTCGCTCTCTAGCGATGCCTCTGTTGGCAAGCATCGTGAGCAAAACATATATGGTATTCGTGAGTACTGAGGCCCAGGCTATTCCACTTAAACCCCAAAACCGCGCCCCTACCAGGTAGAGCACTACTGTCAGAATTGCACCTGTCAACTTCGCCAGGGTGTACTTTGGCATTCGATTGTAGCCAAACCCAACAGCGTTCAGACCTTGGCCGATGTAAAAAAGCCCGATGCCAATAAATATTAAAGGCAATAGTTTCGCGCTGCCTGAAAATTTATCGTTCCCAAGGATGCGAATGGCCCGGTCGCCACCGAAGTAGAGCGCGACTGCCGAAAGTGCAGTCAGCGAGGCGATGAACAAGACATTCAGTCTAATGAGCTTCATGCCAACAGCGATCTTCCCTGAATCATTCAAGTCGGAGAATTTCTCCCAAATAATTGGCCCAATGAATTGCGAGGTGGCGCTCAGGACTAACATTAAAGAGGTGTTGGCAAGCATCACCATGAATGCGTAGATTCCAACGGAGTATAGATCCAGGGTAAATTGGATCACCCATCTCTCGCTGTAAGATTGGAACCACTGCAACAAGCCAAAGGCCACGATTGGAAAGGCAAATACAAGCAATTGACGGTTGATGTGCTGCGATCTTTGCTGATCGTGAATAACCCCAGAACCCTTTTTCTCCAAAATCCAGATTTTGACCAATTTAATCTTCGCAATCAGAAATATGGTTCCAAGCGCACCAAAGACCCCGAGCACCCAGAGGCTATTCAATCCCACGAACGAAAAGAGCGCTGCTAATACTACTAATTGGGCAAGTTTCTCTCCCGCTGCAAGCAGAGCCACGTGCCTGCGCAGTCGCATGGTGTTTAATAAGGACTGAAACGGAATGGCGTTCGCGAACACCAAAATATATGAGCCCGCAACGGCAGCAAAGAGTACCGCGCGGAAATCAAGATCAAAACCGAAGCGAAGCACCAAGAGCGCAACCGTGAATAATAACCCGAACAAAACACCAAGCACTTTGAGAAGATGAAACACTGTGGCCGTGAACGACGTGATGGTTTCCTCGCGAAGATAGGTATAGAAATATCTCTGGCAAAATTGATCTATCGGCGTGTATACGGCGGCATTAATTAGCGGCACGATCGAAAGCACGAGTGCAAATTTCCCGTATTCGACGGTGCCGATTCTCGAAATTAGCTTGATTAACCCAAACCCCAGTATTACGGCTGAGACATTCAGCGACAGCAACCAAGCCAGTTCACGAAAATGGCTGCCTTTCAATTTCTGCAGTGAAAGGAAGAGCTCTGACAGAAAATCAGGTCTCCTAACAGCTGTGTTTGCTGGGGAAACGCTGGGGACTGGATCGGAAGGACCTGACCCTGAATATCTCCGAGAAGAGGAATGACCAGCATTCTGTCGCGGAGAGCATCCGAGCCGAACTAACAACTCAGAAGGATCCCCGGGCAAATCGGTTTGTTTCATTGCTATTGGAGTAGAGCCCTGACGACTACGCAAACTGTCTTTCCAGTTTGTGGGCCGCCATCTCCTGATTGTGCCGGGCGGTGTCGGGTCCGAACTTGCGGGTAATCAAATCCATGTAAGAGGGGCTGGTAAAGTAAATCTGGAAAGCCTCATCTCGAAATCGCAAGACGTCGCTAGCAGATAAATATTTTGTGGGAAGGGGCAAGGTATCCACGGAGTGTTGAGAATACCCGCTCCACTTCTCAGGCAGAGGCCAACCATTTGTCAATGCCATGTTATATAAGGGCGAGCCGGGATATGCCATCGTCGAATAGAAGTTGGCAAACTCACAGTTGAGTTCAAGCGACATATCCAGCGTTGACTGCATACTTCCGAGATCGTCCTCTGGCAGCCCAAAAATGTAATTCGCGATAACGTTGATGCCGGCCGATCTTACCTTCTGGATGGTCTGATAAACGTCGTCCTGTTCGAAGCCCTTTTGTACATCATCGCGCACGCGCTCGCTCGCGGATTCAATGCCAAAGGCCAGCCAATTGAAGCCTGCTCGCTTGAGCTTATCGATCATCGCATCTCTTACAGTATCGACTCTCGCATAAGCCCAGATGTTAAGATCGTAGCCCCGCTCGATGATTAAGTCACAGATTCGATCCACATGACGTGGGTTCAACACAAACATTTCATCGGCGATCTTGATATTGCGGACGCCGTATTCATTCACCAATTTGTCGATCTGCGCGATGACCACTTCCGGACTCCAGTAGCGATAACTGTTGGCCGTTTCTTTGTATCCGGCGAGCTTCTCGCCTTCCTTAAACGGCGCTTGAATACAACAAAACGTACAGTGATAGGGACAACCGAGTGTGGTGTAGATAGCCGCGTAGGGCTGGCGTTGAAGGTGCCCATAGCAGTGCCAGTTGTGGGCCCGATACTTTGTCATTGGCAGAAGATCCCAAGCAACTCCGGGCATTTCACCATCGAGGTCTTTAACCAGCGGTGCGGACGGTGTTACCTGAATTTCCCCGCCATCCCAATACCAAAGTCCGTGCACTTTGTGAAAATCGGGATTGGCGGATTTCAAAGCCTGGACTAATTCGAACACCGTGACCGGCCCCTCTCCGCTACAAACAAAGTCCGCCTCCTCTTCGCGCAGAGTCCGTTCCGGCAACGCAGCCACATGTCCGCCTACCATTAACACCTTTTGACGCGGGTCCAGTTGCTTGATGGCGCTGCAAATGGCTTCGGCTGCGGTCATGTTTTGCGTCGAAGCCGAGGGTTGATGCCCATAAACCACGATCGCCGTCAACACCGCGTTATACTCCGCCACAGCCTCTGCGACCTGGCTGGGCGCAATGTCTTCCGCCTCAGCGTCAACGATCGCCACGGAAAGCCCCTTTTGTCTTGCATACGATGCAATCAGGCCAGCCCACACTGGAGTCTCCACCGCGCTCAGATTATTACCCAGCGACTGGTAAATCTGCCGTCGATTGCCCGGATGAACCAGAACGAGATCTACTGAAGATTTATTTACCATCTTTGTTTCCTTCCCAGGGATATCACTGAAGGATCGCCACTATTCTCAAATAGATTGGCCGGATCCTTTTGCCTGCGACTCAAGCACATTTCCTTCTGGCGCCGCGCCCAGCCGATCTCCGCCATGCTTGAATTCTTCCCGCCGGGCCTCTTCGCGCCAGTAGTCGAGAAGATACTCAAGGCTCTCATCAAATGAAAAGTTCGGTTCCCAATTGGTGGCGGCTTTAAATTTGTCGACGTTGGGAATCTGCAGAGTCACGTCTGCCGGCCGAAGCAACTGCGGATCAATTCTGGTAGGAATCGGCTTCCTAGCCATCGCAACCAGCTTTTGCAACAACTCTCCTACCGTGATGACGGTGTTTCCGCCAATGTTATACGCCTGTCCTGGTTCGCAAAACATTATAGCTTCCCAGTACGCACGCATCGCGTCGCGAACGTCGATCATGGTTCGCACTGAATCGAGATTGCCATGAACCAATTCCTGCTGCAGCCCGCGCTCGATCCTCGCTACCTGGCGAGCAAAGGATGTGGCGAAAAGATCGGTTCGCCGAGGATTGAGATACGCAAACATGCGTGTGCAAATCACCTTCATTTTGTAGCTAACGAAGTAGGTTCGGCCCAAGAGATCTTGAGCTACCTTTGAAACCGCGTACGGGCTTGCCGGCCGTAAGGGCGCGTCTTCACTGATCGGGACTTCATCAGGATTCACCTGGCCATAAACCTCAGACGTGCTGCACAACTGGATAAACGGATCCAGTTTGGCAAGTCTGACTGCTTCGAAGAGGTTGCTTGTGCCAATAATATTATTGCTTAGCACGGTTGCCGGCGTAATGAATGAGGCCCGCACATTGGCATAAGCCGCCAGGTGAAAAATCGCGTCCGGTCTTACTTCCTGGAGCGCGGCGAACGTTGAACCAAAATCCTGCAGATCAACTTCATGAACGGCGATCCGGCTGGAAATACGGAAGAGGTTGTTCTGCGTCGTGCTATGCCAGCGAGACAGGCCATGCACCTCTACCTCGGGGTGATGCTGAACGATGTACTCGGCAAGATAGCTGCCACCCGAGCCGGCAATGCCGGTAATTAGAACACGCTCGATCTTTCTTTCTTTGCTCACTACAGTTGGTGACGGCGTCAGGTGGACAATCCGTTTAGCAGGGCACACAGCTCAAAGATTTTTTCTTCCTCGAGCTCAGGATAGTTGCCAATATAAAAACCAAAGAAATGAATATGATCGATGTTGGGATATTTCGCGATTTCGGCTCGATCGATCAGATGCTTCAGATAAGGCTGCCTAAGCTGGTTGCCGCCTCCGGCCGTGCCGCGCCGGAATTCAATTCCCCGCGCGCGCAGCGAATTCATGACTTTTTCACAGAGGGCCCAATCAGGATGCCGAAGCACCAGGGTAAAAGCATAGTTGCAACTTCCTTCAACTTCGAACTCGGTGAAGAATTTTTCAGGATCAAGATTCTCTAGAAACATCGAGAGGTTGCGTCGTCTTTGCTCATTATTCAAATCGAGCCGCTTTAACTGGTTGCGCCCAATAACGGCATTTATCTCAGTGCTACGCATGTTGTATGCGGGGTACGCAAAAATAAAGTCGGGGTTCAAATCAGGATACTGCTCCCAGTAGGATCGCTTGAGATCATCAGACGTAGACTCGCGAACCATTCCGTGAGCGCGCAGCATTCTAATCGTATCGTATAGTTCTTCGTCATTAGTGGAGATCATTCCACCCTCGATCGTGCTCATGTGATGCGCGTAGTAGAAGGAGAAGTTTGAAACGCTGCCAAAGGTCCCGAGTTTTTTTCCCTGGAACGTGGCGCCATAGGCTTCACATACATCCTCAATCAGCGGAATGCCGCGATCTTTCAATTCGTCGAGAAACCCCTGATTTAGCGCGTTATACCCCATGACGTGAGTCAGAAACACCGCCTTGGTTTGGCTGGTAATCTTTTTCAGGACTTCATCTGTGTTCATGCCTAACGTGCGTGGATTGATATCCACAAAGACCGGTTTGAAGCCGCACTGGATTACCGAAGCGATGTCTGAGACCCAGGTCAGCGTCGGCACGATGACTTCTCCGGGGCCTTCGCGGTGACTCAGGGCTGAGATAGTAAGCAGGTTGGCGCCCGATCCGGAATTCACAAAAACACTGTGACGCACGCCGAGCCACTCGGACCACTCCCTTTCAAAGGCGCGCACCTGACTCCCCTGCGTCAACAGTATGTCGTCCTGTTGAAGAAACTCGATAACCTCATCGAGATCCGCTCTTGAAATATTGTTCCTCATCAGAGGCCAGTACAAACCCTCTGAAACCTGCACGTTTTGAATTAGCTTTTCCGCTTGCATTAGAAAGGGCCCTTGAACTCTATCGCTTTGAGATCATCTCGTTCCTCGGGAATCCACCTGGGATTGCCCCCCAGGATCTGATTCACCCTGGCGGCGATCGTGCGCCCATTAGGATAGAACAAGTCTTCCAGTGGGGGAGTCGGCGGGCATGTGACCGGCGCGAACCCCATCCTGTGAACAGTAGCAGCGACCTCTCCCTGAAGTTGCTCGCTTACCTGTGCCATTATTTCTGCGGAGGTCCCACAGCACATCCAGCCATTGTCAACCACCAGGAGCCTTCCGGTTTTTCGCACCGAGTTTACGATTGTCTCGATGTCCAGCGGATTCAGCCAGATTGGATCGATGACCTCTGCGTCAACCCCGATGTCCTGAAGATAATGGTAAGCTCGCATACACTCGAGTTGCATATATGAAATGCCTACGAGAGTAATGCTATTCCCCTGGGTAACCACTCGGGCTTTACCGGGCGCCACCGTGTACAGCTGCTCCGGCACTGGCCCAGTTTGATAATGAAGGATGCGATGATCGATAAAGATCACAGGATTGTTGTCGCGAATCGCATGGATCAGACAACCTTTCGCATCGTACGGTGTTGTCGGAGTAACCACCTTGAGTCCCGGCACGTGCATGAAGAATGAATGCAAGGCCTGCGAGTGTTGGGCGCCCTGGCCCCAACTTTTGCCGATCATCGCGCGGACGACCATGGGGACGTGCTCCTGTCCACCGTACATCGAGTGCATCTTTGCCGCCATATTCACGAGCTGATTCATCGCGAGCATGAGAAAATCCATGCGGATATGCACGTGAATGGGCCGCAGGCCCGCAAGCGCAGCGCCAATCGCAACTCCCGTCATTCCATCTTCAGACAAGGGCGTATCAAAGATTCGCTCGGGCCCATACTTTTCCGTTAATCCTTTGGTGGTGCCCAGGATGGCCTTCGGATCATCGACCCCGAGGCCCATTACGAACACGGACGGGTCGCGTTCCATCTCCTGATCTGTAGCCTCGCGCAGGGCGTCCGTATAAGAAAGAATCCGTTCCACTTTTACTCCTCAAAAAGATCCGCGAACAACTCAGCTCCGTCGGGAAACGGACTCTGCTCGGCGAACTCGAAGGCCCGCGCAATTTCATTGTCGACTTCGGTGTTGATTTGGTCGCGGCGGGCAGAATCAATTAGCGAGGCCATCCGGCTCACCTGATCATTCTCGATCCAGGGATCGACTTCACTTCTGTTGCGGTAGCCGAGGTGGAAGTCTTCATTGGGACCGACGTGTTCGCGCCAGCGCGAGGTCATGCATTCGATGAAGACCGGGCCAGATTGAGCCTGACGAATAGACTCGGCTGCCGCCCTCGCCCGTTCGTAGATCTCAAGCACATCATTGTCTTCCACGCGTTCGGCTTTCAACCCGTAAGCGCGAACTCGCTCCAATAAGTTGGCAGTTGCCTGTCTGGCCTTTTGATGAGTATGAATCGCATACTCATTATTCTCACAGATGAAAATGATTGGCAGCTGCTTTAACGCGGCGAAATTCAGGCTTTCATAAAAGACACCCTCCTCAACCGCGCCATCCCCAAAAAAACTCACGACTAATGAATTCGCGCGGCGGTATTTCATCGCGTAGGCATACCCGACTGCGTTTGGAATTGTGGTCGCTACTACCGCCGACGTACCCATGAAGCCATGTCTGACATCCACCAGGTGCATCGAGCCACCCTTTCCTTTGGCACAACCGGTAGCTTTACCGTACAACTCGGCGATCATCTGATTGAGATCCCCGCCCTTCGCAAGATATAGCGCGTGTCCGCGGTAAGTTCCAAACACCACGTCGTCAGGACGAAGTGCTTCGCAAACTCCCACTGACACGGCTTCCTGTCCAATCGAAAGGTGCACGGGACTCTTTATCTTATCCGTCGGATAGATCCGCCCGATTTCATTTTCCACTTGGCGAATGCGATACAGCGCGCAATAAATCCGCTCACGGAGCGCATTGTCAGTCCGCATGCTGGTTGCCGTTTCAGTTACCAAAGAAGGGACACTCATTCGATTGGATCTTTTAAGGGCTAAGTAGTTGTAGCGACCGTTAAGGTTGAAGGTTGACGGATTCTGATTCCTGAAACCTTGTAATTTGACGAAACATCCGGTCCTGCTCTTGTCGCGAGTAGTCTTCCTCCGGATCAAAGAAGATTACCTGGCTGCCCGAATAGCTGAACTGAAACGGCACGTGTATCAGGCCGCTAAGCCGTTCGCGCACTTTCTTCTGATCCGCGGGCCGTACGAACAACAACATGAAACCGCCGCCGCCCGCGCCAATCAATTTTCCACCTACCGCGCCAGCCGACATCGCCTGCTGGTAAATCTCTTCCACGAATGAGTTGGAGACTTTGCCGCTCAACTCTCGCTTATTGCGCCAACACTCGTGCAGCAGCTTTCCGAAACGCGCAATGTCTTCCCCGCTATTGAGGATTGAGACTGCGTCGTCGACCATTTGGCCGATAGCGCGAATCTTGTCCTGAGTCTCAAAATCCTCCTGAACATAGGTTTGCGCGATATCGGATGCGGTCCTGACGATACCGGTAAAGAACAACATCAGATGAGCGCTCAATTCGTTCAGCCGTTCCTGCGTCAGCGTCATTGGAACCACGGAAATTTCGTTGTTCGGAAGAAACGTAACGTGATTCAGGCCCCCGTACGCAGCCAGGACCTGATCCTGGGAACCGACGGTCTCTTTCAATCGCTCTTGTTCAATATAGATGCTGTCCCGGGCGAGCTGTGCCTTACTGGCCATTTGTCCTTTCAGCGCGCTCAGAGCATTCAACAGACCAACTGTGAAAGCAGAACTCGAACCCAAGCCGCTCCGTGCCGGGAGGTCGCCGTCATGATGGATTTCAACCCCGCGTTCAATATTCAAGTACCTCAGGACTTCGCGCACCGCCGGGTGTGCGATTTCGTCAATGTCCAGGACTTCTTCGGATTTGGAATATACGACGCGATAGCGATGTTCAAAGAATGGCGGCAAGTATCGGCACGTAATGTAGCAGTATTTGTTTATGGTGGTTCCCACGACTGCCCCGCCATGCTTGCGATACCAGGCAGGATAATCGGTGCCCCCTCCAAAGAACGAAATGCGAAAGGGTGTTCTGCTGATGATCATGACCGCCCGCTCCCGTTAGCCCCAAATAGATTCCGTTCAACCAAATCACAGATGATGTGCTCTATTGCCAGGTGAGTTTCCTGAATGTGGTGAGTGCTGCTGCTGGGGACCGCAATAGAAACCTTTGCCAGATCAGCGAGTTTACCAGCGTCGCCAGTCAGAGCGATGGTGTGCAGCTGCAGTGCGTCGGCGGCTTTGACGGCGCGGATCACATTGGGAGAGTTGCCGCTGGTGCTGATCGCGACCAACGAGTCTCCGGCGACCCCGAGCGCCTGTATCTGACGCTCAAAGATCCCATCGAAACCACAATCATTGCCAAAAGCGGTCAGAAATGACGTGTCTGTCGTCAGCGCAATAGCTGGAAGCCCAGGCCGCTCAAATTCTTTCGTCAGACGGCTCACAAATTCAGTGGCCATGTGCTGACAATCAGCGGCACTTCCACCGTTGCCGCAGAGCAAGAGTTTGCCTCCGGATCGAAATGTATGTGTAATCAATTCCGCTGCTTCAAGAATTGCTGCCAGGCATCGGTCTCCCGCCTGCTGTTTGACGGCCGCGCTCTCACGCAGGTGAGCACGCGCACGATCGGCCAGCGGGTTCTTATCCAGATCCAAAATGGCTACCTCCGGTCGCAGTTCGAAAGACGATCCATAACGCCAGCCGCGTCTAGTAAGTCGTTAACCACGTAGCTTGGCCTCACGCTTAAGTCCGCCGCGGTTTGTGTGCCGTAGCCGGTCTTTACCAGAAATGTGGTCGCCGCCAGTTGAGATCCCAACTCAATATCACACTGCTTGTCGCCGATCACAAAGCTCTTGTCGGGCTCAAACTCCAGTTCCTGAGCCGCGCGCTCCAGCAATCCCGGTTTTGGCTTTCGACACTGACAGTCATCAGTGGGAAGATGTGGACAAAAATAGATGCCCTTCAGATCGATCTGTTCGGCCGCCAGTAGGTCCAGCAAGCGGCGGTGGATCAGATCAAGACGCTCTGTATCGATGATGCCCCGCCCGAGAGCCGACTGATTAGTTATTACGACCAAACCCATGCCGAGTTGGAGCATACGCCGCAAACCCGCTGCAGCATTCGGCAGTAATTGAACCTGGTCGGGATGCGACAGATAATGACGCTCGAAGATAATTGTTCCATCCCGATCGAGCACCACGAAACGCTGCCGATTCAAACTGTTAAAACCTCATGAAGAAAGTGCTGCGCCACCATACACGATTCGGGAGTCGCTATATCCGATAATTCCCCCCGCTTATCATATCCATACAGCCCGCGACCAATCCATAAAGGTAACACGATCATTCAGACATTCCGGAATGAAGCACGGCCCAGCATTTTGTAACCCTTCAGCAGTTCGGCAATGCCCTCATCAAGCGAGCGTCGGGCCTCGAAGCCAGCCTCCCGGAGCTTCTGATTTGACACGATGTAATTGCGTTTGTCAGGATCGCTACCCACCTCAGAGAATTGGATCTCAAATCGCGGCACGTGTTCCTTTATTTTGAGCGCCAATTCTTCTTTTGACATGTTGGCTGCGTCCAAACCCACGTTGTATGCCTGGCCCACCATTCGATCCAAATGCTCAAGACAGTGAAGGAAACAATCTGCCACGTCGCGGACGTGAACATAGTTTCGCTTGAAGTCCTTTTCGAAGATAACGATGTATCCCTGAGTGACTGCTATATGCACAAAATCATTCACCAGCAAATCCAGACGGAGACGAGGCGACATACCGAACACGGTGGCCAACCTCAGACTGATTACGCCGCCGGCATCGAGCAACTCACGTTCTGCCTGAACCTTGGTCCGACCATAGAGCGAGATAGGCTCGAGCGGTGTCTCCTCCGTA
>Ga0157378_10002291_pt1 | contig 17006 bp, 14 predicted proteins | sample M65metaG_FD_115309 | JGI IMG/M metagenome (GOLD analysis project Ga0157378, IMG submission 115309) | Miscanthus rhizosphere microbial communities from Kellogg Biological Station, Michigan, USA - M6-5 metaG | ecosystem: Host-associated > Plants > Roots > Rhizosphere > Soil | place: USA: Michigan...
CACGGCGCGCCACATCTCGTAGGTGCGCCGGCCGTATTCGGAATAGGGGTCCTGGTAAAAGCCCATCTCTTGCCGAGGCCCTCGCAATACAGCGCCCAACCCTCGACGCATGCCGTGTAGCTGCGCTCGCGCAGCAGCTCGGGCTTTTCCTCCATCTCCTGCGCCAGCGCGATCTGGAGGTGATGGCCCGGCACGGACTCGTGCAGCGCGAGCACTTCCATTTCCCACTTCGGCCGCTGCGCGAGATGGGAGGTGTTCGCGAAAAACGTGCCCGCGCGGCCGGCCGCCGGGGAGCCCTGCTCGTAGTAGGCGGTCGGCTTCGCATCCGCGGAGAAATCCGGCACCGGCTTCACGCCGTAGGTGAGCCGCGGCAGCTTGCCGAAGAAGTGCGGCAGCACGGGATCGACGCGTTTGCAGAACTCGCGGTAGCCCGCCAGCAGCTCGTCGGCCGTCTTGTAATAAAAGCGCGGATCGTTCCGCAGAAATTCGCCGAAGGCCTTCTTGTCGCCCTTGAAGCCGATTTTCTCGCGCAGCGCGGTCATCTCGACCTCGAGGCGGGCGACCTCCAATGCGCCGATGGCGTGGATTTCCTTCGGCGTGAGGTTGGTCGTCGTGGATTCTCGCGCGTCGAGGGCATACCACGCCGCGCCGTTGGGCAGGGCGGACTCGCCGATCGTCTCCCGCGCGCCGGGAATGTAGGTCTCGTTGACGAATTTCTGGAACTTCCGCAGCGCCGGCAGCACGGCGGAATGGAGCGCCTCGAGCGCCTGCTTGCGATAGTCGGCCTGCTGCTCCTTCGTGAGCATCGGGGCGTCCTTTTGAAACGGGGCGAGGATGGGGCTATTGATCGAGTCCTTCGCGAGCAATGCGTCGAGCTGCGCGGGCACGGTTGCGAGCGTGACGCGCGGCGCGGTGACGCCGGCGGCGAGGCCGTGCTGGAGCAGGGCGATGTTTTGATCGACGAGCTTCGGATACGTTCGTAGTCGCGTGAGGATGGCGTCGAAATCCGCCGGGCGCTCGGTGGGCACGACCTGCATGAGATCGGGCAGGCTCTGGTGGACGCCGCCGAGCTGGTTGAGCGCGAGCAATTCGCCGGGGAAGCGCTGTCCTTCCACGCTGTCGCGGTAGTCGTGAAGCAGAAGATCGTAGTCGAGTCGACGCTCCTTGGTGAGCTGCTTCGCGTCGATTTTCTCGAGGTCGGCGAGGAAGGTGCGCGTCTGCGCGTCGCGCATTTTCATCGCGGCCTCGGATTCGTCGGTCCAACGGTCGAGGCCGTCGCGTTTTCCGAGGTAGGTCGCCCATTCGGGGAACTGCGCCATGTCCCACGCCCAGATCTTGTCGATAAGGGCCTGGAATTTTGCGTCCGCGGCTGGCTCGGCGGCGGAGAGGTTGGCAACGAAGAGGAGGCCGAGAAAGGCGAGGGTGGGACGCATGGAAAAGGAGGGCGGTTACCTCCGCAGGCGCGCACGTTCGCGGAGGAGATTCAGACTGACAAGGCCGACGATCTGCCCGGAGGGATTTACGACGGGAAGCACCGCGCTGCCGCTTTCCTGCATCAAGTGGAAGGCTTCGTCGAACGAACCGTCCGCCGTCACGGCCGGCAGCGTCTGTGCGAGCGAGCCGACGAGGGCTTGCCCGGCGGACGCCGCGGCGATGAGGAGATCATTGCGCGAGACCATGCCGACGAGGTGCAGGGAGGCATCGGTGACGACGTAGAGCGGCTGTGTGTCGTGCAGGGCCTCCTCGGCGGCGGTGGCGACGGGCATGTCGGCGCGCAGGGTTTGAAAGCGTGTGATCATCGCGTCGCCGACGCGCATGCCGGCGACGGCGGACCGCATGCCGGCGTAGGTGGACTCCTGCTGGGCGGCCATGAAGACGAACATCGCGATGAAGAGTAGGAAATAGTTTCCACTCGTGATGCCCGCGAGGGCGAAGAGCACGGCGATGCCCTGGCCGATGCGCGCGGCGATGACCGTCGCCTTTCCGTGGTCGAGGTGCATGGCCAGCAACGCCCGCAGCACGCGGCCGCCGTCCATGGGGAAGGCCGGGATGAGGTTGAACACCACGAGCACGATGTTCGTCTTGAGAAGCTCCAGCGCGAGGCCGTCCGAAAAAACGCGGGGCGTGATTTTCGGCATTCCGAGGGCCAGCCATAGGCCGAGGGCGATGACGACGTTCACCATCGGTCCCGCGACGGCGATCACCAGTTCCTGCGCGGGATTTTCCGGCATGCGCTCGAGCCGCGCGACGCCGCCAATGGGATAGAGCGTGATGTCCGGCGTGCGAATCCCGTAGCGGCGCGCGGCCATCGCGTGGCCGAACTCATGCAGGAGCACGCAGAGGAAAAGCAGCAGGACGAACCAGATCGAGCGCGAGGCTTCGTCGATGCCGCCCGCCTCGTAGCCCTGCCAGCCCCAGAACGCGAGGAGCAGCAGGAAGGTCGCGTGGACCTGCACGTCGATGCCTGCGATCCGGGCGATGCGATAGGACCATTTCACAGGGAGTTGATAGTAGAGGGTTGAGAGTTGAGAGGGGATTCGCCGCCTCCGGCGGAAGATTTCATTCCGACAACATTTCCCGCAGACGCGCGAAGGAGTTCTCGAATTGCTCTTCGGAGACCGGCGCACTCATGAGCTCCTCGAAATTCTTACGCACGACGCCGTCGCCCTCGATCTCCTCGAGAAAACGGCTCGGTTCGCAAAACGTCGCCGTGCCGAAGCGGTTGCGACTGCGGCAATGCGTGATCGTGAGCGAGCGCATGGCGCGCGTCATGCCGACATAGAAAAGGCGACGCTCTTCGTCGATGGTGTCCTCGGCCTTCGAGCGCTCGTGCGGCAGCAGGCCCTCCTCGGCGCCGATGAGATAGACGTTCGGAAACTCGAGGCCCTTCGCGGCGTGCAGCGTGATGAGGGTGACACCCTTCGCGTCCGCCTCTTTCTTTTCCTCGCGGTCACGGTCGAGCGAGATTTCGTCGAGGAAGCCCTGCAGGCCCTTGCGCGAGCGCTTCTGATGCTCGGCGAGGCTGGCGAGGAGCTCGCGGACGTTGATTTCGCGCTTGTCGCCCTCCTCGATGGTCTTGCAGGAGCGCTTGAGGTCGTCGATGTAGCCGCAGTCGGCAAGGAACCCGCTGATGATGTCGGCGGCGTCCGCGCCGGGTGTGGCAATGCGGATGCGCGCGGCCCCAATGGTGTCCGCAAATTTCCGGATCGCCTCCGCCGCGCGTTTCGTGACGTAGGCGAGAAACTCGGGATGCGTGAGCTCCTCGTAGAGGCTGCGGTGCGCGGCATGGCTACGCTCGAGGGCGATCTCGACCGTGGTCGGGCCGATGCCTCGCGGCGGGGTATTGATGATGCGCAGCAGCGCCGCGTCGTCCTGCGGATTCAGCAGCACGCTCATCGTGGACATGATGTCCTTGATCTCGCGACGGTCGTAGAAGCTCTTGCCGCCGACGACGCGGTAGGGAATGCGCATGCGTCGCAGGTTCTCCTCGAAGAAGCGCGACTGCTGGTTCATCCGGTAGAGAATCGCGAAGTCCTCCCACGAGCCGGTCTCGCTGTTCTGGCGTGCGCCGATTTCGTTGACGATGAACTCGGCCTCCTCGCGGTCGTTCGGCACCGCGAGGACCTGCACGGGTTCGCCGCCTTCGCGCGGGCTCCAGAGGTTCTTGCCGCGGCGCTTCGTGTTGTTGCGGATCGTGCGGTTGGCGGCCTGGAGGATTTCGTTCGTGCTGCGGTAATTCTGCTCGAGTTTGACGACGGTTGGGTTCGGAAAATGCCGCTCGAATTCGAGGATGTTCGACGCCTCGGCACCGCGCCATCCGTAGATGCTCTGGTCGTCGTCGCCCACGACGCAGATATCGGGGGGGTCGCCCGCGGCGAGCATGGAGACGAGGTCCATTTGCAGGCGGTTCGTGTCCTGGAACTCATCGACGAGCAGATGGCGGTAGCGCTGGCGGAGTTTCGCGCGCACCTCGGGGAAGTCGGCGAGGAGACGCACGGCATTCACGAGGAGATCGTCGAAGTCCATCGCGTTTAGCGCGCGGAGCTCGTTCTCGTAGCGGGCGTAAACCGCGCCGGCGACGGTCTCGTCATCCTGCGGCGGACGGTGGCCGGCGTTCTTCGCCTTGCTGATGAGATTCTTCGCGAGGCCGGCATCGAATTTTTCGTCCGCGGCGGTTACGCGATTGATGATTTTTTTGATCAGGCCGTTCGTGTCGCTCTCGTCGTAGATGCTGAAGTTCGGCTTGTAGCCGAGGTGGCCGGCGTCGGCGCGGAGAATGCGGACGCAGAGGGCATCGAAGGGCGAGGTGGGGACGCGCTTGGCGGCCTCCTCATCGACCATGCCGGAGACGCGCTCCTTCATTTCCTTGGCGGCCTTGTTCGTGAACGTGACGGCGAGGATCGACGCGGGGTCCGCGCCGTGGGCGATGAGCCAGGCGATGCGGGCGGTGATCACGCGCGTCTTACCCGTGCCGGCGCCGGCGAGGATGAGGAGCGGGCCGCCGTTGTGCTTGGCGGCGAGCTGTTGCTCGGGATTTAGATCAAAGATGCGGAAGCGGCTCATCGATTGGCCTTCGCGAGCTGACGGATCACGGCCGGATAAAGGTGGTGCTCCTGGGCCTGGATGCGGGCATGGAGCGTCTCCGCGGTGTCGTCGGGATGCACGGGTACCTCGGCCTGTGCGAGAATTTCGCCGTTATCGATCTCGGCATCGACGTAATGGACGGTGCAGCCGGCGGTGGCCACGCCCGCCTTGAGCGCCTGCTCCCAGGCGGCGATGCCGCGAAAGGCGGGGAGCAGCGAGGGGTGGATATTGATGATGCGGCGCGGAAAGGCGTCGAGCAGCGGCGATTTGACGACGCGCATGTAACCGGCGAGCACGACGAGCTCGACCCCGGCGGCCTGCAGCGCGCCGACGAGCCGTGTCTCGACCTCGGGCGAGAGCCGCGTGCGGTAGCGGGTTTCCTCGATCACGTAGGTCGGCAGACCGGCCTCCTCCGCGAGTTTCAGGATGCCCGATCCCGCCACATCGGAGGCCACCAGTGCGACCTCGACGTCGAGATCTCCCTTGCGAATTGCGAGAAGAATCGCCGCGAAATTGGAGCCCTTTCCGGAGCCGAGAATGCCGAGTTTCATGAAGGTCCCGATGATGCACGAGCATCTCCCGCGCGCAAGCGGCGCTTCCCAACACGTCCGCGGTTTGCATACTGGCGCGGCGATGGATTTGTCGGCGTATTTGAAGCAATGTGCGCAGCGGGTGGACCGGGCGCTGGATGGGTATCTCCCGCGGGCGACCGCAAAGCCGGCGACGATTCATCGCGCGATGCGTTACAGCTTGTTTGCGGGCGGGAAGCGCATGCGTCCCGTGCTCTGCCTCGCGGCGGCGGAGGCCTGCGGCGGTGAGGTGGGGGCTGCTTTGCCGGCGGCGTGCGCCGTGGAATGCGTGCATACCTACTCGCTCGTCCACGACGATCTCCCGTGCATGGACGACGACGATTTGCGGCGCGGCCGGCCAACTTCGCACAAGGTCTTCGGCGAAGGTGTCGCCGTGCTCGCGGGCGATGCGTTGCTCACACAGGCCTTCGAAATTCTCGCCCAGGCGGCGCCGACGCCGCGTTACCCGATCGCGGCGCAGATTCGCGAGCTGGCGGTCGCCTCAGGCAGCCTCCAGCTCATCGCGGGTCAGATTGCCGATCTCGAAGGCGAGGGAAAGCCGGCCACGCGGGCGCAGCTGCGATTCATTCACGAGCGCAAGACCGCCGCGATGATCGAGGCCAGCCTGCGTCTCGGCGCGATGAGTGCGAACGCCACCCCGGCGAAACTCTCGGCGCTCACGGATTTTGGACGCAACCTCGGCCTCGCCTTCCAGGTGATCGATGACATTCTCGACGTGACGCAGACGAGCGAGAAGCTCGGCAAAAGCGCGGGCAAGGACATTGCGGCGGAAAAGGCGACGTATCCCGCGGTGATCGGCCTGGAGGCATCGAAACGCGAGGCCGCGAGGTTGACCGCCGCCGCCGATCGTGCGTTGGAGGTCTTCGGGAAAAAGGGCGGCCGCTTGCGCGCCATTTCCGGTCGGCTGCTGCACCGGGAATCTTGAGGCTGCGGCCGGCGCGGTTAGCAAATGCGGCGCACGAGTCGCACGATCCAGTCGCCGAGTTCAGGATCCGCGGAGATCGCCCGCGCGAGCTTTTTCAGGGCTTCACGCGGCGCGCGATCCAACTGCTGGAGGTCGGCCTCGGGCGTCTCGGCGGCGCGTTCGCTCGGCGGCACGATACGAATCCAGGCATCGAGTTCAGCCGGCAGCAGGTCGCGCAAGCGGGCACGGATGAGGCGCTCCTTCGCGGTTTCGCTCACGGCGGAGAGGTAGGCGGAGAAGCGTTCGTCGGAAACTTTCCGTCCGTTGCAATCGCGCCAGACCTGTGGCTGGCCCACGCTGGCGGCGCTGGCGAAGGAGCTCATGCTGGCGAATTCCTCCTCGATGAGCGCCTTCAGCGCGACTTGCACATGTGATGCCATCCGCGCTGCATCTAATCGGATCGTCCGCGCATGTAAAAATCGAAAACACTTGCGGAGTCTTTCTGATCGGTATTACCTATACCAATGAGCATTGACGCGGCTGTCATTGCGCTTCTGGGGGAATTTGCCGACGAAGCTGCGATTCACCGGCGACGGGCGAAAAGCCCTGTCGAACAGGCGGCTGCGACTCGCGTTGAAACCCTGTTGCAAAGGATTCGCCGGCGATGGGAGTGGCGCGGTGATCCGCGACTCGGCCGGGAGGAGCCTCCGTGTCGGAGCGGCACGAAATTTTCCCCGGCCGATTTGTCGCTCATTCAGGCCGGGCGGACAACGATGACGCAGGTTCTTCGAGATTTCGGCGACCCCTGCGACCGTCGCAATGCGCGGAAGGAAGGGATCGTTTTTCTTTACGTCTTTATCGAAAGGTTCGCTTCGCCGGGCGGGCAGCCCGAGGAGGAGCGGGAAAGAGACGCCCATCGCCGCATCGTGCAGACGACGAAGATCACGTTCGATGGACAGGGGATCGTCGCAGGGATCGAATCTTCCACGGGCATGTCGTGGCGGCACGGTCGGTGCGCCTATTAAACCGGAGTTGGAAATGTTGGTCGCCGCCGCATCCCCAGGTCCCAGTTCCATCCATGGGAACGGGTTGATCGCCCGGGAGTTTCTTGCCGCTGGCACGATGATTTGGCGTTTCGTGCCCGACGTGGATCGCGAAATGAGCGAAGGAGAAGTCGCAGGGTTGCCCGAGGCGGAGCGGCGGGAGGTTCTCGGTTGCGCCCATTATCAAGTGAACGCCCGGAGGTTCCTTGTTCCGGGAGACGCCGCCCGATTTTTGAATCATGACGGCAGTCCAAATGCCGTGCGGACTTTCGGAGGAATCACGGCGCGGCGAGACATTCAGTCGGGAGAGGAAATCACCGTCGATTACCGGAGGCTGGTGGTGCTTACCTTCCCCGCTACGCTGCAGGCATGCTCCCGCTGCTAGGAGACCCAGAGCGCGAGCGCCAGGCTTGCCGCCGACAGCACCGTGCTGAGCGCGATCGCGCCGGAGGTGAGGGACTCGTCGCCGTTGAGCTTGCCGGCCATGATAAACGACGCGACGGCCGTCGGGCAGGCGCAGAGCACGAGCGCAATGCGCAGGTCGCTGCCCGTGATGCCGGCAAACCAGCAGAGCGAGCCGGCGATGAGCGGGTTCACGAAGACCTTGAGCGAGGCGGCGGTGATGATGGCGGCGCGTCGGCCTTTCAGAGAAATCGTTGCGAGCGAACCGCCGATGCAGAGCAGGGCGACGGGCACGGCGGCCGCGCCGAGGGTCTCCAGCGTGCGATGGGCGATGAGCGGAAGCCGCCAGCCCAGAAGCGGGAAAAGCAAGCCGGCGAGGCTCGCGATGATGAGCGGATTTGTGGCGATGCCGCGCAGGACGATCGGGAGGCTTGCGGCGGTGAGGCGGTGCTGGCTGCCCTGGAGCACGACGACGGCGAGCACGTTGTAGAGCGCCATGAGTGGAGCCATCACGAGCAAGGCGATGGCCATTTCCTCGCTGCGGGCGGGCGCGGGAAGCGCCTGGAAGGCGTAGGCGAGCACCGGAATTGCGATGTAGGCGAGATTCCCGCGAAAGGCGGCCTGCATCACGGAACCCGTGCTGGAGGCCGAGAGGCGCAAGGTGCGGCTTGCGATCCAGCCCAGCGCGGTGACAAGAAAAGTCGCGCCGAAGGTGACCGCGATCAGCGCGCCGACACGGGGGGCGGGGCGTTCGATGCTGGCAACGCCGACAAAAATGAGCGCCGGCAGCGCGACCCAGAAAACGAGTTTGTTGAGGTCCGCCATGAACGCGGGACCGAGAAATCGCAGGTGCGCGAGCGCCGAGCCGAGGGCGATGAGCAGCAGAAGAGGCGCGAGGGTGTCGATGATGACCATCGCGCCGCTAATACGTTCCCTGGGTCACGCCGAGTTGGTGTTTCGCCTTCAGCCGCCGCCAGAGCGAGCCGCCGTCGTCGGAGCCGTCGATCAGCGCGCGGTAGGCGGTGAGGATGTCCGCTGTTTCGCGCGCGTCTTCCTCGAGCAATTCGACGCGGAAGTGGCGCAGGCCGGCCTCCCACAATGCGCCGTAAAATTTGGCGCCCGTCTGCGCGGCGGCGTTGAAGAGCGTATTGCGGCAGCCGACGTCGGCGCGCAGCGGGTGCGCGATACCGACGCGGTCGCGGAGGTGGACGCGGTGCTTTTCGCAGGGCCGGCCGCAATCGAGAAACGAGGTGCCCGTGCTCATGAACGCCGCAAAGACGCAGTGCTCCATGTGAAACATGGGCATGTGCTGATGCAGCGTGAGTTCCAGCCAGCCGGCGGGCACGGAACGCGCGAGGGCGACGACCTGGCCGACGGTGAGGTCATACGAAACGGTCACACGCTCGAGGCCCCGGGCGCGGAAGAGCGCGGCGCTCACGGGGTTTGCGACGTTGAGCGAGAAATCGCCGAGCTTGCGCAGCGGCGAGTGCTGGAAATATGCGATCGCGCCGACATTGCGGATGAGCACGCCGTCGGGCGCGGCGTTTTCGATGAGTTTGAAGAAACCCTGCTCGCCGGCTTTTTGAATGCGTGGTGTGGCGAGGAAGATTGGTTTTCCGGCGGTGCGGGCGCGCTCGACGGCGTCGCGGTAGCGGCGGATGTCCTCGAAATCGACGAGAATCGTGGATGCCTCCGTGGCGAGCGCGGCGTCGAGCTGCTCGAAACTGCGGCAGAGGACGGAGAGTTCGGGCTGATTGGGCGCGGGCGGCTCGGTGCAAATGGTCGTGAGGATTTCGTCGAGCGAGAGATGCCCGGGGGAAGGTGCCGGTGGTGTTTCGAGCTGCTCGACGAGGGCGCGGCGAAGGCGGTTCAACTCGCTGATCGGGGTGATCACGTCGCCGGCGAGAAGGTCTTCGAGGGAGCCCAGCCGGAACGGCGTGTCGGCGAGTTTGCCGAGCTGGGCGGCGAGTTTTTCCGCGGTGAGCGGCTGGTTGCGGGCGGCCTCGAGCGGGCGGGCGGATTCCGCGACGGCGAGGCGGTCGCCAGCGGTGGCCTCGATGCGGAGCGGCTGGCCGATGGCGCCGCTCACGCGAAAATGGATCTCGGTTTTGTGGTCCTCGCGGGCGGCGAGGTGGCCGGCGAAGGTATTGCGTAGGGTGCGCGAGAGGGCGGGATCGTCGGTTTTCCAAACGCGGTCGCCAGTTTTGAGGCGGGCGAAGTCGATGCGGCCGCGCTCGAAGAAGATTTTGCCGCCGTGGATCTCGAAGATGCGGCCGCCTTGCTCGGCATTCGTATCGGCGGCGTGCTCGAAGACAACGCCGTCGCCGGGCTTAAGCGTGCGGTCGAGAGGAGAAATTTCGACGTGATCGCGGCCGATTTTTGCGACTTTGCCGAGGAAGACGCCGCGCTTTTTTCCGTAGCGGGCGCCGACGAGCTCCTGGTGGTTCACTCCGTGCATCCAGCCGGAAGAGAGGCCGCGCGAGAAGGTCATCTCGAGCTTGTAGAGGTCTTCGGCGCTGGGTTCTTCGGCACGATCCTCCAGAGCGGCATCGAGGGCTTTTCGATAAACGGCGGTGACGGCGGCGACGTATTCCGGGGACTTGAGGCGGCCTTCGATCTTGAAGCTTTTGATGCCGGCCTGCACGAGGGCGGGAATTTCGCGGACGGCCGCGAGGTCCTGCGGCGAGAGGAGGTAGCGTTTATCGCCGAGGTCCTGGATCGCCCCATCCACGACGAGTTCGTAGGGCATGCGGCAGGCCTGGGCGCACTCGCCGCGATTCGCGCTGCGCTGGCCGAGCGACTCGCTGGTGAGGCATTGGCCGGAGTAGGCGACGCAGAGCGCGCCGTGCACGAAGGTTTCGAGTGGCATCGCGGCGGCGTCGAATTTTTCGAGTTCGCGCAGGGAGGTTTCGCGAGCGAGGACGACCTGTTTGACGCCGAGGTCGGTGGCGAAGGCCACGCCCTCGGGCGACGTGATCGTCATTTGTGTAGAGGCATGGACGCGCAGGCGCGGCGTCAATTTTCGGGCGAGATCGGCGAGGCCGACATCCTGGATAATCACGGCATCGACGCCCGCGCTCTCCAGCAACTGGAGCTGGGCGACGGCGTCGGGGAGTTCGTCGGTGAAGACGAGGACGTTGAAGGTGACGTAGGCTTTGACGCCGTGGCGGTGGAGGAAGCGCACGACTTCGGGCAGGTTTTCCTCGGTGAAATTCTCGGCGCGCATGCGGGCGTTGAACTTCGAGAGGCCGAAATACACGGCGTCGGCGCCGTTTGCGATGGCGGCGCGCACGCATTCCCAATCGCCCGCGGGGGCGAGGAGCTCGGGTGTGTCGGAGGAATTTTGCGCGCGCATCGGGATGGGAGACGATACAGTGCGGGGCACTCGATTCAATGTCCGCTCTGCAAATCACGAACCTTCAAGTCATCGGCGCCGAGCTCGCCATCGTGTGGAGCGACGGAGAGGAGTCGTATCTCCCGCTCGAGGCGCTGCGGCGCGCGTGCCCCTGTGCTACGTGCGGCGGAGAGCCTGATGTGATGGGAACGGTGATCCGTCCGCAGAACGAATACTCCGCGCGTAGTTTCGCGCTGAAGAGCTACGATTTTGTCGGCGGCTACGGCCTGCAGCCGCGCTGGGGAGACGGCCACTCGACGGGCATTTATTCGTTCGAGTATCTGCGGCGGCTGGCGGCGAATTAATTTCGGCGGCGCAGCACGCAGACGAGCTCGCGGCCTTCACGGCCGGGGTAGGCGATTCCGGGCACGTAGGCGGTGATCATTTCGAAATGCCCGTCGAAATGGCGCTCGATTTCCTCGCGGGTGACTCGGAACGGCGGCCCGTCCTCGTCGTGGCCGGGATCGATGTAAAAGACCGCCAGCAGCCGCCCGTGCGACTTCAGCGCGGCGACGACGCCGGCCACGTAATCCGAGCGCCGCACGGGATCGATCGCGCAGAAGCACGTGTGCTCGAACACCCAGTCGAACGCGCCGATGAGGTGTCCCGGCAACGCGAACAAATCGGCGACCTCGTAGCGTTCCTCGCCCACTCGCGGGTGCGTATCGGCCCGCTGGATTGCGGAAGGCGCGATGTCGATGCCAACCGGATCCGCACCCGCACGGGCAAGCTCGCGGACATCGTGGCCCGAGCCGCACCCCGGCACGAGCACGCGCCCGCGAAGTTCGTGCCGCGCGAGCCATTCGAGGAGCGGCGGCGCGGGCGCGCCCTTTTCCCAAGGCGTGTCGTCGGTCTGATAGCGGGCTTCCCAGTCCGTCATAGCCGTCTCCAGCGCGTGCCGAGCGCGACGCCGTATTGAAATCTGCGCGAGTGCTCGCGGATGAGGAACGGCAGCTCGACGCGGTGCTCGAGCGCGAAGTCCGGCTCGAGCGCGCACTGGAGCGCGTCGAAGCTGCGGCCGGTCCCGGGCATGCCGCCAAGCCAGTTTGCGCGCGGAGTGAATTCCTCGAGCCATGTGAATGGCGTCGTGAGCAAAAGCTGGCCGCCGCTTCGCACGAGCGCAGGCAGGCGCTCGAGCAGGCGCATGGGCTCGGGCAGGCGGCAGAGGAGATTCGCTGCGAGCACGAGGTCGAAGGATTTCAAATCGGCGCGCAGATTCATTGCGTCGCCCTGCTCGAAGGCCACGCGTGTGCGGTCGATTTGCGGGGGGACTTCGGCCATGGCCGGCTCGGTGAACTCGCCTTCGATGGCTTTTTCAAAATCATGGCGGCCGGTCTCGCGAAGGACCTTCGCCGCGCGGATGAAGGCGCGGGAGTAATCGATGCCGAGCACTTCGCCGCACGAACGGGCGAGCTCGAAGGACGATCCGCCCACGGCACAGCCGAGGTCGAGCGCGCGGCTGTCGGGCTCCAAGGGTGCGAGGAGTTCGCGCACGAGGCGCGCAGGGAAGCTGACCGCCCCGGCGGGGCCGGGCATTCCGCCGAGCACATCGGCCGCGCCGCCGTAGTGGAGCAGCAGGTATTCGGCGAGGAGCTTCGGGGATTCGTAGGGATTCAAAATGCGATTAACCACCAAGACACCAAGGCACGGAGAAATTCAAAGAGCTCCTTGGTGCCTTTGTGACTTGGTGGTGGAAGTTAATTGGTGAGGCCCGTCATGTAGGGCGAGGGCTCGAAGTTCTCGATGAGGACTTCGACCTTGCCGTCGCGGTGCATGCGGGCCTGGGCGACATTGATCTCCGGCGTCTTGTGCGGGGCGAAGAGGATGTCGTCGTGGGTCGCGTTTTCCGCGTGGAGGAATTTGTCGGGCGTGACATCGCCGCCGAGATGGTCGTCGCGGCCGGTGGCGACGTGGATCGTGCCGAGGATCTTTTCGTCCTGGATGTCGCGGCCGGAGACGGGCAGGACCTGCGTGCCGAAGCCGAGTTCGCCGAGGATGCCGGTGGCGGGATCGCTGGCGAGCTTGGCATTGTGCGCGGCGACGGTGTCCGCATTGCCGGTGAGCAACTCGGCGCGCTGCACGCGGCCGTCGGCGACGGTCATCAGGCCGAGGGTGCCGTCCTCGTATTTCATCGGGAATTCGCCGTGGGCGCCGGTCGGTACGTAGTAGATTTCGCCCGCCGGGAGGTTGGCGACGTCGGGTTCGTCGCCGCGACAAAGACCGTGGCTCTTTTGCGCCTCCTGGCGGCCGAGATCGAGGTGGAGCGTGGACGTGCGACCGAGGAACTCGAAGTCGATTTCGATCCAATCGGCACGCGTCATACCGAGGCGGAGGAGTTCGCCGAGACGGCTGACCTCGTCGTAATCGACGGCGAGGCCGGTGGTGAGGATGACTTGGTTGAGTCCGTGGAGGGTGGCACCGCGGAAGCCGTATTGCTTCGCGAAGGCGGTGAGCGGCGCGGTCGCGGAATAGGTCGAGATGCAAAGAATGATGTCGAAGTGCGGATAGACATCGCGCGAGAGGCTGAGCTCGCGGCCGTCGGAGGCGATGGCGAGGTCGGGGAGATCGAGGTTGCTGCCGCCGGTGACCTTGTAGGCAAGGAAGTCGCCGCCCTGGAGCTGGAGTTCGGCGAGGACGCCCTCCTGCAGGCTGGTGTAGAAATGCTGGTAGGCATTCCGTTGGATCGAGAGATCGGGATTTTCGAGGAATTTGAAGTTCACGACGTCATGCGGGTCCTCAAGGTCAATGAGGATGCAGATGCGCTGGCCGGGCTTCGGCTTGAAGGTGCCTTCGATGAGGCCATGAAGGCTGAAGGGGGGGTAGGTGCGGACGGCGACTTGTTCGGCGATGGTCATGGGATTCTCGAAGTGGAAACAGGATACGCTTGTTCGATGGAAATCGGACTTCAAAAGGTTTGCACCGGTGGGCGGAGGACGCAAGGCGGCGATTTCGTTTGAAAGGCGTTGCCGGGAACGCGTTAGCTCCCTGCGGTGACTTCCGATCGATCAGAAATTTCCGCCCCCGGCTGGCCGGCGCGCGTGGATGCGTGGATGCGTGCGTGGGGGCCGCTTTTACTGGTCGTGGTTGCGGCGTTTTACTACGCGCAATATTACCGGTCGGGACTGAATCTGGGCGGCGAGGGCGGCACGGTCGCGGTGAATGCGATCCGGTTGAACGAAGGCTGGTTGCCGATCAAGGACACGACGCTCAACTACAACGTGCTGTGGTTTTATCCGGTGGCGTGGCTGTTCAAACTCACGGGGCCGGATTACATCGCGCTGCGCGTTTATTTTTTTGCGCTGTGCCTTGTGGCCGGCGTTCTGGGCTTTCTCATTGTGCGGCGGGTGACGGGGCTCGGCTGGTATGCGCTTGCCGTCGGATTGTTGATCGTCGCCATCCCCGGCATGCTTTTTCGCAATTACATGGGACTGCTGCCGCTGCTGAATGCGTGGGTGCTGCTGCACGCGTTTGTGCTGGGCTCGCGGTCGGGTCCGTGGCGATGGCTGTCATTCGCGGTCGCGGGGCTCGTTCTCGGACTGACGTTTCTTGTGCGGATCGACGTCGGGACGTTTTTCTCCGTGATTTATGCCGGGCTGGTCGGGCTTTATCCGGTGGGCGTGCGCGGCGAATTTTGGAAACGGCTGCCGGTGGCTCTTGGCGGCGGTATCGTGGTCTTGGCGGCGGCCGTGGCGATTCATCTGCCCTTTTATGGCGACGCGCGCGCGCGCGGATTCGGGCCGGAGTTTCTCGGTCAATATTCCACGATCTGGAATCAGACGACCTACGAGGTGCGGCGACGTTTGCCGGGCCAGCACGCCGCGCCGACGCCCGCACCACCGGCGAGTGCGGCCGTGTCGGGTGCAGGGTGGATGCCCGTGCGATTCAAAAAGACGCCGAAAAATTGGGCCGAGCGCGCGAAGGCTGAGAAGTCTGCGGCCATGAACCGCAGTGGCCGTCCCCGGCAGGAGCTGCGCGATCTTTTCAAGCAGCCATCGCTCTATGACGCGGTGTTTGTCCTCATCCTGCATCTGCCGATTCTGATCAGCGGGATCGTGATCGTCGTGGCGGGAGGGGCATTGGCTTGGGCGCTTGTGCGGGCGGAGGAGGCGCGCAAGGAAACGTCGCTCGTGTGCCTCGTGACGCTGGGGGCCGCGCTCACGTTGTTTCCGCAGTATTTTTTCTTTCGCCCCGACACGCCGCATTTGAGCGAGTTCATGATTCCCTTCCTGGTCGCGATGGCCTGCGCGGGCTTTTACGCGGCGCGGTTGGCAGCGCGCACGCGATCCCTGATTTTGCGGTGCGCATGCGTGGGATTCGTTGCGCTCTGCCTGGCTTCCGAGGCGCTTTATGTCTTTCACTCATTCCCGAAGGAATCCGCCGGGACGATCGCCGCCGCGCGCAAACGCTCCCTCGAAATGGTCGCCGAGAATGGAGTGCGCGTCTTTCTGAAAAAGGGCGAACAAAAGCGCGTGCAGGCGATTCACGATCTCATCATGCGCTCCTCGGCGCCGGGCGAATGGGTGGTCACATTTCCGTATTCGCCGACGGTCAACCTCCTGACGAACCGTCCCTCCTACCTCAAGAATCTCTACGTGGACAACGCGAGCGCGGACCGCACGTTTACCGAGGCGACGATCACCGGCTTCGCTCGTTTTCGGCCCGCGGTCATCCTGATCGACCAGCGCGATATCAACGACACCGAGTTTTCCCGCTTCAAGAACTGGGCCGCGCCCGTTTACGAATTCATCCGGCAGCACTATGTGCGCGTCGGCGGCGATCTCGACCTCGACGGAAACGAAATCTACGTGCGCCCCGACAAAATCTCCCCGCAAACATGACTCATAAAGGCATTCTCCTCGCTGGCGGCGCCGGCAGCCGGCTCGATCCCCTCACGCGCATCGTCTGCAAGCAGCTCCTGCCGGTTTATGACAAGCCGATGATCTACCCGCTCTCCGTCCTCATGCTGGGCGGCATTCGGGAAATTCTCGTCATCTCGACGCCAAAGGATTTGCCGATGATTCGCGCGCTTTTCGGGGACGGTTCCACGCTCGGTCTGCGCATTGAATACGCCGAGCAGCCGCGCCCCGACGGCATCGCGCAGGCCTTCCTCATTGGCGAAAAATTCCTCGCAGGCAGCGGCGCGGCGCTCGTGCTCGGCGACAACATTTTTCACGGCAAGCTCGATTTCTTCCGTCGCGCGCTCGCGCAGGAAAGCGGGGCCTGTATTTTCGCGTGCCCGGTGCGCGATCCGGAACGTTACGGCGTCATCGAGTTCGACGCCAACGGCCGCGCGCTCAGCATCGAGGAAAAACCCGCGAAGCCGAAAAGCCCCTACGCCGTGCCCGGACTATATGTTTATGACGAGCGCATCGTGGAAATTTGCCGCGCGCTGAGACCCTCCGCCCGCGGCGAACTCGAGATCACTGACGTGAACCGGCGCTATCTGGCCGACGGCGCGCTGCGGGTCGAGCCCATTGGCCGCGGTGTCGCCTGGCTTGATACCGGCACCCACGACAGCCTGCTCGAGGCAAGCAACTACATCGCCACCCTCGAGCACCGCCAGGGCGTGAAGGTCGCCTGCATCGAGGAGATCGCCCTCGAGATGGGCTTCATCGACCGCGGCAAATTGGAAGCGCTCGCCGCCGCGATGCCGCGCAACGACTATCGCGCCTACCTCGAGCGCGTTGCGGTCGATCCGTTGGGCGTGCGGCCCTGAGTCGATTCCGTCACAACGCCATCCAGGCCACGATCAGCACGTAGCACACGAGCCAGAGCGCCGTCTGAAAATGCGCGAGCCAGTCGCGCAGCTCGCCGGCTTGATCGCCGCGGGCGGCGGCCCATTTTTGCCGGCGGAGATTTGCGAGGGTCTGAATCTTGATGAGCGAGCCGAACCACTGCTGATAGAGCAGCAGCGGCACGTCGAGCACGCTCATGCGATGGCCTTCGAGGGCGAGCACGCAGAGGTAGGCGAAGCGCGTGATGAGCACCCAGATCAAGGCGTAGAGCAGCACCACGGGGGAGACGAGCACGGCGAGCAGCACGGCGGTGGTGGGCAGCACGAGGCTCGTCCACATCGAGATGCGCTGGTC
>Ga0157378_10002294_pt1 | contig 17000 bp, 20 predicted proteins | sample M65metaG_FD_115309 | JGI IMG/M metagenome (GOLD analysis project Ga0157378, IMG submission 115309) | Miscanthus rhizosphere microbial communities from Kellogg Biological Station, Michigan, USA - M6-5 metaG | ecosystem: Host-associated > Plants > Roots > Rhizosphere > Soil | place: USA: Michigan...
GTCGACGCCGCCAGGGGCGGGCCCGAGACGACCTATCCCGAATATCAGAAGAAGCTGCGCACGTTGCCGAAGCCGCCCAAGCCGGAAGGAAGCAAGAAGTGAGAAGTAAGAAGTTAGAAGTGAGAAGTCGAATTGCGGCGCTGGCGATCGCGGCATCGATCGCGGTGGTGGCACGCGTGTCCACACAGCAGCCGCCGGCGTCGGAGATCGGCGCGTTCAAGGTTCAGGGCAACGTCTGGATGCTCGTCGGCGCCGGCGCCAACATCGCCGTCCAGGTCGGCGACGAAGGCGTGCTCGTCGTCGACACGGGGCTCGCGCAGAACGCCGAGAAGGTGCTTGCCGCGATCAAGAAGCTGTCGACGCAGCCGATCCGCTGGATCATCAACACGCACTACCATCCGGATCACACCGGCGGCAACGAAGTGCTCGCGAAGGCCGGCAGCCGGACGAACGGCACGCCGGCGGAAGTCCTCGCGCATGAGAACGTCCTCACGCGGCTCAGCGCGCCCGCCGCGAATCGGCCGTCCGCCGGATGGCCGACGGACACCTATTTTCCGGAAGAGAAGGACATCTACTTCAACGGCGAGGCCGTGATGCTCTATCACGACGAGAAGGCGCACACCGACGGCGACTCCATCGTCTTCTTCCGCAAGTCCGACGTCGTCGTCGCCGGCGACACGTTCGTGACGACGAGCTATCCGTACATCGATCAGGCCGGCGGCGGCAGCATTCAGGGAGAGCTCAACGCGCTCAACCGGCTCCTCGACATCGCCGTCCCCGCGCACGCGCAGGAGGGCGGGACGTTCGTGATTCCCGGCCACGGCCGCATCTGCGACGAGGCCGACGTGCTCGAGTACCGCGACATGGTGACCATCGTGCGCGACCGTATCGCCGACATGGTGAAGCGCAAGCTGACGATCGAGCAGGTGAAGGCCGCGCGCCCGACGCTCGACTACGACCTTCATTACGGCTCCACCACGGGGTTTGTGACCACCGCGGGGTTCGTCGAAGCGGTGTACAAGGACCTGTCGAATCCGCAGGGTAAACCGCGTGTCCGCTGAGAGAACACAGAGGCTCATGAGAAAAGAACGATCAACACAGAGATCGCAGAGATCGCAGAGAAAACCCTTGTTGATCTTCTCTGTGATCACTGCGATCTCTGTGTTTAATGCCGTCTCCGCGTTCTCCCAGGCCCAGCAGGCACCGCAGGCTCCGCCCGCGCCGGTGACCGCGAAGTCGGTGGCGCCGATCGACATCACGGGCTGGTGGGTGGCGGTCATCACCGAAGACTGGCGGTGGCGGATGCTCACGCCGCCGAAGGGCGATTACGCCAGCCTGCCGCTCAACAACGAAGGCCGCCGCGTCGCCGACACGTGGGATCTCGCGAAAGACGATGCGGGCGGGCTGTCGTGCAAGCCGTACGGCGTCGGCAACATCATGCGCATGCCGGGACGGATGCACATCACCTGGCAGGACGATCGCACGTTGAAGGCGGAGTTCGACGCGGGCACGCAGACGCGGCTGCTGCATTTCGGCCAGAAGCCGGCCAACGTCGGACAGCCGTCGTGGCAGGGCTACTCGCAGGCGGAATGGCAGGTCGCCGGGCAGGCAGTCGACGTCGATCGCAACGGCATCCCGCAGGTCGGCGCGAATCAGCAGGCGGGCGGCGGCAACAACTTTCTCCTGAACGGCGGCGGCGGTGGCGGGCAGGGGCGCGGAGGACGTGGACGCGGCCGCGGTGCGCCGCCCGTCGGCGGTTCGCTGTTCGTCACGACGACGAACTTCCGCGAAGGGTATCTGCGCAAGAACGGCGTGCCGTACAGCGCGAGCGCGAACATCACGGAGTACTTCGACAAGGTCGGCCCCGAGCCGAACGGCGACGTGATCCTTCTCGTCCGCACCGTCGTCGACGATCCGAAGTATCTTCAGTTGCCGTTCATCACCAGCACGCACTTCAAGCTCGAACGCGACGGATCCAAGTGGAGCCCGTCGCCCTGCAAGATCGACCCGCCCGTCGAACCCGGGAAATAGGGCTTAGGGCTAAGCGCTAAAGGCTCTCCGGTAGTGTCCGCCTTCAGGCGGACGATGTTTCGGTAGTGTCCGCCTTCAGGCGGACCTGGCAGCATCCGTGCTCATGCCGCCGCATGCGCACGAATCAACCCGGTCACCTCAAGTCCTTCGTCTACGCCGGACTCCACCGGTATTTCCTAACGTTTTGCACCGATCGGCGACAGAAGTTCTTCGTCGACAGCGCTGCCGTCGAACTCGTGTTGTCGCAAATTCTGCGCGCTGGTGCTGAAAACCGATTTGCAGTTCTTGCGTACTGCTTCATGCCGGATCATGTCCATCTGCTGGTCGAGGGCGAGGCCGACAGTTCCGATTGCCTGGTCTTCATCAAGAAAGCCAAGCAGTACTCCGGCTTCTATTTCTCGAAGGCCCGCGGCTCGAAGTTGTGGCAGCGGTACGGCTACGAGCGGATCGTCCGCGACGATGAAGTCACGCTGCACGTCGCGCGCTACATGTTGAATAATCCCGTTCGCGCGGGACTCGTTGCTGATCCTCGCGAGTACCCGTTCATCGGATCTGAACGGTATTCCCTAGCAGAGCTTCTCGATGGCGTCGCAACGTAAGGTCCGCCTAAAGGCGGACACTACCGATGCGCAGTCGCAACGTAAGGTCCGCCTGAAGGCGGACACTACCGGTACGCACCAAGGTGAGGTCCGCTTTAGGCGGACGATGCTTCGGTAGTGTCCGCCTTCAGGCGGACCATTCTCCAGCCTGTGGTAAAGTCCACCGCGCCCGATGGGGTTTCTGCAGACAATCGAGAATCTCGGGTTCTCGCAGTGGGTGAAGCAGTCGGGATCGCTCTGGGCGTTTCCGGGCATCCTGCTGATGCACACGTACGGCATGGCGGTGCTCGTCGGCGTGATCGCGGGCATCGACCTCCGCATCCTCGGCCTGGCGCCGGCGATTCCGCTGTCGCCGCTCCGTAAGCTCCTGCCGATCGTCTGGCTCGCGTTCTGGGTCAACGCCATCACGGGCTCGATGCTGCTGATGGCGGACGCGACGACGAAGCTGACGAATCCCGATTTCGGCATCAAGATGCTGTTCATCGTCGCCGCCGTGATCGTGCAGCGCCTGATTCAGTCGCGCGTCTTCGGCGATCCGGACGTCGACACGCGGCCGTTCTCGTCCAACGCGAAAATGCTGGCCGCGGCGTCGCTCGCATGCTGGCTCGGGGCGATCACGGCCGGCCGTCTGCTGGCATACGTCGGGAGCTCGACGGGCCTGTGAACGTCATCTACGAAGTCCTCAGCAACACCTCGCACGTTCACCTGCTGCTGAACCACGTGCCGACGACCGCGTTTACCGTGGCGCTGGTGATCTTCGTCATCGGGCTGGGGACGAAGAGCGACGTGCTGCGCAAGGCCGGCCTCGCGATGTTCTTCGTCATCGCCGGCGTGGCGATTGCCACCTATACCTCGGGATCGGCGGCCGAAGCCTGGCTGCGCGGCACGAGCCCGATGACCGAGCTGCCGCCGCACGTCCTGTCCAACGCGATCCACGAGCACGAAGACTCGGCGTTCTGGGCGACGATCTTGATGGGGCTCACGGGATTTTTCTCGTGGCTGTCGCTCTGGCAGTGGAAGACGGTGAGAAAGCTCCGGTCGTGGAGCCTGCCGCTCGTCACGTTGCTCGCGTTCGCCGCGTTCGTCACGATGTCGCGGACGGCGTACCTGGGCGGGCACATCAGCCACGTCGAGATCCGTCCCGACGTGGTGAACGTCCACAACGCGTGTCTGGCGCTCCTCGACGAAGAGACGAAGCATCCCGGTTCGGTCCCGAACGCGACGCCCAACTGTCCGTGGCAGACGGCCGTGGACGACGTCGCGAAGACGACCGGCGAGCCCGCGCCGTACACGAGCCAGGCGCGCGCGGTCGGCGACTTCGTCATCGGCCACACGTGGATGTGGCCGACGCTCGAGACCCTGCACTTCGTGGGCCTGTGTCTGCTATTCACGACGGTGCTGATCGTCAACCTCCGGCTGCTCGGGCTGATCCGCGTCGTCCCGTATGCGGCCGTCTACCAGCTGCTGCCGATCGGCATGCTCGGCTTCGCGATCAACCTCATCACCGGCATGCTGTTCTTCATCGGCATCCCGAACCAGTACAACGCGAACCCGGTGTTCTACTGGAAGATCATCTTCGTCCTGCTCGGCGGGCTGAACACGGCGTACTTCATGCTCGCCGACGACTCCTGGCGCGCGGGTCCGGGCGTGAGCGCGCCGGCCGGGTCGAGAGTCGCCGCCGCGTCCGCGATCTTCATCTGGGTCGCCGTCCTGTACTGCGGTCACATGCTTCCGTTCATCGGCAACGCGTTCTGACCATGCCTCTCTGGCTCACTGTCGGCCTGATCGTCGTCTGCGGAGCGCTCGTGACCGGGCTGATGGCCTATCTCATCGATCGATCCAATCACGCGTAGCCGCACGTGCACGTCATCCAGCAGTGGACGGAGGCGAACGCGTTCTTCATCTGGCTGCGGGAGTCGCCGTCGATCTGGGCGTATCCAACGGTCTTCTTCCTACATACCATCGGCCTCGTCTTCACGGCAGGCGTGAGCCTGCTCATCGACGCCCGCGTGCTCGGCGCCGCCCGGGAGCTGCAGGTCGCGCCGCTCGGGAAGTTCTTCAAGCCCGTCTGGATCGGCTTCTGGCTCACCGCGATCTCCGGCGTGGTCATGGTGCTCTCGGATTTCGAGACGAGAGTGACCAACCGTCTTTTTCCGCTGAAGATGGCGTGCGTCGTCGCCGCGATCGTGCTGACCGCGCTGATGCGCCGACGTGTCGAACGCGCGGATCTCTCCACGCCGACGCGTGCCATGGCGGCGGCGTCGGTCGCGTGCTGGCTGGGCGCCATCACCGCCGGCCGCTTCATGGCGTTCTTCCAATGAACGCCTGGTGGATTGTTCCCGTCTGGAAGACCATTCACTACGTTGCGATTGCTGCGCTTGCCGGCATTGTCGGCGTCGTCGATTTGAGGATTTTTGGAGTCGGGAAGGGACTCGCGCTGCGGCCGCTCCAGCGGCTGATGCCGTGGGCCGTCGTCGCGTTTGTGGTCGCGGCGGCGTCGGGATTCGCGTTGCTGCGGATCGGCCCCGGGAATTCGCTCGGGCCGCCGGTCAACGTCGCGTTCGCCGCGAAAATCGTGTGCCTCGTCCTGATCGGCCTCAACGACATCCTCTACTTCGCGTCGGGGCTCAAACGCCAGGTGGACGGCGTCGGGCCGGGCGAGCGCACATCGGTAAGCGCGCGCATCGTGGCCGGCGTATCGCTGGTGTTGTGGATTGGCGTCGTCTACTGGAGCCGGATGCTCACGTTTCTGGCCGGCGCCATCTAGGATAAGATTCGACGCCATATGCGCAGAACCGCCGGTCTCGTCCTCACATCCGCGGCGATCGCGTGCGCCGTCGTCGCAGCGCTCGGGGCCCAGGCTCCCGCGGCGGCCCCGTTGCCGTCGCTGAAGGTGCAGGGGGGCGTCTACATGGTCGCCGGCGCGGGCGGCAACATCGCGCTTCAGATCGGCGAGGACGGCGTCGTCCTCGTGGACAGCGGGACGACGGAGGCGGCGGCTCGCGTCATCGCGACCGTGCGGTCGCTGACCGACCGGCCGATCCGCTACATCATCAACACGAGCGCCGATCCCGACCACGTCGGCGGCAACGAGACGATCGGCAGGCTCGGCAGCACGATCGCCGGCGGCAACGTCGGCGCGGGCGCGGGCGTCGGCGCGGGCATCATCGCCCACGAGAACGTGCTCAACCGCATGAGCGCGCCCACCGGCAAAGTGTCGCCGTTTCCGACCACTGCGTGGCCGACCGACACCTTCATCGGCAAGCAGAAAGAGCTGTACTTCAACGGCGAGTCGATTCAGACGATTTACAAGCCCGGCCACACCGACGCCGACTCGATCGTCTATTTCCGCAAGTCCGACGTCATCGTCGCCGGAGAGCTGTTCAATACGCTCACGTATCCCGTGATCGATCTCACGCGGGGCGGCAGCGTGAAGGGCGTGCTCAACGGCCTCAACGACATGCTCGACATGGCGATTCCGAAGGCGATGCAGGAAGGCGGGACGTACATCATCCCGGGCCACGGACGGCTGACCGACGAGGCCGATCTGCTCGAGTACCGCGACATGGTGACGATCATCCGCGATCGCGTGCAGGACGCCATCAAGCGCGGGCAGACGCTCGACCAGGTAAAGGCGGCGAAGTTTACGCTCGACTACGACGCGCGCTGGGGCGCGAGCTCGGGGCCGTGGACGACGGACATGTTCATCGAGGCGGTGTACAAGGATCTGTCGAAGGCCGCCGAGGCGGCGAAGCCCGCGCCGGCCAAGGCGCCCGCGCCCACGCGAAAAAAGTAGCGCGAAGGCTTGAGCCGAGCGTCTGGAAAAACTATGCGGAAACTGATTCTCAGCGTCACGGCCGTCGGCACACTCGCGATTTCACTCGCCGCGCAGGCGCCGACACCTCGCGCGCAGGCGCCCATCGATCTCACCGGCAACTGGGTGTCGATCGTCACCGAAGACTGGCGCTTCCGCATGGTGACGCCGCCGAAGGGCGACTACGCGAGCGTGCCGCTCAACGCGGCGGCGCGCGAGGTCGCCGGCAAGTGGGATCCGGCCAAGGACGAGGCCGACGGCAACGCGTGCAAGTCGTACGGCGCGGCGAACATCATGCGCGTCCCCGGGCGTCTCCACATTTCCTGGCAGGACGACCAGACGCTGAAGATCGAAACCGACGCCGGCCAGCAGACGCGTCTGCTGCATTTCACGGGAGCACCTGGCGGTGAGCCAAGCTGGCAGGGCTATTCGGCGGCCAACTGGGAATTCGCGGGCGGCCGCAATCCCGCGGCGGCCGCCGGCCGCGGCGGCGGTGGCGGCGGCGCCGCCGGTGGCGGACGCGGCGGCGCGGCGCCTCCCGCGGCTCCGCGCGGCGGCTCGCTCAAGGTCGTGACGACGAGGCTGAAGGAAGGCTATCTGCGCAAGAACGGCGTCCCCGTCAGCGAGAACGCCGTCGTGACCGAGTACTTCGATCGCCACGACGAGTCGGACGGTTCGAACTGGTTCACGGTCACGACCGTCGTCAGCGACCCGAAGTATCTCCAGCAGGACTTCATCACGAGCACGCACTTCAAGAAGGAACCCGACGCCAGCAAGTGGTTCCCCTCGCCCTGTAAAGCTCGATAGCCGGATCGACGTACGGGCCACTGAGGCTCGGAGCAAAGCAAAAAAGCCGAGACGCACCGAGATCTGTTTTTTTGAAAAGCAGATCTCCGTGTCCCTCGGCTCTCTTTCGTCTCTGTGCCTCTGTGGCTCGTACGTTATTTCGACTGCAGCGTGGGGTCGGTCTGGAGCAGTTTTTCGAAGCGCAATAGATCTTCGTTGTTCTCGATGCACTCGTATTCGCGCAGGCGCTCGTTCGGGCGCAGGCGGAAGATCTCGTGCTCGTGCCACGGCTTGGTCAGCACGTCCGGGTCTTCGACGGTCACGTCGTAGCGGACCGTGTCGGCGGAATCGCGCGTGTACCGCTCGACGACGTGGAGCTTGTCGCTGTGGATGGTGCCGACGCCGGCGAGCCACGTCTTCTCGTTGAAGCCGGTGACGTCGACGACCAGCGTGTCGCCTTCCCAATGGCCGACTGAATCGCCGTTGAACGACGGCTCCATGTCGTCCGGATGCTTTCTGCCGTCGGTCGGAATGATCCGGAAGGCGTGATGCGCCTCGTAGAGGATCAGCACCTGATCCTTCATCTGGATGATCTGAAACGGCAGCGGACGCGTCGTGATTCGCGGGACGCCCGAGATGAAGCAGCGCGCCATCGGGTCGTCGATGCCGCGGCGCTGGAGGTAGTACTGGCGCTTCGCTTCGGCGTCGGGCTTGTACGACAGCGTTTCGGGCGGTGGCAGCACGCGGCCGGCGGCGCGGTCGGCGTCCGCGATCGCGCGCGCTTCCTTGTCGCCGATGAGCAGCGACAGCGCGCCGGTGATCCAGACACCGGAGAGATCGGGCTTGCCGTCGGCGGCGCGCGGGATGGCCTTGCCTTGCGCAGACACCATCGCGCCCGAGAACATCGCGATGAGCGCGAACGCCGTGAATCGCCTCATCATCGTCCCCCGGTTCCTGCGGGCGGGCCCGCATTCAGCTTCTCGCCATTGGCGAACGTCACTTCGCGCGCGGCGCCGAGCGCCGGCTCGTTCCGCGCCTTCCAGCCGGAGACGGTCACCGTATCGCCCGGTTTGAGCGTGACGTCACGCTTCCAGCCCTGGCGGACGAGCATGTTCGGCGGGTAGCCCTCGAACTTCCACTGCGTCACCGTTCCGCCCTGGTCTTTGACGTCCACGTAGAAGTGCATGTGGGGATTGGTCCAGTCGATCTTCGCGACCGTGCCGGTGACCGTGACCGGCTGATTTCCGTCGTATTCGGCCGCAAACGAGTGATGCGCCGCCACGGGCGCGGCGCACAACGTGGCGGCGAGGAAACAAAGAAGTCGTTTCATGATCGTCCCGGCATCTTACAATACGCCGCGCGAGAGATGCCGACCGACACGGACTTCCGCCGCATCGCTCTTGGCTTTGAGGGCGCGCTCGAGTCGTCGCACATGGGCCATCCGGATTTCCGCGCGCACGGCCGGATCTTCGTCACGCTGCAGCACGATCGCGCGTGGGGCGGCCTGATGCTCACGCCCGATCAGCAAAGGCGGTTCATGAAGGACGATCCCGACTCGTTCAAGCCGGCGGCAGGCGCGTGGGGCGTTGGCGGCGCGACGCTGGTCCATCTGCCGAGCGTCGACGAAGAATCGTTGGGAGAAGCGATCACGATGGCGTTTCAGAACGCGGCGGCCAAAGTCGCGGCGAAAAAGACGACGAGGGCAGGAGGGGCGGGGAGGGCAGGAAAGGCGGGAAGGGCAGGAAAGGCAGGAAGGAAGAAGAGATGAATCTGGTGATTTTGCTTGCGGCGCTCGTGACGACCCCGACCGTCCCGACCGTGACGGAGGCGGTGACGCAGCCGGGGATGATGTATCCGAACCCGCCGGTCAGCGTCGTCCCCACGGCGGTGAAGGTGGAAGACTTTCCGTACATCACCGAAGAGTTCTTCATGTCGGGAACGGCGGCAGGCGCGCGGTACACGACACGCATCGTCATTCGCCGGCCGGCGAACGCGAAGCAGTTCAGCGGGACCGTCGTCGGCGAAGCGATGCACGCCGGCGGGCGGTCGCTGATCTTCGAGTGGTCGCGCGTGTCGATCCTCACGCGGCATCACGTGTTCGCGGAGATCGTCCACAGCCCCGCGCAGATTCAGATGCTGAAGACGTTCAATGCCGAACGCTACGCGTCGCTCAGCATCACGATGGGCCAGAGCAACGAGATCATCGCGCAGTTCGGACGATTGATGAAGGATCCCGGATTGTCCGGCACGCGTCTGCTCGCCGGCTATGCCATCAGGCGCGTCACGCTGATGGGGACGTCCGCCTCCAGCGCGACCGTGCGCAACTACCTCGGCGTGCACGCAGATCTTCGCATGCCGGACACCGCGCCGATCTTCGACGGGTTCCTCCTGACGAGCACGCTCGGCAACACGCCGCTGCCGATCGTCGACGTGCCGATCGTGCAGATGCCGACGCAGACCGAGGTCGCGATGTACGCGGCGCAGGGCAACGGCTACCGGCGTCCGGACAGCGACGCGCCTGGCAACAGGTTCCGACTCTATGAAGTCGCGGGGATGCCGCACAACAACTCGCGCGACAACCCCGGCTTCCTGAACGAGCCCTGCACGCTGCCGGTCACCGATTTCCCCGCGGGCGCCTTCACCGCGCTCGGGCTGAACTATCTCGTCGAGTGGATCGAGAAAGGGAAGACACCGCCGCATGCGCCGCCGATCGAGACGGTCAACGGCGCCGTCGCCGTCGACGAGTACGGCAACGCGAAAGGCGGCGTGCGGAACATCTTCGTCGACGTGCCGACGGCGTCAAACGGCGTGCTCGGGAAAGGCAAGACGCCCCAGCAGGACCGGCTGTGCCAGCTCGGCGGGACGAAGGTGCCGCTTCCGGACGCGACGCTGGCGAAACTCTACAAGAACAGCGACGGCTATCAGCAACGTGTAAACGGGCGGCTGTCGGAACTGGTAAAAGAGGGTTGGTATCTCCCGGAGTACGTCGGCGACGTCCGCAAGGACGCGAAGGGGGTGCGAATTGGACATCCTTAATATCGGTGGGGCAGACGGCAGGTTCCTGATCGAAGCGCTGGGCGTTTCGCTGCTGATCGCCGTGCTCGCATGGCGTCGCGCTGGCCTGACTGCCGGGATTCTGGCAACGGCCGTTGCCGCGGTCGCGCTGGTGGTCGCCAACGCGATGAGTCCGGACGCCAGTCCCGGACTCAACTTCGCGATCGTGAGGACGTTGTTCATCGTCGTCCCCACCGCCCTGCTGCTAGGCGCGTCACGCCGGCAATGGATTGCACGTCACGCCTGGGTGCTCGTGCTGCTCGGTCCCGTCCTCTTCGTCGGGTGCTACGTGGGCATCTGCGAGCTGTGCGTGAAAGCTGGCGTGATCTGATATCTTCTTGGACTGCTAATCGGACTTTTGGAGGTACTTAAATGACCGTTTCTAGGAAAGTCGGCCTGGCGGCTGGCGCGCTGGCGGCCCTCTGGGTCGCAGGCTTCGTCTTCGCGGCGCGGCCCGCGGCGCAGGAACAGCCCCGCATGCGCGACTCGATCGTCGGCAAGAAAGCCGGCGTGTATTTCAAGAACGTCACCACCAGCACGCTGAAGGAACTGAGCGTGGACGACTTCATCGGCGCCATGGGCGTGATGACCGACGCGATGGGCCTCGACTGCGCCGACTGCCATCCGAACGCGGGCAGCGATCAGGTCGACTGGGTGTTCGATACCGCGCGCAAGAAGACCGCGCGCCGCATGGTCGAAATGGTGGCCAGCCTGAACAAGACGTTCTTCGGCGGCGCGCAGCGCGTGACCTGCTGGACCTGCCACCACGGCCGCGTCGTCCCGGCGACCTCGATCGCGCTCAACGCGGTCTACGAGGCGCCGAACAGCGAGCTCGACGACTTCGTCCCGCGCGATCCGGATCAGCCGGCGGCGACCGAGATCCTCGACAAGTTCATCGCGGCTGTCGGCGGCACGCAGCGCTGGGGGGCGGTCCGCAACTACATCGCCACGGGCAGCAGCATCGGCTTCGGCGGTTTCGGCGGCGACGGCCAGTTCGAGATCTTCGCGGCCGCGCCCGCGCAGCGCACGGTGCGCATCCAGTTCCCGCAGCACCGCGACCGCGGCATCAGCACGTGGGTCTACAACGGCACGAACGGCTGGATCAATACGCCGCGCGCGCTGCTCGAGAACTACGACCTGATCGGCGGCGAGCTCGACGGCGCGAAACTCGAAGCGCTGATCGCGTTCCCGGGCAACATCAAGAACGCGCTGACGAACTGGCGCACGGGCTTCCGCCGCGTCATCGGCGACCAGGAGTACTTCACGGTGCAGGGTAACGGCCCGCGCGGCTCGCTCGCCACGTTCTACTTCGACCCCAAGACGTATCTGCTGAAGCGGCTCGTCCGCCTCGCGCCGTCACCGGTCGGCAACGTCGGCGTGCAGATCGACTACGACGACTGGAAGGACGCCGGCCAGGGCGTGAAGCTGCCCTTCGAGTACAACTTCTACTGGCTCGACGGCCGCTACACGGCGAAGATCAAGGACTACAAGTTCAACACGACGATCGACCCGACGGTCTTCCAGCGCCCGAAGGACCAATAAGCCCCACGAGGCTAGGAGTGCCGGTGCGAATCCGGCATTCCTAGCTTGCTTGCCGTATCCCCCTCGAAGTCAATTTCGATCATCACCGCCGGCTCCTTGCCCACGACCCAGCCGTCGTGGCCGGGATCGATCGCCACTACCTGCGGCGCCTTGTGCTCGACGATGCAGCCGTCGGCGTACTCGATGTGGATCTCGCCGCGCGCGAGGAAGCCGACGTGCGCGTGCATGCAGAGCTCGGTGCCCGTGACGGGCTTCATGTCCTTCGCCCAGTGGAAGCCGGGCGGATAGATCATCCGCTTCACGCGGGCGGCCCCGGCGCGGCCGACGTCGAGGCGGACGTGGCCGATGTACCGGTGTTCGGCTCCTCTGACAGCCGCTAAGAGCGCGTCCTTCGGCGCGGCCTTCTTGAGCGGCTTGCGGGCCACCTTCTTTTTGGACTTTTTCTGCGCCTTCTTCTTCGCCATAGTGGGGCGATGCTAACACCATTGACGATCCGGCAGGCAACCGAGGCGGACGCCGGGGCCCTCGTCGCGATCTACGCGCCCTACGTCGAGGAGACGCCGATCTCGTTCGAGGCCGTCGTGCCGTCGGCGGACGAATTCGCCGCGCGAATGCGCAAGTCCCTCAGCGCCTGGCAGTACCTCGTCGCCGAACGAGACGGCCGCATCGTCGGCTACGCCTACGGCGGGACGCATCGGGAGCGCGCCGCTTACCGGTATTCCGTGGAGGTGTCGGCCTACGTCGATCGCGCGTGCCACCGGCAGGGGATCGGGCGCGCGCTCTACACGAAGCTGTTCGACGATCTCGCGGCGAAAGGCTACTGCGAGGCGTTCGCCGGCATCACGTATCCCAACGAGGCGAGCATCGGCCTCCATGCCGCGGCGGGCTTCACGATGATCGGCATCTTCCGGCGCATCGGCTGGAAGTTCGATCGCTGGCACGACGTCGCCTGGATGCAACGCCCGCTGAGGGACCGACCGCTCGCGTAGTCCCTGGAGATCACGAGACGAATTAACGCAGAGATCACAGAGATCGCAGAGAAGGCCTATTTGTTTTCTCTGTGATCTCTGCGATCTCTGCGTTGATTGTCGTCTCCCGATCTCTCAAGACTCCGATTCACGCTACGTTGACGACGAACCGGCCGCGGGCGTGGCCGGACGCCAGCGTCACGAACGCCTCGGGCAGGCCGTCGAGTGGGATCTCGCGCGCGATCGTCTTCAGCATCTTCGGCTTCATGTCGGACGCCAGCCGCCGCCAGACCTCGAGCCGCGGCGCCATCGGACACATCACCGAGTCGATCCCGAGCAGGTTGACGCCGCGCAGGATGAACGGGATAACCGTCGTGTGCACGTCGACGCCGCCCGTCAGGCCCGAGTTCGCGATGCTCGCGCCATAGGCCATCGTCTTCGTCAGCCACGCCAGCGTGTCGCCGCCGACGGGATCCACCGCGCCCGCCCAGATGCCTTTGCCGATCGGCCCGGCGATCTTCTCGACCGCCGACCGCGGCATCACGGTCTTCGCGCCGAGCGACTTGAGGTAGTCGTGTTCCTGATCCTTGCCGGTGACGGCGGTCACGTCGTACCCGAGGCCCGCCAGAATCGCGACGCCGACGCTGCCGACGCCGCCCGTCGCGCCGGTGACGACGACCGGACCGGCGCCGGGCGTGAGGCCGTTCTGCTCGAGCCGGATGACGGACAACGCGGCGGTGAAGCCCGCGGTGCCGAGCGTCATGGCGTCGAGCAGCGTCAGCGACGACGGAAGCTTGACGACCCATCCGGCGGGGACGCGGACGTACGCGGAGTAGCCGCCGTCGCTTGCGACGCCGAGGTCATAGCCTGTGACGAGGACCTGATCGCCTTCTTTGAAGCGCGCGTCCGTGCTCGACGCCACCGTGCCCGAGACGTCGATGCCGCCGATGAGCGGCAGCTTCTTGAGAATCTTCGCCGCGCCGGTCGCCGCGAGCGCGTCCTCGTCGTTGACGCTCGACCAGGCGGCCTTGATCACGACGTCGCCCGGCGTCAGTTCGTCGATCGTCGTCTCGACGACGGCGCCGGCGATTTTGTCTCCGGCCTGCGCGATGCGGAAAGCGTTGAAGGAGGTCGGCACGGCGGAGAGATTACCTCAGGTGCCACATGGAAGAGGTTTTCCCATGCGTTGGCACGCCAACGACTCCAGAGAGTTGCTTTTTTGCGCGTGAATTCGCCGTCTGATGCAGAAAAGATACGGATGAGCCCGGCATCTTCCTTGCGATGCGTCCGAGCACTGAATGGAATCGACGCGTCGCGACTATCTACTGATCGCCGCGGTCATCGGGACCGCGATCCTCATCGCCAGGCTCCTCGCTTTGTGAGGTGAGGGGCGCGGCTATACTGCGGGCCTAAAGGCCTGCAGCTACAGTGAGCCCCCTCATCACCCCCGCCGTCCAGCAGTGGATCGACGACGCCAGGCGCGACCCGGACGCATTCTGGGACCGCGCGGCGCGCGAGCTGCCGTGGTTCAAGACCTGGGACAAAGTCTTCGAGTGGACGCCTCAGAAACAGTCGTTCCGCTGGTTCGTCGGCGGCGAGACGAACCTCTGTCATAGCGCGCTCGATCATCACGTCGCCCTCGGCTGCGGCGATCGCGTGGCGATGCTGTACTTCAACGAGCGCGGCGATCGCGCGTCGTACACCTACGCGCAGCTCCTCGAACAGGTGAAACGTACCGCCGCGGCGCTGCGCGGGCTCGGCATCGGCAAAGGCGATCGCCTGACGATTTACATGCCGACGTCCGTCGAAGCGATCGTGCTGATGCTCGCGACGGTCCGGATCGGCGCCATCCACTCGGTCGTCTTCGCCGGCTTCGGCGCCAACGCGCTTGGCGATCGCATTGCGGCGAGCGGCTCCAAGGCCGTGTTTACCGCGGACGTCACGTACCGCAAGGGCAAGGACGTCGCGCTCGTGCCGATCGTCGAGGAGGCGATGAAGGTCGGCGGGGCATCGGTCGAGCACGTCGTCGTGTGGCGACGTCAACGTCCGGCTGAAGCCGGACGCCACGAACGCTATGAGGACTGGAACGCGTTTCTGCAACGGGGCGACGGGCAGTCGAGCGACGTCGAGCGGATGGAGGCCAACGAGCCGGCCTACATGATCGCGACCTCGGGGACGACGGCGAAGCCGAAGCTCGCGGTCCATGTACACGGGGGCTACCAGGTCTTCATGGCCAGCATGGGGAAGTGGTGCTTCGGCCTGAACGAAAACGACATCTGGTGGACGACGAGCGATATCGGGTGGATCGTCGGCCATGCGTACATGGTTCATGCGCCGCTCGTCGCCGGCGCGACGACGATTGTCTTCGAAGGCGCGCTCGATCATCCGGGCCCCGACGCGAACTGGCGCGTGGCGGTGGAGGAGTTCGGCGCGACGGGGATCTTCACGTCGCCGACGGCCGTCCGCATGCTGATGAAGTACGGCGACGCGCCGCTCAAGAGCGTCGATCACTCGCGCCTGCAGCGCGTGGTCTGTGCGGGAGAAGTGCTGAATCCGGCGGCGTGGGAGTGGCTGCAGCACACGATCCTCCGGGACCGCGCGCCGGTGATTGACCACATGTGGCAGACGGAGACGGGCGGTCCGGTGTTTGGCAACCCGTACGGTCTGGAGCTCTTGCCGATCAAGCCCGGCTCGGCGGCGATTCCGCTGCCGGGGATCGAGGCCGCCGTCGTCACGCTCGACGGCGAGCCGTGCGCGGCGAACGAAAAGGGGATCATGACGATTCGGCGTCCGTTCCCCGGCTTGACGGCGTCGCTGTGGGGCGAGCCTGAGCGCTATATCCGCGATTACTGGGAGCGGATTCCCGGCGCGTACTACTGCGGCGACTCGGCGCACGTGGACGACGACGGCTACGTCTGGTTTGCCGGCCGCGCCGACGAGATCATCAAGATCGCGGGACACCGCATCGGGACGATTGAAGTCGAGAGCGCCTTCCTGAAACACCCGGCGGTGGCCGAGTGCGGCGTCATCGGGCGGCCCGACGACACGCGCGGGGAGGTGGTCTCGGCGTTCGTGCTCCTCAAGAACGGCCAGACGCCCTCCGGCGAGCTCCGCAAGGCGCTGATCGACACGGTCAGGCGGGAACTCGGGCCGATCGCGGTCATCGGCGAGCTCAATTTCGTGTCGATGCTGCCGAAAACCCGGAGCGGCAAGATCATGCGGCGGGTGCTGAGGGCCGTCATCCTCGGCCGGGATCCCGGCGATATCACGACGATCGAGGACGAGGGGTCCGTCGAAGACGCGCGGGAGGCGTGGCGACAGATGAGGCGGGAAGTCGAGGCGGAAACGCCCCCCGGGCTATAAATTCTGTCTTGTTGAGCCGATAGTCAACATCGATTAAGATAAAGCACGCTTTTTTAAGCGGGAGGTTTTCGATGCGTAAGAAGTTGTCGGTCATGATCGCCAGCGCCGCCCTGTTCGCCGCCGCGGTGCCGGTCGTTGCACACCATTCGTTCGCCGCCGAGTTTGACGCGAAGAAGCCCGTCAAGCTGCAGGGCACGGTGACGAAGATGGAGTGGATCAATCCACACGCGTGGATTTATCTCGATGTGAAGAACACCGACGGCTCCGTCACGAACTGGATGGTCGAAGCCGGCGCGCCCAACGCGCTGCTGCGCCGCGGTTGGACGAAGGCGTCGCTGCTTCCGGGCACGGAAATCCTCGTCGAGGGTTACCAGGCCAAGGACGGCGCGAACCGCGCCAACGGCCGTGACATCACCTTCAAGGACGGCAAGAAGCTGTTCGTCGGTTCGACCGGCACCAACGCGCCCGACGAGCGCAAAGAACCGTAGCCTCCGGCGTCAGCCGGACGGATTTCGAACGGGGCGTCTCAAGACCTACTTGGGACGCCCCGTTTGTCGTTTTCGGGGCGGCCGAGCGCGCCTGTCGCGTTGACTTACGCAGTGCAATCAAGTAGAAATTCATCTCGCTGTAAGTATTGATGGCGGCTTCCACAGGAGATTTTTCCATGCGAAATTGGTTCAGGACGTCCATGCTGGCCGTTGGAGTGGCCGCGGTCGTGTCGCTCGCGGTTCTGCCCACGGTGCTGCGTGGCCAGGCGCCCGCCGGGCGCGGCGCGGCTCCCGCGGCGGCGCGCGCCCCGAGAACGGCGGACGGCAAGCCGAATCTGAACGGCATCTGGCAGAC
>Ga0157378_10002295_pt1 | contig 16997 bp, 13 predicted proteins | sample M65metaG_FD_115309 | JGI IMG/M metagenome (GOLD analysis project Ga0157378, IMG submission 115309) | Miscanthus rhizosphere microbial communities from Kellogg Biological Station, Michigan, USA - M6-5 metaG | ecosystem: Host-associated > Plants > Roots > Rhizosphere > Soil | place: USA: Michigan...
CCCGCCGGCCTGAACTGGTGGTTTTTTTTCGAACGAAATGAAAGCCTTACTAAGTTTACTACCAATGCAACAATCACCGTTTTGCCTAAAACGCTCATACAGCTGTTGAACAGCATGCAGGTTATCTTATCTTGTGCTTCGCGATGATATTTAATTTGCATAGACGCTGTTTCCCTATTAACGATCGAATAACAATATGTTAAAGCACACCCTTATCTAGTAGGTAAAAATTAAGCAGCATTTTTAATTTCTCTTCTGTCATCATCATAACGGGGAAAACTTTAAGCTTTTATTAGCAAACCAGTGCAGGGTTTTACTGCGCAATCACTCCTGAGTCGTAGACAAGATAACATTACTATTGTGAAAACAACCTGTTTCCATAATTGGCATTGCTATGCGTTTTCCAAATCAAGAATAATTAATGAACAAAAAATGAGCATTATGAAAAGATTGTATGGTTTATTGTCCGTATTACTGCTGTTTGTTGTACAGGTTTCGCTGGCACAAACGATCGAAGTCCGCGGAAAAATCACCGATGCCACTGGCACCGCCATTCCGGACGCCAGCATCAATATTAAAGGAACGAAAACAGGTGCTAAAGCCGGGGCAGACGGTAGTTTCAAACTCAATGCAAAACCAGGCGCCACCCTGGTCATTAGTGCAATAGGATTTGCTTCAAAAGAAATGCCTGCATCTGCGGATAATCTTACTATAGCGCTTAATACAGATGCACAGGGTTTAAGCGAGGTGGTAGTCACCGCCCTTGGTATTAAAAGAGAAAAAAGATCATTGGGCTATGCAACACAAACCGTGGGGAGCGATGCTTTGAATAAGTCGGGCAGTGGTAACCCGCTCAGCGAATTGAATGGAAAAGTATCCGGATTAACGGTTATCAACAGTTCGGGTGATCCTGGCGGAAGTACTTATATACGCCTGCGGGGCGCTACTTCACTTACACAGAACAATCAGCCGCTGATGGTAGTTGATGGAGTACCGATTGACAATACGGTCAATAATTTTGACCCTACTTTTAATGGCTTCCAATCTTCCGGCGCCAATGCTGATCTGCTGGGCGGGGCACAACCTACCAACCGTGGAGTAGACATTAACCCCGATGACATAGAATCCGTAACCGTATTAAAAGGGCCTGCTGCTACAGCATTGTATGGAATACAGGCATCGAGCGGTGCGCTGATTATTACAACCAAAAAAGGGAAGATGGGCAAACGCGGAACTGCCGTTTCATTTAATTCTTCAGTGACAATAGATAAGGTGAGTCATTTGCCCGGCTTACAAACTGGGTATTCGCAGGGAGAAGGCGGACAATACCTGGCTCCTGAAACGGGCGCCTCTATTTCATGGGGTGCAAAAATTGATACCCTGTCATGGGATGGTTCAGGCACTTATCCATTTGATCTGCATGGAAATATCGTTGGTAAATCAGACCCCACTGCTAAAATTCCTGTTACGCCTTATGACCGCTATAAGTTTTTTCAAACAGGTGTAACCTATAATAATAATATCTCGCTTACCGGCAACACTGAAAAATCGAGTTATCGTTTGGGGCTTGGCAATATCTACCAAAATGGTATCATCCCCCTTAGTAAATATGTAAAAACAACTTTTAGCTTGAGCGGGCAAGCAGCCATCTCCGATAAATTTAATATTTCGGGCGGTGTCACCTATATCAATTCCACCAACGACAAAACACAACAGGGTTCCAATCTTTCCGGTGTTATGCTGGGCCTTACCCGTACGCCGGCAACATTCGATAACTCTAATGGAGCATCTAGCGCAAAAGATCCCTCCTCTTACCTTCTGGCGGATGGCAACCAGCGAAATTACCGTGGTGGTGGGGGCTATGACAATCCCTACTGGTCTGTGAACAAAGAGCCTTTTACATCAAAGCTCGATCGTTTTTTCGGTTATGGTCAGGCCAGCTACAAACTGGCAGACTGGATTGAGTTTAATGAAAGACTCGGTGGCGATGTTTATTTCCAGAACGACAAAAATGCCTATGACATTAACTCAAGAGCGTTTGCTGCAGGCGCTGTTTATCTAACGGATTACGGCAACCGCCAATTCAATTCAGATTTTACTATTAACCTGAAAAAACAACTTACCAGCAAATTATCAGCATCGCTTATATTGGGTCACAATTATTTTGTACTGAACCAGAGCAATCGTCACATCTCGGGCACCACGCTGGCATTGCCAGATTTCCTTGATGTAAGTAACGCCGCAGCTATCCAGTCGAGTGAAGCAGAAGTAAGAAAAAGAACGATGGCCTTCTATGGCGCGCTTGATGTAGCTTATAACAATATGCTTTTTCTGTCTGTAAGCGGTAGAAGAGAAGAAACGTCTACCTTACCGGCTTCAAACAATGTATTTTTCTATCCTTCTGCCAGCCTGGGTTGGGTATTTACTGAATTACCGGCATTGAAAAATAATAGCATACTGTCATTCGGCAAGGTACGTGCCTCTATTGCCGGTACCGGTAAAGATGCATCGCCCTATGCTATTACAACGCCCTATTCAACTGCTACATTTTTAGATGGTTTTACCGGAGGAGTTACTTTCCCGGTAAATGGTGTACCCGGTTACCAAATCAGCTCCGGTACTACCACCATCGGCGGCGGGCAAGTGCTAAAACCCGAGCATACTTATTCTTATGAAGCCGGAGCAGATATTGGCTTCCTGAAAAACCGGATCAATCTTTCTTTTACAGGATATTACAGCAAGACTACCGATGATATTTATCCCATTAACCTTCCCTATTCAACAGGCTTTGCCGGCAAGGTGGTAAATGCCGGAAGTATTCAGAACAAGGGGTTGGAAGTAACATTGAACACCACTCCGGTAAAATCAAAGGATTTACAATGGGATGTAAATTTTAACTGGTCGCGCAATGTCAGTAAGGTACTTGCGCTCTACAATGGGCAAGATAGATTTTTGATAGCAGGATTCGGAGGAGGTGAGGCAGAAATTGATGCCGTGGTAGGACAACCGTATGGAGTTATTTATGGCAACACTACTCCACACAGCGACCTGAATAATACTAAAAGTCCCCTGCTGATCGATGATATCAAAACAGATCCAAATTACGGTCAGTCATTGGCGTTCGGAGTAGGTCCGAACCTGGTATTGGGCAATACTAATCCGAAATGGATAGGATCCGTAATCAGTACTGTAACATGGCAGGGTTTTGCTTTAAGTGCACAGGTAGATGTTAAACATGGAGGACAGATGTGGAATGGTACGCGGGGCGCACTGGCCAATAAAGGCACTGCTATCGAAACCGCTAACCGAGGCAGCAGCGTAGTCTTTAACGGTCTGATGGGCCACCTCGATGATAACGGTAATGTAGTACACTATGCTGCAGACGGCGCTACAGAAGTTGCCGGGCCCGGGGCACCGAATGATCCCAAGAATGCAACCACTTTTACAGAATATTACTGGCAAAATATAGGAAGCAGTTTTGGAGGAGGTCAGGATTTTGATATTGAAGATGCGGGTTTCACGCGCATCAGGCAATTGAGCTTAACTTTTCAATTTCCAAAATCATTACTCCAGAAAATGCGTTTCCAAAATCTTTCATTCACTGTATTTGCCAATAACCTGCATGTATGGACGAAATACGACGGTGTGGATCCGGAGACAAGCCTCACCGGACCGGCCAATGCACAGGGGCTGGACTATTTCAATAACCCCGGCACCAAAAGCTATGGTATAAGGCTTAACCTGGGATTTTAAATTCAACCATTAAAAGAGACTGACATGAAATATAGAATAATCATCATCATAACAATGGCAGCCGGTATTTTTCAATCGTGCAAAAAAACATTTTTTACCGATGTGAATAATAACCCAAATGTTGTTTCATCTGTAACCCCCCCGCTGTTATTAAGTACTACCGAAGCTGCGCTGGGCTACGTGGTGGGCGGAGACATTTCAAGATTTGGTTCTTATTTTGATCAACAGGTATTTGGCAAAAGCCAGCAAAGCCAGACCATCTATCAGTATGGCGTAAACGCAGGCACTTTTGACAATGCATGGATTGATCTGTACACCTCTGTGGTTGAAAACAACGCTACCATGATGCAGGTGGCCGATGCCGGAAAATACAATATTTACAGTGGCATTTCCCGGATCATCATGGCTTATACCTTGCAGGTAGCCGTTGACCAATGGGGCAAAATTCCGTATTCGGAAGCTGCTAAAGGAAACCTTACCGGAGGTTCATTAACACCCAAATACAATGATGATAAAGCACTATACGACACCATCGCAACCCTGATAGATCAGGGCATCAGCTACCTCAATAATTCAAATATAGGGCCTGCCACCCCGGGGGGCGATGATGTAATCTATGGTGGCAATGCATCTAAATGGATAAAATTTGGCCACGCCATCAAAGCCAGGCTCTACATTCACCAGAGCAAAAATAACAGCACCATGGCTACCAATGCGCTGGCAGAAATTGCGCTGTCGTTCACCGGCACCGGCGACAATGCTCAATACAATTGGGTTAGTGCAGAAACGGCTGCCAATCCCTGGTACCAGTTTAACCGCGACAGGCCAGGGTATGTTACTTTCACCAATAGTCCGTTAGCGACCATGCTCACCAACCTGAATGATCCACGATATGCTATTTTTTATGATAAACCCAATGACGGCCTGGGGCAGAACAAAAATCATTACGGCGGCCTCAATGAATATTATGGCGCCATCGATGCGCCAACAGAATTTATTACGTACGATGAATTACTGTTTATGAAAGCCGAGTGTACGGTTACCGCTAAAAACGATATTGCAGCCGCGCAAACTGCTTACCGTAGTGCTATTACAACCAATATGCAAAAGCTGGGTGTGAGCGGTGCCGATATAGCTACTTATATCGCTGCCAACGGTATATTGCCGACAACCAATGCCGCAGCCATTGCCCAGATAGCGGCTCAGGAATATATTGCACTATTTCTGAATCCGGAAGCATGGACAGTATGGCGCCGTACTGCCTCACCGGCATTAACCCCGGTTTCAGGAACCAATGGAGTTCCCCGCAGGCTTGAATACACCCAAAGTGAATATTCATACAACCCCGCGAATGTGCCCGTACCAGCAAATAATAACACCCTGTTCTCACCAAAGATATTTTGGGACAACTAATTCAATTGTGTAACCCTTCTAAAAAAACAAATCGCCCTTCCCGGGCGATTTGTTTTTTTAGAATTTATGATTTCATTTTTTTACAGTTTTATCTCTTCTTCGTGTTTGTCGTAGAAATGAAATTCTGTAAGGTGATAATTGGTGTTTTCTTTTAGTTTGATGCGTTGTTTATGTTTCCAACGCCATTTCCACAATCTTGATCTGAAAATGCCCCCACGGGTAAGATAGGCAAACATAATGGGGTGTACCACCAATGTAAGATCGGTGTGTTTATGGGTAAGCAGGTAGTTTAGATTTTTTTCTATTTCATCTTCCAGGATAAGGGCGCTGGATATTTTACCGGTGCCATTACAACTCGGACAGATTTCCTGGGTATTGATATTTACTTCCGGCTTCATGCGCTGCCGGGTTATCTGCATCAAACCAAATTTTGAAATAGGCAATACAGCATGCTTGGCACGGTCAGTCCGCATAAATCCCTCCATTGCCTCCATGAGCCGGCGCTTGTTATCGGGAAGTTTCATGTCGATAAAATCGACAACAATAATGCCCCCGAGGTCACGCAATCTTAATTGCCGCGCAATTTCATCGGCTGCCTCCATATTTGTTTCGAGCGCATTTTGCTCCTGGTTATTGCTAACGCTTTTATAACCGCTGTTTACATCTATTACGTGCAATGCTTCGGTATGCTCAATAATCAGGTAGGCACCGCTGGGAAGATTCACGGTTTTTCCAAAAGCCGCTTTTACCTGCTTGGTAACGCCAAACTGGTCAAAAATAGGTGAGCCATTATGATAGAAGGAAACGATATCTGCCTTTTCAGGTGCTATACGCTGGATATAATTCTTGGCATCATTGAAAATGTTTTTATCATTGACAACAATCCGGTTAAAATCTTCATTCAGTAAATCGCGGAGGATGCTGGTTGTTTTTGTCTGTTCGCTCAACACTTTTGCAGGTGCTACTGCATTCTTCAGGTTTTGCTGGATAATCTTCCAGGTTTCTACCAGGGCCAGCAGGTCTTCATGCAGTTCGGCCGTATTTTTTCCTTCTGCCGCTGTACGCACAATTACGCCAAAGTTTTTTGGCTTGATGGCTTCAATAATTTTCTGCAGGCGCTTTCTTTCATCGGAAGAATGGATCTTCCTGGACACTGCAACGATGTCATTGAAGGGCGTAATTACCACAAACCGACCGGGTAATGAAATTTCGCAACTCAGGCGGGGGCCTTTTGCAGCAATCGGTTCCTTTAAGATCTGAACCAGTATATTGGGTTTGCCACCCAGCACTTCGTTTATCTTACCGGTTTTTATAATCTCCGGCTCTACCTGGAACTGACCGAAATCAAAACCATTCTCGTTCTGATCGGTGATAGCGGTTTGGGTAAACTTCAGTAAAGACCTTGCATAGGGACTAAGATCGGTATAGTGAAGAAATGCATCTTTTTCAAATCCTACATCTACAAATGCAGCATTCAATCCCGGGATAAGCTTTTTAACTTTCCCCAGGTATAAATCACCCACAGCAAAACTGGCATCCGTTTTTTCGTTATGCAGCTCTACTAATTTTTTATCCTCTAAAAGGGCAATCTCTACTCCCTGCGGAGCGGCGTTAATAATAAGTTCCTTGTTCAATCTAAACACATTTACGGGTAAACCATCACACACTAAAAGGAAGACGCTGAGGTGGTTCTACTTGCCGGCTATCCATGGCTGTAAACATAATGCAATCGCGCACACTATAGAAGGCAGATAAAGCGTTCAGCAATAAAAAGAAAAGGAGGGCCCGTTACACACTTACGGGCCCTGAAAAAATTATTTGTTTCTCTTCTTATGACGGTTCTTTCTGAGTCTTTTTTTACGTTTATGCGTTGCTATTTTATGACGCTTTCTCTTTTTACCACAAGGCATTGCTGGAGTATTTTTTTTGTTAAGTAATTATTTCAGTGATTTAATCTTTTCGTCGATCTCTTTTACCATCTGTGGATTGGAGATATATTTTTTTGCGGTACTATACCAATATACCGCATTGGTATTATCGCCTTTTCTTTCATACGCTTCCGCCAGCATAAAAATCGCTTCCAGGTTTTCCGGCTCTTTCTGCGTAACCCTGGTTAAACGTTCAATCGCCTTGTCCAACTGTCCTGATATCACACCTCCTACACCCAGCATCAACTGCGCATACATATTGGTACTGTCTCTCTTCGCTACCTGCAGTATCTTTTGTATACCGGTCATTATCTCCTGGCCGCTGGAAGCTGTACTGCCGAAAATATAACAACTTCCCAAACCAATAACGGATGAATCATTTGCCGGATTAATGATCAGCGCCTTCTCAAACAGGTCTTTTGCTTCATCGGCCATCCATTGTTTAATGGCAGGCTGATTGGTTCCCTGCAATTCATTTAAAAATTGGCGGGCTGCGAAGGTGAGACTTTTTTCAGAATTTTCCAACTTAGCCGCAGCAGCAGTATAATACGCGTAAGGTTCAAAAAAATGAGCCGAATCTTTCCAGAAAACAGCCAGTTGGCGATAAACTTTGATTTGCTGATCTTTTACATCGCCCCTGACTACAGAAGATTCAAGTTTTGTAACATAGGCCTGTTGTGCCAAGGGGAGTTTCTGCCTGGCAGCCTCTATGATAATGGACGCATCCATTTTTTTAGTTGCGGCGATACCTGCCTGTTCAGCAGCGGCTTGCGGCTTTTTGGGCGGTGTTGTATTTCCCAAAAAATAAATCAGCAGCAGTAAAATAAACCCCGAACCAATGAGCATTAATTGCTGTTTCTTCACTGAATTGTTCAATTAGGCATGCAATTTACATCTCGCCCTCGGGGTTTGGTTGATCTTCTTTTACGGTTTCCAGTTTTTTAACTTCCTGTACAAACTCCTTAGCGGGTTTAAATGCAGGTATAAAATGCTCCGGAATGTGCACCGCTACATTCTTTTTAATATTGCGGCCAATTTTTGCTGCACGCTTCTTGGTAATGAAACTGCCAAATCCGCGGATGTAAATATTTTCCCCCTGCGCCAATGTATCTTTTACCTCTTTAAACATGGCTTCAAGGGTCACCAAAACATCGATTTTGGGAATACCGGTTTTTTCGGCGATCTGATTGATTAAGTCGGCTTTTCTCATTTTGTTGAAAACTTGAGGGTTTATAATATTATCAGTAACAAAACGAAATTTTTGTCATTTTCATATCTGGTTCATAACCAACTACGAAGATAATATAAAAGAACTTTTCTAATAACGCAAATGCAAGATAAAATATTGGTTTTGAAGAATAAACGTGTCAAAGGCCAAAAAACCTGCTATTTTTACCCTTTTTCCTCCTGAAAAAGGACGAATTCACGCTATGACGGCCGATTTTACAAAAAAACTCTTGAAATGGAACCGGGATATAAACACCCGCTCCATGCCGTGGAAAGCTGAAAAAGACCCGTATAAAATCTGGCTGAGTGAAATCATTCTGCAGCAGACAAGGGTTGAACAGGGCCTGGGGTATTATGAAAGGTTTATTAAGGCATTTCCTACCATACAGCAACTTGCAAAAGCGCCAGAAGAAAAAGTGTTTAAGCTGTGGGAAGGCCTTGGTTACTATACGCGTTGCAAAAACCTGCTTGCGACGGCTGTTTTTATCAGCAAGGAAAAAAAAGGAAAGTTCCCTGACGATTATGAAACCATTCTCTCGTTGAAGGGCGTGGGTCCCTACACCGCTGCCGCCATCGCATCTTTCGCTTTTAAACTGCCGCATGCCGTAGTTGATGGAAATGTATTCAGGGTTTTGTCAAGATATTTCGGCATGTCCACTCCCGTCGACAGTACTACCGGCAAAACTTTGTACGCGCTGCTGGCAAATGAACTGCTCGATAAGGATGAGCCAGGTATATACAACCAGGCAATTATGGATTTTGGCGCCGTTGTGTGCAAACCACAACAACCACTTTGCGGAATATGCCCTCAAAAAAATGATTGCCGGGCGCTTGCATTAAAAGCTGTAAAGGATCTGCCTGTAAAAGAAAAAAAATTGGTAAGGAAAGATCGCTGGTTTACTTATTTCGTTGTTGAGATAACCGGCCAGGTACTGGTTAGGAAAAGAAAGGAAAAAGATATCTGGGAAAACTTATATGAATTCGTTTTATATGAAACTGCCCAGTCGCTGCCTGCTGATAAAAATACGCTGAAACCAATATTAAAAGGAATTTTCGGAAACCACAGCCTGCACATCAAAAACATCTCACCGGTGTTTCAGCAGCAACTTACGCACCAGCACATCGCCGGCCAGTTTATAGAGCTGGAAACAGCTACTGTACCCACCGCTTTAAAAGAAGATTATGAACCGGTAAAAAAAACAGCGTTGAAAAAATTGCCCTTCCCCAAATTAATTACATCCTGGATGCAACAGGAAAGCAGGCCGCTTCGCCTGTTTTAATCACGGGCACCAATAGCCTAAACTCAGGCACTCAGGAAATACGCACGGCAACTGTGTTCACATCTGATTTATCGCCGGCCCGGTTATCCGGTTTATGGCATATTTCTGGTATTAAAAATTCCTTTTATGCAGTAAGGAAACGCTGCCAAGCGCACTCTGTAGCTGGTAAAAAAATGCATTTATTTTACTGAAAAAATCTAACTTTAAAGGAGATTTAAACCCGGCGATGATTATTTAACATAAACTATCAATTATGCGTGGCGTTAACAGGGTAATGCTTATTGGCAATCTCGGAAAAGACCCCGACGTACAATACCTGGAAGGCAATATAGGAGTAGCAAAATTTTCGCTGGCCACCACCGAAACATATAAAGACAGGTCCGGGAAACTGATTTCGCAAACAGAATGGCATACCGTTGTATTGTGGAGAGGATTGGCGGATCTGGCGGAAAAATACCTGCATAAAGGAAGCCTGGTATACATTGAAGGAAGGCTGCGCACCAGGAGCTGGGAAGATAAAGAAGGCAATAAAAAATTTGCAACGGAAGTGGTAGGTGATAACCTTATTATGCTTGATAAAAGAAATGATAACAACGCCGGTGCCGGCCACGACAGCGGTTTAGATAATTTAAGCCACCCGGATACCCCCCTTCCGGGAGAACACGCGGGCGATTTGCCCTTTTAATTAAATATTTATTGCAACTTTGCGTTTCCTTGTTTCGCACCCGCCAACAACCTGTTCTGTAAACGCATATTAAAAACGAAAACCAACTGTTTTGGATTACCTGTCGGATTTTAGTGCCCGCATTAATGTATTATCTTTTCTTTTGCTTGCCGGCAACACACAAGGTATTACCCTGCTGGTAGTGCTGATTTTGTTTTTACTGCTGGTTTCTTTTTTTGTTTCCGGCGCCGAAGTAGCTTTTTTTTCGCTTAGCTATAAAGATGTAAACATGCTCAAAACAAAGCAGGATGCGGGATGGAAACGCATTGTGGGCCTGCTGGAAGATCCGAAAATATTATTGGGCTCGCTGCTGATTGCCAGTACCCTTATCAATATCGCCATTATCATATTGTCCAATTTCCTGATAGATGAAATGCTCGATCTGAAAGCCGGTATCTGGTTGGCATTGATCAAAATTATCATCATCAGTTTTTTCCTGGTACTGTTTGGAAAAGTACTTCCCAAAGTATGGGCCACGCAGAACAATCTCCGTTTTGCCTATAACGCTTCCTATATTGTTGAAATTATCCATTACCTGTTCAGAAGAATGAGCGTATGGATGACCAGTCTTTCTGATGGTGTAGAAAATTTTCTGGGGAAAAAAGCGGGTTCTTACAGCCTTGAAGAACTGGATAGTGCCATTGATATTACAGCAAGCACAGATGCTTCCGAAAGGGAAAAAAGCATTTTGAAAGGTATAGTTAAGTTTGGCAATATTCCGGTGAAGCAGGTGATGACCACCCGGCTTGACGTTTGCGGCGTTAACCAGAACCTTTCTTTTCATGAACTGATAAAAAAAATAGCGGAGCTCCATTACTCGCGTCTGCCGGTATATAAAGAAAACCTGGATGAAGTAACCGGTATTATCCATACAAAAGACGTGCTTCCACATCTCAATGAAGTCGACGGGTTTAAATGGCAGCAACTGGCGCGGCAACCCTATTTTGTGCACGAACAGAAACTGATCGAAGACCTGCTGAAAGAGTTCCAGGAAAAACGTATACACTTTGCCGTGGTAGTAGATGAGTTTGGCGGCACCAGCGGTATTGTATCGCTGGAAGATATACTGGAAGAAATTACCGGCGATATAAAAGATGAGTTTGATGATGAAGAAAGCGGCGACAGCAGGCTGGACGACTACACCTATATTTTCGAAGGCAGAACCATGATCAACGATGTATGCAAGATGATGGATTTGCCCATTGATACTTTTGAACGCGTTCGCGGAGACAGTGATTCACTTGCCGGGCTGATACTGGAAATAGCGGGGCATTTTCCGGCAGTTAATGATGTTGTTTTGAGTGGCGATTTTGAATTTACCATACTCGAACTGGATCGGAACCGGATAAAAAAAGTAAAAATCGCCGTTAAACCGGTTACCAAATAACAGCCCCTTTATGCTAAAAATTTCCCGAACAGCGATATCAGTTCTTTTTTGCATCATGTTTGTTATTGCTACCTCCTCCTGTAACAGCAGTTATACTCCCAGACCGCGCGGCTTTTTTAAAATTGATTTTCCGGCCCATGCTTACCAGGTATTTGATAAACCCGGTTTCCCGTACCGGTTCGAGTACCCGGTATACGCAAAGATTGTACAGGACAGCACTTTCTTTGATGAACAACCAGAAAACCCTTACTGGCTCAATATTGAATTTCCGCAATTCCAGGGGAAAATATATGTGAGCTATATAGAAATCGGCGGCAAAAGCCGGTTTAAAGTGCGCGATATAAAAGGCAAGTATATTGATTCCATCGGTACCAATACTTTCGACAACCTGATCAAAAGCTCTTACGCCCTTACCTACAAACATTCATATAAAGCTTCGTCCATCGAAGACAGCCTGTTTACTACTCCCAACAAAGTAGACGGCATCTATTTCAAAATAGGTGGCAACGCTGCCACCGCCAACCAGTTCCTGGTAACAGATTCTGTAAAACATTTTTTGCGGGGCGCACTGTATTTCGATGCAACACCCAATGGAGATTCACTGGGTATCGTCAACCGGTTTTTACAACAGGATATGAAGCATCTGATCAACACGCTGACCTGGAAATAGACATTGATTGCTGATTTTGGGGATTTGGGGATATAGCGATTCATGTGTCAGAAATTGTGGGCTTAGCGTAACTTTATACCTTAAATTCTTTTGATTTGATAGCGATAGAGAATATATTGGTTAGCGACGAGGTAGTAGAATCACAATTTGTTTGTGATCTCAGTAAATGTAAGGGTGGTTGTTGTGAAGATGGTGACGCAGGCGCGCCGCTCACCAAAAAAGAACTCACCGAACTAAACAATGCCTACGATGCGGCTAAACCTTACATGACAAAAGAAGGTATTGCAGTGACCGAAAAACAAGGCCGTTATGAGTATGATCGAGAATTTGGCTGGGTAACGCCTACCATACAAGGTAAAATGTGTGCCTATGGTTACCGCGATAAAAAAGGTGTTATCATGTGTGCGTTTGAGCAGGCTTACAACGATGGAAAAACTACCTGGAAAAAGCCGGTCAGTTGCCATCTTTACCCAATCAAAATAAAAAAAAGCAAAGAGTATGAAATGCTGAATTATGAACCAAGGGAATCGCTCTGCAGCCCTGCTTGTGCACTGGGTGAAAAATTAAAAGTGCCCACGTATGTTTTCTTAAAAGATGCGTTGGTACGAAAGTACGGCGAAGATTTTTATCATTTACTGGAAAAGGCCGCTGAACAATATTTTAAAAACAGGAAAATACCGGTTGCGGGCCGTTAATCATCCGGCTTACTGCAAACTGATTCTCCTGCTGAATTGCTGATATCATTTCCTGCAAACAATACAACGTTATGCCAGAGTCTGCATCCAACTTCATTGCAAAAAGCGCTGTTAAATCGGCAGATTTGGACCACCGCCGCAAAATCAATTTTAATATTGGACGGTATAATCTGTCCGTACCCGCTGGCAAACAACAGTTCTCCGATCTCCACACTGCACGCGAACGCGCTAAGAATATAAAATGGCGCGCCCTCGAGACACTGGATACACAACTGGAGAATTTCGAAGCAGCCTTTACAAAAAGGGGCGGCAAAGTAATATGGGCCCAGGACGCGCAACAGGCACTGGAAGAAATAAAAAAGATCTGCGAAGCAAAAAATTGCCGCAGCATTGTGAAAAGCAAAAGCATGGTTACCGAGGAACTGAAGCTGAACGACTTTTTACATAAACATGGTATTAAAAGTGTGGAAACGGATTTAGGCGAATACATACAACAGTTGGATGAAGAGCCACCCTATCATATTGTTACACCGGCAATGCATAAAAGCAAAGAAGACGTAGCAAAATTGTTTTATGAAAAATTAAACACCGCTCCCAATTTGTCGCCGGAAGCACTCACGCTGATAGCAAGGGAAAAACTTCGTAAAAAATACATGGAAGCTGAAATCGGCATAACGGGTGCTAATTTCCTGGTTGCCGATATTGGTGGTATTGCGTTGACCGAAAACGAGGGCAATGCGAGGTTAAGTTGCGCGTTTCCAAAAACCCATATTGCCATAGTGGGGATAGAAAAAATAATTCCTTCTATGACCGATCTGGCCCTTTTCTGGCCGCTGCTCTCCACATTTGGTACCGGTCAGAAAATTACAGTTTACAATACCATTGTTGCCGGTCCCCGGCAACCCGCCGAAACAGATGGCCCGGACGAGATGTACGTTATATTGCTCGATAACGGCCGCACCAACCTCCTGGCCAATCCAAAAACCCGCGAAAGCCTTTATTGTATCCGCTGCGGCGCCTGTCTCAATGCATGTCCTGTATACAAAAACATCGGAGGCCATGCCTATAGTACCACTTACAGCGGCCCTATTGGCGCTGTAATAACTCCCCACCTGAAAGGAATGGATGAATGGAAGCATCTCAGTTATGCTTCATCGTTATGCGGTAACTGTACAGAAGTTTGCGCAGTAAAAATTAATTTACACGGGTTATTACTGGAAAACCGGCATGAAGCGATAGAAACAGGGTCTGCGTCACGCGCCGAAAAGCTTGCCTGGAAGGCATGGCGGATGAGCGGCCTGAGCAGGGGCCTGATGAACAAAGGCAACCGCAGTCTTAAGAACTGGGTGGTCAACAAACTGTTCAGGGGATGGACCGCACACCGTGCCAACCTTGATTTTGCTGAAAAAACATTTAATGAAATGTGGAAGGCGCGGGTAAAGAATGATTGAGTAAAAAAGAATTTACAGAATATATTTGTAGATAGTCAGCATTATGGCTGGCTATTATTATATACGGATGTTACTATTCTACACGCATACCATAACCCCCCGCCTGAAGTATATTACTGATTTCATCAGTAAAGAATTATTCGATGAACCTTTTGTGTTAACCACCGATGCCGAAACGTTCAGCAGTTCGGATGTTCCCAGGTTTAATTATTCTGACAAGGATTTTTCTGAACAGGAATTTTTTATCAAGGCAACTCCACTGCTGTTTGAAACAGGTATCCGCCCCCAGCCAATAGATTGCTTTGAAGTTGATTACCATATTGCTTTTTTTCAAACCACAGGTGATAGTCCGTTTGATTTGCTGGCCGCTTCTTTTTACCTGATAACGCGTTACGAAGAATACCTGCCTCACCAGAAAGATGAATATGGCCGTTTCCCACATACCAGTTCGCTGGCATTCCGCGAACATTTCCTGAAGCAACCACTCATTAATATCTGGCTTGACGAACTAAAGAAAAAACTAAAGAAAAAATTTCCGGCTTTAATTTTTAAAAGAAAGCCCTTTAAGTTTATTCCGTCTTACGATATCGATATTGCATGGTCTTACCGGCACAAAGGGTTTTTGCGCAACCTCGGTGGCTTTGCCAATGCTGTTAAGGAAGGTGATTGGTATACGGTAAAGGATCGCTGGAAAGTATTACGGGGTACCCGTCCCGATCCATACGATTCATATGAATGGCTGGATGCGCTGCACCTGTATTGTAAAATAAAACCGATTTATTTTTTCCTGGTAGCACAGAAATTACAGGGCTACGACCGGAACATACCCACTTCATGTATCGCGTTGCAGGAACTGATTGCTTATTTTTCGCTGGTGTATAAAGTTGGGCTGCATCCATCCTGGCAAAGCAGCACGGCGTCCACAAAAAAAGTATTGGAAGAAGAAAAAGAATGGCTGGAAGTGATTATTGAGAGGCCGGTTGAACATAGCCGTCAGCACTATATCAAATTTACACTGCCCGAAAATTTCAGGAGATTTATAGAATGCGGATTACTGAAAGATTATTCAATGGGTTATGGCAGCATCAATGGATTCCGCGCCTCCGTAGCATCTTCTTTTTATTGGTTTGACCTGGAAAGAAATGAGACTACTCCTTTGCAGCTTTTTCCTTTTTGTTTTATGGACGCGAATTCGTTTTACGAACAAAAGCTCAGTCCTCAACTGGCTTATGAAGAACTGGTATATTATTACACTACTATTAAGAAACTGAACGGCCTGTTTGTAACCATCTGGCACAATAATTTTTTAGGTAGCCATAAAATGTTTAAAGGCTGGAAGGAGATGTACGAGCTGTTTATGAAAGAAAACGTTTATTGGGACGCTTATAATTTTTGATCCTGTTTGTAAAAAATAATCCTGCCCAAAAAAAGGCAGGATTTCTTACCTATACCTCCTTAACACAAAAACATATTTCGGGGCTAGTAAGCAGCCGGCTTTTTCTTTTTAAGATTGAATACCCTTGACAGGTTAAAACCGAATTGTATTTCGCCCTTACCCCATTTATTCGTTGTTTCGGTAATAAAGGCCCTTTCGTTCATGCCACTGCTGTTGGAAAAATGTAACTGGAATACATGCCCGCCGGTTTCTATATCCACCCCGATTGACAATGGATTTGTTCCCACCGAATGAGGTAACCCGTTGGCAACATAGAAATAGTCAACCACCAATGCCATTCGTTTACTGAATTTAAAACGCCCTCCAACACCAACGGCAAAAATATCATTCTCATCTGCTGCGCTAACTTCGTTTCGGTGTACGAGGGTAGGACTCACCTGCAATGTAAACCGTTGCGAAAGTTTGCGGCCGGCAACCAATTGATAGTAATACCCGGTTCTGGAAGTAATGGTTAGCTCTTTTGCCGGATCATTGTTTTTATACGTTTGTATTGACATGCCGGCTACCAGCACAATTGAGAAGGGAAATGAACCCGGTCCTTTTGATTGTTGCAATACACGGTATTTCAGAAAACCGTCCAAATCTTTATTAACGGTAGAGCGGCCAATACCAACAGTGAAATTTTTGCTGATGCCGTAATCGAGACCGAGCCGGAAAGTCGCCTGGTCAAAACCAAAAAACTGATTTACACCGCTGTTTACAGGTCCGAAACGGTGCAATATCCGGAAGTCCAGCACACCTGCGCCAATCATTTCCATCGATTGACCATTGATCACACGCGAGGATTTGAAGGCATTGGTTACATATTCTTTTTTATTGCTGCTATCCTGCAACGATTTCATGATATCGTTCTGGGCCTGTGTTTCCAGTAAAAAAAATAAGGAGAGCAATAAGATAACTACAGTCTTCATGCTTTGCTGATTAGTATTGGTTAAAATTGTTATTGAGGCGTTCCGGTATCAATCCATTTTTTTATCAGCGCAATATTACAGTCGCTTATTTTGCCGCCATCA
>Ga0157378_10002297_pt1 | contig 16992 bp, 14 predicted proteins | sample M65metaG_FD_115309 | JGI IMG/M metagenome (GOLD analysis project Ga0157378, IMG submission 115309) | Miscanthus rhizosphere microbial communities from Kellogg Biological Station, Michigan, USA - M6-5 metaG | ecosystem: Host-associated > Plants > Roots > Rhizosphere > Soil | place: USA: Michigan...
ATTCGGATCCCCTGCTGTGGATCGCGGCGACTTTCTGCGCCACTGTAATCTTCCTGCTGCGCGCGCGGCGCTGGCAGACCATCCTCGAGCCTGTCGCCGGCAGGCTCTCGCTCGGCGCTCTGTGGCGATCCACTGCGATCGGAATGATGGTGAACAACGTCGTGCCGGCGCGGGCTGGAGAGATTGCGCGAGCGTTTGCACTCACACGTGAGGCGCCCGTCCCGTTTGCAACATCCCTCGCTTCACTGGCGGTGGACCGGCTATTCGACGCGATCGTTCTCCTGCTGCTGGCAGTGCTGGCACTAGTGGATCCCGCGCTCTCGAAGGTCGATACGCTGGCGGGCCGCCCGCTGACCTCTTTCGCTACGGGCGCCGGCCTCTTCGTCTTTATTCTCGTTGCCGGGCTTTACGCGTTGGTGTTCTTCCCCTCCCAGCTGTTACGGCTGTTCGAGCTATTCGCTCGGCGCGTGTCTCCCACCGTCGAGGAACGCGGGCGCCGGGTTCTCAAGACCTTCATCGACGGACTATCGGTGCTGCGCCAGCCGGCGCGCTTTGCCGCCGTGTTCGGATGGACGCTCGCGCACTGGCTGGTGAACGCAGTGGGATTCTGGCTCGCGTTCCGCGCCGTCGGTATTACCGCGCCGTTCTCGGCGGCGCTGTTTCTACAGGCCTTCATTGCGCTGGGCACGGCGGTGCCGGCGTTGCCGGGTTTCTTCGGCGTGTTCGAGTACATGTCGGTTCAGGGCCTCGGAGTCTACGGCGTCAGCCAGGAACAGGCAGCGACCTGGGCGATTGGCTATCACCTCTTCTCGTTCGTGCCGATCACCCTGATCGGAGCGTACTACTTCACGCGACTGGGCGTCCGCCTGCGCGATCTGCAGGCATCGAGTGACGCCGCGGCATGAGCCTGCGCGGCGGTAGAACCCTGGCGCAGGCGAAGATCAATCTCTCGCTGCGCGTCCTCGCCAGAGAGGCCGACGGATTCCATTCGATCGAGACCGTCTTTCAAAGAATCGCATTGGGCGACGATGTCCGCGTTCACATTCGCGAGCTGACGCGCACCCTTCGCTGCGGTGTGATGCGCGACGCGCCCGAGCAGGAGAATCTTGCCTATCGCGCCGCCGAGGCGTATGCAAAAGAAACGGGCTGGCCCCACGGCTTCGAGATCGTCATCAAAAAGAGAATCCCGATTGGCGGTGGGTTGGGAGGCGGCAGCGCCGATGCAGCCGCCGTTCTGCGTATCCTCAATGCGCTCGCCGAAAAACCGCTCGCCGCGGATGCCTTGTGTGAGCTCGGCGCCCGCATCGGCTCCGACGTTCCTTTTCTCGTAAGCGATCACGCTATCGCCATCGGCTGGGGACGCGGAGAAAAGCTCCTCGGGCTGCCGCCCCTGCCCGCGCGGGACGTCCATCTCTTCTTCCCGCCATTCGGAGTGAACACCGCCGAGGCGTACGCGTTGCTCGACGAAGCGCGCGGCGAACAGTCCCCACAGCATCCGGATTACACCGCGGAGATGTTCTCCAATTGGGAATCAGCCGCGCGACATTCGACGAATGATTTCGAGTCGGTGATCAGGGCGCGCTGGCCGGTCATCGACACGCTGCTCCAGCGGGGCGAGGAGCACGACCTCTTTTACCGCATGAGCGGATCCGGATCCACCGTCTTCAAGATCCCGGGAATCACCACCCGGGCCGGCGAGCGAAAGGACACCCCGCCAAAACTCGTCGTTCCCAAGGGCACGAAGCGAATCATCACGCGTACGGTCGAGAGCGTTGTCCCAGTGGAGGTTCTGGACTAGTTTTCGCTTCCCGCTTGCCCCTTCGTCCAATGGCAGGACATCGGTCTTTGGATCCGGTAATGGTGGTTCGAATCCACCAGGGGCAATTGATCTAAGTCCTTTGCCCACTTAACTTGTAAGGCTGCATGGACGGATTGTCCGTACCCGCACATGGCTTCAAACTCATTGCCGGGCCCGGTAACCCGGAACTGTGCAGTGAGATAGCGCAAACCCTGGATGTCCCGTTCTGCAAGACGACGGTCAACCGGTTTGCCGACGGCGAGATTTTCGTACGCATCGACGAGAACGTCAGAGGCAACGACGTCTTCATCGTGCAGCCGACGAATCCGCCGGCCGAGAACATCATGGAGCTGTTGCTCCTGATCGACGCGGCAAGAAGGGCGTCAGCCGCGCGAGTCACGTGCGTGATGCCCTACTACGGATACTCGAGGCAGGACCGCAAGGACCAGCCGCGAGTGGCGATCGGCGCGAAGCTGCTGGCGAACATGATTACGACCGCCGGCGCGCATCGCGTTCTAGGAATTGATTTTCACCAGCACCAGCTGCAGGGATTCTTCGATGTTCCGGTGGATCATCTGTACGCGGCGCCGGTTTTCGTTTCGCATTACAGAAAAAAGGATTTGCACGAGCTCGTCGTGGTCGCGCCCGATGTAGGGTCGGCCAAAATGGCGAGAGGATTTGCCAAGAGACTGAACGGCTCTCTGGCGATCATCGACAAGCGGCGTCCGAAGCCGAACGTCTCGGAGGTCGTGAACGTCGTCGGTGAAGTGGAAGGAAAAGACTGCTTGCTCACGGACGACATGATCGACACCGCGGGCACAGTCTCGGAAGCAGCAAAGGCTCTGAAGGATCTCGGCGCGCGCAACGTCTATGTTTGCGCCACGCACGCGCTCCTTTCGGGACCGGCGGTGGACCGGCTCTCCAAAGCGCCGATTACGGAAGTGACCGTGACTGACACGGTGATGATTCCGCAGGCGAAGAGGTTTCCGGCGCTTTGCGTGCTGTCGGTTGGAGAGCTGTTGGCGAAGGCAATTCGCTACATACACAGCGAGCAGTCGGTGAGCTCGCTGTTCGAAGGGTAGGTACAAATGGCTGAAGCGATCGAACAGGTCGCGAAGGAATTCGCGGCGGCGGTATTGGACATTATTGAACGGGTGTGGCGAATGGTCACCACGCCCCGAGGATGAATTAGCATGGCAATGGTATCATTCAGCGCGACGGCGCGTGAAAAGGGTGGAAAGGGCGCGGCACGTCAGCTGCGCGCTCGTGGACAGGTTCCGGCGGTCATCTACGGACACGGCCGCGAGCCGATGTCTCTCTCGCTCAACGCCCGCGATCTCGACAAGCTCCTCGGCCACATTCAGGCTGAGAGCACAGTCATCGAAGTGACCGTTGAAGGTCACACGGCGAAGACGCTGATTCGCGAGATCCAGCGTCACCCGATCAAGCGTCAGATCCTGCACGTCGATTTCCAGGCGCTCGTCGCCGGTGAGAAAGTCATCGTCAGCATTCCGATCGTGCTTATCGGAACGGCCGAAGGCGTCAAGCTGGAGGGCGGCGTTCTCGAGCAGCCGCTCCGCGAGCTGGAGATCGAAGTCGATCCGTCGAACATTCCCGACCACGTCGAGCTCGACGTGACCAACATGATGATCGGCGATTCGCTTCACGTCAGCGACCTCAAGGTGCCTGAAGGCGTAGAGATTCAGGATGATCCGGAGACGTCGGTTGCGGTTCTGGCCGCTCCGCGCGCGGTGATCGAGGAGACTCCGGCTGCTGAAGGCGTCGAGGGCGCGGCTGAAGGCGCGGCCGAGCCCGAAGTCATCGGCAAGGGTCCGTCCGATGAAGAGGGCGAAGGCGAAGAAGAGTCCAAGAAGTAATTATTGGATAACCCTTGAAGGTCATCGTCGGGCTGGGAAATCCGGGCCGCGAGTACGCCGCAACCCGTCACAACGTCGGCTGGTGGTTGATCGACCACCTAGCCGACGTTTGGCATTTTGACGGCTGGAAGAAAGACGACAACTCGCACATCGCCAACGGAACCGTCGGCGGAGTGAAGGTGCGGCTGGTCAAGCCGCAGACCTACATGAATCTCAGCGGCCAGGCGCTCAAGAATTTTGTGCGCCGCCCGTTCTGGAGTCCGGCGAAGGATCTTCTCGTCGTGGTGGACGAAGTGCAGCTGCCCGTCGGCCGGATTCGCATAAGACCCCGCGGCAGCGCCGGAGGCCACAATGGACTCAAGAGCATCGAGCACGCGCTCGACACGCAGGAGTACGGGAGGCTGCGAATCGGCGTCGGACCGAGCGAGGAGCGGAAAGGGATCTACAAGGATCTCGCCGATTTCGTTCTGGCTCCGTTCGCCAAGGATGAAAAGGAGGACATTCTCGCGTTGATGCCGCAGCTCACGGCGACGGTGGAGACGTGGCTCAAAGAGGGCGCGGAGAAGGCCATGAACCTTCACAACCGCAAGCTTAAGGATCCGGATTGATCTATAAGGAACGCGTTGCGGGTTGCGGGAAGCACGGTTGCGGGTTGCCCGTAAACTGCGGGGCGAACTTGTCGGCCCGCCGTCCATGGCACAAGAAAGTGCAGTTGCGTATCGCCATTACGCCCGTAGAAAAGTTCGTGTCGTAGTTACGGGCAACCGGGAACGATGCTTCCCGCAACCCGCAACGCGTCCCTTTTAAGTGTTCGATTACCTTCCCCATAAATGCTTAAGCTAGGAATTGTAGGCCTCCCAAACGTCGGCAAATCAACGCTGTTCAACGCGCTCACCGCCGCCAAAGCGGAAGCCGCGAATTACCCGTTCTGCACCGTCGAGCCCAACGTCGGCATGGTCGAAGTACCCGATCCCCGGCTCAATAAGCTCACCGACATCGTAAAGCCGAAAAAGACGGTTCCCGCGGTCGTGCAGTTCGTCGACATCGCCGGTCTGGTCAAAGGCGCCGCGGAGGGCGAGGGACTGGGAAACAAGTTCCTCTCCAACATCCGCGAGACCGACGCGATCGTCCACGTCGTCCGCTGCTTCGAGGATCCCGACGTCACCCATGTCATGGGCGCCGTCGATCCCGTGCGCGATCGTGAGGTGATCGAGTTCGAGCTGGCGATCGCCGATCTCGCATCGCTCGAGAAACGCCTCGACAAGACGCGTCGTTCCGCGCGCACGGGAGACAAGGAAGCGCAGGCCGAGCTGCCCGTGCTCGAGAAAGCATACGGTTTTCTCAAAGACGGACGAGGTCTTTGGGAGGCGCGCCTCAGTGACGCCGAAAAAGCGATACTCGCTCCGCTCACCTTACTCACCGTGAAGCCGGTTCTCTACGCGGCCAACGTGAGTGACGCCGAACTCTCGGGCCACGAAGGTCCGCATCTCAAGGCGCTGCGCGAAGCCGTGAAGAAGAGTGGCGAGGAGGCGGAGGTAGTTCCCTTCTCGGCCCGGATCGAAGCCGAGCTGGCGGAGCTTGCGCACGAGGATCGTACTGATTTTCTCTCGTCACTCGGACTCGAATCCGCTGGACTCGATAGGCTCATTCGCGCCGGCTACAGGCTGCTCGGCCTCGAGACTTACTTCACGGCAGGCGAGCAGGAAGTGCGCGCGTGGACGATCCACCGGGGCGACACCGCGCCAAAAGCTGCCGCGGTGATACATACGGACTTCGAGCGCGGGTTCATCCGCGCCGAAACGGTTTCCTACGACTCGTTTGTGGGCAACGAAGGTTGGAAGGGCGCCCGCGAGAGGGGCGTCGTGAGATCAGAAGGAAAGGAGTACGTCGTCCAGGACGGAGACGTACTCCTCTTCCGATTCAACGTCTAGCGTAGGTTCAGCTAGTTCGACGGATGGACCTGGTCGCGGATCTCGCCGCCAGGATGTGCCGCGGTGTGAACGTTGGCGTACGCGTGGCCGTTGTTGAACAGCACTCTCAGAGAGTCGAGCGAAACGTTGGCGTTGTTGGCGTTCGTGATGCTGCCGTGCGCGACCTCTCCATTCAATGTCGCCGTGTTGCCGTTGGGGATGAACAGGTTGATGATCACCGGCCCCGCATTGGGCGCTATGGCGGTCGCGTCGCCCAGATGAATGTGCGACTGCGTTACAGCCGTCATGTTCGTCAGGTTCATGATCCAGGTGATCTCGTTGCCCTTGTCCTCAAACGTGACCACGCCGCTGCCGTTGGACGTGAAATTTCCTCCCTCCGCGGCCGCGTTGAGGTTGGCGACATAAGTCTTGTTCACTGGCGCCGTAGTGTTGTCGTCGTTGCAGCTTGCGACAACCAAAACAACTGCCGCCGCTCCCAAAATCCCCGCGGCTAAGCTTACCGTTCTGCGCATGTGACCTCCCGGAAGGCGCCCGTTGGAAGCTAGACCGCCTATGGAGACCAGAAAGACCGACCGCGCCAACGACGCCACAGGCGCGGCGAGCAGTGTGTCTGGTGCGGCGGAGGGAACAAGCGCCAAATCTCCTCGAGAAAAAGCGGAAACAGCCCATCGACGAAGGTTGAATTGACACCCTTTGCAGACTAGCTTTCGGCTTCTCACAACGGCCGCCAATTGCGGCCTTCACACCTTCCTCCCGCTTCGGCAACCAGCGGGGGGCGGATTAAGCCCAAAAGGAGGATTGCCGAGTGCCTCGCACATACGAGGCGGTCTACATCTTCGATTCGACGCTCGAAGACGCCGCCATCAACGAAAAAATCAACCGCTTCAACGGACTCCTGCACGCCACGGAGCAGCCTGAAGTCGCCCATTGGGGACGGCGCCAGCTCGCCTACTCCATCGGCCCCAAGGAGAACGGCTACTATGTCGTCTCCAAGTTCGCCACCGAGCCCGCCACTCTTCCCGAGTACGAGCGAGCCCTCAAGCTGGACGATGGGGTCATTCGCTACCTCATCACCCTGCACGAGCACGAAGTGGGTGCCCCGCCGCAGTCCGAGGAAGATCTCGCTGCCGCCACGCGCCGTGACGACGATGACGACGACGAGGATTAACCAACAATGAGAAGACCACAAAAGAGCTGCCCGTTCTGCGAGAGCCGCGTCCGCTGGATCGACTACAAGGACGATCGCACCCTCGGCCGTTTCATCACCGATCAGGGGAAGATCCTTCCTTCACGTCTCAGCGGCGCCTGCGCCCGTCACCAGCGCCAGCTGTCCACCGCCATCAAGCGCGCGCGCTTTTTGGCCCTGATTCCTTATATCCGCGGTCACCAGGCCTAGATGGCTGAGGCCACCACGACGGCGGAAAAAAAGCGATCGTGGTGGCCGCTACTCTGGGGGCTGGCTGCACTGCTTATCTGCCCCTACCTGCCTCTCTTCGAGGCGCTCATCCCCATTCAGCAAACGCTGTTGCTGCTGGTCCCCGTCATCGCCGCTTGTTCGATCATCGGTTGGATGATGGGCGGCCGTCTGGCCCTGGCGCTGATCTGGATAGCGTTCTCCATCTGGATGCTGCTGCAGCCGGCGGGTCCGAGCGGGACGCAATACGATCTGATGGCGCGCGGGTGGGCCGTCCTGCTGGCTGCCAGCTTTGGCCTGGTCAGCCTCTGGGGAACGGCGACGTCATTCTTCTCGCGGGCTCTCGCCGCCGTGGGAATCGCGACGGCCGTGGGATTCATCGTTGCGCTTTCCTTTCCGAGCGGGATTGCCAGGTTCGAGCACGCCGCCGGTGAGGAGCTGACGAGGCGCGCGTCTCTGACCATCGAGCGCGTGCAGGAAAGTCTCAACGACCCCCAGTCCCGGGCGATGCTCGACAAGTTCCCGATGATGGAAGAGGTCGACGAGGAGGGCCTGGACGTGATGCGGCAGCTGCCAGCCCGGGCGGCAACGCTCCTGCCCGCCCTGTTGGCGCTGGAGTCGCTGGCGGTCCTGGCGTTCGGTTGGGGCGTCTATCGCCGGCTGACGCCGGTGGAGATCGGACCACCATTGGGGCGACTCGCCGAGTTCAGGTTCAACGATCAGCTGATCTGGGGACTGGCGGTGGGTGCGACGCTCTGGCTCCTGCCGGCGTTCGAAGAGGGGAAAAATGCCGGTTACAACCTGCTCCTGTTCTTCGGAACGCTCTACCTGATTCGCGGGATTGGCGTGCTCGGCTGGATCGCCAAGGGCCGCTATGTTTTCGTCGTCATTCTCGGTCTTGTACCACAGATACTCATCATCGTCGCCCTCGCTCTCGGGTTGGGCGACACCTGGCTCGACTTGCGCCGGAGAGCGAAAGCCAGCTGACGGTTCGATTCACTCCGGGATTGTGCTAGAATTACTCGTTCTCAACGATCACTGAAGGAAATTTCTCCAATGGAAGTCATACTCAGACAGGCAGTCGAACAGCTCGGTCATCCGGGCGACATCGTGAAGGTCTCCGCCGGATACGCGCGCAACTACCTGTTGCCCCGCGGCTTCGCTTACGAGGCCACCGCCGGCAACCGCAAGCGAATCGAGCAGGAGCGTCAGCGGCTCGAACAGGCCGAGGAGGCCCGTCGCGGCGCCGCTTCCGAGCAGGCTACGAAGCTCGAGCAGGTGTCCCTGACCTTCTCGGCGCGAGTCGGTGAAGAGGGCAAGCTATTCGGCTCGGTCACCACCGCCGACATCGCTCACCAGCTCGAAGCGCAGGGCTACCACATCGAGAAGCGCCAGATCGATCTCCACGAGCCGATCCGCGCGCTCGGCGTCTATCGCGTCCCAATCCGCCTGCACGCCGACGTCCACCCCGAGATCAAGGTCTGGGTTATCAAGGCGTAACACTTTGGTGGGGGGTAACAGGGAGGCCTGGCTGTCCGTATACATGTGGGCGCCAGGCCTCTTTCGTTACGTAAGTGGCAAGCGAAATGCGAAATGGCACTCACGGAACTTTGGCACGCTAGATAAGCTACATGAAGAGATGCGACGGTCCGCATCTCGATAAACCTTCACTGAATCGCATGGCCACATCCCTACCATCTGTAACCGCCCGCGAGAGTGCGCAGCGCGTGCAGCGCGCCGCCCAGCTTTGCCTGGACATGAAAGCCAACGACGTCGTCGTCCTGAATCTGGCCGGCGTCACCGACATGACTGATTACTTCGTCATCGCGAGCGGGACCTCTGACACCCACGTGAGATCAATCGGCGAGCACGTGATTGCGGAGATGAAGAAGGCAGGACTGGCAGTGCACCACACTGAAGGTTTACAGCAGGGCCGCTGGGTGCTGCTCGACTTCTTCGATTTCGTAGTTCACATCTTCCATCCGACGCTTCGGTCGTTCTATCAGATAGAGCGGCTGTGGAGCGACGCGGAAACCGTGGTGTTGGACCCACAGGAGTAAGACCACACATGAAAGCGGCTCGGATTCTCACTGTTCTCGCTGTACTGCTCCTCGGCGCTCGCCTCGACGCGCAGCAGTACTTCGGGATGAATCAGGTTCAGTACAAGCACTTCGATTGGCGCGTCATCGAGACCGAGCACTGGCAGGTGCACTACTATCCGGAGGAACGCACCGGCGCCATGGCCGCGGCGCGGATGGCAGAGCGCTCCTACGCGCGCCTGTCAAAGGTCCTCGATCACCAATTCCGCGAGAAGAAGCCGATCGTGATCTTCTCGTCCCGGTCCGAGTTCGGGCAGAACAACATCACCGGCGACCTCGGTGAAGGAACCGGCGGTGTGACCGACTTTATGCGGCACCGCATGATCTTTCCCATGACGGGCGATCTGGAAAGCTTCGAGCACGTGCTCACCCACGAAATGGTGCACGAGTTCCAGTACGACGTCATTGCGCGCGGCAAGGCAGGCGCCAACGTTCAAACGCTCAATCAGCTCGATCCTCCGCTCTGGTTCATGGAAGGCATGGCCGAGTACCTGTCGAGCGGCCCGAACCACATTCTTACCGAGCAGTGGGTTCGCGACGCCGTAGTCAACGGCACTCTGCCGTCGATCGAGCAGATGACCGAGCGTCCCGACAAATACTTCCCTTATCGTTACGGCGAGTCGCTGTGGCAGTACGTCGGCGCGCGCTGGGGTGACGCCGCCATCGGCGAGATTCTGCAGAACTCCACTACTCTCGGTATCCCCCGGGCGTTTCAGCGGCAGCTGGGATTGACGCTGCACGAGCTCAGCGACGATTGGCGCGAAGCGATGAACGCGAAGTATCTGCCGCAGGCCGCGATTCTGGACAGGCCGCGCAGCTTCGCCCAGCCCCTCCTCACCGAAAAGAAGAGCGGCGGACAGATCTTCCTCGCACCGGCGCTCTCGAGCGACGGCAGCCGCATCGCCTTCCTCTCCAACGGAAGCGTGAAGCGTGGCGAAGTGTTCATCGACCTCTGGCTGGCCGACGCCCGTACCGGCAAGCGCATCAAGCGGCTCGTCAGCAGCACTACCAATCCGAACTTCGAAGAGCTGCGGCTCCTGTACTCACAGAGCTCATTCTCGAATGATGGCCGCACCCTCGCCTTCACCGGTGAGCGTCAGGGCAAGGACGTGCTGTACCTGATGGACATCGCGCGCGGCTCGGTCAAGCGCATCGATCTGCCGATCGACGCCGTCTGGAGTCCGGTTTTTTCTCCCGACGACAGGCAGATCGCTTTCACCGGAATTCACGGTGGAATCAGTGACCTGTTCATCGTCGGCATCGACGGGAAGAATCTCCGCCAGCTGACCAACGATACGTACGCCGATCTGCAGCCGGCATGGTCGCCCGATGGTCGAAGGCTGGCCTACGCCTCCGATCGCGGCCCGCAAACCGATCTCTCGATCCTGAAGATCTCTAAATGGCGGATTGCGATAATCGACATTCAGAGTGGCGTGACCGACGTCCTTCCGAACCAGGATGGGTTGAACCTCAACCCACAATGGGCGCCCGACGGAAATCAGGTGGCGTTCATTTCTGACCGCACCAGCGTACCCAACGTTTTCCTTTACGATTTCACGACCCAGCAGCACTACCAGCTGACGAACGTCCTCGGCGGCATCGGTGCCATCACCGAGTACAGCCCGGCAATCAGCTGGGCGCGTGGCGCCGACCGGATGGCTTTCACCTACTATGAAAAAGGCGATTACACCGTCTGGACCTTCGACAATCCGCGGGCGCTGAAGAGAATGGCTTTCCGCCCAGGCGGCGCCGGCGATTTCGCCAATGCCGCACGGGTTGACTCGGCGGTCGATGTCAGTGCAAAGGGCGGGGATTCACTGCTGCTGCGTCCGAAAGCCGGCGAGCCCACTTCGGTGTATCGCGCGCCAACCGGCGCTCGGCAGTCATCGGTCCTGCCGACGACAGAGATGGTGGCGGATCTTCCGCCTACGATCGCCGTGCTCAATGCGGACCCGCTCTTCGGCCTCCCTGACACTGCAAGATTCCGCGAGCACCCGTACCACGCTTCGTTCCATCCCGACTATATCGCTGATCCGTCGATCGGTTATACGCCCACTTATGGAACGGTCGCCGGGGGAACGGCGTTCGTCTTCAGCGATCTGCTGGGGAACCATCAGCTGGCGGTGGCGGCGAGCGTCTATGGCAGACTCAGCGATGCCAGTTTCTTCACCGGTTACGCAAACCTCAGCCGTCGCTGGCAGTACACGACCGGACTCTCGCAGGAGCCGGTCTACATTCCATTCATCGGCGGCGTCTTCCATCCGGGTACTCCACCGAATCCGAACATCAACAGGTTCCAGACGACGTACCTCCGCTACGTCATCAGAAACGTTTTCATGTCGGGACAATATCCGTTCAACCGGTTCTCTCGCGTTGAAACCGGACTTCAGTTCAACAGCATCGCGCAGGGATTCGTCAACGTCTATCAGGATTGCAACCTGGCTGGGTTCTGCAGCGACGTTCAGTTCAAGAACGACTCCTCGCTTGCCACCCTCAACTACGTGACGCCGTCTATCGCGTACGTGTCGGACAATTCGCTCTTTGGGACGACAGGACCGGTAATGGGGCGCAGGATGCGGTTCGGCGCCTCGCGCAACATGGGCAACGTCAAGTTCACCGACTTCCTGGTCGACTACCGTCGCTACGATCCGATCATTTTCAACACGCTGACCGTCGCGACGCGGTTCATGAGCTCCTTCTCGATTGGCCGGGACGAGAGCTTCTTCCCGAAATACATCGGCCGGCCTGATTACGTCCGCGGCTACGATCGCGCGAACTTCGACGTCGTCGATTGTACGTCCGTCATCAATTCCCAGGTGACCTGCGCCAACACCCAGCTGGCCGGAAGCCGAGTGGCAGTGGCAAACGCGGAGTTGCGGTTCCCTATCATTCGACGCTTCGATGTCGGCAGCAGCTTCGGGCTGCCCCCAGTCGATGGTCTCATCTTCTACGATGCAGGCCTCGCGTGGAGCTCGGGCCAGACGCCGCACCTCGGCACAGCGCCGGCGGATAACATTGCGCTGAAAGACCGCTATCCTTTGACTAGCTGGGGCGCGGGGTTGAGGGTTAACCTTTTCAACCTGGCAGTGCTGCGCTGGGATTACGCCCGGCCTCAGTCGACGGATCGCAAGCCGAATTGGACCTTCTCGTTGGGAGCGAGCTACTAACCGTTGCGCCGACTCTTACTGCTGGCGCTGCTCTGTGCAGCCTGTTCCAAGGACAGGGCAGCGCCTGACAGCACCAACGTCAGTGTCGTAGAACCACACGGTCCCGATCAGCTTCTCCTGCGCGTGCCGCGCGCGGGAGGAACAGGTCGCGTGTATCTCTATCCCAACCTCGATTCAGTAGTCTGGACCATCGACGAGGCCCCCGCCCTGGAGCGGGTGCTCGCATTCGACGGCAGCGCCGGCACCGTCGCTTACGTCGACTCGAAGGGATTTCCTGGCCGTATCGACCTCCGCGAGACCGACGTCGGAAAGGCGTCGAAGGCAAAGCTGACGTCGCTCTCGTCCTCCAACGGCAGCGACATCTACGGCATCAATCCGAAGGGTGAAATCGTCCGCCTGAATCCCAATGGCGGCGACTGGCACTTCAAACCGCCTGTGCCGGCTCGTTCGGTGATCGCCGAGCCGACGGGAGAGCTGATCGTCTCGGCGAACAAGGGCGCGCAGACCCTCGTCTGGAAAGTGCGCCCCCCCGATGATGTGATCCAGGACAGCACCGTTCTCCCTCTGTCGGGCCGTGCCGTGAGCACCCAGATGGGAGATCGCGTCTACTTCACCGTCGACAGCGGACTCGTTGGCGTGAAGGTCAAGGATCTCTCGCCACTCGGCGCCATCGAGCTGGCGAGCCGCGTGCGCGCGCTGGCGCCGACGCCCAGCGGCGACAGGATATACGTCGCTACCGCGGCCGACAGCAGCCTGTCCATCATCGACCGCTACTCAGGTCGGGTTGAGACTGGCGTAACGCTTGCCGCTCCGCCCGAGGACCTGCGGATGGATCCGCTCGGACGGTATTTGCTCGCGCGCTTTCCCAAAGCCGACTCGGCGTGGATCATCGCTATTGGAACGAACAGGCTTCTTGGCGCGTTCCCGACGCGGTGGTCGGTGGACCTTCCCGCCATCACTCCGGGCGGTGAAGTCGCAACGCTGGGCGACAAGGACGTGGTTTTGCTCGATCCGGAAAAGTTGACGGCCAAATCCACGGTGGCAGGTGGGGCCAAGGATTTCTGGTACTTCTTCGCCTGGGATGGCTTCCGTCCCCGCGCGCGGGGACTCGACCAGCCGGTGACGTTCCCTGGAGATTTCTCGGGGGATTCGCTCGCCGCGAGCTCCACTCCTTCGACTGAGTCTTCCACGCCCGCCAACGTCGATACGACTCCCGCACCAGCCACGGCCGCGCAGCCGCCAACTGCCGGGTTCACGGTACAGTTCGGCGCGCTGCTCGCTGACGATAAGGCGCAGCAGCTCGCCAACACGATCATCGTCGCCGGGACGAGTGCGCACGTTGTCGTGTCGACCACGTCCGGCTCGCCGATTTACAGAGTCGTCATGGGTCCGTACGCCACGCGCGACGAAGCAGTGAAAATCGGACGAGCATCCAAGCGGGAATACTGGGTGTACGAGGGCTCCCCTTGAACGCGCGCGTCTCCGGTGGACGCCCTGTCGCATGGGAGGACGCCGGAGGGCAGATTGCTTCAATTCTGGCCAGCTACTCCGCGGTAGTTGTAACCTCCTCTGATCCTTTCGCGGCCGCCTACGTAGCCTTGGGAATAGCAAAGGCCGAGGCAAAGCATCGACGCGCTGTCGTCGCCGACCTCGTGGGCGATCTCCCTCCCTTGCGCGATCTCGTGAGCGGTGACGACGTCCACGGCATTACCGACAGCTTTCTCTACGGTGTTTCGCTCAACAGGATCGGATACAGCGTGGCCGGCACCGAGAATCTGTACGTGATGCCAAGCGGCACCGACCCGGACATTCCTGACGAGATTTTCCGCAGCGCGCGGTGGAAGAAGCTCGCCAGCGGGTTCGCGGATGCCGGCGCGCTGCTCCTGCTGGTGGCGCCATTCAACTCTCCACGCCTCCCGGATCTCATCGAGCAGATTGACGGGACTGTGCTGGTGAAGGATCCAGAGCTGCCGCGCGAATCTGCGGCGCTCGTACTGGCGCGCGTGCCATCTCCCACCCCCACTCTCAAGATCCCGCTGCACCGAATGGGCGAGCGTGCGGCGACGTGGAAGCAGAATGTCGGGGGCTGGCGGCAACGAGCGATCGATCTCACGCATCGCCGCTGGTTTTATCCTGCCGTCGGCGCGGGGGCGTTCCTGGTTGTCGCCGCCATCGCGGCACTCCTGATTTTCGGGCGCGACGGATTCCTGGCGCGTCGAAAGGCGGCCGCTTCCGTCGCCGCCGTCCCGGCTCCAACACCTCCGCCTCCCCGCCCTCCGCCGGAAACTCTCTATGTGGCGCCTCCGCCGAATGTCAATGACTCGGCGACGGCTTCGACTTTTTCAGTCGAATTGTTTACCGCAAACACGCCGGAAGGTGCTAACTTGTTCGTCAGGAAATACGGCGGGATTCTGCCTGCCGCGGCTGTGTCGCCAATTCCGATTGACCCGGAGCGGACGATATGGTACAAGGTGACTGCCGGCGCTTACACCAGGAGATACCAGGCTGACTCACTCTTGCTCGCTCTACGCCGTTCGACTGTGCTCACCGACTCAGGCGGGACAGTCACGCAGACGCCACTCGCACTGCTCGTCGATAGCGTGCAGACGCAGGGTGGCATTGTCGATGCGGTTCACGCAGCCGTGGACAAATACACGGCTCGCGGGCTGGCAATCTACGCGTTGATGCAGGACGGTGGAGGCGCCAGGATCTACGCAGGCGCCTTCGCCCGGGCCGATCAGGCGGCCCAGCTGATCAGAACATTGCGCGGTGTCGGATTAAATCCAGTGCTCGTTTACCGAACCGGGAGTGCGCCTTAGTGCGTTTGACCAAACTCGAGATTCACGGCTTCAAGTCCTTTGCCGATCACACCGACATGGTCTTCGAGCCCGGCGTGACGGCGATCGTGGGACCCAACGGCTGCGGAAAATCCAACGTCTCCGACGCCGTGCGCTGGGTTCTGGGTGAGCAACGGGCCCGCGCGCTCCGCGGCGCCAAGATGGAGGAAGTCATCTTCCAGGGATCGTCCGCGCGACGCGCTGTCAATCTCGCGGAAGTCTCTCTCCACTTCGAGAACGACGACGGCGCGCTCGACATACCATTCCGCGAAGTCGTCATCACCCGTCGCCTCAGCCGGTCGGGAGAGAGTGACTACTTCCTGAACGGTTCGGCTTGTCGGCTACGCGACATCCACGACATGGTGCGGGGCACCGGACTCGGTGCCGATTCGGGCGTCGTTATTGAAGCCAAGATGGTGGACGCGCTTCTGAGCGACAGACCCGACGATCGGCGCGAGCTGTTCGAGGAAGCGGCCGGAGTTGGTTTGTATCGCGACCGGAAGCGGAGCGCCGAGCGACGCCTCGAGGAAACCACGACCGATCTGGCTCGCATCGACGACCTCATCACCGAAGTGCAGAGCCAGGTTCGCTCGTTGGCTCGCCAGCGCAAGCGTGCCGAGCGCCACAGCGAGCTGACGGCGCGGCGCTTCACTCTCGAGGTCGCCCACGCGTCTCGTGAAATGTCGGCCTGGCGCGGCGAGCTCGATCGTCTCGAGCAGCGCGTCACGACGCTGCGCATCGAAGTGCCCGCCGAGGAAACCCGTGTCCGCGCCGCCGAGCTCGCCCGCGAAAGCGCGTACGCCGAGCGCACGACAGCCGAAGCGCGCCGCAGCGAGCTGGCCCGACTCGTCTCGGATCAGCGTGAGAGCGCTCAGCAGCTTCGTGGCGAGATCGCTGTGGCCGAGGAGCGGCTTCGCAACGCCATGTCGCGACGTCAGCGCGCCGAGGAAGAGCGGCGAGAGGGCGACGCAGTCGCCGGCCGCGTCAGTACCGAGATGGAGCGCGCGTCGGTAGAGCTCGCTGACCTCCAGGCAGCATTCGCAGCCGCAGAGGAATCACTGAGCCTGCACGCCCGGCACGAAGAGCAGGTCCGCGCCAGTCTGAGCACCGCGCGCGCCAACCTCGAGCAGGGCGAGCGCGCCCTCCGCGAGCTCCGTGAAGAGCTGCACCGTGCGCACCTCGATCGCCAGAGCGCTGAAAGGGAGCGAGACGAAGTCACCGAACGCCGTGCCGTTGTCGAGCAGGAGCTGGCGCATCTCTTCGACACCGCCGAAGCCGCCCGCCGCGAGCTCGCCGCAGCCGATGACGCCGCGGCGATTGCCGCTACCCGCGTCGCCGAGACCAACGAGCAGGCCGCGAGCGCACGTGAATCGCTGCAGCACGCACGCGAGCGGGAAATCAGCGCGCGCGAAGATCTGAGCCGCGCCGAGGAGCTGCATACCGCGCTTAGCGCCAAGCTCGGCGCACTCGAAGGTCTGGAGAGAGAACGTGTCGGGCTCGCCCCCGCCGCCGCGCGCCTGCTCAAGGAGCGCGGAATCTTCGGCGAAGGTGCCGTGCTCGGCCCGCTCAGCGATTTCATCAGCACCGACGCCGGCGCCGCCGCTCTCGTCGAGCGGTTCCTGGGCCCCACCGTCAACGCCGTGCTGGTCCGCGATCGTTCTGTAGCGGAAGCCGTTCGCGCGTGGCATGCCTCGGCGGCGCCCGGACCGTTGCTGCTTCTGCCAGTCGACTCGGTCAATGGCGATCCTTCCAATGGCCAGGATCTGGGTAGTGATCTGGCCGGGCTGGTCACCTCGTCGTCTCCCGCCAGCGGCTGGGTGCGGTCTCTCCTCGGCCAGGTGACGTCGATGGAAAGCGGCACCGCCTTCG
>Ga0157378_10002301_pt1 | contig 16976 bp, 12 predicted proteins | sample M65metaG_FD_115309 | JGI IMG/M metagenome (GOLD analysis project Ga0157378, IMG submission 115309) | Miscanthus rhizosphere microbial communities from Kellogg Biological Station, Michigan, USA - M6-5 metaG | ecosystem: Host-associated > Plants > Roots > Rhizosphere > Soil | place: USA: Michigan...
ATTACTGGCCTGCCGAGGACCGCGATAACGACGGCATCGCCTGCGAGTCCTGACAGGACTGTGCCGTCCCGGTGGCTGCATCCAACCGGCATAGCGACGGGTCCGCACCACCGTGGCCGCCTCTCCCACGACCACGGTGGTGCAGAACTATTCCCGGCGGATTGCTGGGCTCCCCTCCAAGCGGGACCGCACAGGGTCCTGACGTGAGGCGCTAATAACCCCACGCGTTGGCGGCGGCGCGGTCGGTGGCGGCAACTTCATCGGCGCCGTCGCGAACTGCATTGCCAAGACTGAACAAGATCTCATTGAGCGCGGTCGCCGCCTGTTCCCAACGTGTCTGCTCCACGCGGTACGCCTCGGCCGCCTCCCTGGTCCAGACCTGTTGGAGCGGCGCGATCTGCGCCCGCAGCTCGTCGAGCGCGGCGTTCAACCGCGCGGAGGTCGCGTGGATGTCCTGCCGCACCGCGTACTCAATTTCGTCGAAGTTGTACGACAACACCTGATCCATGACCCAGCTCCTCAAAGGTTGGTGGCGACGGAACCGATTTGATGCGAATGGCTTTCGCCGGCCTCACGCAGGGTTCGCTCGCTGTAGCGGATGGTCTCCGCAATCCGCTGCAGGGCGGCGTGCAGCTTCATCGACTCCGCGTTCCACCGCTCGACGACGTCTCGGAAACGCGCCGCAGCAATACCTCCCCACACCGACGGCGGAACGCTGCCCATCCGGCCGATGAACGACTGCAACATCGCGCGGATCTCCTCGTTGCGAGCGTCCGTCTTGCAGGCGACGGACGCCATGAGTTCGAAGTCGGTGGTGAGCGCGCCGCCCCCGGGTGTCGTCATCAGGATCCTTCCGTGTCGTTCATGCGCGATATGAAAGTTGGACGCCGGCCCGCCGGTTTCGGTTCCCCGGTCCGCGAAGTTGGTCAGAACACGGCGTGCGCAGACCGAACCGCTTGGTCGCACGCCTCGCGCACCGCCTCTTCGTCTCCTGGTGCGCTCTGGCACCCGATGGCAATCCGCAGCGACTCATCGATCAGCACGAACCACGCGATGTGGTGGTCCGTGCGGATCTCGCGATACGTCATGACAGCTTGGTCCGCTCGCCGGTCGGCCGGATTGAACTCGAGGAACACACCGTCAGGCTCCTTGCTCAACGCACTGCGCAGTGACTCTGCCACCTGTTCGTGCGATTGATGCGACACCAGCGACGACTGCGTGATGTGAACCGCAACGTTCGCGTCGTCCGGCGAAACGACCTGCACCCGCGCCGAACCAGGGCCTGATGTTACGCGCTGAACCCGCCACTGCGCAGGCACCATGACGCCGACACGCCCCTCGACCAGCAGTGTCATCGGCATTTTCGGAACAGACGGTTCCTGGTCGTCCCGCATTGCGAATCCACCACAGAGCACAGCGGCCGACACCAGTGTTCCGGCCAATACCGCAGTTGCGCGCCCGAGGCGACCAGCAGGCGGACAGGTCTCAGCGTTCTCGTCCTTATCCTGCCTCCAGCGTGCCTCTACACTTCGTCGTATCCAATCTCGATCGACTATCGTGACGTCAATAGCGTTGTCCCGCAATCGATCAGCAACCGCATCAATGAGTGGGCCGACTCCCTCTACCCCCTCGGGTCCGTCCAGCAGAACCGCCATCGACATCGGAATCGCCGCCAAGATCGCTTGGGCGTCCCGGCACATAACAACTTGAGCGTTGCCGCCAGGTGGCGAGACAATCACGAACTCCGGCGCAATCTCCACGACCGTCGCCAGTCGATCCGCCAGTCCATCGCGCACCACCTCAGCCCGTCTCAGTAACACGACATCGTGCGCCACCGTGCCCGCGGCATCGCGCACGCGGGCCACGCGCGACGAAGCCCACCCCGTCGGACACACGACCACAATCGTTTCGGTGGGACCACCGACGACATCGTGCATGATCGTTCGCCACACGTCTGCGACGTCGACGGGACGGTCGTCGATCAGGGTCAACGCATCGTCAATCCCTGCAATAGCCGAAGAAACCCATTCCATGTCAGCGTGGCTTGGGCCACGGACTGCCGCGGGACCTACCTCGACGACAGTGACTGTCACGGCGGATCGGTCCAGGCCACCTGGATCAACTGATCGGGATGCCCACGCGTGATGAGGGTTCCGCGCCCCGGCGGTTGTGTCGACGGCCGGATAGAGCCCAGCAGAATCCCTTCATCTGGACTGGCGCTCATCATCAAACCCATCGAGCCCAAGTCGCGCAGCCGCGCCAGAACCGGATCGAACATCGCCCTCGCGGCACCGCCCGAGCGGCGCGCCACGATGACATGCAGTCCGAGGTCTTTGGCGTGGGGCAGGTAGTCCACCAGCGGCATCAACGGGTTTCCGGTGGTGCCCGCGACCAGGTCGTAGTCGTCGACGACGAGGTAGATCTCGGGACCGGACCACCACGAGCGACTGCGCAACTGCTGTTGTGTCACATTCTCGCCGGGCATCCGCGCCTGCAACTGCTCGACCAGCAGAGGGACACGCGCCGTCAGCGTAGCGGCCGACATCACGTAGCCGCCGAGGTGTGCGGACTCGACAACGCCGAGCAGCGTCCTGCGAAAGTCGACGATCTCGATCCGCGCCGAGTCGGCGGTATTCGTGCCGACGAGCTCTCGACATATCAGACGCAAGGTCGACGTCTTGCCGCACTCGCCTTCACCCAGCACTACGAGATGTGCCTGCTCAGCGAAATCCAGTGCGACTGGCTGCAGTTCGCGCTCGCCCAGCCCGACGACGACCTGCGTTGCGGTCTTGCCACTCCCGGTGGGGACGGTGCTGTGAGGCACTTGCAGTGGGAGGAGTTCGATCGGACGCGCCCGTCGCCCGGCCCATCGGGCGGCCATCGGCTCCCCGCCCAATTGTGGCAGCGCGATCACCATCTCCTTGCCGTCACACGTGATACCCCGTCCCGGCGGAAAGTGGGACAACTGTCGGGCACGTCTGCGATCCATCTCAGAGTCGCCGGGGTCGCCGAGCCGTAGCTCGATGCGCGTGCCGATCTGGTCCTTGAGTGCGGGTCGTATCTCCGCCCAGCGAGACGCTGTGACAACGACGTGCACGCCATACGAAAGACCCTGAGCAGCAAGGGCGATAATCCTCGGCTCCAGTCCCTCGAATTCTTGCCGGAGGGTGGCCCACCCATCGATCACCAGGAACACGTCGCCGAACGGATCGCCCGCGGCCGCCGCGCGGGCGTCGGCGCGCAGTCGGCGGTAGTCGGTCATCGATTCGACCCCGAGGCGGCGGAAGCGAGCTTCCCTCGCCCGCACGACCGCTTCCATTTCGGCGACGGTGCGACGGCACAGATCGGCATCGGACCGTCCCGCCACCGACCCCACGTGCGGCACTTGCCGCAGTGATGACAATGCACCGCCACCGAAGTCAAGGCAATAGAACTGGGCGACCGACGGGTCGTGAGTGGCGGCGACGGCCATCACCAATGTCCGCAGCGCGGTCGACTTGCCCGCTTGTGGTGCTCCGACGATCGCGACATTCCCTGCCGCCCCGGCCAAGTCGGCGATAAGCACGTCGCGCCGCTGATCGTACGGCGAGTCGACCAGGCCGATCGGTACCGACAGCGGATGCTCCCCGGCGCCGTCGGTAATCAGCACGTCGAGTGTCGGCGACTTCATCAACGGAGGCAGCCATACCCGATGCGCAGGCGTGCCGTTACCCGCCAACCGATTCAGCACCGCGTCCATCAAGGTGCGTGGAGGTGCACCGGTCTCGTCGGGAGTGCGCTCCGGACGCTCAATCACCCGGCCCGCAGCGGCTGCGGTGAACCTCCGCGGCGTGACCGGTGCGTGCGGTCGCTGTACGAGCCGCGGCCTCTCGTAGGCGCCGGACACAAAGGCGGTTTGGAATCGCACCAACTCTCCGGACGGAGTCTTCAGATACGCGGCGCCAGGCGAACTGGGCAGGTGATGCGCGTCGGGCACTCCGAGCACCGCTCTGGACTCTGCGGCGGAGAATGTCTTCAGGCAGATCCGATACGACAGATGGGTTTCCAGCCCTCGAAGCCGTCCCTCGTCGAGCCGTTGACTGGCCAACAACAAATGCATGCCAAGCGAGCGTCCGACCCGACCGATTGCAACAAACAGTTCGGCGAACTCGGGGTGCTGACTCAACAACTCAGAGAACTCGTCGACCACGACGAACAGGGCGGGCAGCGGCGGCGCGGAGAGGCCTTGAGACCGGGCGCTTTCATAGTCGGCCACATTCGCGAAGTGGCCTGCGGCCCTGAGGAGTTCCTGTCGACGGTTCATCTCGCCTGCGAGCGCGTCCTGCATCCGCGCGACGAGATGCGCCTCGTCGGACAAGTTGGTGATGATCGCCGACGCATGTCGTATCCGGTCCAGACCCAGAAACGTCGCACCGCCCTTGAAGTCGACCAGCACCAGATTGAGGACGTCCGGAGGATGCGCCGCAACCATGCCGAGGATCAACGTGCGCAGGAATTCCGACTTTCCAGAACCCGTAGCGCCTACACACAGGCCATGCGGTCCCATGCCGTTTTGAGCGGCCTCTTTGATATCGAGGTCCACGGTGTCGCCGTGCTCGGACACGCCAATCGGAACGCGCAGGCGCTGTCGAACCTGACGTGCACTCCAATGCCGCGCAGGTTCGATGCTTTCCGGATCGGCCAGGCCCGTCAGCGCAAGCCAGTCGATCGTTGCGTGCTTTGCCGCGATGTCCGACGTCGGTCGATAAGGGGCCAGTTGCCGGGCGCAAACCGACGCCTGGATCAATGTCAAACCGTCCGGGCGGGTGTCGCCGTCCGTGCACAGTTGCAGGCACGACCCATCGGTGAAGGGTTGTTCGATCCGAGGTGCCTCGCCGTCGTCGACGACGATCATCACGTGCGGAGATCCACCGTCGTCGGATGGGCGGCAGGCGGCGATCGCCTCTCCGAGGCTGTGGTACGTCATCCTTGACGGGCCAAGGGCATCGACAAGACGCGGATGCTGGTGGTGGGGAAGCCATTTCAGCCAGTCCCAGTCGGCTCGCGAGGCGGAACCGGCTACGGCGGCGATCCGCACGTCTTCGGGGCTGTGCAGGACCGCCAGCTGACAAACGATGGCGCGAAGCAGCGCCCGCACAGTCGTCGGGTCTCCGTCGAAGGTGAGTGCCGAGATCGTCCGTAGTGGGACCACTACCGGGACGTCGACGACCAAAGATCTGCGTCGGATGAGCCGCTGCAAGGCCGAGGAGGTCACCGGATCCAGCCCGTCGACCGGGCCGAGTTCGGGGGCGACAAGCGCCGCGGACAGTGGTCGGTCGCCGCGGCCGACCCGGATATGGCAGAAGTCGGAATCCTCGACCCTGCGCTCCCACATCCGCCGTCCACCCGGCAGCGTCCACAACGCCTCCGGCTCGGGATGAACCCAGCACAAAGAGCGATGCTGGTCGATCGCGGTTGTGCCGATGGTCCGGTCCAGCGCATCGAGATAGCCGAGGTACTCGCCACGATCCTCGGTCAGCTGCGCCGAGTGGTCTGCGCCCCTGTTCCCGTACGCGAACGAACCAACGACCGACGCCAGCATCATGACCGGAAAGAACATGAACATCGGGCCCCGACCTGCCGACGCACCGCCGGACGTGAAATACAACGTCATCATGCCGCCCGCAGCGACGAGCAAGGTCACCGGCATCAGACGCGCAAGAGGGTTGGTGGGCAATGACTTCGGGACCACTGGCGGCGCCTCAACGGTGATGGCACCCTCGGGCACCGGCGGCGCGGGAAGTCTTGGTTCGCGGGAGAAGTCCATCGTCTAATGGACGTTCCACATGCTTGTCGCGTTCCATCCACAGGCCGCTGAGTTGCCGCACGGCCATGGACGAACCCCGCAGTACCGTGATTGCGCAGGCGTCAAACGGGGGGTGATCCGATGCCTGATCCATTGTGCCGGGTGTCACTTCAGCACGGGCCACACACCGTTGATGTAGCTCTGCCGAGCGATGCGCCGGTCGGCATGTTACTGCCGTCGATCGTCGACCTCGTCGGGCGAGGCGCGGTCGCCACGGACGAGGGCCGACAATGGCATCTGTCCCGCGTCGGTCAAGGGTGGCTGGACGAGACGGCAAGCCTGCACGACAACGCGGTTCGCGACGGAGAGGTGTTGTTGCTCACGACGACATCGATCCCGGCACCCGTGTTGGTGCCGGACGACCCGTGTCGCGCTGTCATCGACACTGCTGACAACGGCGACGCGCCGACTCGGGTCGCTGCGATAGCGGCAGGCGCTGCTGCGGCGCTGCTCGGTGCGTCGGCATTGGTGTGGTCGGGCATCGCCACCCATGCGATGCGCCACGTCGTGACCGCGGGCGTCATTGCAGCCGCCACCGCGATCGGAGCGGTCGCCGTGCGGCGCGCCCACCATGACTCGACTGTCTGTGTGGCGCTGAGCGTCATTGCAGTCGTGTTCGCGGCGATAGCCGGTTTTCTGGCAGTGCCTGGCGGTCCGTCAACAGCCAGCTCCTTACTGGCTGCAGCGGTGACGTGCTCGACATCCCTGCTGCTACTTCGCATCACCCGCTGCGGTGCAATCTGTTTCTCGGCGCTGGCGACGTTGGCCGCCCTGACAAGCGCGGCGTCGGCTTGTGCCGTCGCCTGGATGTTGTCCGTCACCACGATGGGCGCGGCGCTTGCGACGTCGTCCCTTGGCACTCTCGGCGTGGCGGCGAGGTTATCCATCGCGGCGGCCGGTTTGACGCCGGCGATGTCGAGTTCGGGTGATCGGGCAGAGGAAAATCCCCGCGCAGCCAAGGCTCACCACACATTGACCGGACTCGTATTCGGTTCTGCGGGTGCGGCGGCCCTCGGTTCCGTGCTTGTGGCATCGGAGCCGAAAGGCGCAGTCTTGGCCGCCGTGGTGGGCCTTGTGCTGGTGTTGCGGACCCGCACGCACATCGACCCGCGTCGCCGTGTCGCGCTCGTCGTCGGCGGTGCAGCGGCCATTGCTGCCAGTTGCGCATCCGTCGTGGTTTCTACGCCGGGACAGGTCAATTGGGTCTGCCTTGTCAGCACAGCCCTCGGTGTGAGCGTGCTGAGTGGTGGTCTCAGCGCGACGGCAAATCCCGTTGCACGCCGGGCGGTCGAACTGCTCGAGTATCTCGCACTCACGGCAGTGGTGCCGCTGGCGTGTTGGGCAGGTGGCCTCTACGGGTTGATCCGCGGACTGAGCCTGCCATGACGGTCCAAGCCGCGCAGATCGTAAGGCTCTGCATCGCTGGGGTTCTCGCCGCCTTTCCGTTCTGCACGGCGCCGCCCGCATGCGGGGTCACGCCGCCGGCTGTGGACGATTCGATGCTGCCCAAGCCGGCCCCTGCCGCTCCACCGCGGCCGACAGAGCAGCAGGAGCGTTGTGTCGCCGCACCTCCGGCCGACGCGGGCACTGCCGACCCAGGCCAGCTGAAAGGCCTGAACCTGCAGGACGTCTGGAGGCTCACGCGAGGAGCTGGGCAGACCGTCGCCGTGATCGACACCGGCGTGGCACGCCATCGGCTGCTCCCTCGTCTGGTTCCCGGCGGCGACTACGTGTACACCGCCGATGGCACCGACGATTGCGACGGTCACGGCACTGTGGTGGCGGGGATCATCGGTGCCGAACCCGATTCCGACGGATCGGCCTTCAGCGGTATCGCACCCAACACCACGATCCTGAGCATCCGACAGTCCAGCAACAAGTTTCGGGCATCAGACGATCCGTCCGGATCCGGCTTCGGCGATGTCGATACGCTCGCGCGCGCCGTCCGCACCGCCGCGGATATGGGTGCGACGGTGATCAATGTGTCCTCCGTCGCATGCCTGCCGACCGACGCTGGTTTGGATGACCGTCCGCTCGGTGCCGCGTTGGCCTACGCCGTCGACGTCAAGAACGTCGTTGTGGTGGCCGCTGCGGGCAACGTGGGCGGTGCAGGCCAGTGTCCGGAACAGAATCCCGCGACCGCTCCGGCCCGGCCGGGCCAACCGGATTGGGACCGGGTCAGCGTCGTGGTGAGTCCGGCGTGGTACGACGACTACGTGTTGACGGTGGGTTCGGTGGACGAGCGCGGCGCGCCATCGTCGTTCACTCTCGCCGGGCCGTGGGTGGACGTCGCAGCGCCGGGCGAAGGCATAGTGTCGCTGGATCCCGACGGTGAGGGCCTGGTGAGCAGCCTGCCTACCGCCGACACTCCGATGCCCATCTCGGGCACCAGTTATGCAGCGCCGGTGGTGAGCGGAATCGCCGCGTTGGTGCGGTCGCGATCCCCAGAGTTGACTGCGCGACAGGTCATGCGGCGCATCGAGGAGACCGCGCACGAACCGGCCGCCGGATGGGATCCGGTTGTGGGACACGGGGTTGTCGATGCGCTGGCCGCGGTGAGCGGTGACGCGCCGACACCTGCTCTCGAACCCAGGCCGTCGCGATCCACCCCGTATCCGGACGCGGCGCCCACTGACCGTGGGGCACATCAATTCGCCGTCGGCGGCGCCGCGGTCTGTCTCGCGGTGTCCGTGGCAACGCTTGCCATGACGGCGTCTGGGTCGCGGCTACGACGGTCCCGAGACGCTGTCGCGAACGATTGACGCGGCATCCTTGCTCAGCTCCGGTCCCCGCGGCAGCCGCGCGAGTATCGGCCATGGCGCAGGCACGGGTGCGCCGGCAAGACCGAGGTGCTTGGCGGTGTCCTCGTCACGAAGGCCGAACACGACGCCTGATTCGGTGACGAAGTACAGCACTCCGGTGCTGGCGCCGTCGCCGCGGAGCCCGATTGATCGGACGTAGGCGCTGCGGCCCCGCGGGATGGAGAAGGAGTCGACGCCTGGACCGGCACCGTCTGCCTGGGCCAGACGGAGGCCGTTGGTTGACAGCGAATTACCCTCTAATACAGTCGTTTTGGTTCCTATCGGGCTGAACTGCCACCGTGTGCACACGACGCCGGCGTTGGATACACCTCCGCGCTGCGGAAACGTCGAGACGCGCAACGAGTCGACGACGGGCATGGCCGCGATGACGTCGGGCGCGACGGTGGCGATGTCGCGGTCGTGTTGTGAGTCGGTGAACCGGATGAGGTCGGCGGCGAGTTGGCCGATCCGTTGCACACCCTGGGCGAGGATGACGTAGTACTCTTCGGCGGCGGCACGGGCGACCCGGACCACGCTGCCCACCGGGTATCCCCGCAGCGGGCTCGGTGAGCCGGCGCCTGCGATGCTGGGTGGGTAGATGGGCGGTGCCTCCGGCGTCGCGTCCAATAGTGCTCGCGAAACAGGCTGTGGCTCAACGCCATCTAGCTTCAGCGCTCGGACGACGGCCCGGTTGCGCAGGTCTACCTCGGCGCGCCATCCGTCGTGCAACAGATACGTCGTTGCCGCGCTCTCCGAACGAGGCGTGACAAGGACGCTGTGTCCCGACCCGAGACCCTCACCAAGTACGTCTCCGGCGATGACGGTCGTGCTCGTCGCGTCGTCGCACACCGCCCAGCCCGATTCGGGTTCACCGAGCGGTGGGGCGATCGTGGCCGGCGCGCCTGGTATGCCGACCAACGGACCGCTCTTCGTATTGCTTATCGCCGACATGTTGACGGCTTCGGGGTTGGCGGGCGTGCCTGCGATAAGCCGAGCGGAGGCGAGATTCATCACAGGATGCACGGTGTCGCCGATGCGCACATAGAGCGCGCCTGAATCGCGCACCATGACGATCGGCGCGTTGCCCAGCGTGCCAGGTGGCCGAAGGAACGCGAGGACCGCGCACACCGCAACGATGATCACCGCGAGGATGACTCCGGCGATCAGCGAAAGCGATTGTGCGCGAAGCGGATCATCCAGCATCCGGACATCACCGCGCACCAAGGCGTGCTCCATCCGGCGCAGCAGGAATCGGTATCCGCTGACGTGCAGCCGCGTCGTTGATTGCCGAACCATGTCTCCCCCGCCAGCCAGCCTAACGGCGGCCGGGAGAAGCCAATGTCACTGTTTTCGGCTAGAACGTGCGCAGCAAGGCGGTTCGGCCCTTGATGTGGAGCTTCTCGATCGTTGAGCCGCGCAGGTCGGCCATCCGCTGCCGCATCTGATCTCCCAGTGCATCCAGCTCGTCGTCACTCATCTCCACCGGCGGCGGACACAGGTCGCGCTCCTCTTCGGCGGCGTGGGCGTCCAACACCATCACGAAGGATTCCCATTCCTCTTGGTATCCCGGCGCTTCGGGTGGTGTCCGCAAGACGACGGCCAGTTGGTCGAAGACCTGCCGATGCTCGGCATGCGCGACGGCCACCAGCTTGCTCGCTGCTCGCACCGCCGGATAGAACAACTCGTCTTCGATGCGCATGTGGATGTCCAACTCCACCAACAGCTCGTCGAGGGTTTCCTGCCGTTCGTCCGAGGTGGGCGGCATCGCCGTGATCTTCTTGCACAGCCCGCGCAGCGTGTTGTGGTGGTCGAACAGCACGTCGTATGCGTTCATCGTGCGCAAACCTCCACCATTCCGTCGCGGATCCGGGTCCGATAACTCGGCAGCGGCGCCGTGGCCGGACCCTTCAGGACGTCACCCGACTGGCATTCGAATCGTGAACCGTGCCACGGACATACGACGCGGCCACGATCGACCCACCCGTCCGACATCGGCGCGCCGAGGTGCGGACAGTACTCGCCGACAGCGAGGATGCTGTCGCCGTCGCGATGCAAGACCACACCGACGCCGTCGATCTCCACCCGTCGCGCCTGACGGTCCAACGCCGTTACGGCCAGCACCGGTGTCCACTCGTCGACCTGCAAGCGGGGACCCGAGCGATCGACACCGACACCGGAGCCATACACGAGCGCCCCGCCCAAATAGCCACTTCCCATGGTGATGCCGTAACCCAGCGCAGTCGCTGCCATTCCGCGGAGGTGACGGCCGCGCCGACGGTCCCACCACGACACCGCATACAGCGCGGTGGCGACGGTGTTCAGCAGACCGTGCACAATCCCGATCCGGCGGGACTCCTCCTGGGTGTGCTGCCAGTCGGTCGCGCCGGTCGCGGCGGCCCCCAGACTCCCGATGATCCCCACGCCAAGCGCAAGCCTCGACGCCTCCCGCATGGCCTCACTGCGTCCGGGTAGCACGCTGGCGGCGTCCAGTGCCACCGCCGTCGCCACCGCGCCGGTCGGCACGGCCGTCAGCGCCGGGTGCACAGGATGACCCAACCACGTCCCGTGCAGAGCGTTGCTCACCTGCTCCCGACGGCGACCTAGCGCGGCGAAGATCAGTGTCAGCGTGTGTTCGAGCCGGTAACTGGGGCGATCGAGCCACTGCTGGCGCCCGAGGCTCTCGAGCACGTGTGTGCCGAACTTCGCTTTTCGTTCCGGTGCGGAACGCAGCCCATTCACCACGGCAGTACTCCTTTGACATACGTGTCGAAACATCGAATCGCGGCTGGTGCTGAACCGCAGTAGGCGGGCCGTCCCCCGAGCGGTGCAGTGACCGCGGGCCCCTCACTAGGGACACGAACGAAATGCCGCAACGGTTCAACTCGAGCCCGCATCGGATACTTTCGATCAACGCCCAGATCGGGGCTTCGGTCACGTCATGCGAACTGCGACCGCGGAGGCGGTGAACCTGGCGATAACCATGGTCGCCACAGCGGACCGGGCTGAGGAAGCGCACGAAGACGGAGTGTGCGTCGTTACCCCGATAGGCTGATCACATCGCGGCGCATCGAGCAATCGGCGCGTCAACGGCCGCGTTGGCGCGGTGTGCCAGCATCGATGACGATGAAGCCGACCGATAACCATGTTCACTCGCGGTGGTCGTGGGACACCGCGGCCTCGTCGTCGATGCGGCTCGCCTGCGCCCGCGCCGTCGAGATCGGCCTGCCGGGGCTGGCGTTCACCGAGCACGTTGATTTCACTCACTGGAGTCAGCAGGACTCCGCCGAGCTTGCCCGCCCTTCGGGGACGGCGGTCGTACCACCGGCGCGTATCGCTGCCCGACCGCGCGTGGCGCCGCTGGACGTCGAGGGCTACCTTGCGGATTTGGCGCGGTGCCGCGAGGAGTTTCCCGATCTGCGCATTCTGTCGGGCATCGAAACAGGGGAGCCGCACCTCTTTCCCGCCAGCGTGGCCGCCGTGCTGGCCGCCGGGGACTTCGAGCGGGTCCTCGGCAGCCTGCACGGGATCGTGTACGACGACACGCTGACAGGTATCAGCAACGCGCTGTTCGCCCGCATGGATGCACACGAAGTGATGCGCCGCTACTTCGCCGATCTGGTGGTGCTGGTCGACGGCTCGTCGGTGTTCACTGTGTTGGCGCACTGTGACTATCCGCGGCGGTACTGGCCGACTGCACGGGCAGGTGTCTACGCCGAAGCCGACTTCGAGGAGGAGTACCGGTCGGTGTTTGGCGCGTTGGCGTCCTCGGGACGCGCGCTGGAGATCAATACCCGTAGCCCGTTGGCGTCGGTGGACCTGCTGCGCTGGTGGTGGCGGGAGGGTGGTGACGCGGTCTCGTTCGGCAGCGACGCCCATGAGCCGTTTCGGGTCGGGGAGCACTTCGACCGGGCGGTGGCGGTGGCGGAATCGGCCGGGTTCCGGCCGGGGCGTGATCGTTTCGATTTCTGGCGACGCTGACGCGTTTCGTCTTTGGCGGGTCGAGGCTGATAGCTCCATGCCGGCGCAGTCCCGCGGGGAGCTGCGCTCTCGGACGAGCAGCGCCGATGTCGGGCCACATTCCCTCGCCACCTGCGCACGGCGCGTTCACCTCATTTGATGAATCATCGGTGACGCATCTGCATGCTGCCGCAGGGCCCGAAAAGAGTTGTGCGAGAGCAAAGTACAGACTGAAAAAAATCATCGGCTGGGAAACCATCTCGAGGCCGCGATTCCACAGCCGGTCCGCGAGAGCAAACATCGTCAGCGCGATCAAGCACCTCGACTCACCCGCAAGATATAACCTTCCGTCATGATGCGCGTCGCGATCGTGGGTGGTGGTGCTGCGGGCGTGCTCGCCGCGGTACATCTCCGCCGGAGCAAACCAGAAGCGCAGATCACGCTGATCGACGCCTCCGGTCGTCCCGGCACCGGCGCGGCGTATGGCACCAAAGACCCGACCCACTTGTTGAACGTTCCTGCGCAGCGCATGTCTGCATGGCCAGACGATCCTGATCACTTCTGCCGTTGGCTCGACGAACGAGCTGTCACGCCGGTCCAGAGCTTCGCACCGCGTCTCGCGTACGGCCGCTACCTGCAAGAACAACTCGCCGTCGCCGACGTGCGGATCGAGACTGCCGAGGCTGTCGGGTTGGTGCCGGGCGCGCCCGCGCGCGTGTCGCTGAACGATGGACGGTCCTTGTCGGCCGACGCCGTTGTGCTCGCGACTGGGCGCCCCGAAGGTGGCATGCCCGAATCGCTGGAACGCGCCTTCGCTCCGGTGCTGGCCGCAGGCACCGACGGCAAGGTTGTGGTGGATCCATGGGCACCCGGTGCGCTTGCGGCTCTTGGTGCGTGTCGGCCCGCGAGCGTCTTGGTGATCGGTTCGGGACTCACCGGCGTTGATGTCGCGCTGCATCTCATTGCGCGTGGCGCCACGGTCACCCTGCTGTCGCGTCACGGCGCGCTGCCGCGCCGATTCCGCGCCACAGGCGCGCCGACAGAGTTGCCTAACCTCGATGCGCTCGCTGCCGAGAGCTCGCTTGGGCAATTGCGCGCCGCACTCGCCGCGGATCTCGCGCATGCGCGCGAAGCCGGTTCGGACTGGCGGCAAGTGATCGACGCACTGCGGCCACGTACAGCCCGGCTGTGGCGGTCGTTGGGGTGGGAGGACCAGCGTCGGTTCCTGCGCGAGGACTTGCGGCAGTGGGAGGTCCTTCGCCACCGCATGCCTCCCACGATCGCCGATGCGATTTATGCCGCGATCGACAGCGGCGACCTGATCATCGAAGCCGGCGAGGTCGCCGATGTGTCGCTGCGCGTCGGTGGCGTCGAACTGGTCGTGACGACGGGCGATGGATCGGTGCGTCGGCGCGGTGACGCGGTGGTCGTCGCCACCGGCGCGGCGTGGGATCGGCGGTCCCTGCAACGCTCCCCGCTCTGGGCGAACCTGTTGGCCACAGATGTCGCGTCGCTGCACCCGTGCGGCGTAGGCGTGCGACTCGATGCGGACGGGTACCTCATCGACGGGGCCGGGGGCACGGTCCCGGACATCGTGTGTCTCGGCTCGATCCGCCAAGGTGAGGTGTGGGAGACCACTGCGATTCCCGAAATCCGTGGCCAAGCGGCTGCTATCGCGGAGCTGCTCGCCGACGACACGCGCGACCGTCCGGTGCGGGCGCCCAGTCTCGTCACGATTGCGCCGGAATCCAGTGGTGCGCCTGCTTCGTATGCCGAGGGTGTGCGTCGCCTGCTCTCCGTCCAAGACGGCGCGTCGGTCGCCTTCGCTGCCGCGGTCGCCGAAGATCCGCACCACGCGCGTGCGCACGTCGCGCTCGCGATGATTGCCACGGAACGGCCCGACCGCGCGGGCGGCCCTGACGCGGTCACCGGCCATCTCGCTCGAGCGCGTGCGGCGCTTGCACATGGGAGCGATGAAGACCGCAGCCACGTCGAGGCCATCGCGGCGTGGTGCGAGAAGGGGAACGCGGTGGGCACCGGCGCACTCATCGACCACCTCGACCGCGTACCGAACGACGCAGTCGCATTGCTTGTACTCGCGCCGTCGATTGCCTTCGCAGGGGCTGGTGACGCGTTGCCGGACGCATGGCAGTACGTCGAGCGGTTCACTGGCGTGCACGGCGAGGCGCCATGGTATCTCGGCTTGCGCGCTTACGGCCGAACGGAGCAGGGCCTCTGGTATGACGCAGCCGACTTGGCTGACGCCGCACTCGAACTCGATCCAGGCAACGGCAACGCCGCGCATGCGCTGTCGCACGTGCACTACGAGACCGACGCGCATGGAGCCGGGCTGAAATGGCTGACGGACTGGATCGTGAGCGACGGCAGCACGCAGCGTTACCTCCCGCACTTTCAGTGGCACGCCGCGCTGCACGAGCTCGCGATGGGCGACGCGGCTGCCGCGGCGCGTCGATACGCCGCTTTTCTCGCGCCGCCCCATTCGAAGGACGTGCGCTGTCTCGTCGATGCCGGCTCGCTCGCATGGCGGGCGCGCCTGCATCCGGACTGGGTTACTCCACCTGATCCGATGCCGGTGCTCGCCGAGGTCGGCTCGCTTGCGTATGCGCCGCAAACGCCGTTTATCGCGTTCCACGCGCTGCTTGTGCTGGCTGCTGCGAATGATCCGGCCGCGATCCGCGCGATCAATGTTCCGGGCGCGACCGACGCGCAGGCAACGACGTTGCGTCTCATCGGCGAAGGTCTTATTGCGTTGACGGAGGGTGAGCCGCGCGCCGCGCTCGACTATCTTCTCGAATCGCTCGCCGGGCTTCCGTCGATTGGTGGTAGTCGTGTGCAACAAGAAGTGGTCCTCGAAACGGCGTTGGCCGCGATGCTCCAACTCGGTGCGCCGGGTCAAGCAGCGCGCCTCTTGTCGCGACATCGCGCTGCGCCCGGGCCGCAAGTGACCCGCGGCGCCGTGAACTGACTCTACGCTCGATCGACGGGCGCCAACGCCGACAAGGACACTCGGCTTCGTCGCCTACCGCGTGATCGAGCGTCTGCCTCGCTTGCTCAGTGTGGAGATTACGGGCTTGAGTCGGGGACACCGGTCGACCGGAGGACTGTGTACGGAGCACGGTCGAATCCGATCCGCTCAGCTTTGGTCAGTGTGACGCTCCTGCTCCGTGATGAGCGGGTGGTATCTCTGCAAGATGAAATGAACCGATTCCAAGCTGCTCACTGTGAAGCCACGCCGTAACGTATTGCGGATTAGCAAGTGCGCGGCACTGCGCGTCCGTTAGGTTACTGTCGAGGAGCATGTAGATTTTCCCAAGTGCCGCAGTCATTTCCGCGTTGGCTCTCGCTGCCACCTTGGCGACCTGCGCGTTGCAATTCAGCAGCGCCACGACGGCGAACAGGTACGCGACCCCCGCTCAGCCGCCCACGCCCCCAGTGCAGCACCTGTGAGGTGAACAGCACCAGGCCCAGCGACACCGCAGCGACGACTACCAGCCCTATCACCGCGACGGCCAGCGGACGCCATCCGCTGCGGGCGATCTGCCGGATGTCGGTGGACAGGCCGACACCGGCGAACGTCAACAGGAAAGCCCACTTGGACACGTTGGCCACGTTGGCGAGTTGACCTTTGCTCAGTAACCCAGCCGTCGCGACCGCGGACACAGCCAAGAAGCCAAGGACAAACTTCGGGAACTTCTCCCAGATGAAGGCCGCCTTTGCCCGTGCGCCAGGGGCGAGCTCGTCGGCTTCACCCCGTGCAGCCCAATACAGCGCAAACCCAAGCACGACGAACCCGATCAGTGCATTGCGGGTCGACTTCACCAGTACCGCAATCTTTCCCGCCTCGTCGGAGAACAGATAGCCGGTGGCTGTCGTCTCGGCAGTGTTATCGACGGCAAGGCCTGCCCACAGGCCGAACTCGTGATCACTCAACCCGATCGCGTGCCCCAGTGGGGGCAAGGAGAACAGCGCCACCGCGCCAAGAGCCAAGATCGCCGCGATCGCGTAGCCGACATCGGAATTGCGCGCCCGGATGGCGCCCTTAGCCGCGACAATCGCCGACACACCGCAAATCGAGGTGCCGATCGCCAGAAGGGACCCGAACTTGCCCGATAAGCCGAAAAGCCGTGCAGCAGCCAGGATTATGGTGCCGGCGACGGCCATGTCGATGAGTATCTGCACCAGGCTGGTGGCGCCCATCTTGAGCACGTCGCCGAGCACAAAGCGCGATCCGAGCGCCACGATGCCGACTTTGAGCCAGAAATGATAGGTAAGCACCCCCGGGCGGCGCCGGTTCGCCTGCGGTCCAGCGCTCAGCGTCGCATCCGTCCCGGACGCACGAGCACGCCGAGGCC
>Ga0157378_10002303_pt1 | contig 16971 bp, 14 predicted proteins | sample M65metaG_FD_115309 | JGI IMG/M metagenome (GOLD analysis project Ga0157378, IMG submission 115309) | Miscanthus rhizosphere microbial communities from Kellogg Biological Station, Michigan, USA - M6-5 metaG | ecosystem: Host-associated > Plants > Roots > Rhizosphere > Soil | place: USA: Michigan...
CAGCAGCAGCGCGGCGACGATGGAGAGCGGCAGCAGCAGGTAGAGCGTGCCGCGCGTCAGGTCCACCCAGAAGTTGCCGATCTTGTCGGTTTCGTGCCGCGCGAAGCCGCGAATGAGCGCAATGGCCACGGCGATGCCGGCCGCCGCCGACACGAAGTTCTGCACCGCCAGCGCCGCCATCTGCACCAGATAGCTCATCGCCGATTCGCCGCTGTACCACTGCCAGTTGGTGTTGCTCATGAAGCTCATGGCGGTGTTGAACGACTGGTCGGGTGACGCCTGGGCGGCGCCGAAGCCCTGCGGGTTGAGCGGCAGCAGGCCCTGCAGCCGAATCAGCGCGTACGGGAAGAGAAACGCGAACAGGCTGAACGCGAGCACGGACGCCGTGTAGTGCGTCCATTTCTGTTCGTCCTGTTCGCGGATGCCGCACAGCTTGTAGATGGCGGTTTCCACCGGACGCAACACGAGATGCAGGAACGTGCGCTCACCCGAGAACAGCCGGGCCATGAACAGGCCCACCGGCTTGGTCAGGGCGAGGATGATTCCAAAGAAGACGACGATTTGCAGGATGCCGATGCTAGTCATGGAGAGACCTTCAGCGCTTTCTCAGAACTTTTCCGGCTGGAACATCGCCCAGCCGAGGTAGATGAGCAGCAGAATCGAGATGACGCCCGAGACGATGTAGTCGAACATGATGAATTCCCTCAGTCTTAAGCCTTCAGCCCTAGGCGCGTTCGCAAGCCTTTGTGATTCCCCACAGCGCGAGAAACCCGACGACGCCGACGGCGATGTACAACAGGTCAAGCATGGACGTGCTCCTTGAGTTCGGACGGATCGACGAGGACGACGAAGTGGCCGGCGGCCTCGAGCAAGTGGCGCAGGCGCTCCGCCCGCGTCGGCAGCCAGCTGCGGTGCCCGCCAATCACGACAAGCGATTGCGGCCTGAACGCGTACGGAATGGTCTTCGTCTCGTCGCGGCAGAGATACACGCGCACTTGTGCCGCGATGCCGTCTTCGGCGAGCCTTGCGACGAACGCTTCGGTTTCGATCGGCGACAGGCCGTCAGGACGGTCGACGTCGAGCTGACGCGGCACCGTGCGGAAGTGAATGACGCGCAGCGGCACGCCCATCTTCGCGGCGAGCTGCGCGCCCGCATGGACAGCCTGCAACGTTTCGTCCCAGGAGGTGTAGATGACGGCGACGGTATCGGTCCGCATGGCGTGCTCTCACCGCCAATGTAGAGGCCGGCACCTTAGGAAGTCATTGGCCCGCTATTAGGATTCAGGCTCCCGGAGCGCATGCCGGATCTCCGGCTCCGTTCAGGAAAGCTGCAAACGGTAGCCCACCCACGGCTCGGTGAGCAGATACAGAGGATTAGAGGGATTCGGCTCGATCTTCTTGCGGAGCTGATTCACGAATACCCGTAAGTAGTCCACCTGATCCCCGTAGTCGGGCCCCCACACGGCCTGCAGCAGTTCGCGGTGCGCGACCACTTTGTTCGCATGCACCACCAGATACCGCAGCAGCTCGAACTCTTTCGGGGTGAGGCGGACCCGCTTGCCCCGCGTGACCACCTGCCGTGTGTCGAAGTCGATTTCGGCAGCGCCGATCTTCAGCGGTCCGGCCGGCCCCTGCGCCGACGGCGTTCGTCTCAGCGCCGCGCGCATGCGCGCCAGCAGTTCGGGCGCGTTGTACGGCTTGGTCACGTAGTCGTCGGCGCCCGCGTCGAGCGCCGCGACCTTGTCCTCTTCGCTGTCGCGGACGGTCAGCATGATGATCGCGATCTCGGAGTGGCTGCGCATCTCGCGGCACGTCTCGATGCCGCTCATGCCCGGCAGGTTCATGTCGAGCAGCACGAGATCGAACCGCGCCTCACGCAGTTTCTCGAGCGCCGCGTCTCCGCTCTTCGCATCGTCGACTTCGTAGCCCTGGCCGGTCAGCGTGACGCGCATCACGCGGCGGATCTGCGGGTCGTCGTCGACAACAAGAATGCGGCCGGCGCTCATGACGACGGCCCTCCCGCGCGGGGCAGAGCCAGCGTGAACGCGGTGCCGGTGTCGGCCCGGCTCTCCACCCGCAACACGCCGCCGTGCGCGCGTGCAATCCGCTCGACGATGGCCAGGCCCATGCCGGTACCCGGGACATGGCCGGCCTGGACGCCCCGATAGAAGCGCTCGAAGATGCGCGCCTGCTCACGCTCCGGAATCGTCGTGCCCGAATTCCGGATCGCGATTTCGACCCCGTCGTTTTCACGGGCTGAGACTTCAATCGTGGACGTCGGCGGCGAGTACTTCAAGGCGTTGTCCAAAAGTTGGCGGAGCGCGAGGCTGAGCAGATCGCGGTCGGCGTGGATCGAGAGGGCCGGCGGCACGCGCTCGAGGATCTGATGGCCGTCGAGGTGCCGCTCGAAGCGCTTCAGGACACCGTTCACGATCGGCGCGACCGCGTGGTGTCCAGGGCGCACGATGAAGTCGCCCGCGTCGATCCGCAGCATCTGGACGGCGTCGGTTACGAGCGCGCCGAGCCGATCCACTTCCTCATCGATAATCGCCGCGAGCTCCCGGGCGCGCGGCGCCGCCTCGCTCGACAGCAGATCGCTCGACGCGCCTTTCATGACGGTGAGCGGGGTCTTGAACTCGTGGGCCAGGGCGTCGAGCACGGTGGCGCGCAGGTCGCTGCTCTCGCGCGCGGCCTCGGCACGGGCCGTGGCGTCGACCGCGCGCGCGCGCTCCAGGCCGATCGCGACCAGATTGGCCGTCGATTGCAGGACCGTGTCGCTCAGGCCCTGGCCTCCGACCGCCAGCGATCCGATCGGCGCGCCGCCGAGCTGAATCGCAGTGATCGCCACTCCGGACGGGTCGACCATCGAGGCTCCCCGCCGCGCGACCTCGCGCAGGCGGTCGTCGAGATCGGGCCGCTCCATGGGCCCCGCCCACGACCGCACGTCCGCGCGCTGGTCGTACACCCCGACGGTCTGGAGTTCGAAGCTATCGGCGATGTGCCGGGCCATTTCACTGGTCGTCGACGCGCCGCGCTCCGACAGCAGCAGCGACCGGCTGAGCGCGTACAGCCGCTCGAGATCGCGCTGGCGCGCGGCGGCATCGAGCTCGCGGCGGCGTGCGCGCCCCGATAGCTGGCTGGCGACGGTCGCTGTGGCGAGAAACGCGACGAAGGCCACCCAGTTCTGGGGATCGGCGATCGTGAACGTCCCGACCGGCGGCAGGAAGAAGAAGTTGAAGCACAGCACGGCCGCAATCGAGGCCGTCATCGCCTCGATAAGGCCCCACGTGGTGGCAACGAGCAGGATCGCGACGAGGTAGCTCAGGGCCACGGTCGTCGGATTGACCTGGAGTACGACCGTGTACAGCGCAGTAATCGCCGCGACGAGAGCGAAAATGCCTGTGAACCGGCCAACGGCGAAAAGCTGGCGCATTCAGTCGATGCGAGTCTACTTCGACGGCGGGGCGTTCACCGCCAAAGCGCAGAGCCCCCACAGCACGAAGAACGCCGCCGACGACACGAGAAGCAGCCAATCCATGCCTTCAACATGTCGCGTGGCGCCTTAGGATGTCCCGAAGAGTCCCTAAGCCTTTGCTTAAGGCGTGGTGGTCAGCCGGTACCCAACCCACGGCTCGCTGACGAGATACCGTGGCTTGGACGGATCTTCCTCGATCTTTTTCCGGACCTGCCCCACCAGCACCCAGAGATGCTCGGGATGATCGACGGCGTTCGGCCCCCAGATGTGCTTCAGGATCGCCCGGTGCGTCAGCACGCGATCCGCATTGTGCGCGAGCAACGACAGGAGCTCGAACTCCTTCGGCGTCAGCCGCACCTCGTCGCCCTTGCGGACGACGCGCCGGCGATCGTAGTCGATCGTCAGACCGCCGAAGGGCGTCCGGCCGCGCTCGGCCTGTTCGTCGGAGAATTCGCGCCGCAGCGCCACCCGGATCCGGGCCAGCAGTTCCTCGGGACTGAACGGCTTGGTCACGTAGTCATCCGCCCCCTGATCGAGCGCCGCCACCTTGTCCTTGTCGCCGCTCCTCGCGCTGAGGACGATGATTGGCAACCCCGAGGTCTCGCGCACACGGCGGCAGACCTCGACGCCTTCGAGATCCGGCAGCCCGAGGTCGAGCACCATCAGGTCCGGCGTCCGGAGACCCACCGCTTTCAGCGCGTCGGCGCCCTTGCCGGCGATCTCGACCTCGTAGCCGCGCGACTTCAGCAGCGGGCCGACCGACCGCTGGATCGAGCTCTCGTCGTCCACCAGAAGGATTCTTGCCGCGCGCGTCATGACGCCGCTCTCCATTCCGCCGGCACGGCGATGCTGAAGACGGCGCCGCCGCCGTCCGCGTTGTCCGCCCAGATGCGCGCGCCCTCCGCCGCGAGCAGCCCGCGCGCAATCGAGAGGCCCATCCCCGTTCCCGACACGAACTGCACGGCCCGGCTGCCGCGATAGAAACGCCGGAAGAGATTCGGCATGTCGGCGGACGGGATGCCCGGCCCGTGGTCCCGGACCCGAATCCGGAACTCGTCGTCCTGCACTTCGGTCGCGACGCAGATCGGCGTGCCTTCCTCCGAGTATTGCGCCGCATTTTCGAGGACGTGGCTGAGCGCCGTTGTCGTGAGCCGCGGATCCAGCTTCACCAGCACGTCGTCGCGGCTCTGCATCTCGAGAGGATGGCCGCGCAGGGAGTGTTCGACCTGGTCGCGCGCGGCCTCGACCACTTCGAGTGGATGCACCCATTGCAGCTGCGATTCGACGGCGCCGGCGTCGATGCGCGTCATGGCGAGGATGTTCTCGAACAGGCGCGTCAGCCGCTCGATTTCCGCGAGCACGATATCGCTCTGCTCGCGCCGATCGGACTCGTCCAGCCTGCCGTCTTTCAGGTTGGTCGCCGCGACGCGGATGGCCGTCAGCGGCGTGCGCAGATCGTGACTGAGCGACGCCAGCAGCGCGGATTTCAGCTCTTCGCTCTTCCGCGTGACGGCGAGGGCCTCCCTGTCGCGCGCGGCCGCCGACATCTTGCTCGCCGCGAGACTCACGGCCAGAAACGCGAAGAGCGCGACCCAGTTCTCCGGGTCGGCAATCCGCAACGTGCCGATCGGCGGCAGGAAGAAGAAGTTCAAGGAGCCCATGGCCGCAATCGACGCGATCACCGCCACACGCAGCCGGCTGGCGGCCGCGGTGACCAGCACGACGAGCAGGAACGTCATGGCGATGGTCGTGCTGTTCTCCACGTGCAGCAGCGACGAATAGACCCACGTGATGGCGGCGATGGCGGCCAACGCCGCCGCGAGGCGGAGGGCGTCGTTCCGCATCACCGCACCTGCCGCCGGAGCCGCGCGACCGCCGTCTCGTGCCCGGCCCCGGTCAGCTCGTCCTGCAGGCTGCCGAGGGCCGCGGCGACGACGTCGCGGTGATGCACCGCCGGTCCGACGATCTTCACCGCCTCGACCCAGAGCAGGTGGATCTGCTCGATGTCCTGCGCGCTGAGGCTCGGCGCATGGGCGCCGAGCGAGAACTTCTTCGCCGAGCCATCGACCTCGTAGACCACCAGCTGCGTCACCAGCCCGCGGTCGTGCGGGACGCGGTCCCAGACCTGCCCGATCTGCAGCGCCTGCGCGTCCGCCGACATCTTCGCCGACCCGCCCAGCACGATCTCGCTGGCTTTGAGCCGGACGGCCGTCCGGACCATCGCGTCGAACACGTTCGTGCCCGGCACGACGAGCAGCTTCACCGCACGGCCGTGGCGCTCGGCCACCGCCACGACCTTCGTGAAGAGGATCTGCTCATAGTCAGTGAACAGCTCTTCCCGCTCGATATCGCTTACGCCGGCGTCCGGCCCCGTGAGCAGGCGAATCGTCATGACGACGATGTCGCGCGTGTCGGTGTCCGTGTCGACGACCGCCTGGTCGAGATGTTTGAGGGTGTTGTAGTCCCGGACCGGGACCAGCACGCAGCCGGGTCGCGCGTGCAGCTCGTCGAGGCCGACATCGGCTTCGCGCATCAGCTGGAACTGATCGGTGTGCTCCGCATGCGCGTGCTGCCTCCGCCTGGCGGTGACGCGCTCGGAGATCACGAACGCGACGTAGAGCACGATGGTGAACGCGACGCCGGAGATGGTCGCGGTCTGTTTGGTGAAGATGTTGATGAACGCGACGCTGAACAGGACGAGCGTGATGAGCCCGAGGCCGACCGGGATCTCGACGCCGCCGATCCTCGGGTTCATCGGCACCTTCCACTCGCGCGGCACGTCCGCTTCCTTGAACCGCAGCACGAACATCGCCAGCGCCTTGAACGCAAAGCTCCAGACGACGCCGAACGCGTAGGCCTCGCCGAGTACGAAGACGTTGCCCCGGCTCAGGATGATGGTGACGAGCTGCAGCAGGACGACCATGTTGATCAGGCGATACGTCGTGCCGTACTTCTTGTGGGGCTTCCTGAACCACTCCGTCAGTACGCCGTCCTCGGACACGCGGTTGAGCACGCCGTTGCTGCCGACGATCGCCGTGTTGACCGCGCCCGCAAGAATCAGGAACCCGACCACAACGACGAACGCCTGGAACAGGAGCCGCAGGCTGAGCGGCCCGACGACGTTCATGGCGAGGCCGGAGATCAGGTTGTCGTAGAACTGCGGGCGGACGCCGTCAGGGATGATCGCCACGGCGAAGAAGCTGACGAGGGACGTGAACAGCAGGCTGTAGACGAAGATGACGGTGCCCGCCCGCTTGAGGTTGGTGACCTTCGGATGCTCGATTTCCCGGTAGACCTGCGCGAGCGACTCCTCCCCGCTCATCGCGAGGATCGAGTGGCCGAAGCCGACCAGGATCGCGATCGCCGTGACGCCCGGCCAGATGGTCCCCTTGAGCCACCCGAGCGCGTCATCGGAGAACTTCAGGTTCTTGAGCACCGGCGCCGGCGGCAGTTCTCCACCGCCCCGGACGATCAGCGTGTAGCCGCACCACAGGATCATCAGGACGACCATCACCGTCGTCACCTTCATGATCCGCAGCGCGTCGTCGCTCGACTCGTGGATGCCCTGGGTGTTGCGCCACCAGAAATAGACGGTGATGAGTACCGCGATGAACGCAGCGGTCTCACCGACCGGCAGGCTGCGCGCCGTGACGCCGTAGCGGTGAAGCACGTCGTTCAACAGGCCGGCGATGTACAGGCCTGCCGACACGCCGCTGATCGGCCCGGTCAGCACGTAGTCGAACAGAAGCGCCGACACCGACAGCTTCGCCAGCGTGCCGCCCATCGCTTCCTTGACGACGCGATAGACGCCGCCGCGGACGAACATCGCGGAGCTCTCGATGTACACCGCGCGGACGGTGTACGAGAAGCACATGACGCCGAGAATGAACCAGGGCGCGGCCTTGCCCATGGCCTGCTCGGCGATGCCGCCGACGTAGAACGCGCTCGACCCGAGATCGTTGAGGACGATCGCGGCGGCGCGCCAGAACGAGATGAACGTGAGAAGTACAGTAGTGGCGACAACCACGCGTACGCGTGCGTCGCCCGGGCGAGGAGTGATCTCCACAGGCGCTTCCGTGAAATGCCTACGAGGTTAGCTGACGGGCTCGGACTCGGAATGTCCGTGGCGAGCAGCCGGCTGTTATCAGCGGCTGTCGAACCATACGCCCCAAGAGCTCGGGTCCCCCGCGTCCTGCGAGTGGCGCAGAACTTAGGCCATCTTTAGTCTACGCCTGTTGTGGTACCGTTCTCTATCCACATGCGCTTTTTAAGGGCTTTTTTAGTGCTTTCGGCCGCGGCCGCGGTCGGCTGCGGACAGGAAGACGTCAACGTCACGCTGCAGAAGGTGACCACCGCGCGCGAGCTCGCCGCGCACCTGACCGTCCAGTTCACGATGGCGTCCGACGCCGCCAACCGCGCGGTGATGGCGGATACCGACGAGACGTCGATCACGTTCGCGAAGGAATCGCGCGACGCCGCCGCAGCGGTGCAGAAGGACGTCGACGAACTGCACCCCACGCTGAAGGCGCTCGACTACGCCGACGAAGACAAGCTCCTCACGGAGTTCGCGACGAGCTTCTCAGAGTACCGCCGCCTCGACGAGAACGTCCTCGCCCTCGCCGTCGAGAACACGAACCTGAAGGCGCAGCGGCTCGCGTTCGGTCCGGCGCAGGACGAGGCCGACAAGTTCAGGGACGCCCTGAAGTCGCTGTCCCCCATCAGTCCCGCCGAGGCGTGGCACGTCAACGCGCTGGCGGCGGAGGCCACGATGACCATCCGCGAGATCCAGGTGCTGCAGGGGCCGCACATCGCCGACGCCGACGAGGCGGTCATGACGCGCATGGAAAAGGAGATGTCCACGTCGCAGGCGAAGGCGCAGAACTCGCTGGTGGCGTTGCGGCCGCTGGTCGCGTCGGACTCGCGCGCGAAGCTCGTGACGGCGGAAGGCGCGCTCAAGCGCTTCATGGAGCTCAACACGCAGCTCATCGCGCTGTCACGCCGCAACACCAACGTGCACTCGCTGATGCTGTCGCTCGACGAAAAGCGCAAGGCGACGCTGGCGTGCCAGGACAAGCTGCGCGAGCTGCAGGCCGCGCTTGGCAAGCGCGGGTACACCGGCATCCGCGAACGTTAACGCAGACCTGAAGGTCTGCGGCTACTACCGGGATCGCGGAAGACAAACACCTACTTGCGCGCGCGGCGGCGAACCTGCAGCCGGATCGGCGTGCCGACGAAGCCGAACTTCTCCCGCAGCTTGTTCAACAAGAAACGTTCATAGGAAAAGTGGAACGTCGTCGCGACGTTCGTGAAGAACACGAACGACGGCGGCGCGACGCCGATCTGCGCGGCGTAAAGAATGCGGACGTGCTTGCGGCCCTCACTGACGGGCGGGTTCGCCGCCGTGACTTCCTCGATAAACTTGTTCAGCTTCGGCGTCGGGATCTTGAGGCGCCGCGTCTCGCCGATCTTGTCGATGGTCTCGAGAATCTTCGGCGCGCGTTCACCGGTCTTGGCCGAGATGTGCAGGATGGGCGCGTAGTCGAGGAATCGCATCCGGTGGCGAGTCTCCTCGTCGAAGACCTGTGAATACTTCGGCCCGCGGTCCTTCACCAGGTCCCACTTGTTCGCGACGATCACCACCCCGCGGCCCGCGCGATCCGCTTCGCCGCCGATGGCCGCGTCCTGCTCGGCCGCGCCGGTACTCGCATCGACCACCAGGACGACGACGTCCGCATCGCCGATGGCTTTCTTCGCATTGGCGACGCTCACCCACTCGACCTGGCCGCCCTTGGCCACGCGGCCCGGCCGCCTCATCCCCGCGGTGTCGACGATGCGGAAGCGGCGGCGATGCCAGACGAGCAGGCTGTCGATCGCATCGCGCGTCGTCCCCGGCATGTCGCTGACCATCACACGCTCTTCGTGCAGCAGGCGGTTGACCAGCGACGACTTGCCGACGTTGGGCCGGCCGACAATGGCGACCGTGGTCTCCTGCGGCTCGGGGCTCGCGGCTCGGGTCTCGGAGCTCGACTCGTCATCGTCCTCGGCGTCCTCAGTGTCCTCGCGAGCCGCGAGTCGCGAGCCGCGAGTCCCAAGTCGATCCACGATCGCGTCAAGAAGCTCGGCCACTCCCGTGCCGTGTTCCGCGGATATCTCGAAGATCGGTTCGAGCCCGAGGCTGTAGAAATCGGCGGCGGCATTCCGGGCGCGGTTGTCGTCGATCTTGTTGATCGACAGAATCATCGGCTTGCCTGTCGCGCGGAGTTCCTCGGCAATCGTCTGATCGCCGCTGACCAGCCCTTCGCGGGCGTCGCACACGAAGACCACGAGATCGGCCCCGACAATCGCCCGCTGGCCCTGTTTCACGACGAGCTCGTGCAGCGGATCGAGGCTGGCGCCGTAGAGCCCGCCCGTGTCAAAGAGTTGAAAGGACACACCTCGCCATTCCACCGGGCGGGACAGCGAATCCCGGGTCGTCCCGGCCATCGGGTTGACGATCGCCCGGCGGGAGCCGGTCATTCGGTTAAATAAGGTCGATTTCCCCACGTTTGGGCGTCCGACCAGCACGACGGTTGGGCTTTTACGATTTGACACTTAGCCTTTGTCTTGACAGTGTAAGTCTCGGTATATAGTGTATTTATCGCCGGTCAGGAGACCCTAAGCATGATCAAGGTCGACATCGTGAACGAAGTGTCGAAGATTGCCGACATCACCAAGGTCAAGGCCGAGGTGGCGGTCGACGCAGTGTTCGACGCGATGCGGACCTCCATGCAGCGCGGCGAACGCATCGAGCTGCGCGGGTTTGGCGTCTTCCAGGTGAAGCCACGCAAGCGCGGCATCGGCCGCAACCCGCGGACCGGCAAGGAAGTCCGCATCCCGCCCGGCCGCACCATCCGGTTCAAACCGGGTAAAGACCTGCAAAATATCGGGTAAGTGGATCCCGTTCCCGTCTGGCAGCCGCGGCCGAAGTTTCAGGATCGGCGCTGGCTGCACGCGCTTCTCTTCGTCCTCACGATCGGCAGCACATGGCTCGTCCACGGGTGGGCGTACAGCGCGACGATTCTCGCGATTCTCGGTTGTCATGAGCTGGGGCACTACGTGGCCTGCCGCTATTATGACGTCGATGCGAGCCTGCCCTTCTTTCTGCCGGTTCCCATCACGCTGACCGGCACGCTCGGCGCGTTCATTCGCATCCGCGAGCCGATTCCGTACAAGCGCTGGCTCTTCGACATCGGCATTGCCGGTCCGATCGCCGGGTTCGTGGTCGCCGTCCCCGCGCTCGTCGTCGGCATCGCGCTGTCGACCGTCGCCCCGATGCAGGGCCAGAGCGGGCTGTTTCTCGGCGAGCCGTTGCTGCTGAAAGCCGTGGCGTGGATGGTGTTCGGATCGTTGCCCGACACGCAGACGCTCGTCCTGCACCCGGTCGCGTTCGCGGCATGGTTCGGCCTGCTGGCGACCGCGCTGAATCTGTTCCCCGTGGGCCAGCTCGACGGCGGGCACATCTCCTATGCCGTGCTCGGCCGCCGCTCGACCTACGTCACCATCGCGATGATCTTCGTCGCCATCTTCCTGTCGTACCAGTCGGCGAGCTGGATCGTCTGGACCGTCGTCGTCACCGGCATGCTGTTCGCCTTCGGCGTCCGGCATCCTCCCGTCATCGACGAAGACGTGCCGCTCGACACCACGCGCAAAGTGCTGGCGGTCGTCGCCGCGATCATCTTCGCGCTCTGCTTCACACCCGCGCCGATTCAAGAACTGTTCGGGCGCTAACTTGGTTCCAGAGGTTCCAGGCGTTCCAGAAGGTTCCTGGGGTTCTTTGGTTCCCGGGTTCTAGGTTCCCGCGCGGGGTTCTAAGTTCCCTTGCGCCAGGATTCTCCCGGCGGCAGTGACTCCAGATACTTGATCAAACGGACAGCGGCCTTACCGGATCGGCCGCAGAGCCTCTGCATGCGTTCCGTATCCAGAGCCGTAAAGTACTTCTTCTTGAGCCCAGCACCAGCGCTGTTGTGTGTTTCCATCAGGGAAGACTTCGCAATGCGAAGGAATCGCGCGTGTTCCCTCGGCCAATAGCGACCAAAGCCTTCCGCCATATTGCGAGTCGCCGACGAAGAAGAATCGCGAATCTGATCGCGGAATTTGAAATCTCTGGCGACTGGTCCCGTCTCAGTTAATGCGTGCACCAACTGCTCGAGTTCATCGGCAAGTTGCCAGCACACAAGGTCCTGGTAACGTCTTGCGCTCTGCATGTCGCGCGCATCAGCACACGCCATGCCAGCGACAAAGAACCTGAGAACCTCCAGAACCCGTGGAACCTCAGGAACCTGTGGAACCCCTGGAACCTTATAAGACCGAAACCGGATCCACATCGACGACGATGCGTCGCTCGAGATCCGGCCGCGAGGTCACCGCAGCCATCAACGCCTCGCGCATCTTCTTCCGGTTCGTTCCTTTGATGAGCACCTGCGTCCGGTACTCACCGCGCAGGCGGCCGAGCGGCGCGGGCGCGGGACCTAAGATTCGCAGACCCGCCTGCTCCGCGCCGGCGCGCAGGCGCTGCACGAGGTCGCTGGCGTCGTCCATGGCGCCGCCGAAGGTCTTCGCGCGGACGATCGTGTTGATCATCGCGACGTGCGGCGGGTAGCGCATCTTCTTCCTGAAGTCGATTTCCTTCTCGAAGAACGCGCGGTAATCCTGCTGGCGCGCGAGCTGGATGCTGTAGTGATCGGGATAGATCGTCTGGACGATCGCTTCACCGGCATCCTCGCCGCGGCCGGCCCGGCCGACGACCTGCGTCAGCAGCTGGAACGTCCGCTCCGACGCGCGGAAATCCGCCATGCCGAGGCCGACATCCGCCGAGACGACGCCGACCAGGGTCACGCGCGGAAAGTCGTGGCCTTTCGCGATCATCTGCGTGCCGACGAGCACGTCGATCTCGCCGGCGCGGAACTTCCCGAGAATCGCCGTCAGCGCGCCTTTCCGTCTGATGGCGTCACGGTCGAGCCGCGCCACCCTGGCGCTCGGACAGATCCGCTTGACCTCCGCCTCGACTCGCTCGGTGCCGAAGCCCGCCTGTTCGAGATACGGGCCGGCGCAGTGCGGACACGCCGCCGGCACGCGCATCGTGTAGTTGCAGTAGTGACAGCGCGCGCGCCGCGACGGCCCTTCGCCGTGGACGACGAGCGACACGCTGCAATTCGGGCAGTCCATCGTCCCCGCGCACTGCCGGCAGAAGATCGCGGTGGCGAAGCCGCGGCGGTTGAGGAGGACGAGCGCCTGCTCCTTCTTCTCGACGCGGGCGCTCAGCGCGTCGCCAAGCGACCGGCTGAGGATGACGTCAGGGCCGCGGTCGGCGTACTCCTCGCGCATGTCGACGACCGTGACCGTGGCGAGCGGACGATCGAGCACGCGGCGTTCGAGCACGACGCGTTCGTATCGACCAGACGAGGCGTTGTGGTAGCTCTCCATCGACGGCGTCGCCGAGCCGAGCACCACCAGCGCGCCGGCGCGTTGCCCCCGGACGATCGCCACGTCGCGGCCGTTGTAGCGCGGGCTCTCCTCCTGTTTGTAGGACCCGTCATGCTCTTCATCGACCACGATCAGGCCGACGTTCTCCAGGGGAGCAAACACGGCCGAACGCGTGCCGATGACGACGTCCACGTCGCCGCGGCGGATGCGCTGCCATTGATCGTGGCGCTCCCCGTCGGAGAGGCCGCTGTGCTGGATCGCCACGCGCTCGCCGAAGCGTTCGCGGAAGAGCGATGTCACGACCGGCGTCAGCGCGATCTCCGGGACCAGCACCAGCACGCGCCTGCCCGCGTCGCGGACCGCGGCCGCCAGCCGCAGGTAGATCTCGGTCTTGCCGCTGCCCGTGACCCCGTGCAGCAGCGCGACCTGGAATTTCCCTGCGCCCGCGAAGCCCCTGAGCCGCGTGAGCGCGGCGTCCTGCTCGGGTGTCAACGTGCGCGAGGGATCGACCAGGATGTCTTTCGCTGCCGCGGTCTCGAAGGGATCCCGGTCCAGGCGATCCGCGCGAAGGCTGATCAATCCTCGCTTTGCGAGCCGGGCGACGGCGTCGGCGGCAACCCCTCGCGAGGCAAGCTCAGGGGTGGTGATCCCCGTTGGGGTTCCACTCAGCAGTTCGAGCGCCTCGCGTTGTTTGTCTGTCAGGCCGTCTCCCGCGAGCGATTCATGGCCTGAGGCGGTGATCGACGCGACGCGGATGGTCTTATGCGCATCCGAACGCCCGCCGCGCGCCATCGGCGGCAGCACCGCCGTGATGGTGTCGCCGGGACCGGCCGCGTAGTACTCCGCCGTCCATCGGGCCAGTTCGACGACGTCCAGCGGCACGAACGCGTCCGTGTCGAGCACTTCCCTGACCGGTTTGACCGCCGAATCCTCGACCGTCGACGCCGACAGGTCGTCCATGACGATACCGGTGACGATGCGCGAGCCAAGGGGAACGACAACACGGGCGCCGACGACGGGCCGTGGCAGGTTGTCCGGGACGTGGTACGTGAGCAGCCCTAGCCCGGGCACTGGAACAGCTACATGCACTATCACGGCGTCACGGGTTTCTCGCGGGTCTGCATATCACGAAGGCACGAAGGACACACGAAGTTCACGAGAAAGACCTCTAAAAGTTTCGTGTCCTTCGTGTTCGCTTTCGTGCCTTCGTGATTTGCCAGCGATGGGATCAGCTTAGTCGCCCGAATGACAGGCCGGGTCACTACTCCGTCAGCAGCTTGCGGACGAGTTTCATGTCTTCCCAGACTTCTCGCTTGGACGACGGATTCCGCAGCAGATACGCGGGATGGAAGGTCGGGATCAGCTTGGCGCCGCGGTAGTCGAACACGCGGCCGCGAAGCTTCGAGATCGGCTCGAGAGTCCGCAGCAGCGTCTGCGCCCCGAACTTGCCGAGCGCGACGACGACCTTGGGCTTGATGATGTCGATCTGCTTGAAGAGGAACGGCTCGCACGTCTCGACTTCGTCCGGCTCCGGGTTGCGGTTCTGCGGCGGCCGGCACTTGATGACGTTGGCGATATAGACGTCCTCGCGCTTCATGCCGATCGCTTCGATGATCTTGGTCAGCAACTGCCCCGCGCGGCCGACAAACGGCACGCCCTGGACATCTTCGTCGGCGCCCGGCGCCTCGCCCACGAACATCAGGTCCGCCTGCGGGTTGCCGACGCCGAAGACGACCTGCGTGCGGCCTTGCGTGTGCAGCTTGCAGCGCGTGCAGTCGCCGATGTCCGCGCGCACGGCGGCCAACGCATCGACAGGGGTTAGCAGAATCGTCTTTGCAGACGCGTCGACGTCCGGCTGAAGCGGGACGCTACGAACGTCCTCTGGAAGCGGGACGCTACGAACGTCGGGGTCGCGTTTGCGCCACGACGGATCGGTACTGACTCCGCCTACGCCCAATTCCTTCGCAAATTTCAGGTGTTCGATGATGTCGTCGCGGTCCACGTCAGCAGTCGCTCGATGTGATTGAGAATGGCCGCGGCGACAGCCGACTTGCTCTGAAGGGGAATCGAGTCGGCGCCCGTGGCGCCCACAATAGTAACCGCGTTCGCGTCCACTTCGAACCCGGCGTCGGCACGCGACACGTCGTTGGCGACGATGACGTCCACGTGCTTGCGTTCGCGCTTGGCGGTGGCGCTGGCGACGACGTTCTCGGTTTCGGCCGCGAAGCCGACGAGCAGCGGACGGCCGGCGCCAGACGCCTGGCGGCGCTCGCCGAGCTCGGCGAGGATGTCCGGGTTCTTCTTGAGCGTCAGAGTGATGGTGTCGCCCTGCTTGGCGACCTTCTGCTCGGCCCTGTGTTCAGGCGCGTAGTCGGCCACGGCGGCGGCCATGACGACGACCGCGGCCTGCTCGGCGCGCTGCATCACGGCCTCGTGCATCTCGACGGCGCTGCGGACGCGCACCAGCTCGCGCACCGGCGGCGGCGTCGCCGACGTCGGCCCGGCGATGAGCGTGACCTCCGCGCCCCGGCGCATCGCCTCGGCGGCGATCGCGAATCCCATCTTCCCGCTCGATCGGTTTCCGAGATACCGCACGGGGTCCACGTCTTCGTACGTCGGACCGGCCGTCACGAGCACCCGCTGGCCGCGCAGGGGTCCTTCGGGCCGAAGGACGGCGTCGGCCGCCGCGACGATTTCATCCGGCTCCGCCAGACGCCCCTTGCCGATCCAGCCGCACGCGAGATACCCCTCGCCCGGCTCGACGAACCGCACGCCCCGCGCCGCGAGCGTGTCGAGGTTGGCGCGGACCGCTTCGTGCGCAAACATCTGCGTGTTCATCGCGGGCGCCACGAGCACCGGCGCGCGCGTCGCGAGGAACATCGTCGACAGGAAGTCGTCGGCGATGCCGTTGGCGAACTTGCCGAGGATGTTGGCGGTGGCCGGCGCGACGAGCAGGAGGTCGATCGTCGAGGCGAGCGCGATGTGCTCGATGTCGGCGTTGGATCCCGGCGCGAACTGATCGGTGATGACCGGGCGGCGCGTGATGGCCTCGAACGTCACGGGACCGACGAACTTCGTCGCCGTCTCCGTCATGATGGCGACGACGTCGTGGCCGCGTTTCTGGAGGCCGCGGACGACTTCCACGGCCTTATACGCGCCGATACCGCCGGTGACCCCGAGCGCGATGAGCGCCATAGCGTTCTTATCGGCGGCTTACTTGCCGGCGTCGCGGGGTTCGACGGTCTCGAGCTTTTCCACGCGGCGGGTTTTGACTTCCTCGCGGGCGACGGTCGTCTTCTTGCGGTCGGCCACCTCGACCCTGGGCACTGAACCGGCGAGGAGCTGGCGGGCGCGCTGCCCGGCCGTGACGACGAATTCAAACCTGTTCATCCCTCTATCCTACTCTACGTTCTGCACTTGCTCGCGCATCTTCTCGAGCTCCGCCTTGGCCGAGATGATGAGCTCCGACACGCGCAGGCCGTCGGCCTTGCTGCCCATCGTGTTCACTTCGCGGTTCATCTCCTGCAGCAGGAAATCGAGCTTGCGGCCGCACGGCTCGGCGCCGTCGGCAAGCGTCACCCAGTGCGAGACGTGGGCGCGGAAGCGCGCGATCTCCTCGCTGATGTCGGAGCGTGCAGCCGCGCGCACGATTTCCGAGGCGACGGCGTTCTCGTCGGCCTGCAGTTCTTCGCGCAGCTCCCTGACGCGCTCGCGCAGGCGCTGTTCGACTCCGGCGCGCCCCTCGTCAGCCGCGACGGACACGCGCTCCACCAGCCCGGCGACCATCGTCAGACGCTCGTCGAGGTCCTTCCGCAGGTGATCGCCTTCGCGCGATCGCATCGTGTCGAGATCGGCCAGGGCCTTGTCGATCAGCGCGCGCGCTTTCGAGGCGACCTCCGCCTGCGCCGCTTCGTCGGCTTCGACGGGACGCTCGCGGATCGTCAGCGCCTGCGGCAGACGCAGGATGTCGCCCGGCGTCAGCGTTCCGGACACGAGGCCTCGGCTGCGTGCCTGGTCGAGCGCCTTCTCGAGCG
>Ga0157378_10002304_pt1 | contig 16970 bp, 13 predicted proteins | sample M65metaG_FD_115309 | JGI IMG/M metagenome (GOLD analysis project Ga0157378, IMG submission 115309) | Miscanthus rhizosphere microbial communities from Kellogg Biological Station, Michigan, USA - M6-5 metaG | ecosystem: Host-associated > Plants > Roots > Rhizosphere > Soil | place: USA: Michigan...
AATTCTGGTTGTGGGTCTGGCATTGATCGCGCTGGGCCGGTTCAACTTGCCCCTCGGACGCCTCCCCGGCGACATCATCTACCGCGGCAAAAACACGACAGTATATTTTCCTTTGGCAACTTCAATCCTGCTGAGTGTTGTGCTTTCACTAGTAGTCTACTTACTGAACCGCTTCCGGCGTTAATTCGGGTGGCCACCCCACCCACTAACCCTTTTCATTCCGACCAACGGAAGGAATCTGCTGTTTGTCGGCGGAGGTAAAACCCTCGGCGCTAGCATCGGAGTGGGCGGCATCGGCAGAACGGCGCGGGCAGAAAGCGATTTTTTGGTCGCAATTACTAGGAAAAGGACTACTCCTTCCAGGCCCCCAACAAACGGCGCGCGTCCACAATTTGCGCTATATGGTAGGCGTTGTGATCCGCCACCAGCAGCGCCTCGCGTAGAATCGTCTGGCCCTCTCCCCACGGAATCTTAGCTACTAAGTCCGTGTTCGGGTTCTTCACCAAGTCCTGCATTGATTTCAAATCTTGGTGGAAGGCCTCTACGCTCTTGTCCCAGGCCCTATCGTTGGGCGGCGCAGGAGTCTTAGGCCAGTAGCCCTCCGGCCATTTCGGAGCAACGTATTTCGAATTGACAGAGAAGTCAAGAATGTCAGCTTGCGCGATGCGCAAATGTTCCAGCAACATCCAGAGGGAATGCGGCATGCCCTTTGGCTTCTCGCCTTGCAGCTTTGCTGGTATATCGGCTACCGCATCGTCGAATGTCGCGTGAGCGCCCCCACCTTCTAAGGTCTCAACCAGCTGCTTCCGTATCGCTTGGTCCAATTTGTCAGTCATGACGCTCCTCTTCGAGTGGATGCTCGAACAATGTGGCGCGGATACTCTTGTCCCGCCACATCAAAACAGCTTTAGTTGGGAACAAACGGGCTTATCGTCCCAAACAGTTCGACCACCGATCGCCGCAGAAATCGCCTTTTCTTGCTTAATCACCTGGTCGAAGTTAGCGTCTGGATTATTCGATTTCTCTAGAGAGCGCACAAGTTTATCGAGGCGGCGGAGTCCCTCCGCCTTCTCAAAATCGCCCAGCTTGGCGGCTTGAAGGGAACGTCGCAGCACCCCAAGCGTCTCATCATAGGTTTTCAGCGGAACCGGAAATGGATGGCCATCTTTTCCGCCGTGAGCGAAAGAAAATCTCGCCGGATCAGAAAATCGTACTGGGGTTCCATGGACAACTTCCGCGACCAGGGCTAGCGACTGTAGCGTGCGCGGCCCAAGTTTTTCCAGCAAAAGCAGCTCGGCGAAGTCGCGAAATTCGCGTTCGTAGGCCACGGCCAGCACAGCTCCCAAGCGGCGGAGATCGACATCCGAAGGGCGAACATCATGGTGCTTCGGCATGTGCAGGCGCTGAACGGTCTGTAATGTCGCTTCTGGACGTTGCTGCACAACCCGAAGTAGTGCTTGTTGAGCGGGGATCGACTGCGCATCCACCAGGTTCATGATGGTGCCCCGGTTGTCACCGACAATCGCGCTGTGCGGCTGAACTGTGAAGTCCTGAACCGTCGCCGAATGCCAGTGGTAGCGGCGGGCCAGTGCCTCTACTCCGTTCATGCCCTGCTGAACGATGGTCCAGTCACCTGCTGAGGAAACCACGAAGCTGTGCAGGTAAAGTTGAAATCCGTCGGCAATGGCATTGTTATCGACTCTTGCCGTCAGACGGCTGATTCGTGTCAGGGAATCGCCATCGAGGCCGGTGTCCAGTGAATAATTCTGCAATTCGTTCGGAGTTTGGAGGGAATGGCGCCCACGCCCACCGCAAACATAAAGACCTAATTCGTGGGCACGCGGGTTGATGCCTCGTTTGAGAGCGCCGAGCACGGAGGTTGTGATGCCCGAGGAGTGCCAATCCATTCCCAGTACGCAGCCAAGCGCCTGAAACCAAAAGGGATCGGAGAGACGGGAGAGGAATCCGGCGGGGCCGTAATGTAATACTACATGCTCAGCAATGGCCGTTCCCAACCGTGTCATCCGGTCGGCAAGCCATCGTGGGACGGTACCACCATGCAACGGAAGATAGGCAATTCCTGAGCGCTGCATCCCTCAATTGTATCGCCGCCATGCTGGGTTAGGGCGATTGCCCGACGGCTCAAAGCCCCTTAACCTTCAACGATCCTTCCAAATCCTCGGGGTGAATAGCCGCCAGCAGAGCATCTTCGCGGCTGATTTCTCCCTGCACCACAAGTGAAACCAGGGATTGTTCCAGAGTGATCGACCCCAGCCGCCGGGTGGAAGTGATCTCCTGATGGAGATGCTGCAAAGCGTTGCGGCGGATATGTTGCCGGGCCCCATAACTCACCATCAATAGTTCCGCGGCGGGGATCAGTCCGCCAGATTTGGTCCGCAATAGTTTCTGCGTCATAACAGCGGAAAGCGCCATCGCCATTTCCTGGCGAATCGTATTCTGCCGCTCCGGGGGAAACGAATCTGCAATGCGCGACACCGTGGAAATCACGTCGGTAGTATGAAGCGTTGTGAGAACAAGGTGCCCGGTCTCAGCTGCAGCCAGTGCAATATGAGCGGTTTCCGGATCGCGCATCTCTCCAACCACAATCACATCGGGCACCTGGCGCAGGGCCGCGCGCAGCGCAATTGGGAAATCCGCTGCGTCGATGCCGATTTCGACTTGTTCGACCACTCCGCGCATGTGCGCATGTTCATATTCGACCGGGTCTTCGATGGTGACGATGTGCCGCGCCTGCTCGCGATTGATCTCGTTTACCAACGCCGCCACCGTCGTAGTTTTCCCCGATCCGGTGGCCCCTCCAACGATGATCAGTCCGCGTTGTACCTGGGCCAGAGCCGCAATCTCATCGGGCAAGCGCAGTTCCGACAGCTCTGGCACTCTGGGGGGCAGAGCGCGGACCGCCGCCGCGGCACTTCCCCTCTCGTGATGAAGATTGATGCGGAAGCGTCCCAGGGATTTGACAGCGTATGAGGAATCGGCGATCAGCGACCTTTGATACAACTGCAATCCGTAGGCCGAAAGTGCCGGCAGGATCGCAGCTTCGATCTCCGTTCCGACCAGTGGCTGAGCGCCAATTCGCCGCAGCTTGCCGTCCACACGAATGGAAGCTGGAACGCCCGCCACCAGCAGCAGGTCGCTTCCGCCTTCGTGGACAAGTTGGCGCAGCCAGTCGTCGAGTTTTTCAGTTCCCGTAGCCACAGGAAATCGAGTATCTCCCGCCAAATGTAACAGAGACACCTCGCGATTTTCGTGAGTGGACGTTAGTGATTTTGGTGGTTATCGCATTTCCCGCTCAACCCTAGCAGCTATACTGCTTCGGAAACTATGCAGAGACTTTCTTTGATACTCGCCATATTCATGGCAGCCTCATCCCAGGCCCAAACATCCACTCGCCTGGAGCAGCGGGCGCAGGGCTCTATCTCCAAAATCCAGGGAACGATCAAGACCCCAGGACTGCAAAAGCCGGTGAGGGTTCTGCGCGACCGCTGGGGAGTAGCCCACATCTACGCTCAGAACCAGCACGACTTGTTTTTTGCCCAGGGCTACGTCGTCGCCCAGGACCGCTTGTTCCAAATGGAATTGTGGAAGCGATCCGGGCAAGGCCGCCTGGCGGAAGTTCTGGGGCCCGAAGCTCTCGGAAGGGATAAGTTCGCCCGCCTGTTGCGCTATCGCGGAGATATGAAAGCAGAGTACGAGAGCTACTCTGCCGATACCAAGGAAATCCTCGGTGCTTTCACCGAGGGTATCAATGCCTACATCACCGAGCGGCTAAAAACCAGTCTGCCACTGGAGTTTCAAATTGCAGGTTTCAAGCCGGAGTCCTGGAAGCCGGAGGATTGCCTGAACCGCATGGCAGCGTTCGCCATGACCGGAAATGTATTCCGTGAACTGCAGCACGCCCAGATGGTGGCAGTAGCAGGCGCGGAAAAGGCGGCTGAACTTTCAGATTTCCAGCCGCCGGTAAAACTCGATCCAGCGCCGGGCTCCGACTTCAGCGGTCTTTCGACCAAGCTGTTGACCGGGTTGGTGGGCAGCGATACTCGTATCGAATTTCCACGTAAGGCGCTTGAGGGCAGCAACGATTGGACAATTTCCGGCAAGCTGACGAAAAGCGGCAAGCCGCTGCTGGCAAATGATCCGCACCGTGTGATTGCCGAACCATCGCTGCGTTACATGGTGCACCTGGTGGCTCCGGGCTGGGACGTGATCGGAGCGGGCGAGCCCGGGCTTCCTGGAGTGGCGCTCGGACACAATCAGACTATTGCCTGGGGATTCACCATCTTTGGTCTTGACCAGCAAGATTCCTACCTTGAGCACCTGAACCCGGAGAATCCTACGCAATACGAAACGGCAGATGGCTGGAAGACAATGCAGGTGGTTAAAGAAACTTTCCTGGTGCGCGGAGCTCCCAGCGTGACGGTTGATCTGAAGTTCACCCACCACGGTCCGGTGCTGTGGCAGGATTCCGCGCGCGCACTGACATTGCACTGGGTAGGTTCGGAACCTGGAACGGCGGGCTACCTGGGATCATTGGCCGTTGATCGCGCGCGCAACTGGGACGACTTCGAGAAGGCGATGGGACGCTGGAAGGTTCCGTCGGAAAACATCGTTTATGCCGATCGCGACGGCAATATCGGCGAACATTCAACCGGCCTGGAACCAATTCGCAAGTGGACCGGTCTGCTGCCGGTTCCCGGCAATGGCAACTACGAGTGGACCGGATTCGTGCCTACAGCTGAGCTGCCGCATTCCTTCAACCCTGAAGTGGGATACGTGGCAACTGCCAACAACAAAATGATTCCCGACGGGTATCCCTACAATGTCGGCTTCGAGTGGTACTCGGTCTATCGAATCAAGCGCATCAAGGAAGTGCTCGACCAAGCCAAGGAACATTCTCTGACCGCGCAAGATATGGCGGACTTGCAGAACGATGTGACATCGCTTCCAGCCGAGGAATTGGTTGGTTTGTTGCGGCAGGCGGTTGGAACCACACCCAATTCCAACGAGCAACTATTGTTGAATTGGGACTTGCGAGTTACTCCTGACTCCGGGGTCGCGGCACTCTACGAACTCTGGTCGATCGAAGTCACAAAGGCCACGCTGCACAAAGTTGCGCCGGAGACGGTTTGGAATGTACTCGGCGACTTGGCTTTGAATCAGGTCGTGAAATATTTAATCAATCCCCGTACGGAGTATTTCGGCCCGTACGCGGTTGATCAACGGAATCACCTGCTGCGTGACTCGTTGGAGATCGCGGCTGCTCGCCTGACTGGATTGCAAGGCCTCGATCGCGAAAAATGGTCCTGGGGAGCGCTGCACCTCATGAAATTCCGCCACTCCCTCGACCTAGCGCCGGGCGCGGAGGCGCTGATGGACCCGGCCCCAGTTGCCAGGCCAGGCGACGACGAAACGGTAGACGCGACCGGCTACGACGAGCAGACTTTCCACCAGAATTCCGGCGCCAGCTATCGCGAAATTCTTGACACCAGCGATTGGGACAAATCCATGGCCATCAACGTTCCCGGACAAAGTGGCCAACCCGGGAGCAAGCACTATTCCGACCTGCTTCCCCTTTGGACCGAGGGCAAGTATTTCCCGCTGGCGTACTCTAAAGATGCGGCGGAAAAAGCAGCAACGGACATTCTGAACCTGGAGCCCTAGCGTTAAATTGGCTGTAACTTTCGGCCTTTCTGAAAATCAATTCGAGCAGAAGGCGACATATGAAGTCGATTTCGATTGTCCTGGCGGCAATAGGCGCATTCTGGCTGAGCTCCCATGCAACCACCGATGCACCAGCGTCCTCCAGGTCGCCGGTGCTGGTGGAGCTGTTTACTTCCGAGGGCTGCTCCAGTTGCCCACCCGCCGACGCCCTTCTGCAGCAACTTGATCGTGCCCAGCCGGTGGCGGGGGCCGAGGTCATCGTCCTGAGCGAACACGTCGACTACTGGAACCAGATTGGTTGGAAAGATCCGTTTTCCTCGCGCTTTTACAGCGACCGTCAAAGCGCGTATGCCAACCATTTTGGATTGAGCAGCGTTTACACTCCGCAGATGGTGGTGGACGGAGCAGCAGAGTTTACCGGCAGCGAGACGAACACCGCCGAACAAACCATCGCCAAGGCAGGAAAGGTTCACAAACTCGCGGTTCAACTCTCCGGCATTCGATTTGCCTCGCCTGCGCTTCTTCAAGCCACGGTCGATATTCCAGATACGTCGGTGAAGCAAGGAAAGAAAGCCGAAGTCTTTCTCGCGCTGGCGCTCGACCATGCCCAATCGCAGGTTTCGCGCGGCGAGAATTCGGGCCACACTTTGTCTCACACCGCAGTGGTCAGAAACCTGGTCAAGGTTGGCACCCTCAAGGCAGGCGAAAAGTTTTCCAAAGGTGTCGAGCTCAAAATCGACCCTACACTAAAAGCGGGAAATCTCCGGGTTATCGCCTTTGTCCAGGAGAGCGGTCTGGGACGGGTGCTGGGTGCGGTTCAGCAGCCTGTCGGCAACTAGCGCGGGAGTATGCTCCCGTCGCACTCATGGGATGGCCATGGCGGAGCAGAAAAATACGAAGACATTCAAGTCCATGAACCGGCGTGAGCTGTTCAAACTGGCGCCCGTGCTGGCGCTGGGCGCGTTCGCCACGCCCAAACTTCGCGAACCGTTGCTGGAGGAGGGGCTAGCGTTCAGCGACTGGGCGTCGGCAGTACTGTTCCGTCAGGGACACATGGCAACCACCTTTGACGATTCCGAAGTAGCGCCACTCGAACAGTTCTATGTGAACACCTACGACGTCGATGACCCGAATGTCGATCTGGCGGCGTGGACTCTGGAAGTGAAGGGAGCAGTAAAACATCCCGGCAACTATCCGCTCTGGCAGATTCAAACTCTGCCGAAATTCACCCAGAATACTCGCCACATCTGCGTGGAGGGTTGGGACGTCATCGGCCGCTTTGGAGGCGCGAGGCTATCCGATTTCTTGAACATGATCGGCGCCGACACCAGCGCCCGTTATCTCTATCTGGAATGCGCCGACGACTATTACGAATCGCTCGACATGGCGACTGCGATGCATCCGCAGTCGCTGCTCTGTTATGAGATGTACGATCACCCCCTGACTCGCGAACATGGTGCACCGCTGCGATTGCGCATTCCGACGAAGATCGGTTACAAGCAGGCAAAATACCTGACCAGCCTTTCGGTGACCAACCTATTGCGGGGTAAAGGTTACTGGGAGGATCAAGGCTATTCGGAGTTTTACGGACTCTAAACCATGTCAACCCGCGCACTCACCATTGAAGATCCCAAGACCGGCGAAGTGACCGAGGCGGTCTATGAGCATCCGTACATCGTACGGCTCTGTCACTGGGTGAATACCGTAGCCCTGTTCGTACTGGTGGGAAGCGGCCTGCAAATCTTTCGGGCTTTTCCCAGCTTCGGCGCCAAAATTCCCGAGAAAGAGTTGCTGAACTGGCCGAAAGCCTTCGCGCTGGGCGGATGGCTCGGAGGCGCGTTGCAATGGCACCTGACGTTCATGTGGATCTACATCGCAACTGGGGTGCTCTACGTCGCCTATGAATGGTTCAGCGGCAATTACCGCCAGATTCTCTTTGTCCGGCGCGACATCCGCGGAGTGTGGCCGATGGCGCGTCACTATTTTTTCTTCGGTGCCAAGCCTCCGGTCACTGAAGCTTATAACCCGCTGCAGAAGTTGGCCTACACCTCCGCTATCGGATTGGGTGTGCTCTCGCTATTGACCGGACTCGCGGTGTGGAAGCCAATTCAATTCTCCTGGCTGGCGTGGATGATGGGCGGCTTTCACCTGGCGCGCCTATGGCACTTCGCGGTGATGTGGGCGATCATCTTCTTCGTTTTTGGGCACCTGGTGATGGTGGTGCTCCATGGCTGGAACAACTTTATCTCCATGTGGACCGGATGGAAGAAAAACCCCGAATACATCGAACGCTAATTGGTGGGCAAAGATGACGCTCGCAGGGGCAGCTTCGCTGGCCGATCCAGCACAGATCATCCTCAAGCAGGAAGAGGCGCTCATCCGGCGGCTGTGCGACGGCGAGAACGAGGTCTTTTATCAGCTTATCCGGCCTTATGAACGGCGGGTCTATGCGACCGCATTCGCGGTACTTCGTAACGAGGCCGACGCCGAGGAAGTAGCGCAAGAGGCCTTTCTCAAGGCGTTCAAACACATTCGCCAGTTCCGCGGCGAGGCTCGCTTCAGCACCTGGCTGCTGCACATCACGGTAAACGAGGCGCGCATGCGGCGGCGCAAAAACCATGCCGAAGTAATGGAGGCAATGGTGGACTATCAAGATGACCAAGGGACCTACATCCCTAGAGACTTCGCTGACTGGCGGGAGATTCCATCGGAGACATTGGAACGGCACGAAATCCGGCAGAAGCTGGCCGAAGCGCTGGAATCGCTGACGCAAAAATACCGCGAGGTTTTCGTGTTGCGCGACATGCAACACGTCAGCATTGAAGACACTGCTAAAGCTTTGGGAATTACGACAGCGTCAGTGAAGACTCGGCTGTTGCGGGCCCGGTTGATGTTGCGGGACTTGCTCGCCCCGGGACTGGGCGGAGACTGGATCAGCCGTCCTCACTTCGCCAAGGGGAGTAAGCCATGGTAGTGAACTGCGAACACGTCTGGCGGGAAATCACGGACTACCTGGAGGGTGAAGTTGATCCCGTCCTGGGCACGGCGATGGAAGAACACATTCGCGAATGCAAACGGTGCTCAGCAGTTTTGCAGGGGACCAGGAACGTGGTTGAACTTTTCGGCGATGAACGCGCCCTGGAAATCCCGCTGGGATTTAGCCAAAGACTGCATCGGCGCCTAGAAGCCCAAATGCCGCAGCGCAGAGGTGGGGCCTTCGGATGGATGGTAGCCTTTGCGGCGGCCGGATTGTTAATTGCGGGATTGGCAATTGGACGTTCGTCGGCTTTTAGCCAGCCGCCAATGCGATCTGAGCACGCCGCTCCGGCGGTGCGCCTTCCTTCCGATCTGATGGTTGTCGTCTATGACGACGGCAAGACGTTCCACAGGCCGGGCTGTGACGTCATTCATGATAAGGCCCATGCGCGGATGATTCCGGCATCCGAAGCCATGCGTCAAGGGTTCGTTCCCTGCGTGCGCTGTATGAAGGAGTATTCGGGGGCCCGTGCGAACTTACGGGACCTTATTGACCAGGACCGCTACGAAATTGCGGAAGCATTAGAGCGACGCTAGAACCAGGAAGAATTCTTTTGCGGACTCTGAGGCCTCTGGCTGGAAGGTCTTACTGCTGGATCGCTTGCTTCAGGCTGGGCTTCACGCCGATGGCGGCAAGACTGGAATCATCCCATCCGCCTCCCAGCGCTTTGACGAGATATACAGAGGTCACCAGCCGCTGCCCCAGAATCTGTGCCGCTAATCTCTCGGTGTTTAGCGCCTGTTCCTGTGCAGTGATCACATCGAGATAGGTGACCAGTCCGCCGGTGTAACGGATATTGGCAAGGTTGAGCGAGCGTTCGGCATCATCCACCGCCCGCTGCTGGGCATCAAAGGCCACAGCGAGCGCATTTAAACCGGTGAGCGCGTCTTCCACCTGTTGAAAAGCTATTAAGGACGACTCACGATAATCAGCGACATTTTCGTCATAGACCGCGCGGGCGTTCTCCAAGCGGGCGTGGTTGCGACCACCGGCAATCAGCGGCTCCAGAACCGACATTCCCACCGACCAGATCGCGCTTGGAGCATCCACAAGTTTCAAGAGGTCCGCGCTCTCGAATCCTCCCGAACCGCTGAGCAAAATACTCGGATAAAAACCGGCCTTCGCAACGCCGATCTGTGCGTTCGCCGAGGCGACTAACCGCTCGGCAGCGGCAATATCCGGACGGCGTTGCAGCAACTCAGAAGGCAGAGCCAACGGAACCGCAGGCGGTAGGGTATCAAGACTCTTCACGGGTGCTTGGAAATTCGAAGCAGGAACGCCTTGCAAGGTAGCGATGGCATGTTCGTACTGTGCACGCTGTTGCTGCAGCAGTGCCAGTTGCGCATAGGAGGAATCAAGCACCGTCTGCTGTTGCGCGACGTCGAGTCCTGAAACGGCACCACCTTCGTGGCGCTTCAGCACCAGATCCAATCCCTTCTGCTGAAATCCTAATGCCCGCTGGATCACACCGATTTCCGCATCAAGCTCGCGCAACTGAAAATAATCGGCAGCCAACTCCGAGCTAATCATCAGGCGGACATTTTCCAGGTCTGCCGTCGAAGCCTGTAAGGAAGCGTTTGCTGCCTCGACGCTGCGCCGCACCCGGCCAAAAAGATCCAGTTCGTAATTCAGCGTGAACGGAATGGAAAAATCGTTTTGCGTAACCGCGGTTGGAGTTATGGTTGATCCATTCAAGGGACGATTGCCAGACAACCGCTCGCGATATGCCGCGGGTCGGGTGTCCAATTCGGGGTATAGCCCTGCCGCCGTGACCCGGGCAAAGGCCCGAGCCTGGGCCAATCGCGCGACCGCCGCCTTGAGCGACTGGTTGTTGGCGATCGCCTGTTCTTCATACTGGTTAAGTTCGGCGTCTCCAAATAGCGTCCACCACGCTCCTTTAGGAATGTGGTCGACCGGAGTGGCCTCATGCCAGGGCGCGGGTGCCTGCCAATTTGCCGGAGTCGAAACATCCGGTTTCTTATAGTTAGGACCAACCGCGAGGGCTGCCGACGCCAGCGCTAGGACAGCCACGGCGGCATGTTGCAACTTCATGACTTGCCCTCTTGCTTCGCTACCTGCACCGGTTGCCCATCTTCGAGAGAGTCACTGGGATTCAGAATGAGAGCGTCATTCTGTTCGACGCCACTAAGCACCTCAACCTCCGTGCCGTAATCGCGCCCAATGACGATCGGCTTCAAGTGAACTTTGTTATCGCTGCCGACTACCGCCGCGCGCGTCCCTTCCGCGCGGAACAGCAACGCATTCACCGGGACGGAAAATCGTTGCGTGGGGACGTTGACCGCGAAATGAACCTGCGCGAACGATCCCGGAAAGAGCTCGCCCTTCGGGTTGGGAACATCAATTTCAGTGCGCAAGGTGCGCGTCAGCGGATCGATCGCATCGGCACTGCGTACAACCTTCCCAGCGAAGAGCTGCCCCGGCAATGCCGCCAGCTCGATTTTTGCCAGCACGCCAGGATGAACCACCGGAGCGTACAGCTCGGGAACATCCACGTAGACGCGAATGGGATCGATGTCCGCAATATTAAAGAGCTGCTGATTTGTGCCACTGTTGCCGGCATTGATCAACGCGCCGATATCGGTATTGCGCCGGGTAATCACGCCAGAAAACGGCGCATAAATGTGTTTGAACGATTCCAACTGCTCCAGCCGGCGAAGGTTGGCGGTCGATGAGGCCAGGTTCGCTTGCTGCTGCAGATATCCACTGGCCCGCTCGTCAGTTTCCTGCTGGGCCACGGCGTCCATCTTGCGCAAGGTCTCCCACCGTTGGGCGGAGGACTTCGCCAGGTTCAGTTGTGCCTCCGCCTGATCGCGGGCCGCTTTGGCTTGCATCAACTCCTGATCGATTTCCGGGGTCTCGATGTCGGCGAGCAATTCACCTTTCCGCACCCGGCTACCGATGTCCTTGTACCACTTGGCGAGATAGCCATTGGTTCGGGCGTAGATCGGCGATTCAGTAAAAGCCTCTAGCGTAGAGGGCAGCACCATATTTTGGTCAGTCGGTTCGGTCTTGGGATGGACCACAATCACGCTGGGCACTGCTAGTTGTTCGGTCTCCTTCGCAAGAACGCGGCGATCGCTCAGGCGAGACATAATGCCGATAACCGCGGCAATGGCGAGGACAATGGCAAAGACAATCGCCGCCAGATATCCACCCCGCTTCTTCCGCGGCTGTTCGTCGCTACTCTTGAATTGAGGCCTTTCCATCACGGTCTGTTCCATAGTTATTATCCCAATATTGCTAGGTTCGTGCGCTTTCGCGTGCCGCGGCGCGCCGCTGTCTGCGTCCGTGGAAGATACTAAACACAACCGGCACGAACAGCAGGGTTGCAACCGTCGCGAATAACAATCCGCCAATTACGGCGCGACCCAGAGGAGCATTCTGCTCTCCGCCTTCGCCGAAGCCGAACGCCATGGGCAGCATGCCGATGATCATGGCTAGCGCTGTCATGATGACTGGACGCATACGTGTGTATCCCGCCTCCAGCGCCGCTTTTACCGGATCCAGACCTTCGTCCATGCGTTCGCGGGCAAAAGAAATCATCAGAATACTGTTTGCTGTAGCCACGCCCATGCACATGACCGCGCCGGTCAAAGCCGGGACGCTGATCGTAGTGTGCGTGACGAACAGCATCCATAGAATTCCGGCTAGGGCCCCCGGCAACGCAGTAATGATGATGAAGGGATCAAGCCATGACTGGAAGTTCACCACAATTAGTAGGTAAACCAGCACAATCGACATGACCAACCCGACCAGCAGTCCGGTGAAAGAGGACTGCATGGTGTTCACCTGCCCACTCAAGGAAATTTGAGTGCCCCGAGGAAGGTGTCCCTTGAATGAATTGAGAATCCTATTGGTGTCGTCCGCTACGCCACCCAGGTCGCGGCCATCCACGCTGCCGTAAACATCCACCGACGGCATCACATTGTAATGGCTTACCACCGCAGGGGTATTCATCGGCTTTATCGTCGCCAGGTTCCCCAGCAATTGCGGAGCAGTAACCCCGGCGCTGCTTACGGGAGTGTTCATCAGCGCCTGCAACGAGTCGATACGATACTGCGGCGCTTGCACGGCAACGTTGTAGCTGACGCCGGTAGCTGGATTTACCCAGAAAGTGGGGGCCGTCTGGAAGCTGGAACTCAGCGTCACCAGCACATTCTGAGCGATGTCGCGCTGAGTCAGTCCAACCTGCTGCGCGCGCACCCGGTTGACGTCGAGAAACAGCGTCGGATCGTTCATTAACTGCTGCACATGTACGTCAACCGCTCCCGGCACGTGTCGCAACCGGTTGGCAATCTGCTGCGCGATCAGGTAATTCTGCGGATAGTTAGGGCCGACCAGTTGGATGTCAATCGGCGAAGGCAAACCAAAATTCAGGATCTGGCTGACGATGTCAGCCGGCTGGAAGAAGAATTCAACACCCGGAAACTCCCGTGGCAGTTTCTGCCGCAGCGTATGCACGTAGTCAGCGGTGGGATGATGATCTTCCTTTAGTGAGACGAGAATCTCCGCGTCTGACGTCCCGATAGTTCCACCATTGCTATACGACAAATTGATACCGCTGTAAGGTAGTCCAATATTGTCGAGGATGGTGTTGACTTCTTTCTGCGGAACATTTCGGCGGATCTCTTGCTCCACTTGATCGACCAGTCGTGCGGTCTCTTCAATTCTTAGACCGGCGCGTCCGCGAACATGCAACCGGAACTGCCCTGCATCCACCGCGGGAAAGAAATCGCGGCCTAAAAAGAAAACCAGCCCACCCGACACAACGCAGAACAGCAAGAACACTGACACAAACACCTTTCGGTGATCCATCACGCTTTCCAACGTGTTCCGGTAGGAGTCGCGAAGACGCTCAAATCCTCGCTCAAACTTAGCCTGGGTCCGGCCGAAGATGTTCGATGGCGGCTTGTGCGAATCCTCCTCGTGTCCACGCAGCAGGTACATCACCAGCGTTGGAACCAGGGTCCTCGAGAGCACATATGACGCCAACATGGCGAAGACCACAGCCTCCGCCAACGGGACGAAGAGATACCGCGCCACGCCGGTGAGGAAGAACATCGGGACAAACACGATGCAAATCGCCAGCGTTGAAACCAGTGCTGGAACCGCAATTTGCTGCGCGCCGTCGAGGATAGCTTGCTTCAACTCCTTCTTCATCCCTAAGTTGCGCTCGATGTTTTCGATCTCAACCGTGGCGTCGTCCACCAATATGCCGACAGCGAGGGCCAGACCGCCCAGCGTCATGATGTTGAAGGTTTGTCCCAGCGCGCTCAGCACAATGACCGACGTGAGAATGGAGAGTGGAATTGAAATCGCAATGATCAGCGTGCTGCGCCAGTTCCCTAGGAACAAAAGGATCATGGCTGCCGTGAGACAGGCGGCCGTCAGCGCTTCCCGAACCACGCCTTTGATGGCGGCTCTCACGAACAACGACTGGTCGAACAACAGGTTGATATTCAAATCCTGCGGCAGGGTCTGGGCCACTCGTGGCAGCATGTCGCGGATGTTCTTGACGATGTCGATGGTGGAGGCGCCTCCGTTCTTCATCACGCTCAACAGCGTGCCCCGTACTCCGTCCTGGCGTACCACGTTGGTCTGTGGGGCAAATCCGTCTCGTACATGGGCGACATCGCGCACGTAAATCGTGGTGCCGTTGACAGTCTTGATTGGAAGATCGTTGATCTCGGCAACGGTGTTCGGACTGGAGTTGAGCTCGACCTGGTATTCTAGGTCGCCTAACTTTGCAGTGCCCGATGGCAGAATCAAATTCTGCGCGCTGATGGCGTTAACTACATCCACCGAAGACAGATGTTTTGCTTGCAGCGCGGGAGTATCGATATCTACCGACACGAGCCGTGACTTTCCCCCAAAGGGGTACGGAATTGCCGCTCCCTGCACCGTGATCAACTGCGTGCGCAAAAAATTTAGCGCCACGTCATTCAATTGCTGTTCCGGCAGGGTCTTGCTACTCAGGCCTATCTGAAGAATAGGCACACTGGAGGCAGAATATTGAATAACCAGCGGGGGCGTCGTCCCCGTCGGAAGCTGCCGGATGATCGTCTGCGAAATCGCTGTAACCTGCGCCAGCGCGGTCTGGATGTTGGCCGAAGGCCGGAAGAAAATCTTGACCACCGCGACGCCGTTCAGCGACTGCGAATCAATGTGGTCGATGTCGTTAACCAGCGTGGTCAAGCCGCGCTCGGTCATCGACGTAATGTGGTCCGCCATGTCTTTCGGCGAGAGCCCGGAATAGTTCCAGACAACGCTGATGACGGGAATATCAATGTCAGGGAATATATCGGTTGCGGTACGAAATATAACTACCGGGCTAAGAATCAAAATCAGCAGTGCCATCACGATAAACGTGTACGGTCTGCGTAACGCGAGTGCAACAATCCACATGAATGAACCCTTGACTGATCCTTGGCAGGTAGTTACTGCTCAACTGCACTGTGCGACACCCCTAATAGATGAGCGTGTTACCGAAACGGATGTAATTTTCGTACTCCGCCGACACGCGAAAGACCAGCGTTTATTGTACTAGCCGGGACTCTCGCCCTGAGCCGTAGAAACCGATATTACAAATCCTTACAAAACGCAGTACCATGTTTGAGCATTCCCCATAGGAGCATATACATGGATCGCCGTAGCTTTTTGGGAACCGTAACCGCTGCTGGAATTATGGCGAAACGTTTGAGCTGGGCAGCCGAGCGCAAGATCGAAAAAGTCGGCGTTCAGCTATATACCGTGCGCGACCAGATGAAGGCTGACTTCGCCGGCACCATAGAAAAGGTCGCGAAAATCGGCTACCGCGAAGTCGAGTTCGCCGGTTACTTCGATAATCCGCCCAAAGAAGTGAAGGGCCTGCTCGACAAGAATGGGCTGACCGCTCCCTCCGCCCACATCGACTTCGAACACATCACGACCAAGCTGCCGGAGGTAATCGAAGCCGCCAAAGTGGTAGGCCACCAATACATCGTCTGTCCCTGGATGCCCGAGGAATTACGCGGTGATGCGGAGGGATGGAAGCGGGTGGCGCAGTCCCTGAACAAAGCCGGCGCTGACATCAAGAAGGCCGAAATGCAGCTGGCCTATCACAATCACAATTTCGAGTTCAAAGATTTCAACGGCAAGCTTGGTTACGACATCCTTTTGGAGGAGGCCGATCCCAACCTGGTAAAGATGGAAATGGATCTCTACTGGACTACCAAGGCTGGTGCCGATCCTCTGAAATATTTCGCCAAGCACCCCGGCCGCTTCCCACTGGTCCACGTTAAGGACATGGACAAGAGTGGGGATTTCGCCGAAGTTGGCAGTGGCACCATCGACTGGAAACCAATCTTTGCCAAATCGCAGCAGGCTGGTATCAAGCACTATTTCGTGGAGCAGGATCAATCGAAAGACCCCTTGGCCAGCATCAAAGCCAGTTACGACTACCTGCGCGACCTGCGTTTTGCCTGAGGTTTACTTACAAGCAACACCCACGGTGGTCGCCGAATCGAAGCTGCGCCTCAACTTGAAGGAGTTTCATGCGCCGCTGGATCGTCGCCCTGTTGCCGTTGCTGTTCCTCGGCTGTAAACACACTCAACCACTCGACCAAAGCCGGCTTCGGGTTCCAGACGGATTCTCGATCTCGGTCTTTGCTAAGGCCCCTTACGCGCGCATGATGGCGTTCAGTCCTGGCGGCGTGCTGCTGGTGACCTCTAGCAACGATGGCAAAGTGCTCGCCCTCCCTGATTACAAGCACGCCGGCGCCGCTGAGCAAAGCGTCACTGTGTTGAAGGATCTAAACGCCCCGCACGGCATCGCCTTCCAAAATGGCAAGCTCTACATTGCGGAAACCAACCGTTTGCAACGCTTCGACTGGAACGAGTCGCTACTTCGGGCCAGCAACGGCCAGGTGATCGCACACTATCCCGGCAGCGGAATGCACTTCACCCGCACTCTCCTTTTCGCCAACGGCAAGATGTATGTTTCCATCGGCTCCGATTGCAATGTCTGTTCCGAAAAGGACTCTCACCGCGCCACCATCATGGAATACAACGAAGACGGAAGCGGAGAGCGCGTCTTCGCCAGCGGAGTGCGCAACTCCGTAGGGTTGGCTCTGAACCCGGCCACCCAGACGATTTGGGCGACAGATAACGGCCGTGACTGGCTGGGCGATTCGCGGCCCGCGGATGAGATCAATGACCTAGGGAGGTACGGCGGCAATTTCGGATGGCCGCT
>Ga0157378_10002305_pt1 | contig 16968 bp, 10 predicted proteins | sample M65metaG_FD_115309 | JGI IMG/M metagenome (GOLD analysis project Ga0157378, IMG submission 115309) | Miscanthus rhizosphere microbial communities from Kellogg Biological Station, Michigan, USA - M6-5 metaG | ecosystem: Host-associated > Plants > Roots > Rhizosphere > Soil | place: USA: Michigan...
ATACGGGAGGTGATGGTAAGATGCTGGAGGTGCATTCATTCGCGCGGATAACGTACAAGGATATCTACCCGAACGTAGACTGGGTGCTGCGCACAGACCGCGGGCACCTGGAACATGAGTTTGTTGTGAGGGAGGGAGGCAAGGTTGCCGACATACAAATACAATATGGCGGCGCTACAAAATTGGAAGTGGGAAATGATGGCAGCCTGGTGGCCACTACACCGCAGGGCACCATAACGGAACAAGCGCCTGTGACCCGGCAGGGGGAAGCTGTGATTGGCAGCGCCTATGTGTTGAATGGGAACATGCTTAGCTACCAGACTGCACCCTATAGCGGCGATATAGTGATAGACCCGTCGCTGCAATGGGCCACTTATTACGGAGGTAGCGACGACGACTTCGGAATGGGCATAGCAGAATACGATACCAACAGTGTGTATATAACCGGCTGGACCGCGAGTATTGCGGGGATAGCCACTACAGGGGCCTACCAAGCAACTTATAATGGCGGGCCTTATGATGCCTATATAGCCCGATTTGAAGGTAATGGCATGCCGGCATGGGCTACGTATTTTGGCGGGGCACGCTATGATATAGGCACGGCACTCGCCATTGATGCAAGCAGCAATATTTTTATAACCGGGTGCACTAATAGCACCGCAGGCCTATCCACACCTGGCGTATACCAGAGCGCCGAGGGCGGCTCCTATGATGCTTTCGTTGCTAAGTTTGACAGTACGGGAACCAGGTTATGGGCGACTTATTTTGGTGGGACTCAATGGGAGGAAGGCCTTGGGCTGGTAACTGATGACTCAGGCAATGTGTATATGTCCGGCGAAACGAACAGTGGCTCATCTATAGCTACGCCGGGGGCTTATCAGACCGTGTGGGGAGGAAACTGTGACGCAACACTTTCTAAGTTCGACAGCTCAGGCGCTATGCAGTGGTCCACTTATTATGGCGGTAGCCTCGAAGACGCAGGCTACTGTGTGACCAGGGACAAAACAGGCGGGATATATATGGTGGGATATACCGCCAGCACCAATGGCATAGCCACAGCAGGCGCTCACCAGACCACCTATGGCGGAGGCTTTTATGATGCTTTTGTTTCGCGGTTTACCACCGGCGGCGCGCTGCAGTGGGCCACCTATTATGGCGGGCCGGATGAGGACCAGGCCCTGGGTGTGGCTGTAGATACCGCGGGAAATATCTGCATAGCCGGGATGACCGCAAGCACATCGGGCATAGCGACTACGGGGGCTTACCAGGCCACTTACGGAGGCGGCAGTGATGATGCATTTTTTGCAAAGCTTACCAACGCAGGCGCCGTGAAGTGGGCCACCTACTACGGTGGCGCAGGCATGGACCTGGCTTATGGCATGTGCAGCGACGGCGCGGGCGGGACCTATGCTACCGGCAACACAGGAAGCTCAACGGGCATTGCCACGGCGGGAGCCTACCAGCATACCCTGAGTGGCGACGGAGATGCATTTCTGGCGCACCTGGACAGCACAGGCATACCGCACTGGGCTACCTACTTTGGCAGCGGCGGTTTTGAAGTGGGTGTGGGCGTAGTGGCAGATACCTTTGAACGGGTGACCATTCTCGGCTATACCAGCAGCACTACGGGCATAGCCACGCCGGGCGCCTACCAGACGACCTATGGCGGCAACTACTACGATGCCTTCCTGGCCAAATTCAATTTCTGCAACATGCCCGTGGTCAACGCTATCAGCGGCAAGCCCAGCATATGCCCCGGCTATATCGATACCTTGTTTGAAGCGACACCGGGTGGCACATGGACAAGCAGCAATACCGCAGTGGCCACAGTGAGCAGCTCGGGCGCAGTAAGCGGCATAATTCCGGGGACAACCACGATAAGCTATACAGTGGCCAATAATTGCGGAACAACCACTGTTACGTTCCCGTGCACTGTTTTGCCCCCCAGGAATTGCGATATTATGGTAGGTGGCCCATTTGGTGTCACCAGCGAGGAACTGATAATTGCACCCAATCCATCGCGCGGGCAGTTTTCGGTGCGGCTCAATTCTGCGGTTGATGAACCGGTGCAGGTGGTAATTACTGATCTGCTTGGGCGGACGGTTTGCAGCTTAGCTGCGCGGACAAATACTGATACCGCTATTACGCTGAAATGTGGAGCGGGGGTGTATGTGGTGAGGTGCGGGATGGGGGTGAGGAGAGTGGTGGTGGAGTGAGGGGCGTTAGAAACAGAATTTGCCACTGAGACTGGCCTCCACAAGGACGTAGATAGTCTGCTCCCAGCCGCGGAACAACGCGGGGGAGAACCAGCTTTGAATTAATGTTCATCGCGAGCGTCGGGGAAAACACCAATACGGGCGGTATAGTCATGAATGACTATTTCCCTGGATAGTTTCAATTGCTACTTTTACATTTATAAGACATCTAAAAACATTTAAAATTTATCATATGAACGTCGCAAAATTGTTATTGCTCACTATTTCGCTGAGCATATTGATCGCTTCTTGCGGCAACAGTAATGATGGCCCCCATTCACAATCGGACACACTTAATGCTGCAACAGCCACTCCCGCTGCGCCGCCACCGGCAGATACAGCGGCGAATGCAGCTGAGCCGAGAGATGGTAGCGATGGAGGAGGTGCTACCACCAGAAAGCCTTGAGCTGTTCTGGAGCTGCCTAACTAATGAATTAATTATATATCCATGCCCTTCAAAGTTTTTTTATGCCTTTAAAGACGTCAGACAAGATTGCAATGGTAGCAATAGTTATCTCCATCTTGTCTTTTATTTATTCCGCATACTTAAACATGGAGCAAACTAAATTGCAAATAAAAAACACAAAAAATTCAGTAAAACCGCTGTTAGAAGTATATAGAAACAGATCGAGATCGGAACAGTTCTTAGGATATCAAATAACAAATCAAGGTCTGGGACCAGCCCTCATATTTGACATGTTTTTTTTGCGCAAAGGAGCCAAAATAAGGACCGATTCGCTTACCGATTATGCAATTGAGGTCAAAATGCCGTTCTGGAAGGAAGGCCGAAGGTTTTATCAAGCGAAAATTGACCACGAAGACGCGCTAAGGGTAGGTGATTCATGGTGGATTTTGAAAATAGACACAGCAAACATTGACAAAGCTAATTTTGATCAATTCCTGGATGACTTAAATTTGATCGTTCGTTATAGATCGCTGACGGATGATACATTTACTGCGTACTTTTCCAGGGACAATGTGCCAAAGGAATACCAATATTTATTGAAAAGATAATCAGAGAATATATTTATGTTGTGGTGGTTGAGTGACTGTTTGCGCGTTGCAAACGCACAGGGAGCATCCTAGTTGCAATTGAGGGAGGAAAAAGTTACTGCTTCCCTCTACTTCTCAAACTTCGCGAGTTCAGAATTGTAGTCGATGGTCACTTTAAGGTATTTGAGGGCAGAGCCCCCAATGGCGCCTTTTACAACTTTGTCCATGGTTTCTATCATGCCGGCAGACCAGACTTCGTCGGGGCGTTTGGCAAACAGAACAGGGCCAACTTCCTGTGCCCCGATCTTTACCGATGGCACTTCGATCACGTCCCGGTTCATGTCGGTTTTTGCGTAGTACTTCCACCCCGGATGGGCTTTCCTCCATTTGTCGAATATGGATGCTGCAATAAAAGATCCGCCAATCGTTTTCTCTGAAGTATTGAATGCTTTTTTGCCCTCTTCTGAAAGTACAATGGTAGCGCCGGTGTCGAACAGCACTTCTATGATCTCGCCATCTACTTCTATAAACATGCTGGGGTGCCCGTAGGCGCTTTCGTGATTGCTGTTCTTTTTGAACCCTAATTTCTGAACACCAGGCCTGCCTTCCTCACTTGCCGGCAAGGGTGTATTCACCCATATCTGCCGATGCGGATAGTCGATGGTCCAGGCATGGCGCATAAAGAAATTCTGGCCGAGGAAAATATCGATGGGCATGCATTGGGAGATGAATTTCAGTTCATCGTCCATGGGTGGGATAAATAAGAGTGGCTCCGATACCCTACTTAATGGATGCCTGAGTATTTTGCTTCTCAGAGGCACGGGGCCGGGAATGGCTTTATCAGTCACAATGTCGTCGAACAGCACATATTTTACGGGCATAGCGCCTTTCAACAGCGCCCTCCTTACCTTAGCCACCACACCCAACTTGTCGAGTGTTGCCGGGAACATCATAGATATACCGCCGCCGGTATCTCCGAAGGCAAGCAGTGTATCGCCATTGGCTGCAGCTGCTTTGATGTAAAACCGTTCGCCATTGATAAATAATGAAGGCAGCAGGGTGGCTTTCGCAACATTGCTTACCGGCGGGTAGAAGCCCGGGGCGTTCAGCGCATCTTTATCGAGTTTCCTAACCACGAAAAAGAAAGACACACAGAGGATGACAATGACGAGTATGCCGAGGCCAAGTTTCTTAAGCAAACGCTTCATAGGGTCATTATTATTTTATACCTGTAAGATACTGTAATTAGTTAGTGCCTCCAACCGCCATTGGACTATGCTGCTGCCAGGCGAAGTGCGGGGCAGAATGAAATTCGCAACGGAGACTGCCCATGGCGGGGACGTAGACACAGGCTACGCCAAACTGGAGGAAGGTTGTGGTGGAGTGAGGGGACTGCGGGTATGGGCGTAAACGAGGGGGAGATAATTCGCCGGTACGAGACTGGCCTCCAAAAGGGCAGAAATAATCTACGACCAACCGGGGCCGTAAGACTCTAAGCCCAATCTAATATGCTGCCATCTCGCATTTAAATAGCTTCTTCATTTTCGATTGTCGTTTTCAATATTGCTTTTATCTTTTTTTATGCGCTCAATCCAAAATTCATACATATCCTTTGCCGCCGAAATCTCCAAAGAAAGATCATTTAGATTTGTCCAAGCCTCACCCCCACAGCCGGGACAACTACCACTAACCGTACAAAGACCAACAAACATGTCAATGTAGAAAGGAAAGGCACGACAAATCGATGGTTTAACTGTGTGAATACTGCACTTGCCATTAATAAATGCAGTACAAGCCCCATCCGAATGTAGCTTCATACGATAGTACCCCTTATCAGTCAGTTCAACAAAATGCACGTTTCCACTAGTTATTATTTTGTCAGAGTCATTTGGGGTCAAAATAATTTCTGAAAAATCAATCCCGTCGAGCGAATCTAATCCACTTTTCACCCCGCCAAAAGGGCCACAGCATGACGATGGGCAATCCCCAACCAGACAAGAATAATTAATTTGTCCGTCAACAATTATTGCTTTTTCCTTTTTTAGCCTTTCGTTTGCCATTTATATTTTTCCCTTAATTTCATTATGACATTATCAAATTTGCTACACTGAATCAAAAAAGGATCAATCCACCAGTCTTTCGATGATCTCTTGATATTAGGGATACAATAATACTCTTCATTTTGATAGTATTTTTGTTCAGTCAAAATTTTGATTTTGTACGCTGAGTCAGCTTCCTCTTCATGAAATGAATAAATCTCATAGTAGTAAATATTCATGCCCTCCCTATTTCTGTGGGTTTCACGAAATGAAATAACCATCGGATAAATTGGAGTTAATGTATATTTTTGAAATGAATTCACATCAAAATTCCCGAATTGTAAAAAATTAAAAAATTTCACTGATGCACTTAAAGTATTCGAGCCGATCTCTTTAGGGTTTGGTCGCACATAATCGTGTTTTGACCAGTTGAAGTTAGCGCCGTAGCACACTCTATCATATGTACTCTTAATGCTATTCTGTTTCATGAAAAATGACATATCTCTACCAAGGAAATATTTCATAGCTTCACTTATTTCTGTTACTCTCCCTTCCATAACTTCGCTATTAAAAATCCGGATAAGTGTGCCAAAAGTTTCTTTATGAATTTTATCGTATTCTATTTCTATAAATTCCTCTAGATCAGGAAGTAAGCTATCAATTTCGATGAGTTGCTTAAGATGTGTCTTATCAATAAGCGCGTATATGCAAGCTATCAATCTATAGTAAATTATTAAGAATTTAAATGTTCTTTCGAATATATCATGAGTCCATCCAGGATAATCTTTTAAGCAATCTCGAACCTCTTCATCATTTAAATTCTCCCAAATTTTCTTGTAGTTGATAATAGATTCACGCCTTCTGTTTATTGAGTCAACAAATGGTTCTTTTATTTTTTGCTCGGACCCTGCGGCATTTAACAAGCACCATATATAGGATTCATCTTTTATTTTGGATTCGATTTTTTTCTTCATCGATCCCTCTAATCCAACGATATCTTGAATATTGTGCAATTTCTCTTTCACATAATTTTCGCGTCGTTCCTCCCAGTATTTTTTATTTGCAAGCTTGATATTTTCAAAATATTCTAAATACAACGATAAATAGGATAAATTTTTACCCAGTATTTCTCTTAACACGATAGCTGGACCTAATTCGGCTATGATAAGTGTCATTATGTCTTCTGGATATTCAGGACTTATTTCTCCATATTTTTTCTTTGCATTCTCAATATATTCGATTATTTCGCTCCGATCACCAGTTTTTATGACAATAGCTCTTGCAATATTTTGAATATGCCTATACCCCCCATCAAATAGATACATTAACCCTTCTGATATATTTTTAACATTATCAAATCCCATTATTTTGTTTATCCAAGTAAATTTATCAAAATCTTCGCCGTTATTCAATGGCGATATTTCCAATTCAAATTTTTCTGAATGATATGGCTCCTCAAACGTAAGAATCACACTGCCCTCCTTCTGATTTATATTATGTAGAAAGAGGGGATTACAGTATTCATCAAAGTATCTAAAAAACGGAAACGAATTTACCCGAGTATTAAAATCTTTAAAAATTAATTTGCCTTCTTTGTAGCTTATTTTTTTTAATATCGTCAAGGATTCCAATAGACGATTGAATAAATTTCGAATATCTTCTTCCAAAATAACGCTTTCATATTTCTTATAGTGATCTTCCTTAAAGGCAATTATTTGGTTCCATTTGATGAGCACTTCCGGATTATCAATTAGGCTCCCAATTAATGTCGTTGAGTCCATAATGGACGCATAATGAAGAATCGACGAAGAATACCCAATAGAATGCTGTAGATGCCCAGCCCAAATTTGCTTTAATATTCTGTCTAATTCTGGGGATACAAAATTTTTCTCGTCTTCTTTATTCCTTGTCGCAATTATTTTAAGCCAATACACTTGAATTAATAAGCTTGAGAATTTAATTAATACTTCCGCCAAGTCAACCAATAAATACTCATTTGAAAATAAGTTCTGCTTTACCTTTCCATTTTCACCTCTAAAAATGAGCGGGAAAAGAGAATTATCTATTTTCTTAAAAATTGTGTTGAGTGTAGTTTCTTGAGAATTCATGACACTAAATACATTTAATTTTTTCTGCCACAGCTGCATATCTTTTTAAAGCCTCTTCTTGATCAGTAGATCTGTTGGGTACCATATACAAAATCTCCTCTTGCCATTTAAAAGATTCAACTTCCGGAATTCCCATCGCAACGAAATCATCGTGTATTTTAACCTTGGCATTTTTGCCGGACGCTTCCTCGCTAATGATTTTACACATACGCTTTATGTCATACTCTGCAAAGGCCTGAAGCTTGGAGAGGTAAGGGTTTCCTTTATAACTAACCGTCGGCACCGCAATTGGCAACAATATCACATTTGAATCACAGTGAGCATCTTTTTCAGGTTTAGCCTTATTAATAAAATCGAGCAACCTTAGTCGAGTCCCGTCACGGAACTGTTTAGTTAATCTCATGCAATAAACTAATATATTGTTGTCAATTCGGTGAATTGCATTGGCAATAGCCTGATTGCCAGAAGCGGAATCTATGACAATCCCGCAAAAATTAGCATTTTCACATTTCAATATTAACTCGGTCAGTTTTGACTGAACGTCCCCCAAGACAATTTTATCAGTAATCCCTTGTTTTAAACCGATGAATTTGATACTGCCACCTTCTGTCTCTACAAAATGATCAGAAATGTCAACCATTCCGTATGCAGGTAACAAATAGGCTATTTTCTTTAACAGTCTTCTTTGATCATCAGCCGTGCTTAATTCATCAATAATCTTTTTCTTAGTTCCTACAGTGCTCTCCCTAAGCATCATTTTGTGAAACCCTTCTAATACACTTTTCCGGATATTAATATCTTTGAATAATTCAACAACTCTGGACGGGATTCCCCAATCTCTCATTATGGAGGCAGAACTTGCAATAAGCTCATTTTTGTTATTAACTTCATTAGGCATGTAATAATCTTCATTAAAAAAAACTCTTTCATATTTTTTATTATATAAATATATTTCTGATCCACCTTTTATTATAAAATTCGTGGACACCCAATCTGAATCTTCAAACTTTGGGTATTGTTCCAATATATGCGTAAGTCCCGCACTGTCGATGTCCATGTCAATTACTAGCATAGGAGTCTTATTAGTCGCTCCCATTTTTTTTGCTAACAATGGAATTAAATTCGCAGTGCAAACAGTCCTTCCAGCACCTCCTTTAAAAGAATATAAAGTAACAATTTTCATGTAGCTATTTTTAATGTTTTCTCATCGTATCCTCGATAATATAAGAAATTAATAATTCAAATTTGTTTGGATGCTGATTTTTTTCCTTAAGTTGCTGACCAATAATATTAAAGACACCTCCTTGGCGCCTCAAATTATCGTATATAATTTGATCTTTATCACCATCTTCATCGCAATTTCTTAACTCAGCATATAATATATTTTGTAGCCATCCAGCGTACTTTTTTGAAAAAAACTTAATTGAGCTTATATCTTTGGCGCTGAGTTCGTTGATTTTTTGGGGATTAATTAATAATTCCATATCTGTAAATACTTCAGATAACAACTCAATTAGACCGTCTTTTGTCAACCCATAATTAGTCGAGAGTTCTTTCGCTGGATTCTGGGTTTCAAAATAGCTTTTTACTTCATATGCAACAAGTGCTCGTAACACCTCATCTAGGCTCTTTGGAGTGGATTGGTACTCTATATTTTTTTGCACCTTGTTTGGTGCCGGATCGGTTTGGAACTCACTAATAAAATCAGCGTAATCCACTAAACCTTCAACTGCCCTTTCTGTCAATAATATATTATAACCCAATGTATCCCACAACCTATGCGACTCGTTATTTTCATTCTTCTCTTCTAAAAGGACATCAAACAACTCATCAATTTTTGTATCTTGTCCCTTTGATATATAAAAACTATATAGTATATTACACCTAATAGAAAGAGGAACAAGACCAGGCTCTTTTATGTCCTTTCTGCTAATATTTTTTGAATCCAAAAGTTTTGGATGATTTTGAAAAGTGATCAGTAGTTCTGAATCATAGCTTTCCCACCATTCGAGATTTGTTCTAGCTTTATCAAAATAGATACGTGATAAATAAATACTGTGCTCAATAGCCCTTACGATGAGTTCTTTGTCTTCGACAAAAAATACGTCCGCTTTATTAATGATAAGCATGTCAATAACGAAGTACGTGTAATAAAGCAAAGGGAATATTTTTTCATTTGGCAATGTTTTGAATTTCTCGCCGGTAGGGTCGTCGGGATTGATTAAAACGTCACCTAACTTATTTTTTGGCTTTCTTATATACGTATCTACTAACCAATTGGCAGTATTTTTTCTGCAATTGTTTACTTCATCAATTAACTCATTTGTCAGGAATGATTTAAGCTCATTATCTTCCGATCCAATTCCCTCGGAGAGCGACTCTCCCAAAACATAATCAGCAAAATCGGCGAGAGACTCAGATATGGCATAGGAGTAGTAAAGATCCGCTTTATCGCAGTTATTTGTAAATCCCCAACCTCCTGTTTCAACTGCCCCGTTACAAATAATTTTAAGAGCATCTTTTATCGCAGATTTTATTGTATCACGATATTCAACTGGAATTATCCTATTACTTTCAAGTTTATCCGCATTCCACACCTGAATCAATAAACTCAACATCCAGGAAACCGAATCATAATAGTGATACCCTTTGTTAGGTTTGAAATAATCCTTCGTTTTCTCAGGTGTCAGGTAAGGAGTAGCATCATACCCGTTTTCTTGAACATAGCTGATGAGGTCCTGAATGCCCTGAATTATGATGTTAAGATCATCATCCTGAAAAGTAAGATCATTTTCAAAGCCATTTTTCAACAGTAAAAGCGAGACTAGGCCCGCAGAACTGGTAATTAGCCCTTCGGTACCTTTTTCGTCATCTCGAAAGCCATTACGATTTTTGTACTGCAAAAGAATTTCGTCTTTTATGGTGTTCGCAAGCCCCTTTAACTCAGAGTATGATCTCATCTTTACATATTTTTAGTCACCCATACAAACATAATAAAACATTCTCATTTTTTAACTCTTTTCGACCGGCAATATTATTTAAGGGAGATTTCGATTGCTTACAATATCATTATATGATAATAAAAATCTCAGTTGTCAATCGTGAAGATATGCGTTTGAAGCATTTGTAGGTTTCATAGTTCTAAATTTATCGCAAAATAAATTTACATCAAATCTATAATTTATCTTTCTACCTTAATAGGGAAAGTGCCGTTTTCTGTAGGAGATTCGGTGGCAAAAATGTGCGATACAAAATTTAGATTAGGACTATGATCAAATTGCAGGCACATAATTCTTGAAGGAAGCTTAGAGTTATTTGAGAGCCAAAATAGTGAAGAGAAAAAAGAGTCTTGTTCGTTTGTATGAATTTTACGCTCTTGTGCGGACCAAACAGACAATACCCCTGCCAGTATAGACTGACAGGGGTATCCGGGAGGTCGAAAGCGGATTCGAACCGCTGTAGCAGCTTTTGCAGAGCTGTGCCTAGCCACTCGGCCATCCGACCGTGGGTGCAAATGTAGGGAATTTCTTGTAAAATGGTAAAGGGTTAAAAAGGTAATTGGTTAATAGGTTAATAAGGCAAAAAGTTAAAGGGGCAAATGGTTAAAAGGGTAATAGGTCAATCAGTTAAAAAGGTCCCTCCCTTGCTGAAAAAGCTGAGGCGGGCGAGAAAAAAGGTAAAGGGGTCCACCCTTTCGAAAAAAACTACATCGCCCCTATAACCTCTTACCTTATTAACCTTTTACACTATTAACCAGTCAACTATTTAACGCTACATTTGCACCCATGTATCCGGATTTTCAGTACCTGCTGCAATCGCTGCTGGGCAGGCCTATGCCTGACTGGCTGAGCCTGTTCAAGACCTTTGGTTTTTTGGTGGCGCTGTCGTTTGTGGGGGCTGCATGGGCTACGGCTCAGGAGCTGAAACGCAAGGCGAAGCAGGGCCTGCTGAAGCCCGAATACCAGACCATAACAGTAGGCAAAAAGGTGAGCCTGGGTGAGCTGGCGCTATCGGGCATGTTGGGTTTCATATTGGGCGATAAGATAGGTGGCGCCTTCGGGCACCTGGCCGAAATATCGCCGGACCCTATGGGGTACCTGCTATCGCTGAATGGCAACTTTTTAATCGGGATAGTGGTGGGGCTGCTGTTTGCAGGCATGAAATACTGGGAGAGCAAAAAGCAGGAACTGGCTGAACCGGTGGAGAAAACCGTAGCCGTTTATCCGCACGACCTGATAACTGAAATCGTAGTGATAGCGGCTGTTGGCGGGCTGCTGGGGGCCAAGATATTTAATGCTTTTGAGACGTGGGACGACTTTGTGAAGAACCCCATCCGCAACCTTACCTCATCGAGCGGGCTTACCTTCCTGGGCGGGCTTATAGTGGCTACGGCCTGTTTTTATTTTTATACACGCAGGCATAAGATACCGTTCAAGCATATGTGCGATGCGGCGGCACCCGGCATTATGCTGGCGTATGGCGTAGGCAGGCTGGGCTGCCAGCTAAGCGGCGATGGCGACTGGGGCATCTACAACACCGCCTATGTCACCGACCCTGATGGCTCGCTACGCGCATCTACCGCCGCAGATACTGCGCGTATGGCGCATATGATGGGCGGCACGGAGCATGCCTTCTTCAGTGCTCCATCGTGGCTGCCGCGCTGGTTAGTGGGTATGAACTATCCGCACAATGTGGGGCATGAGGGTATGCCCATACAGGGCTGCGTGGGCGACTACTGCAGTGTGCTTCCGGTAAGCGTGTTCCCCACGCCTGTATATGAAGCCATCGTGTGCATACTGCTGTTCTTTGCGCTGTGGGCTGTGCGCAAGCGTTTTACACGGCCGCTGCAGATGTTTGGCACGTACCTGATATTGGTAGGCGTGGAGCGTTTCTTCGTGGAGCTGATACGCGTGAACTATAAGTATGACTGGGGCTTTATACATCCTACACAGGCTGAGATACTCTCTGTGGCGCTGATGGTTCTGGGGGCGGGGCTACTGCTGTTTTACAGGGAGAAGCCGGGGAATGGCGTTGAGGCATCGGGTGGGTAAATTTGTTATATTTACATGGGGTTAGTACGGCAGAATAAGAGAGGCAACTAAGCGCCCGGAAGCCTTGATTGGGCTCCGGTGCATACCTCAGCGCATGGTTCGGCAGGCTCACCATGACAATCGCTTTCCCGGGCTCTTTCCTCAAAAAACTTCAAACAAAGGTGTATGAACAGCACGCAGGTGAACTACCTCAATATGGGCTTGATGGCGCTATCGTGCGTGCTGGCTTTTATTATGCCGTTTGAGCTGTTCCTGTTCTCGTATGCGGTGCTGGGGCCGCTACACTACCTTACCGAGATATCGTGGCTGCATAAGCGCCATTGCTTCAGTCCGGGTAAGAACGACTTTATATTGCTGGCAGTGCTGGCGCTGCTCATTACCATACCCAATGTGCTCCCCTACTTCTATTCTTTGTGGGGGCCTAAGGATATGGACGGCCACCCGATAGTTACCGAGGAGCTCAGCAACTTTTTCATGACGGCGGGACGCTCGGTGCCAGCCATTATCTTCATCGCTTTTGCGGGCTCTGCAGTGCTGATACTTACAAAGTCAACCGTGAAGCGGGTGCTGGGTTTCCTGGTGATTGCCATGGTGGGTTATGCATTTCATACCGAGAAGTTCCTATTCATCACATTCTCGGTGCTGCTGCCCACGCTGGTGCATGTGTACCTGTTTACCGGGGCGTTTATACTGGTGGGGGCACTGAAGGGCAGAAGCGCATCGGGCATGTTATCCTTGCTTATATTTCTCGCCTGCACAGCAAGCCTGTTCCTGTTATTTCCGGACAGGATCACCGCACCATCGGCCTATGCAGAGAAGACCTATGATGCCACTTTCTTCGCGTATAGCCGGCAGCTATTCGATGCCTTTATGCACAAGATAGCCACACGGGATATGATCTACCACAGCAGCGTGGGTATAGTGCTGGCGCGCTTTGTGGCGTTTGCTTATACGTATCATTACCTCAACTGGTTCAGCAAAACGTCTATCATCAAATGGCATAAGGTGCCGCGCAGGGCTTTGATTGCCGTGTTTGTATTGTGGGGGCTATCGCTGGTGCTGTATGCCACCAATTATATGACGGGTATAATGGCCCTGTACCTGCTGAGCTTTATACACGTGATATTCGAGTTCCCACTCAATTTTCAATCGTTCCGGGAGATTGGTAATGAGGTGAGGAAGCGGTTGGTGGTGGTGAAGGGGTAGAGATTCGAACAATTTCGTTTGGATCAAAATCGATCCCGTGAATTGGGAGCGCACCTACGGCGCGCAACACCAAAAGAGCTTCTAGTGCTACAGACCTTTAGCTCCTACCGGAGCGGCCCACCTTTTTACAAAGGTCAATGGATAGGCCATTCAACTTTCCTTGTGGGTGGACTCGCGAGGGCCCCATATAGCGCAGGGCAGACACGGGTCTGCCCCTACAAATTTGAAATGCTTTCTACCTCATCAATATAACCTCACCTTTCAACGTGCGGGTTTTGCCATCGGGGCGGGTGAGGACGATGATGTAGTAGTAGGTGCCAATGTCCTGCATGACGCCGTGGTAGGTGCCGTCCCAACCCTGGGTGGGTTCGTAGTCATTCTTATAGACCAACTGACCCCAGCGGTTATAGACATTGAACTCGACAAGCTTGTCATACTTCACATTCACTACGCGGAAGATATCATTCTTGCCATCGTTATTGGGAGTGAAAGCATTGGGCACAAATTCTATAACGTTGTCATCAACCGTCAGTGTTACCGATGCTGTATCGAAGCAACCCCAGGTGTTTTCGCCCTTGACCATGTAGGTGGCAGTGAGGAGCGGCGTAACGTAGGGACTATCCATGAATGGGTTGCTGAGGGTGCCATCGTTTGGTGTCCACAGGTAAAAGTCCGCTCCTTCAGCGTGAAGGGTAATGGTGCCGCCGAGGGGTACTACCTGATCGGGTGTCACATTCCTCAGCACCACGGAAGGGTGTACCATGATGTTCTCAAAGACGGTGGTGACACAGTTGAGATGCCTGACGGTGAGTGTGTAGATGCCTGAATCGGCCATGGCTACATTGGGTATAACCGGGTTTTGTCCGTTAGATACAAAACCACGTGGTCCCTCCCAATCGTAGGTGAGGTCGGTGACCGGGTCGCCGGCGGTGAGGGTGAGCGTTTTGCCTGCGCATATGGGGCTGTTGCTCCATAGCGTGGGTGGTGGCGCGGGGCTTGGGTCGCTGAGCGCAGCGGGCCCAACGGCATTGGAGACGCAGCCAAAAGAACTGACTGTTATGCTGAGATAGACACCTGCTTTGAGTCCGGTAATGGTTACATAGCCGCTGCCATCAGCCGTCTTTGTAACATTGTAGCCGGTACCCGAAAGTAGCCAGTGGGCTGTGTAGCTGATGCCTGAGTCGAGCCCCTCGAGTATGATGGCGCCATCTGCGCCGAGACAGGTGGAGGGATTGACTGAGGCGAATCCGGTAATGAGCGGCACCTTGTGTACCAATACTGTGGTTGTAGCAGGCGCGGATACACAGGCAAGCTTAGTGGCAGTAACTGTGTAAACACCCGACTCTGCTACTGTGGAGGGCGCTATAACGGGGTTCTGTGCAGTAGAGGTGAAACCGCCGGGGCCGCTCCACGAGTACGTTACACCGGCGGTGGCATCGGTAGCGGTGAGCAGGATGTCGTTGCCAGCGCACTCGGGTGTATTATTAGCCGCCACAGGCGTGGCGGGCGTTGCGGGGAGTGACAACACCATGGGGCCGGCAATGGTACCAGATACGCAGCCTGCAGGCGTGGTAACATAGAAGCCGGAATAACTGCCGGCAGCGAGACCTATGAGGATAATGTTGCCTGCGCCATCTGCGGTAGCAGTGACACTAACCGATGTACTACCGGACATATAACTGACCGCATAGGACGCACCCGGGGCTAGTCCGCTCAAGGTGATGGTACCATCAATATCTATACAAGTAGTGGGATTGGTAAAAGATATGCCGGAGATGGCGGGGGTGGTATTTATCGTAACGTCAGTAGTAACATAGCAGCCAGCGGATGTAATGTAGGTAATTGTAGCGTTGCCAGCAGATACGCCGGTAAGGATGCCGGATAGGGCGCCGATAGCGGCAGTGGACGGATCAGTGCTGTTCCAGGTGCCGCCCGCAAGCATATTAGTAAGTGTGGATGATGCGCCCTCGCAAAGTACCGTTGTGCCGCCAATGGCTGAGGGCAGCGCATTGACAGTGACCTGCCGGGCGCTGAAGCAGCCCGCAGGTGTGGTGTACTTGATAAACGATGTACCAGGATTAACACCGCTCACAATGCCTGTGCTACCTACGGTCGCAATAGAGGGGCTGGCGCTGCTCCATGAGCCTCCGGGCGTGGCAGCGAACAGAGTTGTAGTGCCGCCCTGGCACATAACGGCAATACCGGTGACGGCGAGGGGTAACGGATTGACCGTAACAACGGCGCTCATTTTGCAGCCTGCCGCAGAAGTGTAGGTAATAGTAACCGTATTGACCGTGAGACCTGCCAGCACGCCTGTGGAAGAACCAATGGTGGCAACGGTTATATCAGACGAGCTCCAGGTGCCGCCGGGCAACGAATTGCTGAGTGAACTGGTGCTGCCCAGGCAAACCGATAGCGCACCTATGATGGCCGAAGGCAACGGATTGACGGTTTCGATAAAGTTGGCCACGCAACCGAGACTGGAAGTGAACTTAATATTCACAGTGCCCGACGCTACTCCTGAAACGAGGCCTGTAAGAGCATCCACAGTGGCCACACCCGGAGCGAGGCTGCTCCAGTTACCGCCGCCGGGGGTGGTATTGCTGAGTGTAGTTGAACTACCCACACATACAGTGGGTGTGCCGGTCGTGGCATTGAGCGGGTTCACCGTTACGTCGTATGTAGCTATACAGCCCGCAGGCGTGGTATAGCTTATGGTGACCATGCCGGGGGCGATACCCGAGACTACCCCGGAGAGCGCGCCAATAGGAGCTATGCTCCCATCGCTTGAGGTCCAGGAGCCGCCGGTGGTGCCATCGCTGAGCACGATCGTGCTACCCTGGCAGACAGTCGGAGAGCCTGTGACCGGCAATAAGGAATGAACCGTAAAAAGTACAGTAGCTACGCAACCACTGGCAGTAGTATAGCTGATTGTAGCTGAGCCGGCTGCAATGCCGCTGACCACGCCCGTGGTGCTGACTGCAGCAATAGCAGGGCTGGAGCTGCTCCATGTGCCACCGGGCGCGGGATAGCTCAATGCTGTGGTACTGCCCTGGCAAACATCAGGTGTACCGGTGATGGGCACAATGGGATCAACAGTTACAGTAGCGGTTGTGAAACATCCGCCGGGCAGTGTGTAGGTGATAACTGCTGTGCCGGGCAGAAGAGCGGTAGCAACCCCGGTATAATAACCAACAGAGGCAATTGATGGGTCGCTGCTCGTCCAATGGCCGCCAGCCACAGCATCAGACAGCGTCGTAGTTGTACACAAAAGTGTGCTGCCGGTGATGGCGGCAGGCGCCACATTGACGGTAAC
>Ga0157378_10002308_pt1 | contig 16965 bp, 14 predicted proteins | sample M65metaG_FD_115309 | JGI IMG/M metagenome (GOLD analysis project Ga0157378, IMG submission 115309) | Miscanthus rhizosphere microbial communities from Kellogg Biological Station, Michigan, USA - M6-5 metaG | ecosystem: Host-associated > Plants > Roots > Rhizosphere > Soil | place: USA: Michigan...
CCAGCTTTCGCCAGCGCTGCCACATGGGCAATCGACCCGGCAATGTCGTGTCGATATAGCCGGTGATCGAAAGAGACAGACTCACTGTAACGCCGCGCGACGTCAGCGACGGATTCTTGAAATCTTCCTTTTCGCATCTTAACGAGCAGAACGCTGCGAACGTGTCACGCGGGCAAAGTTCCCGCTAGTTATTTCGGCGCGAGAGAAGCGACAATCTTCTCGAAGCGGGGATCGCTGCGGAGTGGATCCCAGATCGGGTCAAGCCGCAGCTCGCCGTAATTGACGTACCCTGGAATTTTGGCAGCTGCGGCAAGTTCCGTGAGCGCAGCGTCTTTCCTCCCGGTCAACGAATAGGTGAGCGCCAAGTACTTGTTCAATCTTGCTCCGTCGACCGCATCTTTTGTGATCGGAAGGAGCTCCGCTGCCCGCTTAGCTCCCCGATTCGCCTGTTTTTTGTTTCCGAGAGCGGCATCGATTACAGCGAGCACGCAAAGCGCGGGCGCATTGTCGCGTTGTTCCTGAATTATTTTTTCCACTTCCGCGCGCGCAGCGGTGAGCGCAGGTCGGGCGCTCTCGCCATCTCCGCGGGCGCGAGCAACAACACTCTCGCACCAGCCACGCGGGAACGGGAATGCTTCCTCTCGACAGCCATCCGGTGGCATCACCTCAAGTGCGCGGGTTGCTTCCTCCCAGTTGCGTTCATATTCGGCCAGCTCGAGCCATTCTAAAGCGAAGTCCGACGCCTGCGCTTTGTCGGCAACAAAAGGACGCAACGTGTTCTTGAACGGTTGAATGTCTCCGCGCGAGATCAGATCAACTCTGGCCCGATTAAGCCGAATAGCTGGATTATTCGATGCCAAGGCTATGGCGCGATCCAGAGCGGCGGCCGCATCGGCGTAACGACGCATCAACTGGTACGTTCTAGAAATTTGCTCGAGCATGAATGGCGTTTGCGGCCCGCGAGGATCGAGGGAAAGCGCCTGCTGTGTATTCTTGATTGAATCGTCCCAACGCCCTTGCCGTCGATCGATGTAACCCATCAACAGGAACACGACGGGGTCGTTCGGCAAAGCCACATGCGCGGCCTCGAGTTCCTTTCGGGCGTTATCGTAATCAAGGTAACCCCAATAAAAATGTTTCGCCTGGGCCAGATGCGCCTCGCCCGAGTCGGGTTGGAGACGGCGAAGCGATTCAATCGCAGCTTCGGCCATTTTTAAACGGTCAGCCGTGTGATCAATCGCCCGGACGTAGAGCTGGTCGTAGGCATGCGCGAGCTGATAATAAGCCAGAGCAAAAGATGGATCGCGTTTGAGCGCTTGTTGGAGCAGGCCGATGGCTTCGAAAAGTTCTTTCCCGGAACTGAACACCGCGCTGTCTATGAGGTCGCGTCCGCGCAGATAAAGATCGTAGGCCGCGAGATCGCTCGTCGGTTTCTGTTCGATGGCGGCTTTTTCATTGGGCGAGAGTTTTGATTTGAGCTGGCTGACGATTTTTTCAGCGAGCTCGTTTTCAATCGCGAACACGTCGGCGATGTCGCGATCATAACTTTCCCCCCATAAGTGCGCATCCGTGCGGGCATCAATTAACTGCGCGCTCACCCGTACTCTGCCGCCGGCGCGTTGGACCGTGCCTTCAAGAATGTGAGCGACGCCGAGTGTTTTGCCGACTTCGCGAAGATTGCGCTGGATGACGTTCTTGTACTGCATCACCGAAGTGCGGCTGATGACCTTGAGGTCGGCCACTTTCGCGAGATTGGTCAGGATCTCGTCCTGAACCCCATCCGCGAAATAGGCATTTTGTTTGTCGTCGCTGAGATTTTCGAATGGAAGAACCGCGATGCTCTTATCCGGAATTGCACCAATAGAGTTGTTAAATGTCTGATCCTGGGCCGCCCGATGCCGGAAAAAAATTGTGAAACTGATCGCGAGCGCGCAGCCGGAAAAAAGCAGCGCCGCAATGGGTACCCAACGCGGCCAGCGAGCCGATGCAATCGGATGGACGGGTCCTGTTTCCTTCCAACGCTTTCGGCGCTTTAATTTTTCCGGCACCTGCGGATTGCCGAGGCCGTTCTTGTGAAGATTAACGAGATGGAGTCTCAGGCCGTGTTTTACTTCGCACTCCCCCAGATCCTGCAAATAAGGCTGCCAGTGCCGGTACTCCTTCAGATCGTCGGCGACATGTTTGGATAAAAGGATGTGGCCGGCATCTCCGCAATCGAGCACCCGTTGAGCGATGTTAATGCCTGCTCCGGCGATATTAATACGGTCGTTCACGTCCGGAACCTGGTTGACCGGACCGCTGTGAATTCCCATCCGCACTTGAATTTCCGGATGGTTTTGGAGTCCTTGCGCGATTTCCAACGCGCAACGCGCCGGTTGTTCGAGATTTTCAAAAAACAGCAGCGCCATGCCGTCGCCGGTCGGCAAGCGGATCAGTTTATCCTTAGCTTCCGCAGCGCGGAAACAATCAGTGCTACGAACAATTCGGTTCAATTGCTGAAGCGACTCTACCTGGTCATTGACGAGTAATTTCGAATATCCGCACACGTCGATTAACAACAGGTGCGCGATCTCAAGCTCTAGATCGGGCGGTAACTCAGCGGACATAGGTCGCGGCTGTGGAGCGCTTCTTACGCGGATTCCGTATCGTCGCAAAACCGCCGGACGGGGTCGAGCCTAATTGTTAGGCGAGCGATCCATTGATCCGGCGAATGAAGCGTCCGCCAACGCCTTACGTTGATGCCAAAGTACGCCGGGCCCAAACGCAGCCAGGTTCAAAATTAGCATGACCAATCCAAAAAGGTACATGCCCATGGTCAGGGCAATGCCGAGATGCATCGCGCAGATTAGCACGAGCCAAAGAGTGCGCGTTTGCCTTGGCCAGATGAAAACCGGATAAGCGATCTCGAGAACGATGATAGAAATGCCCACGGCTGGAAAAACAAATTTCCAGGGCAAAAGTGTATGCGGATCAATCAAGTTGAACGGCGGCCGAATCAATACCCGCCACAGATTCGAACCGTCCCACCAACCGGGCCCGGTCGCCTTGGCAATTCCACCGAAAAAATAGATAAAACAGAGATGTATTTGTAGCACGCGACGCCAGAATCCGAGTTGTTGTCCGTCTTGTGGTCGCGATTTTCGCCAGATCCAATCCAAACTGAATCGGTCCGGCAGCGGCGACAGCATCACGTAAAAAAGGCCGATTGTTGTCAGATTGTCCATGCCGTAGGAAAGAAGATCGGCGCTCTTTACCGCAGCGAGATGAAGAAACCACGTGGCAATTGCGGCGGCCCGGCTAAACAGCCCCAGGAGCAGAAAGCAACCAGCCGCAAAAAGGCAGTACCAGACGATGGAAAGAATATTCTCTTCGCTCAAACCAAAACGGCTGCCAATCGCCACGATCCAACCCACCCGTGGAATGAGCGGGCTTTCCAGGGCAAGTATTGTTTCGGACAGATTCCGACTGATTAATCCTCCGTTTCCGGCGAGCAAATCAGTCCAATCTTTGCCTACCGACAAGCAATAAAGGACGACCTGAAATCCCAACCCGAATCTTAAAAGAGCGAGCCAGTCATCGGATTCGGCATGGAACAGAAATCCAATGAGCTGTTGCTTCCAAAATTCGATCCTTCTCAAGGATTTGGATTTTTTGGCCCAGCAGATTGAAAGGCAAAATCGTAGGAATACAGAAACTCATTCGACTCGCGAACACCGTGCTCGAATTGATCTGCAGTGGGCAACATGACAACGCCGAAAACGGCGCGAATCATTGTTACATCCGAATGCTTTCGCCAGACCGCCGAGGCAAGCATCTTAACTATCACTTCTCGCAACGAATCGTACTGCGGACGACCGATCTTATCCAACAAAGTAGACACGCGGAGACCGCTCGCATTCGTGCTCACCTCGGGAACCCGTGATTCGGTTCGTCCGTCGGGGTAATGTAATTCGAAAACGAGTTTGCAGGTTCCGGGCACGTTCGGGGCGAAGAAGCCATAGCCGCTTTCGATGCCCGCGAGATGGACATACGTGGTCACGCCCTCTCGCAGTACTGCGGGCGTGCCGGGATTTTGTAAAAGGATGCCCGCACCAACATTTTCCGCTCGCGTCGAGTAAGATTTAAAACCGGGTGGAAAAATCGTCTTACTCTGGGACAGAAACCAAAACAACTCGCGGCACGAAACAACGCCAACGAAAAAGAAATGGACCGCGAAGAACGCCAGGTAAAAATTCTTGCGGTGCAATTCTTTAACTGCAAACGACTCGGGCCTGGACCTAGCGGACCGGAGCAAGCTCAGCGAGTCAGTATTATTGGAACGCTGCGTCCACCGCGTCCGCCTGCGCCGGCGTGTTAAATCCGGCTGCCTGCGTCACATTCACGCCACCGCCGACGAGAATGATATCCCGCGTGGCATCATCCACTGACGTGGTACTCGTCGTTGCGCATCCGCCGTTATCCAGCTTGGTCCCCTGGTCGCTGGCGTTTTTCGTTACGGTCACGCAATAAATTGCTTCGTTGGCATCCAAGAGCTGCTTGAACGCCGCTGGATCTGGGTTCTTAAGCTGCTTGGCTTTGTCCCACTTGCGCTTGGTCGACGCGGCCGAAATGGTGTCCGGTTTCTTTGCCAAAGCCTGAAAAGCGATGATTGAAATCAAGCCGATCGCCAAGGCCACCATCGCTTTGAATGCTACAGATTGGGTTCTCATAGGAGTGCCGGTTTGACCTAACGAGCGGTAAATGACAAGCCCAAAAAATCCGCTCCGGAGCCAGATGCAGCCACTAGGCTAGATAACGCTCTAATCGAGTGAGGCTTGCCGCGTTACCGTTACCGAAGCATAGGCGGCGTCCTTTAAAACAAACTTCCGGATCTCGACGCTGATTTCCCGGATCCGAAATCTACGCAAAAGGTGCGACGCCAGATCGTTGGCCAAGGTCTCGATAAGTTGCGGCGACTGCTCGGCCAGAAACTGTTTTGCCTCCTGACAGAGCCTCGAATAGTCGACCGTCCGCGCAATTGCGTCCTGAATATCGCGAAGATCACGCGCGGGCCAAACAGTGATGTTGAGGACAAGTCGCTGACGTCTGGCTCGTTCGGCTTTTGGGACGCCGACTCGGGCAAAGACTTTCAGCTGCTCGATATGAATCTTTTGTTCGGCGCTAATTCTCATTTCTTTGAAGTTGCATCCTGGCGAATGAACTCATAATCGGGAACTTCCGATTTTCATAAGTTTTTCGGGAACTTCCACTTGTAAATCTCGTATCTGCCCATTGGAAACGAGATCTTTCCCGGGAATGAAATGCCATGCTCTTTGCCGGAGTCCGGAGGGTTTGAGCTTGTTCAAAGCCGCCCAAAAACCCATCATGTCCGCCCGTGAACCCGGAATCGGCAGGCAGCGACACGCTCAATTCGAACCGGTTTCAAACCACGCGTTGGAGCATGGTTCTTTCCTGCGCGCAGACCGGCGAGCCGCAGGATGCTGCCCAGAAAGCGCTGACCGAGCTTTGCCGCGTTTATTGGCGACCGGTTTTTGCGCTGATCTGCCGTCGCGGTCACTCAGTAACCGACGCCCAGGATTTAACGCAGGATTTTTTTGTGATGCTACTTAAGGGAAATCTGCTTTCCCTGGCGGATCCTGCGCGCGGCCGCTTCCGCTCATTACTGCGAACAGCCGTCGAAAATTTCTTGAATGACAAGCGGCACCTGGCCCGACGACAAAAGCGCGGAGGACGGATGCAGTTTGTGGCTTGGGACGAGTGGATGGCCGAATCGCCGTCGCAGTTGTCGATCTACGGCCAGGAATTAAAAAGCTGGCCGGCAGAGCGAATTTTCGATGTGCGCTGGGCCGCCACCGTAGTCGAGCAAGCATTACGCCGGTTAGCGGAAGAATGCGAAAACCGCGGCCGCTTACGGATGTTCACTACCCTCAGCAAATATTTGAGCCTCGAGCGCGTAGAGATTTCCTATGCAACCCTCTCGGCATCGTTAGGCGTGTCCGAAGCAGTGATCAAGCGAGTGTTGCATCAGCTGCGGGTCCGTTATCGAATTATCCTGAGAGAAGAAGTCGCGCAAACGGTGGCCAACCCGGCCGACGTCGATGATGAAATCCGCTATTTGTGCGCCGCGCTCGCCAGTTCGCAGTGAATGATGGACATGAATTTTTCGGGCCTCACAGATTTGCCGGAACACTCGGCCCAGGATTGCGTCCGCTGCCGATGCGGTTCGCTCGCGCGCGTGGCTTCCGGCCTTTGCGTGAGTTGTTTATTGCGCGGCGGACTTGATTCGAATGAAGCGAATGTCGAGGACTTCGACGCATTTCTGGCCGCAGTCGATGTTCCCGATCGCGACTGGCAATTAGGCAACTATCGCATTTTGGAGGAAATCGGTCGTGGCGGCATGGGCGTGATTTATCGCGCGCGGCACGCCCCCTCCCGCAGAATCGTCGCCTTAAAACGAGTGCTGAATTATCACAGCGATTCCCGCGAAACGCTGATGCGCTTTCAACGCGAAGCCAGGGCCGCCGCCAGCCTCGATCATCCAAATATTCTGCCCATTTACGACGTGGGCGCGACTGACGACGGGCTTCCATTTTTCAGCATGAAACTCGCCTCGGGGGGAAGCTTGCTCGATTTAAGGGAGACGTTTCGTGATTCACCGCGGCGCGCGGTGCAATTGATTGCAACCATAGCGCGTGCGGTCCAGCACGCGCACGACCAGGGAATTCTGCACCGCGATCTCAAACCGGGAAACATTCTTCTCGACGCGCGCGGCGAACCGATGGTCAGTGATTTCGGCCTGGCCAAATGGATCGATACCGCCAGCGAGATGACCTGTACGCTCACGGTGTTCGGCACCCCGGGATACATTGCACCCGAACAAGCCGAAAACGCAGCCGCAGATCTTACCCCAGCGACCGATATTTACAGCCTCGGCGCCATTTTATTTGAGCTGCTGGCCGGACGCCCGCCAATTTTGGGCGAACACGCCGTCGCCGTCATCCGCCAAGCTGCCGACAATGACGCCCCCAAGCTCCGTTCCATTGTCCCTGGTGCATCGCGAGATCTGGAAACAGTTTGCGCTCGCTGTCTCGAACGCGAGCCCCATCTGCGGTACCAATCGGCCGACGCGCTCGCCGATGATCTCGACCTTTGGCTCGAAGGCCGACCTGTTAAAGCGCGACCGGTTTCGCTGCCCGCACGCGGCTATCGCTGGTCGCGGCGAAATCCAATCCTGGCGACAAGCCTGGCAATCTGTCTCTTATCCGCTGCGACCATAATCACTCGCCAAGTTCAAACCTGGAAGTTGCAAAAGACCATTCGGGAAAGTGAATTGGTGAAAAACTCGGTCGCTGTCTTGCCGTTTCTTGATCTGGACAACGCGACCGCGGACTCCCGTTGGACGGCGACACTGTCGACCTCATTGCAAAAAGAACTTTCCGCCATCGGACATGCACGGGTGGTTTCGGCCGACCACCGAGGCGATGCGGCGACTCGTAATTTGGGAACGCGCACGATCCTCTCCGGAACGCGCCGGAAAATAAACGATCGGATTCAGGTGTCCGTGCAACTGCTCGGTCCGGAGAACGAACTACTTCTCGGGCGAGTTGTCGATCTAAGCGAAACCTCCACGGTGGAATCAGTCATTCACGGTTTAGCACCGAAGCTCTATTCGGTCTTGGCAGCGAGCGACTGGTCGAAGTTGATTGCGGCAAAGCGCGATCCCGCGATGCAAAATCAACAAGCGCGCGAGTTGATTGCGGCCGGGCGTGAGTTGGGCGCTCACCATACGGTTCGGGATTTCGATAGAGCGAGGAGCTGCTTCGAAAAGGCGCTGGAATTGGAACCACGTTCCGCACTTACCCACGCTTATCTGGCCAGCGCTGCTGCCGCCCGCACCCATTGGATCGCCGATCCAACTTTGCTTTCCTACGCGGGGCGTGAAGTGCAAGAAGCGTTACGTTTGGCACCAAACTCGGCCGACGTGTTTCGCGTCCTGGCCGGAGTCGATTATCAACAAGGACGGCTCAGAACAGCACTGGAAGACGCTTTTCGCGCCATGGAAATCAACGCATCGGACGGAAAGACGTTTGCTCTCCTTGGTATGATATCCAATGAACTTGGCCGGCCGGCTCAAGCCTTGCGTTGGTTCGAATTAGCGCGCGTGCGTGAGCCTGGCGAGTATGACGCCGACGTGGGTGACTGCTGGGCCGCATTAGGGGACAAGAAGAGAGCCGTCGCCGCCTACCAACGGGCAATTGATCTCCATTCCGAGCGCATCCAGGGATGGATCGGCATTACTCTTCTTTATTTGCATGAATCCAACTTTGCCGAGGCACGGGCATTTTGTCTAAAGAATCGCAGCCTCGACCACGAAGCTATAGACAGTACTCAACTCGCTGCTCAAATTGAGTTTTTTGCGCGGAACTTTCCGGAGGCTCAACAGCTTTACCGGCGACTCGACGCGAGCGACCATGACGGCGGTGGCAGCTTTTACGGAAATGTGAGCTATGGATCCGCGTTGGGGCGCATCGGCATGAGTCTCGGCCACAGTGCGGATGCACGAATCATTTTAGAGCGATGTTTAAGCAAAGAACTTCGTCAATTAGAAGCCGCGGCCGATAACCCCGACATTCTTTATCGAATCTCTGCGATCGAATCATCGCTTGGCAAAAATGCATCTGCGATCGAGCACCTGGAAGCTGCTGTCGCCGCAGGGTGGATCGATTATCGCTCGCTTTCTCTCGATCCGCGCTTTGATTCCATTTCGAATGACACGCGCTTCCAAACGATCCTCGGTAAACTGAAGCTAAAGATCGAAGACCTTCGCAAGCAGAATAACCCCCAGAGCTGATCCCAAGAAACGCAGCAAAAGAAAGTTAACCCCGATGAGAAAGTGGAATAATCCAGACGACAAAAAGGCGGCATATTTGGCGGTTTTGAAAAAAATCATGGCCAATAAAAGATTCGCCGAAAAATGTCTTAAGTCAGAAGACTTCGCTCGAAATGCCTTTCGTACGGTCGGAGAAATCGAGGTGCCCAAAGACGCCAAGGTTGTTTTTTTGCCCGAAGGCGATCTCGATAAGGCCAAGCGTGATGGCACCGGCTCTGTGGTTATTGAAATGCCGCCCCGCAGGCGCGGAGGTCCTAAGCGGCATGCAATGGAATTTGTTCGCTGCAGCTATAACTGGTGGTGAGACGGCGCGGCGTTGTTCTATCTTTCGCGGAACAGGTTGCCCTGTTCTAGCGACGGCGAGTTCCGAGAAGGACCCGAGAGCGTAAGAGTCGGGACGAACTATTCAGCCCAGCGATCGCGGCCGAAAAGACTTTCCATGAAGCGGGAACGGCGTTTTTTCGCCGCGTAAATTTTGGTATGTCGCAACGGAAGAGGTCGCGCGCTTCGACTTGCGCGAGTCGGCGGGTTGACGCGGAAGTGTGACATTCACGAAAAAGACGGCGCCAGCGTTCGCCTGCAGAAATCATGTTGTGCGCCTGCCATGATTCGCGGAGAAGCCGCGCGTAGTGCGCGGTTGGCCGTAAAAGGACACGCTGTTCTCGAGATGGACCTCGCAAAACCACTTCTTTGAAGAAACTTTGTGCCATTTCCGGCGCGCGAAAAAGCCGGGCAACCGCTTCGAACCCGCGAACAAGATCGCTTACATACCTTGACGGTGTTCGAGCGTGGCCCCGGTGTCGCGGCCAGCAGCTTGGTGACGCGCTCGCCGAAATTGTCGCGTCGAGTGGAGCAATTCCACGATACAAGCCGGCCCGGTCTCCGGCGATCAGCGGTAATAGACCGGTTTGGAGAATTGCTGGCAGAGATGGCCTCTTTTGAGAATTGCGTTTTGGACGCAGCGACGCCGAGTCCCCGCCTCCAATCAATTCCACATCAACCAGAATTGGCTGCGATCCGATGGCGAGCCAGTTTTCCCGATGCAAATCCGCGGCTCCGAGAATCTGGGCCAACGCGACTTGTACTCCCCACCGAAAATAAAAAAGGCGAACCTCGCCCGAACTTTTGCAACTTTTGGCCCTTAAAAATTCCATCCAGAAATAATTTTTTCGCGAGATCATTTTCGGAGTGCGAAACGAGGCACCAATTCCGTTTCGATTCAGCCAACGCAGGGCTTCGAACCAGAATCTCTCTCCGTCTGATGATCGTGGCTTGTAAATAGTGCGAGCATTCCCGACGAACTGAATCAAGGTGGCGGTTCTTCCCCCATCGTGGGGGTCGGACATCCCGGGTCGAATATGAAGCACGCGGGCCCGTTTGCGGGTCCGCAGAAATCCGGAACAAAGATCGGCTCTGTCCCGGAGAAGGCGCGTGAACAATTCGCGTTGAGCATCGGTCCACGCCGAGATGACTTGCGCCGCCGTCGCAAGAAGATCTGGAAACTCTTTGATTGTCTCCAAAAGAGTAACGCTCATGCGAACTGGGTTCTGCCGATGGCCGTTGTGGCCAACGGACAAACTGCACGCGACCGCCTCGGTTGCGGCTTGGTGAAGGCGGAGCGTGGGCGTGAGGGCAAATGCGAGACGGGCTGAGAGATCCCGATGTAAATCGTCCCATGCGGATTCGGCCAAAATATTTTTCGCCGCAGGCGCTGTCTGGCGCAACCGCGCCAGAGCAAAGCACACCGCGGGCGATAAAATCTCGTCAAATGAAATTTCAGATCGATGGCGGCGATCACGGGACCGGTCGCGAGGGATTTTCTCCAGGAAGATTCTCAGTTGGCGCGCAACGCGAACCGCTTTTACGTCCCAATCAAATCGTGCGTAATACGGCGTCGATCCATTTCGATCGCATTCTGGACGAATCCTCATTTTAACCGCCGACGACTCAGAGCGGATGTCGATCTTTTGCAAACGCTACGAACGTTCTGAGGCTATCGAGCCGTCGCGGCTCACTTGTTTTGCCGAAAGCGGTGGTCAAGGGCGTCCAGCCGGGATCCGCATTCAAATAGAATTGCGGATCCGCCTTCAACACGCCCAACAACACTTCGGCCACAATTCTGCTACCGAGCTGCCCAAGGCATTCGCCGCCACAAAATCTGCGGATTCCCAGGACCTCTGCTTCGCGCAGCAGGTAATACCAAAGCGGCGTCCTCTCATTCATTCCTCCCCTTCGCAGAAATGCATTGGCCTCGGCATCGAAACCGAGTTCGGCGTCTCTTAGAGACCGCATTCCCGCCGATCGACACGCCTCTTGTCCCGAAGGCAATCCAATTCGGGACCCGCGCAAGAGCGTCATCTCCGGCAATGGAGGCGGAGAATCTTTCCAAGGAATCGGCATCGCCGCCGCGGGCAGATTAAACATGTCCTCGGAGATCAAGGTGTCGATATTCTCCGCAAAATTCGCATTTCCGCCCCAGGTGCGGGTGAACCGGTCCCAGTCCACCACTCGGTTGGCCGGCAGCGATTTGCTCGGTTCATCCGGCCGCGCTGTCCGGATTAACTTCGATAAGGGGACAAGCCCGGTCCATTTGTTAATCTCATATTGAGGCTGCACCATGCTGTGACCGAAACGAAATGCCGCGTGCGTGAACTCGACCGGGAGAGCCGGGATCCTTTCGCCGGGTGCAGGTTTGAACAGCCGCGGACCGCGCTTTTCGATGTCCGCCAAGATTTCCGGTAAGATGAACCACTTCAAAAACTCGTTTCGTATGATCCATTGATAATGCCAGATCGTGAGACGTCGCGCTGTTTCAAAGATTGTCTCTTTTGGAAGAGCTTCGTTGGAAAAAGCTCCACCCTTGAGACAATCGACCAGGCGGTTGTGGAATTGCAGGAATACGACGTGGAGCTGCGCCAGAATCAGATGCTGATCGTTTCGATCGTCCGCCAGTAACGGTCTTCCATTTCGGCGGCGAAGATCGTTCAATGTGGACGGAATCTTCTTCCGCGGCATCGCCTTTGTCTTTCCCAAAAGGAAGGTTTCACTGCCGCTTTCGGAAAGATCATAAAGATTGGGTGAGTTTCTGGGCCCTCCCCCATAAACACTCTCCAGATCGAGCCGCGCCGCGTGAACGTTTCTTGTTTGCTCAGGGGTAGCAACGGCAGCGCGCTCCAGTCTGGTTTCATCACGGGTCAGATCGTGAGCCAGGAACTGGCCTAGATAAACAAAACCCGATGGAGCAAGGTCTCCTCTTCGCGCTCGGCCGCGTCGATTCTCCGGAATGTCCTTCATTCGGATCGACAATGCACGAAGATGCGTCTCGTCGTGACCGGCGAATGAGCCGCCAAATAGCCGCGAATATTGCGACATCATCGGAGCGAGTGTTATATCGGAATCTCGACCGTTGGTTTAGCCAAAAAAACAGGCCCGTCTATAAAGACGGGCCTGTTCTTCAAAATCGCGTTCTTAAAATTACCAGCGCACCTTAACGAAGCCGTTCACCGGCACCGTCAGCCGGTCTCCAGCGTCGTTATTGATCGGGCGCAGAAACCCGAGCGGAACTCCGCTGCGGCGCTCAAATGTTCGGTCATCATCGTCCAAAGGAGAGTCATAACGAATACCGCCTTCCACCCCGATAGATACATGGCAGTTGAGCGCGTATTCGAGGCCGAGCAGCCCCGCAGCCGTTCCAATCAGGCCGCCCTGGAAATAGTGCCCATGGAAAAGGTGGACGTTACTGGGGCCGCCGACGGAGCTGAAATCGCCGAAGGTGTCGATGTCGATGCTCTCAACTTCGGTAGGACCGCCGGAAACCGAAATGTAGGGACGAAGGCGAGCGTTTCTCGAAAGGAAAAAGAAGCGGGCCCCGAATTCGACACCGTAGGAGTCGTAGTCCCCAAACTCGCTGTGAAACGGAAAATCGAATGTCCCGAAAAGAACAGAAAGGTGGCTTCCCGATGTCCGGTTGCTGGCATCCTGGTGCGCGTACTTGAAAAGCCCGAAAAATTCGAAGTAGTTATTTAAGACAAAACCGAGTTCGCCCTGAATGCGGTAACCCGTGTCGTAAATCTTGTCCCAGTCGTTCTCCTTGATGAAGACGGTGGCAAGCCCCGGCACCCCCGGAACAAGATCTCTGGTGAAACCGTTGGTCACAGCCGTTCCGCCGAGATTAAAATCCGCGCCGCCGCTGAGTGTGAAATACCACCGCGGCTTGCAGGTCGGAATCTCAACGATTGGATTCTTGTCCTTCGAGGAATCGGGTAACGATTCCGGTCCGGCAAATGTTTGGGTAGAAATTCCTCCCGCGCTCAGAAGACTCAGAGTCAAAAGGACGCGACTAAAATGTTTGGTTAAGGCGAACGCTTTCATAAGGGAAGCGCATCGTAGGGAAGCGTCCTACGGCACGTCAATGGTAAATTGTGAATAGGCCGGTTAACCGCACTCGCTCTAAAACAAAAAGCCCCGGACCTGAGTCCGGGGCTTTTGTTAGAACCGCAGCTTATTAGAAATGGAAAGTCAGACCGCCTCGGAAGTCATGGAACTTAAAGTCCGCGCGCGCGCGGGTCTCCGAATCAAACGTCCGCCCCTGGTTGCTGGTCACGAAAACATTTGTCCCGACGTGTTCGTCGCCAAGATCGACATAGAGGTAGGTAAAATTCAGGATCCAGTGCTGGCTAATGCAAAAGTCGATTCCCCCGCCACCCGTCCAACCGCCCCGGACTCCCCTGCTGCTATCGCGGAAGGTGTCTGAAAATACGCCGCCAAAACGCGTGTTCTCGTTAACAGAAGTGACCTCGCTCAGCTCGGTCAAACCAACCGCGCCACCACCGGTAGCAAATATCATTACCCGATCCCCCAGCGTATGCCCGACGCGGACGCGCCCGGTCGCGAACCAATCCAAGGCGGCGCGGGAATCGATGGACGTAGTGTAGACGTGTTCGGCCGAGTTGCCCCCCGGCAGTTGAATGAAATCAAAAATCGAAGCGTCCCTTTTCAGGTCGGTGCCTTGAATGTCCACTTCAAAGCCGAAAACCCAACCGCCGCGCTGCCAGTTGTAACCACCATGCAATCCGCCTTCGAAGCTCGTTTCGTCATTCTTCTTAGTCTCTAGAAAGAGAGACTCGTTGAAGCCTCCGGCTCCTCTTGGCGCCAGTGTTTCTTCGAACGCAGACGTTTTGGCGTCGAGGTTTGCCCAGATGCCGCCGCCATGAACGCCAGCGTACCATCCCTCAAAGCATGAGGGTTCTGGCGCGGCGATCGGCGCGACTTCCTTCGACATCGGAAGCGGACCGGCGTAAATCAAAGCAGTGCAAGCGCAAGAGAGCGCAAAGGATAAGGCAAATTTCTTCATAGCCTTGCCGGTGTAGAGGTTTTGGAAATACCGGTCAACACAAAAACGTAGATTTATTTGTTAGGCCTTTATAAAAACTAGAATGCGCCGGGAGAGGCGACTTGAATTCCGACCGGGGAAACACGAGCAGTCGCCATCGTCATGCCTCCACCCGCCCAATCAGGGTCAATTGCGTTGAATTTTGAGCGAAAGCTGTTCGCGCAGATCGACATTGCATCGCTGGTTTTCTTCCGAATCGCATTCGGCCTTCTCATGCTCCGGATGGTGAAGACGGTTTGGTCGCTTGACCGGATTTCACAATGGTGGATCGAGCCGTCTTTCCTGTTTAAATACCCTGGTCTTTCCTGGGTCCATCCCTGGCCTGGCAATGGACTCTACATTCACTGGCTCCTGCTCGGTGTTTTCGCGTTATTTCTGACTGTCGGATTTCTCTATCGCGTCAGTACCACCCTCTTTTTCCTCAGTCACACTTACTTCTTTCTGCTCGATCAGGGAAGGTACGTAAATCACACATACCTGATCTCCCTTTTGAGTTTTCTACTGATTTTCGCGCCTGCACATCGCGCTCTCTCAGTTGATGCATGGTTGTGGCCAAAACTGCGATCATCCACTGGCCCGGCCTGGGCGCTTTGGTTGCTGCGCGGACAAATGGGCGTTGTCTATTTCTTCGCCGGGGTGGCGAAAATTGCGCCCGACTGGCTGCAAGGTGAGCCAATCCGAACGTGGTTCAAGGAGCAGATTCGCTCACCCATCTTCGCTCGAGTTTTCCATCAGGAATGGGTGGCTTATGGGGCAAGCTACGCGTCACTTCTGATCGATTTGTTGATCGTGCCGTTTCTCCTCTGGCGGCGCACCCGCTTGGCAGCCCTTTGCATGGCGGTGGTCTTTCATCTCTTGAATGCGCAGATCTTCCCGCTCGACATTTTTCCCTGGCTCGCAATCGCGGCCACGACTCTTTTTCTTTCACCGAGCTGGCCGCGCCGAGTTATTTCAATTTTTCGATCTAAAAATGCGTCGCCGGCGATCAAGACGGCCGCATTGCCTCCCCGTCGGAAGCGAATCCTGATCCTAAGTTTCGTGACACTTTACGGCACGATCCAAATTCTGGTTCCACTGCGTCACTTCCTTTACTCCGGCGGCATCGAATGGACTTACATGGAACACCGCTTCAGCTGGCAAATGATGCTGGAACGTCCTTTCACTCGCACATTATTTTACGTGGCCGATCCGAATAGCGGGCGCGAAGTCCGAGTCCAACCGGAAAAATTTATCGACCTGCAGCAAACCCTTCATATGGGCTGGCGACCCGATATGGTTTGGCAATTTGCGCGTTTTCTAGAAAACAAGATGCCGCATGTCGGTCGGGAGCCACTGCGGATCCGGGTGAGGATGTACGTTTCAGTGAATGGACGAAGGCCGCAACTTTTTATCGATCCCGATATCGATCTCGCCGCCGAACCGCGGAGTTGGGGAAGGCCGCGTTGGCTTTTGCAAGTGCACGATCCGCTTCCGCCGCCGGGACAGGATCTCTCGTCGGATACAGTTGGTGTGACGTTTCCGAAGACCGATTAACCGCTAGCGCGATTAGCCAACCCGAAAGCGGATATCGCGAATCACTTTCCCGCCAAACCGCTGCTTTAATTTTCGCAAGATGGCGATCTTCGAGACCTGCTCGAGCTCGTAGTGCAACGCCGGTTGGAGCACGCGGACGTACAGGACTCCTTCGCGCAAAGCGACCGGCGCAGAATGGGCCGCAATAAAATCGCCGACGATTTTGCCCCACGCTTCCATCACTTCGGTCTCGTGCAATCGCTCCTTCAGGCCAAGCCGTTGCATCAACTTTGGCAACAGGTCCGCCGGCGCTGCCCAGCGCTCCGGTAGCACGCGTCTTTCTGGTAGGCCGCGCCATTCGGCGATCACATTGGCGCGAAGAGACGAATTCATGGCGAAGTCAGATTCCGCGACTTCGCTCGAAATGACAAGATCGACAATCGTCGATCAGTAGCGCCGGCGCATGTTGCTCGGCAGAATATTCAGCTCGGTGCGGTACTTGGCTACAGTGCGGCGCGCGATCGGAATGCCGCGCTTGCTCAAGATCTCAACAATCTCTTTGTCGCTCAGGGGCGCATTGCCTTCTTCATTCTTTACCAAATCGAGGATCGCTTCCTTCACGCTGGTATTACTCATCGATTCGCCGGTGGCGGTTTGATAACCGGGCGTGAAGAAATATTTCATCTCGAACACGCCTTGGGGCGTGGACATATACTTGCCGGAGATGGCGCGACTCACCGTTGTCTCATGCACGCCGACCGCGTCCGCGATTTGAACCATTGTCATCGGTTTCAGAAACGCCGAGCCCTTGTCGAAGAACTCGCGCTGCCGTTTCACGATCTCGTGAGCGATGTTGGAAATTGTCTGCTGACGCTGGTGGATCGATTTGATCAAGAATTTGCAGCTCCGAATTTTGTCGCGGATGTAATCCTTCACTTCGCTTCCGTTTCGGTCCTGCGCCATGATGTCTTTATAGGTATTGCTGATGCGCAGATGCGGAATTTGCTCGCCGTTTAAAATGACCTGGTAAGTGCCGTTTACTTTTTCGACCGTCACGTCGGGCAAAACATAATTCTTCGGCGCTTCGGCAAAAATGGCGCCCGGCCGCGGATCGAGCTGGGCGATGTTGTTCGCGCATTTCTGCACTTGCTCGACGCTGATTCCGATCCGG